>Ga0097683_1000368_pt1 | contig 84934 bp, 85 predicted proteins | sample ThiBio_1000_plan_2_FD_72846 | JGI IMG/M metagenome (GOLD analysis project Ga0097683, IMG submission 72846) | Wastewater bioreactor microbial communities from Cape Town, South Africa - Thiocy_cont_1000_plan - 1398105538256 (version 2) (version 2) ...
AAAATTAAACATTCCAGTTTGCTCTCGGGCAAATTTGAATTTCATGAAGAGTGGTTGAGGGACGAGCCCTGTGACGCCACGACAACCGGCCTGAGCAATTCGGGCGACCGGTGTCAACTCTCTCCTGGTAACCGGGGAACATGAGATTCGGGGCGCACTTCTAAAATCTGCACCCCGCGATTTTCAGACTAACCTGCGCTGCACGTGGCCGAGCCCGTGGAGCAATCCGCGAGAGCAAGTCACAGTTTCAAAGACCCTCCTCCTCTCGGAGAGAGTGTAATGACTTATTCCTGTTCGGCGTATGAGCTGAAATGCAATGAGTGTGGAAAGCGGTTTGGCAACCAGCCGTTGTCTGCATGTCCCGATTGTCTGGCTCCCCTTGAGGTGGTCTACAATCTGGAAGCTGCGCGCGGCATCTTTACCCGCGAAGCCATCGCAGCAGGGCCACCCAGCATCTGGCGCTACGCCGCGCTTCTCCCCATCCCCGAAGGCCATCAGCCCGACCTTCCTGTCGGGTTCACTCCTCTGATCAAAGCCAATAATCTCGGCAAACGCATCGGCGCCACCAATCTTTATGTCAAGAACGACGCCGTCTGCTTCCCGACTCTCAGCTTCAAGGATCGCGTCGTCTCCGTCGCCCTGGCAAACGCCCAGCGCTTCGGCTTCGACACAGTCGGCTGCTCTTCGACCGGCAATCTCGCAAACTCCGTGGCCGCACAGGCCGCCCGCCTTGGCATCAAGGCCTGCATCCTCGTCCCGGCTGAACTCGAGGCCGCCAAGATCCTCAACACCCAGGTCTATGGCGCTCGCCTGGTGCGCATTGACGGCAACTATGACCACGTCAACCGTCTTTGCAGCCAGATCGCCGAAGAGTATAACTGGGGATTCGTCAACGTCAACCTCCGCCCCTACTATGCGGAAGGCTCCAAGACCGTAGGCTACGAGATCGCCGAGAAGCTAGGCTGGCGACTGCCTGATAACGTCGTTGTTCCCATGGCAGGCGGTTCATTGATCCGCAAGATCCGCAAAGCCTTCCATGAACTCATCTACCTCGGCCTTGTCGAAGAGAAGCCGGTCCGTTTCTTCGGCGCACAGGCCACGGGTTGCTCTCCCATCTCTCAAGCGGTCAAGCTTGGCAATGACTTTATCGAGCCGCAGCGGCCCAACACCATCGCCCGCTCGCTGGCTATCGGCAACCCGGCTGACGGTCCCGCTGCATCGCAGATGATCCGCGCCACAGGCGGCTGGGCCGAGGATGTCTCCGATGTAGAACTCGTCTCTGGCATCCAGGAACTCGCCGAATCGGAGGGCATCTTCACCGAGACTGCGGGCGGCGTCACCACTGCTGTCACGGCTCGGCTCTACGCCAGCGGCCGCATCTCTCCCGACGAACTCACCGTTGCCTGCATCACTGGCAACGGCCTTAAAACAACTGACGCACTGGCCGGACACTACCGGGAAGAGCGTGCCGTTCGCCCACGCCTGGCTGACTTCGATGCCTACCTGCGCGAGCTTGACGGCGTCGCCGAACCGGAACTGGCAGTTGCAGGAGGCAATCATGGCAATTAAAGTAACCCTTCCCGCCGCCTTCACCCGCCACACCGATGGCCGCAAGCAATTTGACTCCGCCGCCCAGAATCTCCCCGGCCTGATAGCCGATATAGATCAGACGTTTCCCGCTCTCGGCACTCAGATTAAGGGCGATGACGGCAAGCTTCGGCGTTTTATCAACATCTACGTCAATGACGAAGACATTCGTTTCCTCGGCGGCGAAACCTACGCCTTCCAGGACGGCGACGAAGTGATGCTTATCCCCTCCATCGCCGGCGGCACAATCTAAAACTGTTCGGAACATCTAAAAAGATACAGGTAAAAAGATAAAGGCGACCAGAGATCTCTGGTCGCCTTCTTGTTGGCCAAAATAAGAGGGTGTATATTGCTTTGTTCCAATACAACGGATAAGACCTGTCGCATCTCTTGGTAGTATCCGGAAATTTTCTGAGGAACCTGGGAAGATTATGAGGTTGAGGTTGCTTGCTCTGGTCTCCATGACGCCAGAGCAAGCGGATTGGCGATGGCACGACTTCTGCCAACCGGTTTATTTGAGATCCCCAGATTGAGGCCGATCAAGGGATAGCAGTAAGGACATACGTTTGGCCTGCCTTGGTGTCGAAGCTGATATCAGCGTTGTCCTCACGCTTAAACGTGACGCGATTGCCGCTCGCAGTGCGAACCGTAGCGCCTGCAATTGCGGGATAGCGAACAGTGAGTGGACCGCCAGCCCGGGAAAGAATTTCAAAACGATCCGCATGTCCATGCGACCACTTTGCCGAGACCTCGAAGGCGCCGCGAGCGAGCAGGCCGCGATAGCTTCCTGTTGGCCACTCCTTCGGCAGGGCAGCCAGAGGCGCGACCACTTCCTCGTGGCTTTGCAGTAGCATTTCTCCAACGCCGGCAGTCACACCGAAATTGCCGTCGACCTGGAAGAGCTTCGTTGTGGTGGAATCCCGGTGGTTGTTCCACAGGTTGTACATCGCGTGATGCGACTGCCAGGTGCGATAGCAGGCATAGGCTTGGTTGCCGTCTCCAGTACGCGCCCATGTGGCCAACCGCTGAGCCACAGCCCATCCTGGCAGGCCGGCGGTAAGTCCGCGGCCTTCCAGGGAAACCTTCGCCGCTGCCAACCAGGCTGGCGTCGTCGAATTAATCAACTGGCCAGGATAGAGTCCAAGGAGCTGAGACATATGCCGGTGGTGAGGATCCCCTATCGATCCATAGGTAGTTTCCTCGCGATATTCCTTGATCTGTCCTGAATCGCCGATCAGAATTGGGTCGAGCCTGGGCAGCTGTGCCTCGAGAACGGGAATCAATGGGTCGTGAATGCCGAGGATCTGAGCCGCCTTGATGGTGTCGCGATAGTTTTCATAGATCATCTGTTGGTCAAACGTCGTGCCTACCGTCTGCAAACTGCTGGCGTTTTCAGGTGACGACGAAGGTTTGGCGAGCAGCTTGCCGTCAATATCCTGCACGAACCGCGATAAGAAGTTCGCCTGTCCGCGCATGGCCGGGTAGACGACTTCGCGAAGTAGTTTTTTGTCTCGCGTGAAATCGTAGTCGTCCCAGAACAGCATCGTGGTCCATGGACCGGTGCCGAACCCGGAATGACTGGATTTACCGCGACGCTCGAACGGGCGCATGGAATTGCCTAGCGCCCAGCCATTGTTCCCGTCGACAGCTAAGCCGGAAGGGTGATATTGGGTGAGGTACTTCTTCGCCAGGGCTTGGTGAGCAGGAAGATAGGCTCGATAGAAATCGATATAGGGATCAAACAACTCCGGCAGGTTGGTGTTGAACGCAAGCCAGTAGTTCATCTGCTCGTTCACGTTGTGCCAGTAGCCTGCCGTCCACGGAGGATCCTGATAGACGTTCCATACGCCCTGTAGGTTTGGCGGCAACGCTCCAGATCGGGATGAAGAGATCAGCAGATAGCGACCGAACTGGAAGGCCAACTCGTCCAGGTAGGCGCTTGATTCTCCCGATCGAACGGCATCGATCAGCTTGTCAGTGGTGATCGACGGCATCGGGGTGTCGAGACTGAAATTTACCCTGTCATAGAGTTTTGTGTAGTCAGCCTCATGGCGCGCGAGCAGATCTTTATAACTGTGCGTCGCTGCCGCGGCAATGATGTCGCTGACCTTCTGATGGGGATCAGGAAAACCCTTGAGCTTGTCTAACCGATCGGTAGCCGAGAACACCTGGGGATTGCCGATGGGATAATTGGTGCCGACTGCAATCAGAATGACTGCACTGGTAGCACCTCGCACGCTAATGGAGCCACCGCCAGAATTCGTCGCTGTTAGTGTTCCACCCTGAGGGATTACCTTGAACTGTCCCTCGAACTTAATTCCGTAATAGTCCATCGTTCCCGCCAGGGTGATGGTATTGCCGTCAGCCTTGACTGTGCCGTGCTTGCCGCGGTTGTCGCCTTTGGCATGACGGAAATCGGCAAGATAGGGAATTGTGGGATGGAGTGTGAACTCCAGAGCGCCGTCCTTCGAGGCGCGCAGGTGAATCACGAATACCTTATCTGGGTAGCTGGCGAAATATTCCCTCTGATAGCTCACGCCCGCATTGTCGTAGGAAACATGGGCGGTCGCGGTATTCAATACCAAGTCCCGCGAATACTTGCTGGGTGCCGTGTGTGGAAACTCCAGAAAGACTTCGGCAAAGTTATTCAAGCCGCCGATCTTGTCCGTTGGAGCGTCTACAAGGCTGTTTTCGGTAATCTGCAGACGGTCCTGCTGTACACCGCCAAATAGATTCACACCCATATAGCCGTTGCCCAGCGGCAGCGACTGACTGACCCATCCATCATTGTTATTGGCAGCGGGACTGTTATACCAGAGGCGTAATGGAGCTTCCGAACGGTCCGTAGTCGCGGTTACAGAGCGGCTCACGCGAACAACCTGCGAGAGGCCGGCGGGCATTGGAAGCAGGGTAACAACAGCTAAAACGATCAGCCGCATGGAAAGTGATGCCTCTTCGGAACATTCGGAAAAATCGCTTGGCAAGCTAACTCCTTTATGGCGTATCTTGATTTTCCGTTCGTTCATGTAATTTTATTTGCGAATTATAAATTTTGTGAACGAATGGAATCTAATGGGGTCTTGTCAAATACGGTGCGGAGTTGAGCAGCGCTGCTCTAAATTCGGAGCCAGGATGGAAATCTATGGAAACAGGGTCAACGGAATACTGCGTTCGGCTCTCGCCTGTAGGATGTACGCAGGGAATGGCATTTTCTCCCTTCTGGAGGGGTGGAACCCAACAAGTCCACCCACCAAAGAACAAGCCCCCCGACAATGATCGGAGGGCTTTCTTTATGACACCGGTGTCAGATGTTCCCTGATGAAGCGGATTCAGTTCTGCTCCGCGTATGCGAACCGCGCGGTCTATCCGCGTTCGCTTGGATGACCGCCCAGGCTTCACAAACGCTTGGAGCAGACCGCCATATATATCGTGATCGAGGGAATGGCAGGAACGACGAGTGTCGTGCTCATGGTCGAAATGCCTAGCACACGATTAGCACAACCATCGCCCTCTATTTCTCCGCCCTTTTACTTTCAACAGCTTAGAATTTGGAGGCGCGGGTCGGGATCGAACCGACGCATAAAGGTTTTGCAGTTTTTGCAGTTACATCTAACCAGTTGATAAAACTGGGCTTTTTCGTCGAATGCAGTGCCTGCAGAGGGGTGCTTTTAGTATGGTTTTGTACCTTATTGGCTGCCAATTGGATGCCATAAGTTTTTCGCTTCGATCAAGGTTGAGGTCGGTGCCGAATTTCGGTGCGCGAAATGATGCGTCTCAGAGGTCGGTCAGGAAGGGAACTGGCCCCGCCATAGTATCCCTAGACCGAGAGCGTTCGCCTTAACTCCGTGGTTTTTTCGATCAGCCTGCTCAGCTGCCGCATGACGGTGAAATAAGAGGGAAATCCTCTTATTGGACTTTCTTGGACCTCGGGCAATATTCATAAAATTCGTAAATCATTGAAAAGATTTGGTGAACCTGATTGGAATTTAATGATGCTGTCTTCTATGCCATAACGGAAGCCAACTGCAACTCATTGAAACCAGATGGTACAGACCACACTCTACACCACTGATTACACGGGAAAATCACCTTCTTGGACCTTTTCTGGACCTCTAATCGACACCAAATTAAAGGGGAGGCATATCTTATCGGTCCACTCCAAGAAAAAATCCGTTCTGTGCTTAACTGAAGCGATGTAGCTGGTGGTCGGAGACCGGATCGAACCGCGATGCAGGTCTTTTCAAAGGCTGCCGGACAATTCAGCTCAGTGGCGCGAGATCAGCGAATGTCTTTTGAAAGAGCTATGTCTATCGATGAAAGATCCACAGAGTCGGAGAGCTAACGATTTTAGAATCAATATACATTACCTCCGACAATGTAAATTGTCGTTGGGAATCTTTGTTGCTAGCCTGAATTCATCAATTTTGCAGCAACTGGTACAAAAAGATCGGGCAGACCATCCGGCTGCATTGCTATTTTGTGATCGAGCTAAAAAACGGGGCCTTTAAGCCAGAATACGCGGGAAAATTGAGTTTTTACCTCTCAGCGGTGGATGCGACGATGAGGACGCCGGTCGATGGTCCAAGCATCGGAGTCCTGATTTGCGAAAGCCGCAGTGGTCCTACCGTGGAATACACGTTGCAGAACCTCAATCGCCCGATCGGCGTTTCGACCTACCGAGCCACCCGCGAACTTCCCGAACCACTTCAATCTGAGGTTCCATCCATCGAAGACCTGCAAGAGGTGGTCGAAAAGTTACGCAAGGAACTGAACGAGACCCGCCAGGCGCAAGAAATGGATGTGGAGGAGCCATGATAAGACACTGGTCTTTATCCAAAGGCGAATCGCTACCTGTAAGCGAATCGCCTACAGGGTCATGAGTACCGCACTGGCTCTGCGCGAGCAACCGGCAGGGAACTGGGCCGTATCCTGTAGCTCCAGGGTCAACTCATTCCCATCCTCATCATCATGAGCCTCTAACGCACATTCACGAGCATTACCCTGACGCTCACTATCAGCATGAGCACAGCAATATGACTGACCCGGCGCGTCTAAGCTAAACTAAGGCGTGGCATTCTGGGCCAAAAGCGTTTCGCTTCACGACGATGCTTTCTGAATATTCCTCTGGCCAAGACAGGAGGCATCGCCGCCCTGATATTGCGGGGAATGCCTTTAGCATTTCGGCCGGCGTCGGCTTCATCGCGCTGTTCTGCATCGCGGTGCTCAACGGCATCGTCTTGCTGACGTACGTCCGAGAACTCCGGCATGGGGGCCTGTCCATCGCGAATGCTGGGGAGCAAGGGGCTGAAACACGGCTCAGACCCGTACTGATGACGGCGCTGGTTGCGAGCCTCGGATTCATCCCAATGGCAATCTCACACGGCGCTGGAGCAGAGGGAACGTCCGGATTTCAAGCGCACGGACCCAGCCCTAAGTGCGGGGGAAGTCATTCGATAGTGGGAAAGCCGTCATCTGTTCTTTAACCTTGTCGTCGGATGTACAGGCCTGCTCACCTGCTGTCTATTGATCGTTTGTGCGTTTATGGCTGATTCACAGCCTTGGCTCGAGGGCCAATCCGGGACGCGCACTTTGGTCAGTTACCAAAGATGCGGCCCGATTACTACCAGTTTGCCGTAATCTTGGCCCGTGCGGTTCCTGCCTATCCTGCTCATGTTGGCCGTTTATCCGTCGTCCTACCTATCGACTGATGTTTGCTGGATCACATGCCCGCACCGCTACCGCACGCGGGTAAGCTCTAAAACGACTGCATATGGGCATCCTGAAGTGAGGCAACCGGGAGTAGCAGTCTCGAACCTCTTGTTACTGGGTCTCAACCTACAAGGATATTTATGAAGATCTGTTTTAGCATGTTGTCCCTCGCGCTCCTTGCCCTGTCCGCCGGTGCCGTCGCCAAGGCCGACACGGTCAACACCGTCACCACGTACAGCTACACCGGAAAGCCGTTCACCATTGCGGAAGGCCCGTACACGACCAGCGACTATGTCACGGGCTCCTTCTTCGCTCCGACGCTCGCCCCGAACCTCAACCACGCCCTGCTGGACGTGTATTCCTTCAGCTTCAATGACGGCGTGCAGACGCTCACCGGAGCGTACGAGATCCTCGGCAGTGTTTCCACGGACTCCAACGGCGCACTCACCAGCTGGGACCTGTTCCCCGGCATGAACACCAATGCAGGCTTCTGCTCGATCGAGGAAGGTGCGGACAGAGACTTTCCCGGTACGCAGTGCGAAAACACTGGGTACTACAAGGACGGGTTCGCAGAGAACGGCTTCAGCTTCGGCCCCGCGGATCCGAACGGCACCTGGACCTACCAGACCTCTGTGACCCCGGAGCCGTCGTCCATTGTTCTGTTTGGAACCGGACTGGCCGGCATTGTCGAGTACCGCCGCCGCCGCCGCGCTGACCTGCCCCCGGGAATCTCTACCAAGTAGACCTGGAGTTCTCTCGTAGATTGAACAGGAGTGGCCTGCCCGGTCTTTTGTACCAAGTGAAGAGTTAGTGTAACGCTAACGTTGTTGATGGTAGCCGCCGTCGGGGGTGTGGGACGTGGGAAGCGCTAAGCGCTTTCCACGTCTCCATACCCCGTGCTATTGGAGGCCAGCCAAGCCTCAGGCGCCGGCGGTCTGTAGCCCAGAGAAGAGTGTGGTCGGACAGTGTGGCTCTGTTGCAAACTCTTTGAGGACGCGTGAGAATGGGCTGACCCGAGCGGAGCCGACCATGTCAGAGTTCAAGTGGCGTCAATTCGAAGGCGAGACTATCCTTTGGGCGGTGCGCTGGTAATTTCGATCGCAAGCAGCTTCGAGTTATAAACGGTTAGAACGTTTTCGATGAGGGATCCGTCCCGACAGATCTTTGCTTATGATCGGATCCTTGAAAGCCCACCGCATCATCTCGATCTGTCGCTGGCTATCTTCGTTCAAGTGAATCACTGGCTGCATGGATTGCGGACTGAAATCGTCGCCGGGTTCAATGAAAGTCTCATCCAGTCCCACTGCCACGGCGAACGCCTCTGCGATTCGCTGTTTGTCAGAGCGTCGTTTGTATCTTCCACACATGGTTGAGTTTCCCTCACGACTTTGCGCGGGTCTTTGTCATCGCGCATGGCTACAAACTTCGTGTGCCGAAGATGATCCGCGCCTGTCCATTCCAAAAGTCGAACTGCGCCACCGCCTCGGGACGAAGCCAAACGCAGTCATTCATCTTCTCCGCCGTGAGTCCCTGTCCCCAACGGCCAGCTTGTTTCTCCGGCAGATTTACGAAGGGACACTTAGCAGTCTTCAGTCCTTTGATCTGTTCGAAGACAACGCGGCGGGTTGCAGGAACGAAGCCGGCACGAACACGGGCGGCATACTGAAGGCCTTTTCCTTGATAAAAGCCGATGACGAGAGAGTCGAAGCCCTGCGTGCCAGGAATGTAGCCGCCGATAACGAACTCCTGACCGAGATTGATGCGGTGCTTCGACCACGCCCCGGTCCGTTGGCCGGGCTGATATACGCTATCAGACTTTTTGGCGATAATGCCCTCAAGCCCGTGTGATCGGACAAACTGCAGCATCTCCGTTGCCGTCTGGTTGGATACTTCCGATAGAGCAACGTGCTCGGCTGGTTTGATCACAGTGCGCAAGATCTCTCTGCGCGCCGATAAAGGAAGCATTGTGAGATCTCGGTTCTTGTGTACCAGGATGTCGAAGGCATAGTAGGTGATCTTCTCTTCCGCTGAGCGAAAGTTTTGCAGCATGTTGAAGTCGGGGCGACTATCGGAACTCAGGGCAACGAGCTCTCCATCGATGACCGTTCCATTGGCGAGACCTTTCAGGGTCGTGGCGATGTAAGGGAACTTTTTGTTCATAATGTTCCTGTGTCGCGAGTACAGCGTCATCTCTTTTTGTGTCTGAACCACTTCAAGCCTGTATCCGTCAAGCTTCAACTCATACGTCCACTCGGGGCCCTCGGGCACCTCCGAGACAGGCAGGCACTCCATTGATTCGATGAAGGTAGCGGTTCGTTCGGAAGTGCCTTCCTGGCCATCCTGGACTCCTGAGGTAAGTACAACCTTGGTTGGAACATATCTGTCTTAAGTTCAGATGCTTCAATTCAAAGGGCATCTGAAGGAGAATAAATGGCCGACGACAAGAGCAATCGCGGTCCGGCAGACCGGGCCAGGATCAACATCCACGAAGCATATGAAGTCGAGTATTGGAGCAAAGAACTAGGGGTCGACCCAGAACGTTTGCGTGAACTGGTCGGCAAGCATGGGGTGATGGCTGCCGACATTCGCAAAGACCCTGGGTAAGTAAAAGCAGGCGGGTTTTAGTTAGCCGCCCAAACTCTTTTCCTCTTTCTTCTCGTTCTGTATCAGATGCTTAGCGAAGAATGCACAACTCTTAAGGGGAAGAAACCTCGGGCAGCTGGAGTCGCCGGTCAGGACTATCTGCGCCCAGCAGCAGTAAGGGCAGGTGTCATACCCAAGGACTATCAGGGCCGCTTCGGCTGGCATAATCTTCGGCACTCCCTGGCAACGTTCTTCGCCGCCAACGAGGTCAATCTGCCAGTGATTCAAAGCATCCTAAGACACGCCAAGCCATCGACGACTGCGATATATACCCATCGAGTTAATGCGGCTCATATGGCGGCACAAGAGAAGTTTCTTAACGCGATCAATGTGACAGCGAGCACTGTTGGGCTGAACCTTGGGTTAGACAAGGGAGAAATAGGCGGCTGGAGGACCGCTAAATTGTTGAAATAATTGGTGGACCCTGATCGGGATCGAACCGATGACCTCTTCCATGCCATTTTGGTTGCGGTCTCAACTGATTGAAATTGCTCGACATCAACCGCGATATAATACAGCAGGATATATATATTTTTCCCGCTATTGGACCTTTAATGGACCCTGCGAAGCACGCTCTTGGATAAGCGAATCCGCGGTTAACACTTGGTGAACAACCGCTGGCCAGAAGCGGTCTGAAGCAATATCCGGCCCGCAGTCGACGTTTCTCGTGGGTATTAGGATCTCAGTTTGAGACTCGTTCTATGGAGAGCACCGGGGACCGAGAACCTCTTTCTGGTCTTGCGCTGGACTTCATAGAGATAGGCCATCGGGTGACGATTGAGGGTGTCCTGCCGAGACTTCAGATATCGATTTTTCACGCCAAGCAGCCTGCCAATTGTGCTGATACCACTACCCAGTACTGTGAAGAGCGGGCTCAACAGATGATGCGCTCGCAACCACAGGAACAATGATTCGCCGACTACGGTGAACGATCGCCAGTGGGAGCAGATAGTCGAGATCAATTCAACTTCTGGTATATTTCGTACGGAAACGAGGGCGCGTAGCCTCGGTTGCCACATTGATATCACGCTTCACGTCACGTTTTCTGTACCACTTCAATCTTCTGCTTGGGAGTTCCATGAGCATTAGCGACTTTCTGCCTATTTCTGTCTTGTCTTCACTCAAGCGACCCCTTAAGCTGATTTTCTTGACTATTGGCATTGTCCAGTTCTGTTCCGCACAGACGCCTACGCTGCTCAATCTGCCAACCTCGATAAATAGCAACACGACCGCTCCCTATTTGACTGCACAGCAGAATGCCCATGAACAACTTGGCCTGGCTACCGGGTCCATCCACCTTTTTATTCCCGCGGTGTCCTTGCCGCAGCGAGGGGGCCGTTCGCTCGATCTCGGCTTTGTGTACAGTAACAACACCAGCAGCCTCAAGGAGACGGCCGCCGCTTTTACGTCTTTTTATCCCGATGAAAGCGGAACCAACGTTTCCCTGGTTCCGACGCAACTCGTCATTTCCGCAGTCGAGGGTTCGTCTCCCCCTTGGGGCCCTGTACATCCAAACCTTCCGACCCTGAATGCCGACCTCACTTTTGCGGGTTCCTCCTACCCTCATTCGGTTGGAGATGTCAGTGGTAATCCACAGAATGTGGTGGGGCCTATCTACTGCGTGCAGAACTGGAGCTTCACCGGACAGGATGGGAATGTGCATCCTTTTCACGGACGCCGGGACTGTACGCGCTCAGATGCGATTCAAGGGGAAACCGCTGGTATTGTGCTGACGGGGCAGGCAACCGACAGCTATGACGGTTCCGGTTATATGCTCGACGCCACCAATGCGGCAGACATCAAAGTCATTGGCCCAGACGGCGTGGTCTATCACTTTAACGGATACACTTCTCCTCCCCAGGCCACATCCTTTGATGATGACTTGGACCGGACTTCTCTCTTCTTCTACGCAAGAGTGGCCAGTTCCATTGTCGACACAAACGGAAATACTATTTCCATTAGCACCCAAAATGGGGCATATACCGTCCAGGACACGGTGGGTCGCACGATAAATGTGACGCCGCAATCGATTACCTATACGGCCATGAACGGCTCGTCCAGTCAAAGCGTCACAGCTTTGGAGGCATTGGGATCTGGCAGCTCAGAAACGGTCCCGTGGCCCATTCAATACGCCGCTGGCAAACCATGCTCGTATAATCCACCAGCAAGCTATCCGGCTCCGCCGCCTGCCACCGTGTATTACGAGGGCCCTGGATATTCATCGAGTTCCGGCCCCGACCCCAACACCTATCCTGCCAGCAGTTCTTTGTCGGTAACATTGCCTAACGGTGAACAATATATTTTAACGTTTGATGTAGCCGGGCAGATCAGTAAAATTCAGTACCCCAGTGGAGGATATACCCGGTACGATCATGAATATAAATCGCTTTCAAATGAAAACTTTGGTGATGTGAGCTGTCAGGTGCCAGGGTCTATCCTGTTAGCAAAACATGAGTGTGATGCCGCAGGTGGGGATTGCACTCAGACGCCTTCAACGCTTCATCTGGGCGACTCCTGTACGCCTGGAACGCCGGTTGGAGGTGAGGCAACGACATGCTATAGCGGTCAATACCTAGTTTATGGGTGGGAGGGTCTTGACGTCGACGATCCTATGGGAAACAGGACCCATTATGACTTTTCCGAGGGTAGGATCACCTCAAACCCCTTCGATGGCGGGGACTATCTGCCACCTTATGAGTTTAGCCGAAAGTATTATTCGGGAACGTCCACCTTGCTGAAGACGGTCACGACCGACTACACAAACACTTCCAGCTGTCCACAATCGACAACCTGGGCAGAACCTTGCACCATCACAACAAGCTACAATGACGCCTCTTCGGCTCCGTCGAGCGCCGTCACGATGCAATACGATGTATCATCGGGCATTTCCAACCCAACGCAAATCCAGGAGACGAACTTCTTGGGGAATGTGGTCCGTACTACGGTGAACACGTGGGAGCATGGGGGGATCTACGCCGACACCGCACCGCCCAGCGGGGCATTGAGCCATATTCTCGACCGTCTGGAGTCAAAGACGATCAGCGATGCCGTCACTGGTCAATCGCACACTTTGGGCTATACCTATGATGGGCACGCCAATCTGCATATAGTCAAAGTAACTGCTTCCGATGCTGCCTCAACCACAACGCAATATGGTTACAACGACTATGGAGATCGTATTCAGGCCATTGACCCGAAAGGGAACCAGACGAACTATGGATACTCGAACCCATTTGAGGATTCGGCTTGCAGTGCGGTGACGGATTCTGCGGGAGTACCGAGCAGCATCACGAATGCATTGGGCCGGACGACGGTGCTCTCTTATTATTCCTGCAGTGGCCAGATGGCAAGCAGCACGGACCCGAATGGTGCAGTGTCTAACTTTACTTACGATACGCTGGGTCGCAGCCTTTCAAGGAGCGTGCAAGGCAGCAACAATGTGCTTGCTGCCCAAGAGTCCTACAGCTACAAAGATACCGCTCCGTTGACCGTGACCCACACTGTTGCGAAATACAGTACGAGTCAGATCACAACCAAGTATGTGCTCGACGGCCTGGGCCGTCTGCATCAAACGCAGCTCATGTTGGACTCGAACGAAGCAGACTATGTGGACAAAACCTATGATGCTCTGGGTCGCGTGGCTTCCGTATCGAATCCTTACCGCAACATCTCGGACCCCACTTACGGCGTTACTCTCTACAACTATGATGCCTTGGCGCGAGTCACGTTACAGACCCAACCAGACGGCAGCAAGCTGCAATGGTGCTATGACGGAGCGGCAAGTACGGGTCAATCCAACTGTCTTCCTAGCAAAAGCTCGAAATCCGGAGTCACTTGGGAAGATTTTTCAGATGAGAGTGGGCGCCATTGGCAGAGAGCCCACGACGCATTGGGGCGACTGGTTGCCGTGATGGAACTCGGTAAGGACGATAGTAGCTTTAGTTTGGAAACAGATTACACCTACAGTGGTCTGGGCAACTTGCTAACGGTCAGTCAGCAAGGAGCTTCCGGAGAGATTCCTCGTGCCCGCAGCTTCACTTACGACTCATTGTCACGCTTAATTACTTCAACCAATGCGGAGAACAAAACGATCTGCTACGGGATCTGGTCGGGAAGCAACTGCGTCTACGGTTATGACCTCAATGGGAATCTCCTTAATAGGACGGATGCACGCGGTATAGTAACTGCGTATTCCTACGATGCTCTTAGCCGACTGATCAGCAAGAGCTTCTCTGGAGAGACGAACCCGGATGGGACGCCTTCGGCTCATCCTACGCTGACGAGCTGCTACTCATATGATGCAGGTTTTGGAGCTGGATCCAACTCGATCGGTCGGTTGACCGGGGAGTGGACGCAAGCGGGCAGTTGTCCTGCAAGTGCACAGGACATCCCTCCTTCTGCAATGAGCTGGAAGAATGGGATTTCTTATGATGCGATGGGACGGCTCACAGACGAGATTCAGTGCCCCGTTGCACCCTGCCTGGCGCCGAGTCCAATGCACTACAGCTACGACCTGGCTGGCAACGTGACTCACCAGGGGAATGGACTCGCGAATTCCCAGTCTCCTCAGATCGGCTGGACAAACAGTTACGACGATGCCAGTCGTTTGAAGCAGATCGTGAGCGATTGGAGTGATCCTGGACATCCCGCTACTCTGTTTAGAGCAGATACCGATATAAACATTAACGGAGTATCCCATGCTCCTTATGGTCCCTTTGGTCTCACGGCAGCACAATACGGCATCAGCGAAACTGATGGAACTGTCGCGCTTGCCGAACAGCGCGACTATGATAACCGCGGGCGCTTGATCACAAAGAATATCTTTGGCTCAAATAGCCCGACAATAATTACGACGGCAACATCTGTGGCAGCAAACCCCACGACCTTCAATACGGCATCCGCAACAACCATTGTGATTAACGTGAACTGTAATTCCGCTTGCGGTCTAGTCGACATTCATGTCGACACAGTCGATCTGGGAAATCAGACCCTAGATACGAATGGAAGCATATCCGTTTCATCTGCGTCCTTTCCTATTAGCGCTCTTTCGATTGGACAACATGCCGTTATCGCGCAATACCTTGGCGACAGCACGCATGCACCATCGTCCGGACAAACCACTTACACAGTGACGTCATCTAGCCAATTTTTGACCCTCTCTATGAGCAACAACGCATTTACTGTTGGCGAGAACTCGAGGATCCAGGTTCATGCCGCCTGCAACTCAGCTTGCGGTTCAGTCACTTTGAGTGTTGATGGCCAGACCTGGCGCGTATGGAATCTGGATTCTGCAGGAAATCTAGTATTGGATAGTTGGTTTTGGGAGGATATAAGTCCAAATTTCAGCAATGTGGGCCAACACGTTCTGGTTGCTCACTTTAGCGGCAATTCGACTTATCCCGCTTCCGATAGCGATGGCTATTCCTACACGATTCAGAGTGTTGGAACCCAGCAGGCTGTTCCCTCGCTCACAATGAGCAGTATTTCATTCACATCGGGTGATAACTCGCATATCAGCATTCATCATCCCTGCAACTCGGCCTGCGGCCAGATCGTGTTGAATATCGACGGCAACTTCTATCGCAATTTACAGCTTGATGGCAGCGGTAACGCATACGTCGATACATTCTGGTGGTGGACTCCTCTGTTTACTGTTGGAAACCATACCATGACGGCTCAGTATCTGGGCAATCACACCTACGCTCCTGCAGACGCCACGCCAGTTAGCTTCACGATTCAAAATATTGGAACTCAGCAGGCTACGGTGTCGTTATCTATTCCTGCTGCATTTGGCCCTGGCAGCGCCACCCCCTTAGTTGTGCAGGTCGATTGCAACTCTGCTTGCGGCGTAGTGCAATTGACTGTAGATGGAAATGAATGGCGAACGTGGAATCTTTATGCGAATGGCACGCTAAGCATAGATGCGCTGCACTGGCCACCCCCCCTACTTACTCCCGGAAGCCATACGATAAAGGCCCATTTCTACGGAAATGCCACATACGCACCCGCTGATAGCGCACCTCAAACCGTTACTGTAGCGAAGTTTTTGACTCTCTCCATGAGTAACAACGCATTTACTGCTGGCGAGAACTCGAGGATCCAGGTTCATGCCGCCTGCAATTCAGCTTGCGGCTCCGTTACGTTGAGTGTTGATGGTCAGACTTGGCGTGTATGGAATTTGGACTCTGGAGGGAATCTAATACTCGACAGTTGGTTTTGGGACGATATAAGTCCAAATTTCAGCAACGTGGGCCAGCACGTCCTCGTTGCGCACTTTGGCGGCAATTCAACTTATCCCGCTTCCGACAGTGACGGTTATTCCTACACTATTCAGAGTGTTGGAACCCAGCAGGCTGTTCCCTCGTTCACGATGAGTAGTATCTCATTCACGTCAGGTGATAACCCTCATATCAGTCTTCACCATCCCTGCAACTCGGCCTGCGGCCAGATCGTGCTGAATATCGATGGCAGCTTCTACCGCAACTTGCAACTTGACAGCAGTGGCAACGCATACATCGATACATTCTGGTGGTGGACGCCTCTATTTGCTGTTGGAAACCACACCATGACAGCTCAATATCTGGGTAATCACACCTATGCTCCTGCAGATGCCACGCCAGTTAGCTTTGCGGTTCAGAATATTGGAACTCAGCAAACCACGGTGTCATTATCTATTCCCACGGCATTCGGTCCTGGCAGCGCCACTCCCTTGGTCGTGCAGGTCGATTGCAACTCTGCTTGCGGCGTGGTGCAACTAACCGTTGACGGAAATGAATGGCGGGCGTGGAATCTTTATGCGAACGGCACGCTGAGCATAGATGCGCTGCACTGGCCAACACCTTTGCTCACTCCCGGGAACCATACGATCAAGGCCCATTTCTATGGCAATGCTACATACGCACCCGCGGACAGCGCACCTCAAACCGTTACTGTAGCCCAATAGGTACGTGTAAGTCTCTTCCGAGACACGAGTATTTACATCTTGAAGAGGTAAAAATATATGAAGACTTTTCTCTCATTCAGAACATTTAGCAGGTTAATGTGCTTAGCTCTCCTCTGTTCAGCGACGGTAGGATATTCGGCTGATCCGCCGCCCATGGATTCATTGTCGTTCACCATAGCGAATGGAGCCTGTTTACCTACCACAGCTTCTGTTCATGCAGGACGCGTAGCGGTTACAGTTATGTTGTCATCATCGACTCCGCAAAGTATATCGCTCATTATGACTGGAATGGATGAAAAGCATCTCTTTGAACACACCCAATCAGGGACCTCTGAGGTTTGGTCGACGTTAATTACCTTACCTGCAGGATCGTATCAACTGATTAATTCAGTTGGGACCAGTAAGTGCATCGTTACGGTCAATTGAGTATGCCAGAAGAGAGATGTATCAGCTTTTCAGATTTTCTATGCAATAAAGCAGGAGATCATGTAAATGAAACGAGTCAAATTGATGGCATTGGCGGTATTTGCCGCATGCTCTTCCACACTATGGTCTCAGGCAGTAAATTTGTACAGTTATACGGTTCCAAGCGGCGGTTATGCTTCCAACAGCAATTTGGCGAATTACAGCGATTCAATGACCGGAACATGGTCGAACCAATATGACGGCCTCAATCGCCTGACGAGCACTACGTCAAGTGCAGGCCCTTATAATGGCCTAAACATCCAATGGCAGTATGATTCTTTCGGAAATCGCTTGAGCCAGACACCCACAGGATCGAATGCAAGCCTGCCTCCGGCGACGACAATGCGATACGAAGATGGCTCAAATCGGATCACCAGTTCCTCTATTCCTGGGGTCGATTCCACCGTGTATGACAATGCCGGCAACCTCCGCTTCGATGGATTGAATGCTATCGCATACGACGCCGAGAGCCGCGTCTGCGCCATTAAAAATTTCAGTGGAGCGATAACGCAATATCTTTATAACGCTGAAGGTCAACGGGTTGCTAAGGGATACTCCGCATCTGGATCTGGGCTGGTCTGTCCAACCCCGGGAGATTTTGTCGCTACTGAAAAATATATTTTAGGGCCGTCAGGAGAACAGATCACGCAATTTGTGACAAGACCCGACGGTTCGGATGTCTGGCAGCACACCAATGTGTATGCAAATGGCCAGTTGATCGCAACGTACGACCAGGAAGGTTCCCAGCAACTCCTACATTTCCAGATTTCTGATCCCTTGGGTACGAGGCGTGTGCAAACCTCCGCCTCGGGCTCCGTGGAGATCTCCTTTTTGAATCTTCCATATGGCGATGGCTTCAATCTTGGCGGTTCAGGTCAAGACGCAACACAACAGCATTTTACCGGCAAAGAACGGGACTCAGAATCAGGGCTCGACTACTTCGGGGCCAGATACTATGCCTTAAGCATGGGAAGGTTCTCCAGTCCTGATCCAGTCCTGTCTACTCCTCTGCACATTCTGAATCCTCAGCGATGGAATAAGTATGCGTATGCGATTAACAATCCCCTTTCATATACAGATCCAGATGGCCGCGATGCGGTTGCGGTGAACTTTAGTAAGGAGATCCCAATTGTCGGGCATCAAGGGATCATGTCTGTACGCGCTGACGGCACTGCTACATACGCCCGCTTTGGCCCGGTAGGTGGTAGCAAACCTACTGGTGAAGGATTAGTACAATCCTTCACTCTCACCACAAGGGTTCAGTTTGATGCAAACGGACAACCTACAGCCAATTCTCTAAACGCTCTTAAAACTGAGCTTTCTACGTCCGACCTTAGTCCTGAGAAAGGGCAAGGCGTAGGCACGATTCGGTTGAACTATTTCAAGACGTCGGATGCTGAAACCGCAAATCTCGACCAATACATAAAGCAGCAGCAAGAAGCTTCCGATAGAGGAAAGTCTCCCAGGTACAACGTTGTGACAAATAACTGCACAATGTTCTGTCAGAGGGGCTTGGTTGCCGCAGGTGTACTAAATCAGAATCAAGCGAACCACGGTTCGCTCGCGCCAAATGGCTTTTGGCGGCAGTTGATCGAACTGCAATCTCGCCAACCATGCTTTAGCACTAGTGTCGATGATGGCTTAGGCAATAAGAGCAGTTCGGGATGCCAATGAGAAAGGATTTTATGTCCAAATTAGTCATCTTTCTTTTAGGTTGTGTCGCGTTTCTGATCGTTGTTGCAGGCGCTTACTGGTGGGCGAACGTTCCCCCCGAACGCCCTTCCGACGTCTCTGCCAAGGCAGTTTTTTTATGGGCAGGACACTTGGGGCTGCCTGCGCCGAAGCACGGTACTTGGATTGAATGCTGGACCGACGAGTCTGCAATGACTAACAGATGCCGTCTGACCGCAATGGATGGAACGCGCTCATATGAAGGCGAGTTCGTGCCGAGCGAAGGGGAAAGCCCAGTTTCTCAAGGCGATTTACGGATTAAGGCGGAGCCTACGAGCGACACTACTCATTGGGTTCGTATTGAGGGAATGCATGGCGCTCCCCTAGTTTTTTTAGAAAATGGAACAGTGCTCATCCCCAAAGATGCATATGCGGAGGGAGCAGCCAAACTTGAGCATCTTAAGCAACTTCGAACCATGTAGTTTATAGCTATGATGCAAAACTGCGTTAGCTATGACTGCATTCCGCGTTTTGTGTATATTGCCTACAAGTTTACCGGCAAAGAACGGGACACCGAATCCGGTCTCGACTACTTCGGGGCCAGATACTACAGCAGCAGCATGGGCCGGTTCATGTCGCCAGATCCATTGCAGTTGAGTGCAAAACTTGATAATCCGTAGACTTGGAATCGATACAGCTACGCGCTCAATAATCCATTGCGTATCACCGACCCCGAAGGGTTGTATCCTGCACCCGCGTACAACTGCAGTGATACCCAAACGTCCTGCTTGAACGATGACCAGAGACGGATTCTAGAGAACTCAAAAATAGACGATGGACACGGCAACACGTTGTCCGGAGCAGCTCTGTATGGGTCTCTTTCCGAGGCGCAATCAAATGCGTTTACGAACATAACCGACCGACTTGCCTCCGTGAGCATTGGCGATGGAAATGCATTGAGTCAAGTGAGCAGTGTTTCGGGTATTGCTGGTGATCGCATTTACGCGAATGTTAGCTCGTCGTTATTTTCGTCTCTTCAGAGTTCGGGTAACTTTGAGATGGTCCCGGCACACGGTGCTCCGTACAACGGAACTTCATTCAAAGACAATGATCGGATGTTGGGTAACATCCAGTTTACGTTCAATCGATCCAAGACCGGCACAGATATCGATATCGATATTGGAAATATCAAGAATGGGCTAGCCGGTGCATTGATCCATTCTGGGGAAGTATTGCAAAACAAAATCACAGGATCGCTGACCAACCAAGATACCATTCGTAAACTTTTGGTTCGAGATCCAAAAGTACAAACCATTACACCGAGCACAGATCCGAAATGGAATCGCAAATGAAGATGCGACTACTGATCCTTACAATTTCGATCCTATTTATTATGAAACCGGCAGCCTCACAGCCTAAAACTAATTTCCAAGGCGCTTCAAAAGACTGCGCGTTGGCTCCAAGTATCGACGTCACGAAGGGATCACCGCTGATTTATGGGATCCCCTATCTGGTCCCATCGCTTGAATTGAAATTCGTTGAGAAAGCAACGGGAAAATCGACAACGCCCAGAGCAGTTCGCGTCCACTATTACTGGCAGTGGCTTGAATATCCTTATCCGGAACATGAGTGGGGAGCATGGGTAGATGGAGAAGAGTTGATGAACTGTACTCTTTCGGGCGGAAATGTGCTCAAGGTCCCCGCGCTTCTCGTGAAGCCACGAGGCTGGTATGACGGGAAATATACCCGCTTTCCTTGGCGCAAGAACCCTCATTTTGACCGCCTGGAGATCATGATCGACCAAGGCGGCGGGGATTTCTCTCGGATCATTGTTCATAAAAACGATTTGAATAGGTATCGTGTGTCGGAGGCGACAGTCGAATTATCGAGCAGTCCGCCCAATGTCAAATTCGACGAGAAGCGTTAGCATGAAATAAAAGGCCTGAGTAGTTGGCCGATATTCATCGCAAAAAAAATGATTCTGTAGCGCGGCACACAACTACGATGCAGTCCGAATTCACTTACGACAGCACTCCACGTTTTGTACACTTTTCCTATAGGTTCACCGGCAAAGAAAGAGATACAGAATCAGGGCTCGACTACTTCGGGGCTAGATACTACGGAAGTTCGATGGGACGCTTCATGAGCCCCGATCCTGGCTGGTTACAGCAGGCCGATCCGATGAATCCGCAGACGTGGAATCAATATTCGTACGGATTGAACAATCCGCTAATAAATACCGACCCTACCGGGAAAACATGCCAGACAACTCTAGCGATAACACGGTCTACGACGACAATGACGGTAAAGGGTGTGCAACGGTCGATAAGGCGGATAGGAAGTCCGCTCCCAGCGCCACAGTTTATGCGGACGGACGCTATGATTTGGCGACTGAATCACAGAACGCTCAGACCAATCAATATGTCACGAGCTGGTTGCAAACTCAGGCACCGCAATATCCAACTCAGATTTCGTCGCAAGGCCAACAACTCTTGAAGGAACTGGCGAAAGATACCGCTGGAGTTCCGACAGTCTGCTCCGTGGGTGCCTATGCACAACTCGGTGGGGGAGCCGGAGCCGTAGGAGGTTCGTACGATTCAAATAGTGGTGCTAAGGGCTATGGAACGGTGAGGCCGATCCCAGGTGACATCGCCAGCAATATCTCTCCAGTGAGCATCTCTGTCAAAGGGGATACAAACGGACATTACAGCGGTGGTCTGACAATCCGTAATCCCGTCACCTGAGTGGGTGGTGGAATTTCGGTTAATAACCAAGGAAGGCCAACAGTGAGCGCAAGTTGGGCACCCAATCCTCTAACTGTTGGCGCGACGGCAACACTCGGCACAATGGGAGATCCAAAATGTCAGCCCCATCCATAGTCGACCGACTGTTCCACGGTCCGCACTCTAACTACCTCATCGTGTTGGTTGTTGCGGTAGTCCTCGCAATCAGATTATGCTTCGTGGACATTTTCATTGACGAAAGTGAATCTCCTCCTTCCGAAGAAGCTAGGGAACGTTGGGGACTTAAGGCAACTAAGGTGACCAGGCCTCTCATGGTTGCTGCCTTCGTTCTAATCGCTGCTTTTGCGATATAGAAAATCTTGCAACCATGAAGGTGTCGCTGCCTGTCTCGGAGGAGCGAAACGTCAGTACGATGCAGACTGACTTCGTCTACGATTGCACGCTAAATTGTTGGCGGCAGTGTGTTTTAAGCCCATCCCGTTATACCGGCAAAGAACGAGACTCAGAATCAGGGCTGGACTACTTCGGGGCCAGATACTACGGCTCCAGCATGGGACGTTGGATGTCGCCCGACAACGGAATAGACCAAAACAAGGAAGATCCTCAGAGTTGGAATCTCTATTCGTATGTGAGAAATAACCCGGTAAACAGAATAGATCCGAACGGTCGACTGACCATTATCGTTCCCGGTACCGGATGGAGTTCAAACGACTGGAATACCAACATGAAACTGGCGAATGAAGCTCGTCAAGAGTTTCGCGACTCAGATGTTCGCATCTTGAACTGGAGCGGCTCGCTCACTAATGGTGCTCGGCTCGATGGTGCAAATATGCTTTCCGATATGGTAAGTAGTCATACCTTTGCTCCGGGTGAGCAACTGAATGTGATTGCCCATAGCCGTGGTGGAGATGAGGCCATCGATGCAACCGCTAGCTTGACACATCCGATAGATAATTTCATCACACTCGCAACCCCGTACTATAACGATTCATCTGACATGGCTAACATCAAGAACTGATAAATGTCACGACCAGCCAGGATTGGGTACAGCTTCTTAATTCAAATATGAGTTCAAACCCACGGATATAACGGAGCGCACGACATCACGCTGAACGCAAACGGCTATGGGCATATAGCATCGCACTTTGCGATATGGCAAAACGATTCGCTTCGTTCGCAATGGTGGCAGTTCTGGCAGCAAAATTCGAGTGACACTTGGGACCCAAGTACAAACACTCTGACCGCACATTAGCTTATGATTCTATGGCTTGAACAAGAGGATACGTTGGTGAATCTATGACGCGATTTCTTGCTGTGTGTTCTAGCATTCTTTTTTTGGGTATTGACTGGTGCCTGTCAGCACTGGTTCTCTGGTGGTCGTACGATATGGCCGCACAGATCAGAGGTGGTGTCTATAGCCATAACCATGCCTTGGCTCTTGTCCTCAAGATGGGGCTGCTCACCACCATACTTACCGGCGTGGTCTGGTTCTTCGCCGGTAGATTTCGAAAGATCACTAAGTGGAAGTTGATGGTCTGGAGCGCCATGTGGAGAACGGCACTTCTGGAAGCCGGATACGCTCTTCTTGCTGTGGCAAGACGACAGTTATGGCGTCCGAGCCAAGGCTTAGGTGACAGCAACATGTTTTTCCCGATTGTAGGCCATCTAAATGCACAGTTCTTTGCAGAGTGGAAATGGTTGTCCTTTCTCCTTCTTGTGGTCCCTGCTATGGGTGTGATTTCAGGGATACTCTACTACCTGTACGCTAGAGTCTCTATATTTTATGAGCAACGCGCTTGAACATCGGCATCACTTCACCGGCAAAGAAAGAGACTCCGAATCCGGACTCGACTACTTCGGGGCCAGGTACTACGGTGCCAGCATGGGGAGATTTACTACTCCTGATCGTACATTCCTCAACATTCGCTGAGTGTTCAATCCACAACGCTGGAACATGTATTCGTATGGCCTCAATAACCCTCTAAGCAACATCGATCCAGACGGCAATGAAGCCATACCTGTTGTCTATCCAAACTACATGGCCAATTCACGTGGCAATACCCCTGCTCCCACCGGTCACGCAGGTTCTTGTAGAGCAAAACGGAAAGACTCACTACTTCGAGTACGGTCGCTATCCGAATGGCAATCAACCTACATCGGATGGGGCAATTAGAGAGGCAGCAACACCAGATGTTCAGAGGGACGCTTCGGGAAATATCACTCCAGACTCTATGAACAACCTTCTTCAAAGTCTTTCAAACTCCAGTGGTCGCAGTGGATCGGTCGAAGCGCTTGTTATCCCTACTACGTCTGGAGAAGAGTAAGCGTCCGGTCCTGGCCGTGTATACATCGTAGGTTTTTGGCTTGACGATGTTTGGATGGTTGACTCTGAAGTGAGTGATGGGATGGTGTCGTCCCCACGTCGCCGTCGCAGTGCTGAGGAGCGGCGTCTGATTGTGGAAGAGACGCTGGAGGCAGGCTCTTCGGTGGCTCGCGTGGCGCGGAAGCATGGGATCAACGCGAACCAGGTATTTATGTGGCTGCGGTTGTATCGCTCGGGTCATCTCGGAGGGGCGCCAGCGAGCGGGCTGACGTTGCTCCCGGTGACTGTGTGCGATGACGCGAAGCCTGCTGGGGGTAAGTCCGTCACCTCCGATTCGGCTGGCGCGGTCCAAATCGAGTTGCCGAACGGGGTACGGGTCAGCCTCGAAGGCAGCGTTGATCCTGCCGTCGCTCGTGCGGTGCTTGAGAGTCTGCGCTCTTGATCGAGATTCCTGCGGGCACACGGATCTGGCTTGCGGCAGGCGTGACGGACATGCGGCGGGGCTTCCACGGACTCAGCGCCCAGGTCCAGACGGTGCTCGAACGGCAGCCGCTCTCGGGTCACGTCTTTGTCTTTCGCGGAAGACGAGGCGACATGCTGAAGGGTGCTCTGGTTTGATGGTGACGGCCTATGTCTTTTGTCGAAGCGACTTGAACGAGGGCGATTTGTCTGGCCGCAGGCAAGCAGTGGAACCGTCTCACTCAGCCGCGCTCAGCTCTCGATGCTGCTGGAAGGGATCGACTGGCGAGCACCCATCCGAACAACTCAGCCGGTGTTGCAGGTGTGAGTCTTACTCTTTTGCCCGCGCGGTTTTTCTGCTTTTAATGGGCGACCGTTTATGCCATACTTCGCACATGCTGACGGCCCCGCTTCCCGATCTCGACTCGCTTCATCTTGAAGCCGCGAAGGCACTGCTGATCGCTCAGCATAAGAGCTACACCGCGACCTTGACCTCACGCACCAGCGAGATCGAACGGCTCGAACTGCTGGTGGACAAGCTGCAACGCATGCTTTTCGGGACGAACAGCGAGAAGGTGCTCCGGCAGATCGAACAGCTCGAACTCCAGCTTGAAGAACTCCAGGCCGCCAACGCCATCGAAGAGAAGCACACAGCCTCCTCTGAACAGCCTGTTGTTGCGAAGCCCTTCCGCCGCCCGCTCCCCGAGCACCGTCCGCGTGAGGTCCACACGCATATGCCGGATCATGATGCTTGCCCCGATTGCGGCGGCAGTCTGCGTGAACTCGGGCAAGATACCGCCGAGATGCTGGAGTATGTGCGGGCCTGCTTCAAGGTGATCCGCCATGTGCGTCCGAAGCTGAGCTGCGACACCTGCGACCGCATCGTGCAGTCACCGTCGCCATCCCGTCCAATTGTGCATCTTTCCCTGCGCGTGCCGACTCCGGATTGTCCAGACTCTTAGGAATCTGAAGTGGGGTCTCAGCTCCATCTTCGAGTGTGCTATCAAGTACGGATATGTCACGTCGAATCCCGCTCGTGGTGCGGACCTTCCCCCGGAAGAGATCAAGGAACAAAAGGAACTGCCGACCGGTGACCAGCTTCAGCAGCTGATTGGGGCCCTCAAGGAACCCATCAGTACGGCTGTATGGCTGGTCGCTGTGAGCAGTGTTCGACCGGAGGAGCTGGCGTTCAAGTGGAAGGATCTGGACGCCGGGAAGCGGATGTTGTGGGTCGTGCGCGCGGTCAATCGCGGCAAGCTCCACACGCCGAAGTATCACCGCGCTAATCGTCCCATCCGGCTGACGGATGCGGACGTCGAGCGTCTGCTCACGCTGAAGCGGCTGCGCAACGCGACGGACGACGACTGGATGTTTCCGAACCGCATCAAGAAACCGGGAAAGAAGATGAAGCCCGGTCCGTTCCGGCACGAAGAGCTTCTCGGTAGGGTGATCCAGCCTGTCGCCGACGAGCTTGGCCTTCCGCACATTACGTGGCGTCTCCTGCGGCATTGGGGGGCAATACAGATGGTGGAGGCGCGGGTACCGCTCAAGGCAGCGCAGGAACGCCTTGGCCACTCGCGTCCCGATATTCTTCTCGGCTTCTACGCGCATGTCCTTGATGCTTCGGCGGACATGGCAGCGGCGACGATGAGCGGACAGTTGGGAGGCGGATTTTCCGCTCCCGTTGCCGCTCATACGGCCGATTAATCAGGGCTTATTGCCAATTGGCTGCCTTATTGGCTGCCATGGCAAAAAGTCTGTTTCGATTAATCGCTCTAAGTTGTTGAGAGGATGTTGGAGGCGCGGGTCGGGATCGAACCGACGCATAAAGGTTTTGCAGTTTTTTGCGCGCCTGCTAAGTAGTTGTGAAAACAAGGCACTTCCGTCGGAACGGGTGCTCCAAAATAGCTGGGTTTTGTATCATTTTTCACCTAATTGGCAGCGTAATGGCAGCGTGAAAATCTCCTTTCCTTATGCGGACGAGCCGTCTGAAAACTGGGCTCACAATTCCTCCCCGTGGCAGGAGGCCGCAGGAACACGGTGACCGTTTCAATGCGCCTTTGGTGATTGTCCCTGAAAACTGTTTGCGTTCACAAAATGAAGGCACAATTCTCTCCGCCCGTCTTTGTCACGCGGCAGATTGAGAACTGGGGCAGCTAGAGGATGCGGAAGGCAAAGCCGAGAATCCAGTTTCAACAATAAATCGGAATCCCCACCCCGTGACGGCTTACAAATTTGACTGAGTTTGGGAATCGCCCCATGCTGGCACCGCACTTGAGGGAGGTGTCTATGGGAGAGCGGACAAGGCGGCTCGCGGTTGCTGTCTCGCTAACGGTTCTCGACGCCGTCGTGGCCGTGCACTACGGCGGCCCGGTCTGGCGCGCATTCGCCGGGATCATCTGGAGCAGATTGCTGTTGCTGCTGCTCGCCGCTCTATGGGCGACTTCGCTCCTAAATCTGTGGGTTCGCGCATACTACGATCTGCAGCAGCTGTTTCGATACCGCGATGCGGCCCTCTCGAGTTGTGCGGAGATACTTCCGGCAGAGCTGGTGGAGGACCGCGATGTTTGATTCGCTTGCTGAACTCTCGAATAAACTCTCAGCGACCGGCTACTTCATTGACCCTGTAATGGTCCAGGTTATCTTTCTGGCCGCGAAGTTGAAAAAACCTCTGCTGCTTGAAGGTCCTGCTGGCTCCGGCAAGACGCAGCTCGCCCTGTCTGTTGCGGCTGCAGCCGATACCCATGTCGAGCGCCTGCAATGCTATCGCGGAGTCAGCGAGGACAAAGCCATCGGGCGTTTCGACGAGGGGCTGCAGCGACTCTACATGGAGTTCTCGAAAGGCCAGCACGAGAACTGGCAGACCGTGCAGACAAGTTTGAAGGGGCGCGATTTCTTTCGTCCCGGTCCGCTAATGCGTGCCCTCGAGTGCGAGCGGCCTTGCGTGTTGCTCATCGACGAACTCGACAAGGTGGATGATGGATTTGAGGCGATGCTGTTGGAGATCCTCTCCGCCTGGCAACTCTCGATTCCTGAATTCGGGACGGTTGAAGCCAAAAGCATCCCGTTCGTCGTTCTGACCAGCAATGAAGAGAGGCGCCTGGGCGATCCGATTCGTAGACGTAGCCTTTACGTGCGCGTCGAGCATCCGACCCCGCAACGTGAATCGGAGATCATCGCGAGCCGCACACCGGACGCCGATGAGGAGTTTCACCGCGAGATAGCAGGCATCGCCCTTTCGTTTCGCAACTACTCGTTGGAGAAACCGCCTTCTGTCTCAGAGATGATCGACTTCGCCAACGCTTTGCAATTGCTTGGCGCCGATCATGTCACCGAAGAGTATCGAGATGTTCTGCTGCCCTTCTTGGCGAAAACCGAGAAGGACCGTCGCCACTTGCTTCTCCGCGAAGGCTTCAAGAGCCTCCTCGATGATGGAGCGCGCTTTGCTCAGAAGATGGCGTTTCCAGGAGGTGCAGGATCATGAAGTGGATGCTCCCGTTATTGCTTCTCACGCTTGCTCGCTATACCCAGGCGGAGGTACCGGCTTCGACGGCGGAACGGTGCGTTCAGCATTACGCAAACTATTATCACGTACCACCTGAGCTGATTGCCGCTCTCATCGACGTGGAATCGCAATGGAACCCTCGCGCGCTCTCGAACAAGGGAGCGATGGGGCTGATGCAGCTTATGCCAGAAACCGCTCGGCGCTTTGGAGCATTTCGGCCGTTCGATATCGACCAGAACGTCGCGGCTGGCACACGATACGTGACCACCTTGATGTGGGAGTTCCACGGCGATCTTCGTCTGGTCGCCGCGGCCTATTACGCGGGTGACCGCTGGGTAGGGCAGAAGCAGCTCAACTACCGCAATCCGGACGTCATTGCGTACGTCCAGGCGGTCCGAAGGCAGTACATGATGCGAAAATATGCGGCCGGAAGGCTGACGAGGAGATGAACACGATGAAACTTCGCTGGCTAATTCCGGTCGCAATCCTTTTTCCACTCCGGCTCCAGGCCTCTGGCCCTGCCGTAAACGGGCGCGTCGCTACGGTCACCATCAATCCGAACGAAGTCACCGTTCTCCATTTGCGGCCCGAGTTCGAGTCGTCCATCCATATGCCCGACGAGATCACTTCCATTGTTCTCGGAAGCCCTGGATCTTTTAAGGCGGAACACAATGAGGGCGAACCAGAATACGTCTATGTAAAACCCATCACCAAGAATCCAGCCGAGTCGAACCTTCTCATCGCAACCAAGTCGGGCCAGCATGTGACGTTGGAACTCATCAGTGAAGGTGCTGAGGTGACCGGTCCCGACGGGCCCGTCGATTTCTTGATTGAATACCGCGCTAAACGAAGCTTCTTGATCGTTTCTGATCCTCCGTCTTTGCCTCTTTCCGAGGTCCGGGACAAGAAGCCCGAACCCAGCGCTACGGGATCGGGCGCGCGACTCAACATGATCGCTCCTTCCGCTCTCGATGAGGAGTTCGAACAACAGGAGCGAATCAACGCACCACATTGGACCAAATGGGACGGCAACCAAATCGAGACCTCGATTGGCGACATCCGGCAATGGAACAATGAGACGGTTATTTCCTATTCCATCTACAACAGTTCAGACCAGCCGGTCGAGATCGTTCCGCCGCAGATACAGATTAGTGGCCGCAAGGTGGGGAAAAAGAAGAAGAAGGAAGGCAACGGCATCATCTCCGACCAACTCGAAATCCGCGACCACAAGCTGAGTGCGACGAGGCTTGAGCCAGGTGGACGCGTTGACGGTGTCGTTATGTTCGACCGTCCGAATTTCAAGCAATCGACGGAGAAGCTATTTCTGCAGCTTGCGCAAGCGGATCAGGTGGATCGGCCCATCTTGATCCGTCTCCCGTTCACCCCACCCATCGCGTCCGATCGCCAGTAGAGAGGAGTTTGAACACTATGAGTATCAGTGAGAACAACACGAACGGCAGCAGAAGCTTATCTCCTCAGCTCGATGAGTCTTCCGAACCCCGGGTCTCGCAAATGCCGCCTCCAGCGAATGGATCGACCAACCCGGAAGTTAGCGACGAACCTGCGGCAGTCCCCGCTGCCGGATTTGCGACACGGGCCGGTATTAACGCCGGAGGCGGAATCGACAAAACCAAGCTAATTCTTCTCGGCGGCGGCCTGGCAGCTGCGGTACTGTTTTTTGTCTTTACGGCGGTCATTGGAAAGTCTCCCAAGAAGCAAACCGCTGGGAAACAGACTGCGCCGCAGGCAAACCATTTAGAGCCTAAGGAGCAAAAAGGCAGCGTTACGCCCCTCATGGAAACTGTTCGCACTTCAACTCCGGACAATGCAAGCGGGCAGCTTGCGCCTGCTGACATCCGACGCACGCGCTCGACAGATGGAGGTACGGCTTCTCGGGTAAATTCCGCATCTGCTCTACGGCAGATTGCAGCGAAGCCAGGGGCGGTTGGCTCTTTGGGGAATGTTCCTTCGTTCGCCGATACGCAGCAGAAGTGGGAAGAGCCCCAACCCTACGGCGAGCCTACACCGACGCCGGCGTCACACTTGCAGCAGCAAAACACGTTGAAGGAGCCGTCTCTCATCTTCGTTCGCAGCCAGATTCAAAGCCGGACGGACGCAACGAACAATGTCAAGTCTGGCGGCGACAATGCGCCGTTATTGGACATAACGCCGGGAACACGCATTCAGGCGAAGCTTGAAACCCAAATTTCGAGCGCGGTGCAGGCCCCTGTGGTCGCCGTCGTGGAATACACCTATGCGATCGGGGACAAGATCGTTGTTCCCGCAGGAGCGCGCGTTTATGGACAACTTCAGCAGGCTGACCGAAGTGGGCTTGTCAGCGTGAAGTTCGATGAGATCCAGTTGTTGGACGGGGCAAGGGAGAAGATCGATGCCATTGGTACGGGACTCGATCTTGGCCCGATTACAGGGAACGTCTTCGGAAAGAACACAGGAAAGAACTTTCTCGTAAGAGCCGCATCGGGGATGGGTTCCGTCCTTGCTGAGATAGCCGGCAACAACAGCAGTGCGGCATTTTCCGAGGACGATATGCTGCGAGAACGCGTGGCGGAGAACATTGGCACAGCTGGGGATTCCGAGGTCATGAACCTCAATGCCAATAGCCGCGTCGTTGTTTCTGTGCCGGCCGATACGAAGATCTATATCGTGTTCACGAAGCAGGAACAGAATTCCGCCCAGCTTCACAAGATCGCGTCGGCAACGCAGTAGGCACAAAGAGTCACAATCTCCCTGCCCTGGCTGATTAGCCAGGGCTTTTTACTGCCCTATTGAGAGTGTGTCATTGTCTCTACCGGCATCCGGGCAACAATCGAAACCCGCTTACGGGAGTGGAATTCAGAAAAGTGCGTTCCCGCTGGTGGCGGGGTCGTTCTATTCGACCGCGCGGCCATCGAGGATTGTGGACCGATCCCGAACTGAGTCCATAGCGCTCCGAACTACCCAATCCGCAGTTGGGGCAACGGACCTCCCGTTCCCCTTGTTTGAATGAGCAAATTGCAGCCCGTGGAGCCCAGTGTGCAATTGAGCATCTGTCGGTCCAATTGCTCCGTTTCAATTGAGTCAAAACCTTTGCTTTACCCGATAGCGAGAAGAGTAAAGATAAACCCCTCACACCCAAAATGCGGCTGAGCAAGCGACGACCCCAATGCTCATTGGAACTTGAGTCGAGATCGCTCCCAACTACTTTCTATGCGAAAGGGGAACGGGCATGCTGTAGGTGATCTTGCTCCACTGTCGCGTTAGCGCTCTTCAGAATCTCTACGAAGGGATGAGGCTGCTCTTACCGCAACGGCGACACATATAGGTATGCGTCCAGTCCCAATGAAGTTGTGGGTAGATCTCTCTATTATAGCGGGCGATCCGGCGAAGGCTGGCAAGCAAACCAGCAACGCACACAACAAATAGGAGTATGAAAACGGCTACTACGCTCCCCTTCATCGCTGTTGTCGTTGGGTGTTCAAATATCGCACCAAGACCCGCATAGCTCCAGAAAAAGAAAAGCAGGATTGCGAATCCCCAGAGAATGACGGGCCGCAAATAACTCCGGGGGCGAGGCGGCGCCGCTACTTGTGCAGAATAGGATTGGCTGGTCCCATGACTAAACGTGCCAGAATAGGACCGCGTGCCTTGTTGATAGAGGAGTGGGACAGCCACAATCTCTCCAGTTCCGCACTGATCGCATCGATACGGGTTTTGTTGCAGTGGCGTTGCCATTCCATGAGCCCCGGACCAACGAGTTTGCCTCGAGGGGTCCACTCCAATCCTGACAGGGATTTTAGCTCTTTGTCGCGGACGGAGCTACCCCGAGGGAATTCCCATAGAAGTTGTAATCCGCTTCGATTGCGCAAAATTACACGAAAAATTGAAGATAGCGTCAGTTCCCGCTTCCTAATCTCCTCGGATTCTCCTCGGATTTGACCGAGTTTCAGTTAGAACCCATCCTCTCTCTCGACACGGAGGCCCAGAGCAGCCGAGTCCAGGAGAGAAATGAAATGAGAATCGCATCTGCTATCTGGCGACGCTCTCAAGGGTCCGCCGCGCCGGTCATCAAAGTCTTTCACCGCCCAATTGAAAGAGACTGGGTTCGTGTTTTTCTGATGTTCGCCCTTGGGCTGATCCTCCTGGGGAACGTCGTAGCGCCTCTCGCAGCGGCTGCCCAGAATCTGGGAACCTCTCCCCAGTTCGGCCAGGCGGTCCAGGGGCAGCAAGCGACTACCGTCGAAGGCACCGTCCTGAACATTGTCAATTGGGGCTGCAACGTCATCGCGCCGGTGATCGCTGTTGCCTGCCTGGGTGTCGCTGGGTGGCACTTCAAGAGCGGTCGGGGCTATTTGGGTTGGGGCGTCACTGGCGTTGCCCTCATGGTGATCTCCGGTCTGGGGCGTATGGCCGAAGGGTTTATCACGCAAGCGCAAGGTATCCAGTGACGAGGTCCGATCCATGCCTGTGCCGCAATTCCTTCTCGACCTTCTTCAGATGCTGCTCGATCTCGCTGTGCCGGCCGCGTTCTTGACGCTAACCGCCGCAGGGGTGAGTTTACGCCATGAAGGAGGGACCAACTTCCACGTCAATGGACGAACTGGAAAATGGGTGTTGTGGACCGTGGTTCTTTTGACGCTTCCGCAACTGCTGTCCTGGATTGCGGCACAAGGTATCACCGTTCCTTCCGCGAGCGGCTCGATAGGAACGAGTTGGATCGCCAGCATGGAGACGATCTTCAAGGCCTTCGTCAATCAAATCGTGGTGGCCAAGCTAGTCCCAGTACTTGCCGCCTACTTCGTTCTCAAGGCGACGCTTGACGGCGCTGCTGGAGAAAACCCGCTCCCGTCCGTCATCGCCGCGCTCTTCTTGATGTCTCTCTCCGCGACCATGCAACTCATGCAGGGCTGGAACTCGGGGGGACAGTACGCGACCACCGACATGCTTACGTCTCTCTGGAACTACATCGTCGGGCAAATCATGCCCGCAGCAGCAGGATTAGCGTGTGTCGGAGCGGTCATCAACTTTGTCAGACATAGACCCTGGACACGGATGGTCTTTGCCGCGATCTCGTTCCTGAGTGTGAGTGGGCTGCTCACGCTATTCCAGGCCATGGCGGCTTGAGGAGTAATCGATGAGTCTTGACGGTGCAATCACGAATCTCGCTTCCTGGGCCGGTAACGTCATGATGCCGACGATGGCCGGCATGTTCTTCTCGGCAGCTGTGTATCGCTACAGCAAGAGTGGTCCCTTCGAACACTTTCTTTATGGCGGTTTTGCGTCGCTGATGTGCTCCGGCATGCTTCGTGCGCTTGAAGGCTTTGTTCAACATGCGGGTCCAACCAGCGCCGACGGCTTTTGGCTGGCAACTATGAGCCTGGTGAACTGGACTGCCAACGTGATTCTGCCCATGTTTGCGCTGACCCAGCTCGCAGCGATGGCTTTGCACATGGGGGGAGTGGTCTCGGAGATATATCCCGGGTCGACTTGGATTCGTAAGTTTATCGCGGCGATAGCCGCCTTGATGGTCTCGGGTATGGTGCGCCTTGCCGAGTCCATGGTTACGCAGGCGCACGGAATCTGAGGAGTATGTCATGAGTCTCGATCTGACACCGGTTCACCGGAACCTTCATACCAAGGTGACGTTCCTCGGCCTTGAATTCGAGGACTTGATTCTTGTGCTCGCCCTCGCGGCCCTCATGAATCTGCTTGCGCACTTCGCAGGCAACAATGCACACGTCTTTGGGATACCCCTCAACATTTTTATGGAGTTCGTCGTGCCGGTGCTGGCGGTTCCGTTTCTGATCCTGTTCAAGTACGGCAGGCCCCGCGGTTACCTGACCGACCTCCTGCGCTCGTTCTTCGCCCCGCATGCGTGGTGCGCCCTTGAGCGGGATTCGCAACTGTTAGAGGCTTACGTCGACGGGGAAGAGGAATAGCCATATGCAGGTTTCAATCAAGGCGGAATCGGACGGTACGGTGAACCTGCAACTCGACGCCGAGGCCGCTCGGGCAGTCTTTGCCTGCGTTGTCTTTGCATCACGGTTCCACGAAGGGCTCACACCTCTCGCAATGCTGGCGGCGGAGAGATTGCACGGTGACGGGGAGCTTCCAGCGCAAGGAGGGAGAAGAGAGTTATGCCAATGACATATGCGGAACACGAAAAGAAACTCAAGGCGCCTGCTGTCTGTGAACTGCTCCCTCTGCGGGATCTACCCAACGGCGACAACGTGATGGTGCGCACCAACGGTGCATTCGTCGCTGGATACGAGTTGCGGGGCATTCTGGCCTATTTCGCGACTGACAGTGATCGCAATCAGACCAAGTCGATGCTTGAGGCGCTCTTCCGCAGCGTGCCCGACGTTAGCATGCGCATCCAGTTTCGCTATGAAATCTCCGAGCATCTTGGGGACCTCCTGGACAGCTACGTCGGTCAGCAGCGCGCCGAGCAGTCGGAGGTTATGGCTCTGGATACGCACCGTCTCCGGATGTGGCGGCAAAAGGAAAGCAGCGGCTTCTTTTTCGAAAACAGGCTTCATGTCTATTTCATCTGGGACCCTCGCATCCATGCCAAGCTCTATCACTCTGCACAGCAGAACCGGAAGCTCGGCGGGTTCGCCGTAAGCCAGAGAAAGGCGATCCAGCGAACTCGGAAGGAGCATGAGACCTACCTCGCAGAGTTTGAGTCGATTCTCCGGGGTATCGAGGGGGCGATGGAGGCGGCCAACCTCGGTCCCCGGAGACTCTCCACCCAGGAATTGTTCGAAGAGTTGAAGCATTCCCAACATCCGACCAGGCGCGACCACCGGCCCTATGTACCTGGCGAAGAGCTGTTCGAGTATCGCAGTGCCCGAGAGCAGGCGACTCAATCAAGCATTCTCAATGAAACGGAAACGTATCTCAATATCGATGGGTATCTGTATTCGGTGATCTCTCTCAAAGAGCTGCCGGATGCCACCTTCCCCGGTATGTTGCAGAACTTCTCCGCCCTGGGGTTTCCCATCGTCATCAGCGGGCAGGTCGTCATTCCCGATCAGGTCAAGGTTCTCAAAAGCTATAAGAAGCGCCTACAGAAGATGACCGCCGCACAGAAGGATGCGAACGGAAACTTCAAATCCAACCCTGAAGCGGAGGTCGCGCAGGCCCAACTTATTCAGGTACAGCGCGACATCATCTCATCCTCTCTCAAAACGGCGAAGTTAAGCCTTTCGGTTGTAGTCCGTACCTCAGTGCCCGCCGTGACATTCGTCGACCTCGAGCGATCCGAGCGCGATCTCGCCAATCGCACGCAAGAGGTTCTCAACGCGTTCACGCATATGAACGGCGCAAAGGCCGTAATGGAAACGATCGCAAAGCGACGCATCTTTCTCGGAACGCTGCCAGGCATGGCCGAGGCGGACAAGCGAGATCAGGACATGTTGACGTCGAACGTAGCGGATCTGGTGCCGGTGGAAATGCCCTGGACTGGGACGCGGCGTAGTCCTCTGATCCTGTTTGAGACGCCCTACCGCCAACTCATACCGTTCTCGATGTTCGATCCGGATTTGTCGGATGCGAATGGCTTGTTGATGGCGAAAAGCGGTGGAGGCAAGACTCTTGCCGCGCAACAGATGCTACTGATGGCAGCTCGAGCGAATCCCTTGATTTCTATCCTCGAACGCGGGGACTCATATCAGCCGCTCGTTGAATTGATGGGCGGCGAGATGATCGAGATGTCGCTCGACAGCGATCAGACCATCAATCCCTGGGACCTTCCGAAGGGGGAGGCCAGGCCTTCCAACGATCAGATCTCTTTTCTAAAGAACCTGACACGGCACATGCTCGGGGAGAACACTCCTCCAGACCTGGATATAGACTTGCTCGACAGCGTTCTTCTCGAGGCAATCACTTCCACGTACAAACGCTGCAGCGCGAAGACCTCGAATCCCGTGCCGTTGTTTGGGGACCTTGCGGCGGAACTCGCCCACTGGCAAGACCGTGATCGGAACCAGAAGATCAACGCGATGGCTCAGATGGCATCGACCAAGCTCCGCGCCTGGGTTGATGACGGACCTTATGCGCGGCTCTTCGACCGTCCGACAACTATTCAACTCGATAATCCATGGCTTTACTTCAATGTGGAGAAGCTGAAAGACGATCCTCGTCTCGAACGTGCAGAAAGTCTTCTGATTGCTCACACCGCTACCTATCGCGCGTCAGGATTAACAGGGCGACCGAGCATCGTTCTTTTGGACGAATGCTGGGCGCTTTTAGAGTCTCCCATCCTCGCCAGCGTGGTCGTTCAACTCTTTCGCACGGCTCGCAAGCGTAATGCGAGCGTGTGGGGTATCAGCCAGACGCCTGAGGATTTTGTTGGCACGCCGGATCGGCCCAATGAGCATGGCGCGGGCATCGTCAAGAACGCGACGACCAAAATCATTGGCAAACAGCCGGGTGACATGACTGCGCTTCGAGAGCACGTCCACCTCAATGAAACCGCCCTCAATCAGATCAAGACCTTTGCTCACCCCAAAAAGGGACATAGCGCGGAGTTCCTTATTGCGATCGGAGAAAAGGCGGAATCCACGCATTCGATCCGGATTGTTCCGAGCGCGGTTGACTATTGGATCACCACGACTTATGCGCGCGAACGCACCTATCGGAAGTGGTGGTTGCGGGAGCACCGGCAACTTCCGCTGATCGCCGCCTACGAAAAACTCGCGGTCCAATATCCGCGTGGGCTCGCGGAGATTGGACCGCTGCCCGTGGAGTTATCCGGAGAGATGCAGGAGGCACTTACCTAATGAACCACACAACGAAACCAACAGAATTGCTCCTCAACGGCCTCCCCTACGCTGGGCAGGATGAGCCAGTTCGAAACCGCGTTCCACTCTCTCGCTGGAAGAAGAGATTGGTGGCTGCGGTTCTCGCTACGGCAACCTGTCTTGCGGTCCCAACTCTGGCACACGGACAGTTTCTGACTGTATTCGATTCGCTCTTCAGCTCGATCCAGAGCGATATCGGCGGCTCATTGAAATCTGTGAACCAGATCATGCAGCAGGTGACGAAGCTCCAACAAACGACGTTAGCGCCGCTGGCCGCACTCAACCAGGCTCGTGGTTTCGTTGCAAACACTATATCGAGCTTCCGCAACTCCACAAACCAGATCTTCAACACACCTTTCACCAGCGCGGTAACACCAGGACCGCAGCAGTTCGAGTCCATTTTGCATAGCCGGCTATCAACGCAGATTCCTTCGCTTCAAACGAGCTTCACGACGAACTACGGCGCGGTGCCCCCAGTCAATGCTGCATCCCCACAGGACCGCGTGATGATGGACATGGACGATGCACTAGGGCAACAAAACCTCAAGACAACACTAATCGCAGATCAAGGCGAAGACGTCATCCTGCAGACGGCAAATCAGATGGAAAACCAGGTTGCGGTGAGCACGCCAGGATCGAATCCATATCTAACGGCGCAAGCGCAGGTCGCGAATCTCCGCTGCCAGGCATATATGCAAATGATGCTCGCGGCGGAGCTCCGCCAGGAGGCGGGCCGCATCGCTCACGACAATGCGTTGGTGAAACGCAGGACCACGGCAACAGGTGGAGTCAACAGTCTGATCTCGGGCACGCTGACCCGGTAAGGAGAGCCGTTATGACTGACCCAAAGAAAAGCCCAATTAAGTGGCACAAGCCATTTTTCTGGATGCGAAAGCAAGATTCTGTCCCGGAGCCCTTAAGGCCGGCGCTCCCTATCGACGCCGGATCAGAAGATCCTAAACGTCCATGGTATCGGTCGACCGTACTCAAGATTGCCGGCGCGGCTCTGGCCCTCCTGATTTTCTTGCCCACACATGCGCGTGGCCAATTTGGGATCGACACGGCGGCGATCATGGCCGCGCTTTCGAAGATGCAGTCGCTGATGAATACCTATATCGCGGCACCCCTCAAGACCATCAACCAGTATGAACAGAGTGCTTCAAAGTACGAGCAGGAAGTCATGTATCCCTTGGCGGCGATCAATCAGGCCAAAAGCTCCGTGACTCAGTTCGAAAGCCAGTTCGGCCAGTTAAGCAACATGTACCGAACTGTGAATGTATCGAGCGCCACCTTGCCGCAATCGCAAAGTCTTGAGTCACTGCTCCTCTCCCGCAATGCTGCCAATGTGCCGGCAGTCTCCGCCCAGTATCAATCCGTTTATGGCGGGGTCATGGCACAGAACACGTCTTCTCCTGCCGTTCGCACGATGACCGACATGACGGACGCCCAGGCCCAGGATGCGATGAAGCGAGCGATCGAGATCGACGCGCTGGCGAATGCGGAGCTGAGCGCGGCCGACCAAATGGGGCAACAGATTACACAGGCCGCGCCGGGCAGCGCTCCGATTCTTGAGGCGGAGGCGGACGTGTGGATCGTGCGGGCAAACGCCTATACCCAAGCGGCTCTTGCCGAACTGATGAGGACTCGCGGCATCGACCTGGCGAACCAAAGCAAGGTTGCGAAGCTCGCCACCACCGATAACACGAGTAACAACAGCCTCATCAACGGATCGTTAACGAACAGGTAACGCCATGATGTTCCTTCATCCCAACGTCGCCGCGCTTGCGTTCTTTCAGGGAACGCAACTGAGCCTGTTCGAGCGCTTCCTGACCCAAGCCGTTTCCGGCATCAACTCGACGAGCATCACGTCCGGAATGCAGCACGCGGCCTATGTCGTCCTGCTGGTCGGATTTCTCTGGCAGATGTATCAGGCCGCGATGCATGGCGGCGATGTACGTGGACTTGGAGTCAGTCTGATCAAGTATGTCGTCACCGCTATTGTGATCATGAACTACAGCACCGTCTTTACCGCAGTTAACCAAGGCTTCGTAAATGCCGGCAACTGGATCAGTAATGCATCTGGAGGTAACGTCTTCGAGAACTGGCTAAGCGATCTTCAAACTCAATTTCACCAAGACGGAGTTCAGCAGATGTGGGGGCTGATTACCGGCTCCATCGCGGGCCTGATAGACGCTGCCCTCATTCTTGTCGCGTACATTCTCTATCCCTTCGTCGTTGCGATCTTTGGGTTTTTCTACATTTTCTACGGATCGATCTTATACATCTTCGGGCCAATCGTCATTGCGCTCATGCCCCTTGGAGCAACGAATCGCCTTGCCAAAGCTTATGTCGAAAACGTCATGATTTGGAACGCGTGGCCAATCCTGTACGGAGGCTTCGGCGCCCTATTGAGTGCGGTTCAAATGGGACAAGTTGGCCAAATGTTGAACCAGAACAACTTTCTCGGCGGCCTTGGGAATCTCGAGGGTTCGTTCCTGATTGGGGCCGCCAGCATTATCTACTCCCTGGCGATCGCAGTCATACCATTTATCGCCAAGAGGATCGTCAGCGGTGAAGTGGGATCGACCGCAGGCGCGCTGATCGGGGCCGCGGCGACAGCATTGACTGCGGGCGCGGCGGCGGTGGAGGGTGTCGTTGCGGGCACGGCCGCTGCAGGAGCGGGCGGAGCCGCCGGAACTTCGACGGGCGGGTCAGCGACGAGTGCGGTTGCAGGCGCAGGCACTTCGGCAGGCTCGAATCAACCGGCCGCTCCCCAGGGAACCCTGAGACCCACTGCGATGAGTTCCTCGGCCGATGGTTTCTCAGGCTTCGGCATCGGTCCCACCATAGAAGGTCACGCAGACCAGATTCGCAACTCGATGAGCGAAGCGCTGGGCGGAAGCGACGCGGAGGCCGAGGGGCAGAGTGCGACCGAATCGGGTGTGTCTTTAGCCAGCACAGGGGCAGCCGCCACCAGCAGTGCCGGCACAAAACCCAACGGCGTCGGTCGATCATCGTCGCCTGCCCGGAGAGGGCCGACGGTGCATCGCTACAACCTTGGGACTTGGGGAACGTATCACGCCGCGCGACTTGTAGCGAGTCGAGTGGCAAGCACGGTACGGACGACGGGGAGCCAGGATTAAGGATAGGAGGCGAAGGATGACGAGCAAGGTGACCGCAACGGAAGAACTTATCACGGGGAAGCCGAAATACTACGAAGTGGACGGAGCCCTGAAGGCAAACGCCAACCGGGCATGGCTCCTTGCGTTTCTGACCGTGCCAATTGCGCTGCTCGCAATAGGGTTTGCGATTTTCGTGCGGTTGCAACCGCCTACGGTCATTCGGATCGGTTCAAATGGCGAAGCTGTGGTGTTGGGCCGGGCAACGAAGGGGGCAGCGACCGACCCGGCAGCCGCAGGCACAGATCAATTTCTCAACGAGGCGTTCGTGAAGCGTTTCCTCGGCACTTATCTCAACTACTCACCCGCCAACGTCGACGACCATTGGGCTAGCAGCCTGAATATGATGACGCGCAACCTGCGCGGATACACGATGAAAGCAATGGCGGATGACAACACACGAGGCAAAATCGACGATGGCCAGATCGAGTCGGTCTTCCATCTGCGCGAGATCGATCCGGTCCCAGGCGAGCCGCTTACATATCTGGTGTACGGGGTGAAGGATGTTCACCATTTGTCGAATGGAACGGAAACGACCGATCACTTCGTGAACGAGTATCGCGTGCGCCTCATCGCCGACCGCAGGTCGGATGTGAACCCCGACGGGTTATGGATAGCGGAGTATAGCGAGCGTCCTATCGATGACGAACGCCGTGACCGGATTCTTGCCGAGCCTGATACCGATGGTATGTCAAACAGTGAAGGGCAGTGATGGAACCGACCGTACCAAAGCCTACTGAAGTCCAACCGAGTGCGGGGCCGGCTGCCGACCCGAAACGCGGTCGAAGGTCGCGCCAGCACACTGAGGAGGTCGTTCGCTACTTTCTCGCCAAAGAGGGCTCATCGCCCGAGAAGCCTGAACTAGGAGTTGAGGTAGCAAGCGAAGGCGAAGCTCTGATCAAGGCATTTCAATCGAAGCACGGTGTTATTTACACACTCCTGGCCTACAAGGCGGAGGCGGAGATACAAGGAGGATCTCCGACATTGGTGAAGCGGCCCGTGCGCAAGTAGGGCCGCAAAGTCACGGGATTCAAAGAGGAGACATACCTGAAACACGGCTATTGTCCACCTCCTTTGACGCCTTATCGCACTGCGATGAGGAATTCCGCTGACCTGGTTTGCACTCTCGAGCCTGGTTCGGTCCACACCTACCCCTAACCCGGGCGGCCAGGCGAAGAGATACAGGAAACCCGCGTCAGCAGGTCTCTTGTCACTTCGTTGGAAGCGCCAGACAAGTGAGGAGAATATGACAACGACTAGGACACAGAATACGGACCTTGACCAGCGGCTCATCCTTGAGCTGAAGATCGATGCGTCCGGCGAAGTGACCCGTAAACAGTCAAGACTGGGCCGGAAGGACACGCTTGAGGGAAAACTCCTCTCGCAAATCTATCCGGGCATCCAGGTAGCGCGTGTGAGCGTGCCGTATGAGTTGACGCCGTATGAGCAGTCCGTGGTCGAGAACCGCATGGCTAAGCTCATCTATGGCGGGGTCGAATATAAGCTTGCGGGTGCGAGTGGTTCTGCGAAGGACGGCAAGTTTTACTTCGTCGATCAGGCGCACGCCAAGCAGATTGCTGAGCGCTTTCAGCACTGGCCCGAGGCGGCGATCGTGTACTTCGCGATCCTCGTCTCCGACTGCAAACTGATGGTGGAGGAGCCCGATCTTCGCATCGCCGTTGTCCAGGACCACGTCCTTGGCACCAACGATTGCCGCGGTTGGCTGCGCGAATCTCTCTACCGGAAGCTGAAGATCGGCACCAACCGATTTTGCCAATTCCGATTGGCGTTCGACACGCGCGAGCCGAAGCAGGCAAAAGGCGGTTTGAAGGCGATGAGCGATCGCGTAGCTGACAGGCTCGGGGTCGATGTCATCTTGCCGGAGAGCTCCTGCAAGCCGGCTTTGAAGGGAGGCATTCGCTTCCTTCCACAGCTGGGAACGTCCGGCCGGATGTATACGGGTCCAGCGATTCTCGGGATCAAAGAATTGTCCCGCGTATCGGAGTTCGGATCGAGCTATACCCTGGTCGAACATGCTTCGGAAGAGGCACTTCAATTTGAGGTCATGCTTCGAGCGATCGAGCGGATCCGCAAAGTGAGGAAGGCCTGGGACGAAGGTGACTATGAATCGTTGTTCGAAGTAATCGGCAAGTCTGAGATTGCGACGTTTGACGAAGATGTCAGCTTCGATCCCGATGCGCTGGACCAGGGAGGCATTCCTGCTTCAGAAGGATGGGAACCGCCGGAGGCAGTGCTTCTGGCGGATCGTAGCGGAACAAGCATCAAGTTTCCCTACGTTGCGAACCAGCTCAATCGCAAATTAGCGCGCTGGGCATTTCGCACCTGTACTGGTGGAGATCTTAAACTGCCGTCCTTCGCTTTGGTGGATGACGGCGTCCTGATCGAGTACCGTGGAAAAATTCTCTCGGCCTCAGACTGGATCCCTGAAGACACCTCCATCACCTCGTTGACGGCGGAAAAGGGCCTTTGTATTCGCTACCCCATACGGATGCATGAGGACTTGCTTCCGATCCGTCATCTTAGCAACGACGAGCTTATCCCGGCGCTGAAGCAGGCGTTGGGTGTGCCCGACCTTGACAATTCGTTGATTGCCTACATTCTTGAACGTCAGCTTCGGATGGAAGGAACCTACATCCTTCATTCGGAGACGGCCAAGAAGAATGGCGGCGACTTCGATTTCGACACGATCTGTGTGATGCCGTCCGATCAGTTCCCGATGTTTGTTGCGGGAAGGATCGCGTGCGAAGAGAAGTTCCGGCAGGAGAAGACGAAGCAGAAGAAAGCTAAGTCCCCTTGGTGGAATGTGTATCTGGTTGCGATGAAGGCGCGGGGAAACCGAATCGGGTCCATTACGGATCTCAAGACCTCATGTCTCGCTGCGGGACGGCCTGACCTGGCCTACAAGCTCGTACAGCAACTGCAGAACGCGCTCGACTCGTTGAAGCACAGAGTCGAGATCGATGAATCTGTTATCAGTGAAATCCGGAAGGAGGTAAACCCGGCGCCTTGGCTCAGGTACAAACGTGAGCGCAGGGTCTCGGATCTACCGGCTCATCTGGAGGTCCCCGACACAGATAAGGTTGGCAGGCTCTATAACGTCCTCCGCAAGGAGCTTGGGTTCCTACCGGGGGAACACGACGGCAGCTTCGACGAGAAAATGTCGATCGAGGACTTTCGTGGGCTCTTCTCGGGCGAAGCCGTTCCCAAGGCAATGTTCGAAGAGTGCCAGCTCGTCAATTCGATCTATGCAGACATTGCTAGCCGAATTGTTCAGCGTGAGGAAGAGGTAAAACTGCAACTCAAGAACGCTCAGGCGTACTGGGAAGCTGTTCGCCAAAGTGAGGACAAAGAACAACGGAAGTCTGCTGTGCTTGCGCGGAATAAGGCGCAGGCAGCCCTCTGGGAACATGAACAGGAAGCGAAGGATCAATTCAGTTCGCTCCACTTGTTCGTCCACTATTGGGCGCAAGGCAAGGAAGAGAACCGTCGAGCATGGGCACAGGCGATGAATACCGTCGTCACCGGTGGCAATGGCTCTGGCGCAGTACTCTTCCAATCGTTCCCGCAAGAAGTCGTCGATACCTTTGCGGAGGTGACCGGCGGCCAGCGTGTGCGGGTGCGGCTCCCGAAGACCATCGATGGACACGTACGGTTTGACAGCGAGCAACGGGCCTGGCTCGTCGAACGCATCGTCAACCCGGAAGGTCCCGATGGAGAGAAGAAGGTTTTTCTGTTTCAGTACAAGGGAAAGCGGAACCTGATCTTCGAAAACACGAGTGCTCCGGCAACCATGGAGAACTCCTAACCGGCAAAGGAGAAGCTCTGGCTTATCGCCTGGCTTCTTCTTTGTTTTCTCATAAGCCCGTGCCCGAGGAGGCCGCTATGAAGATGCTCATCACCATTCCCATTGTCCTGGCGGCTGCCTTTGCGGGGGCGCAGACAACGAGCCAGAGCCAGATCCGGCACATCGGGACCTCTCTCAACCATCTAACCGTCCTTGATTTTGGTGAGCCTGTGACGACGCTCGCGGTCGCCGATCCCGACAGTTTTCAGGTCGAACGCCACGACGACAAAGTCTTCATTAAGCCGCTTCGGGAGGGTGTCTCAACCAATCTCTTTGTCTGGACGGCATCGCGGCAGATCAGCTATGAACTCGATCCTGCTGGCCCACTTGCCACGATGGACGTGCTGATTCGCACTGAGCCTGCGCCTAAACCAAGCGTAATTGCACGAGCTTCCGGAGAACCGACCGGCGCCGAGATCCGTAAGATCGCTTCTCTCGTGCTGGCGCAGGCCATGATGGGTGTGGAGGATATAGCTCATGATTCATCAAAGCCTTCTTCCGATCAGGTGCGGGTTGATCTCGAACAGGTGTACCGCGCCAACGACCAGATTTACATCCGGTACTCGATCACGAACCAGACCAAAGCCTCATTCCGGCTAACGACCCCGGACGTCTACGCACCTCTCCCGACACAGCAGCCCATCTCTCTGACGAGTCTGCGCAACCATCAGCTCTCGCCGCAGACTTTCGGGGCATTCAAAGCGAAATTGGGCAGCAGCCTAACCGTTGGTCAAGCGCAATCAACAATACAGGATCTGGCGCCGGGGCAGAAGACGACAGGTGTCCTAAGCATCGAAAGTTCCCAGAGCAATCCGCCGCAGCTATATCAGCTCAACTTCGGAACCGACCAGGGCCGGTCACTTACGGTCGAGGCCGTCCTGTAGTCATGGACGCGCAAGGTTACGTCACGCCGGCGGAAGTTCGTAGCGCTCTCATGTCGATCTACGGTAGCGATCCCGAATCGAACCTGCAGCGGGCGCTTCTCCGCATCCTCGCCGATGACCTCAAGCCTTTGGATGAGAAGGGCCGCTGGAGACCAAGTCCCCTGCTGATCCTCGTAGCTGCGCTCCTGTCAGCTCTGACTGGGGTCTTCTGTTACTTCACCTTCGGAGCACACTCATGAGTTCACCCTATGATTCACCGCAACGTCGATATCAACCCGGACCGGAGGACTTAACCGGCGTTCTGGTGCTCTTTATTTGTGCATTGCTCGTGTTTTGCTGGTACGTCGCCGTTTCCCGGCTGCATCTCCGTAACAGCCAGTGCCTGGAGATTTTCATAAACCTCGCCATTCTCTTCTTTGGCGGAGGGTTGATCGTCGCTCAGCTTATCGGCGGCCGAAAGAAACGAGAGGAGAACTGGCCGCATCCTCCGATCTTCGTCCCGGCGACAAAAGATAGTGCTATCGCTCGCGATGCGAACCATAGTTCGGCAACGTTGCTCGGATACAACGTTCACAAAGAGCCTTGGCTTTGGCCCGACGTAGTGAGGATGAAGCACGGCGTGATCGTCGGCGGCACCGGCGCCGGCAAATCGACCTTCCTTGAAAACGTCATCTCGCAGGACCTAACGCGCCGATTCGGGAACCGAAGAATGCCGATGATTATCTTCGATGGTAAGGGCGAACGCGAGTTTCTCGATCGTCTCTTGCCGCACATCGAAGCAGCAGGACGTCTCCAGGATCTCCGGGTTCTCGATCCAACCCATCCCGCCGAGTCCGCGCGATACAACCCCTTCTATGCACTGGACGACGCTTACCAAGAGCATGTGAACTTCGTCTTTCGTTCATTCGGCTTGCGGGAAGATTTCTTCAAAGGCCATCAGGAGGCTTACCTCTCCGACTTGGTTCGCATCCTCCAATACACCGGCAAGCTGTTCAATGTTTATGACGTGCTGGTGATGGCGCTCGATGAGAACGTCCTTCAGGAGCAGATTGAACTCGCGAAAGCGCGTCTCGCCACGTTGTCGGGAATCTCTATGCAGAAGCGATTGAACTTTGAGATGTCGGTGCGGATGCTGCAACGCTCGCTCGCAGACCGGGAGCGCGTCGAAAAAATTCAAGGACTCTTGAATGAGTTGTTGAGCTTCCTTGAGGATGAGCTGTCGATCGTGACCGGCTCCTATCAAGACCTTCTTACGCTTGACGACGTCTTCGAGCAAGACCTGATCCTGTTCGTCTCCCTCAATACCAACCGAAATCAGCGTGCCGTCGAAGCCTTGGGAAAGATCTTGCTGCAGAACATACAACTCATGGTGGGTAAGCGGTATGCGCGATCGGCCAGCGACCGCGACGCGGACGAACCGATGCTTTCAGTGATTCTCGACGAATTTGCGTCGTACGCCTATCCAGGATTTACGCAGGTGCTTCAGACTGCGCGTGGGGCCAGAGTGTCGTTCCTTTTCTCCTTTCAGAGCCTGCCGCAGTTGCAGAAAGTGAGCCAGGCATTTTCGGATGAGGTCTCTTCCGCCCCAGGGACAAAGATGATCATGAACGTCTCCGAGGAGAATACGGCGCAGTGGTTCCTGAAGGCATCGGCAAAGATTGCGACGAAGCGCCGCAGCCTGTCTGTCCGGAGAACGGGCCTTTTTTCGGCGAAGTACACGGAGACGGGAACGGGAAGCGAGAGCGATATCAAGGAGACGCGAGCGAGGGAGGAACACATTAAGAACTTGCCCGTGGGCCAGATGGAGATCCTGATGGTGGACAGCCGCGAAGGCACTCGCTACTCCCATCTGCACGTTCGGCGCGTCCCGAGCTTCCGGCTGGAGGGCCTTGCTCCCCGTCTCTATCCGAAGATGCACAGTTATCTGGATCCGGAGATCGGAGTCAACCTGCGTTTCAAAGAGACCGAAAACCGCAGGCAGCGGCGCAGAAGGATCTCGGGCGTATCCCTCGACAGCCTCTCGGGAGAGTAAATATGGCACGGCTACAAGCAACCCTACGCTTGCTTGCCTTCATCTTCGTCGGCCTTTCTGCGGCGACTTCACTCGCGCAATCGCAGACCCAGGCGGCTGTGGCTCCCCAACGTTCGCCGCACAAGCAACAGGGTTTCTTCGATTACGTTCTCGGCAAGGTCAATCCAAACGGCAACGACTATGGCGCGGCCATGCAAGCCGGACGAGACGCTGTCGTCGCGAATACGGTGGATGATTTGTACTTCTGGTCCAATGCCCTGACGCTCCTGCTGTTGAGTGGTTCGGTCACGATCATCTTGCTGCAATGGCGGTCTGAAGCCAAACGAGAGATCGTCGCCGCGGCTCTCATCGCGGAATTGTGGAACGGCCGCGTTAGCGACAGAGTTGAACTCGAGCGCCGAACGGAGCAGTTCAATCAACTCGTTGCTGCCCACAATATGGATATAGAGAAGACTCTGGCGTTGAAGCAGCAACCATCGGAGCAGGAGAGACAGGTGACGGGCAACGTGAATCGCGGCGTTCGAAAGCTTACCGAGAATGGCGCAATGACGGGACAGAAGGGTGTGCCTCTGGAGCCGATCGCGGCGGAGATACCGCTCGTTGCTGCCCCGGAGGCAAGTATTGCTGGCCTGCAGCAGAACAACCTGTTGCTCCAACGGCGGGTCGAGGCGATGCAGAACACCGAGCAGAATCTGAAACAGCGTCTCAATCAAACGACGACTCTCCTGGAACAAGAACGCCGGCGTAACGCCACACTCAAGGGCGCATAGAAAGGGTCACATGAGCAACATGCTCCCCTCCAACTTCACCAACCACGAGGAATGGATCTCCTATGTTCGGGACCAAGTTCCGGTCGCGGATCGCCCCTATGCTCTCGCGTGCGGTCGTACGGAACTATTCAAGAGCTTCTACGAGGTGCGCAAGCGCGCGTTTCCCGTCGAGTTCGAGCAGGACCTAGCGCGTATTCGAATCCTTCCCGAACCCAAACGGACGGCCGATCTTGAGTCTTTGAACGAGCATATCTTCGCCAGCCTTACCGACTTTCTGTTCAATGAGGCGCAGCCCAATGCGGTTGAGGCCGCGGCGGTAGCTCCTCCACCTCCGAGGGAACAGGTTCGGGAACTCCTCGACCATCTGACGCAGAAGAACCCCTATTTCGCAGTTTGGGTTGTTTTCAAAAGTGGCGCTGAAAACTCCGATACCGAAAGCTGGGAGGAGTATCTGGGTCGAGAGCTTGGAACGGACGATGGAGACGAAGTCGCATTCACGCGCGCGATGGCGGAACTGGACAAACTCCTCCTCTATTTTCACGACCGGGACCTGCCGCTACCGCAGCATTTCTTTGAACGTGCGTGGTTCCTGCACTATCTGCGCGGACCGGAGCGGATGCTCCAGACCCGCGCTCTCCTGAACACGCTCACGGCGGAGACTGGGGCATGCAAGTCCGAGTGATCAGCTTCGGAAGCAACTGGTGGGCGATGCATTCGTCCGATAGAAGCGATCCCTACTGCTTCCGACGCAGGGCGGCCTACTTCAACGCAGCTGCCCTGATGTGCGGCCGACGCCTCCATCACAGCGCCATCTACCCCGGCCAGATCCGGTTCAATGCGGAGAGCGGCTTCGATCCGGAGTTTCCATCCCGCGCGCTCGGCAAAACATTTCTGTGCTCTGGCCCGAACCTACTCGCGGGAAAGATCCACCTCTTGTTCCAACAATTGGTAGGAACCATGCAGCCGGAGGCGTTTCTTGTGACCTTGAACTCGGTCGATCACGGTCAGATTCGGTTCCGGCGCCCCGGCTGGATGTCGTCCGGTGTACAGCCAATCTCGATCAGTACGAGAGGCCCAAGGTTCGAAGCGATGCTGCTGATTAGGCCCGGAGATTGGGTGCAAAGCGACCTCGGGCGTTGGCACGTAGGTGCAGATGGCCACAGTCTGTCATTGTCCTGCACGCGAGACGGGGTGATTGCATGAGGTATTACAAGGGCTATATCTCTCTATCCGAGGCGTGTGATGTGCCCGTCCTGCTGCATGTCCGCAACGCCCGCGCCATCCACTTCGATCAACTTTCGGACCTTATATCGCACGAAATGGAGGCGACACTCTCACGTTCGCTCCGTTGGCGAGTAGCCCGTCTTGAGAAAGCTGGCCTCATCTCTCGGTTGGAGATGTATCGGCATCTAGGCAAACCTGTCTTCGAAATCACACACCACGGTCTCGAATGTCTTGAAGCACGCGGTCACTATTTGCTGTCCTTACCAAGCAACACCGAGCAGATTCTGCACCCGTCGCAGGTCCCACATGCGCTCGAGTTGGTCAATATTCGAATCGCGTTGGCGAAAGGAGGCTTGCTTCGCTCGTGGAAAAGCGAGCTGGAAATTACTTCGCGAAACCTCGTTGCCGAGAGTTCAGCGACCAAAGACTTTGACGCTATCGCGGAAATCGAGTTCGACGGAAGCAGCAGAAGACTCGCGATCGAGTATGAGAGAAACCCGAAAGCTGCCAACCGATATCGCGCGATTCGTGACGTGCTCGACAAGGATAAGACGGAGGACACTGTTCTCTATCTCACCTCGAACGACGACATCTTGTATCTTCTCGCTGTCGAAATGCGGTCCTGCAGAAGACAAATCGGCTTCGCACTCAGCGAATCATTCCGGCGTTCGCTGCTGGATACGCGGACGTTGACGAACACGGAAGATTCCGAGGTCGTCCTCTTACGAGATCTCCTTGCAGCCAAGGACGTGTAACTCATCCTCTTTGCCCTTCAGGTTTTTGACTACCCATTGCTAAGCGATTGTGAATGGAATGGCTTTCCATTGACGCCCCTTTGACTTGCTTTGCCTCGTCTTTGAACGAAATCGGGCTACCCTAACTCCCTTTCCTCCTATGACTTGCTTCTTGACTATCCCCTTGTGCATGACTCTGTTTTGAGGGGTCGTGGATGAGGTGTCTGGGTATGGATGGGTAGAAGTAGAGCTGCGGAGGAACGAACGTGAACAGGAAGGAGGTAGATATGACACAGGTGCTGGAACAGATACGACGTCTTGCGCGGGATCATGGCGGAGACCTTGCGTTTGTTGTGAATCATTCTGGCGGCAAAGATTCCGCACGAATGCTGGGTTTCATCCGAGCGAAATTTCCAGATGCGCCGACTTACGCGGTGATGGCGGACACCGGATTCGAGCATGTGTCTCCGATCTCCGCTGCCGACTTCGCGCACGCACGCTGTGCAGAGTTCGGTCTTAATCTCACAGTGGTACGTCACCCGAGGCGAACCTACCTGGAGATGGTGGAGCAGCGTGGCATGTTCCCGTCGCCACAGTTCCGGCAATGTACCTCCGACTTGAAGCGCGGTCCCATTGACAAATTTATCCGGAGCCTGCCGCACAATTTGATCGTGAACTGCCTTGGCATCCGCTCCGAGGAATCGAATCCCCGCTCTCGACTGTCGCCGCTGACCCGTAACCAGAACCTTTCAACTCGCTGCAGAACTGTGTACAACTGGCTTCCCGTCTTCGATCAGACGCTCTCCGACGTGCTCGCCTGGCACTGGAGGAACGCCATCCGGCTCCATCCTGTGTATGTTCCGGAGTACCACAAGGACGGATCGACGGGCGGATACCTGCGACGCTTTTCGTGCCGTGTGTGCATCTTCTCGACCGATGCGGACCTTGCAGCGATTCATCTCCATGACCGCGCGGCGTTCGATGCGGTCGCGGACCTCGAACGCAAATTGAAGTTCACAATGCGACCGGGCGTCAGCTTGGTTCAGATTGTGGAAGCTCATTCTTCGGCCAGCATCGAGGAAGCACGGCAACAGAGCTTTTGTTTCTGACAGAAGATCGTCGGTTTAGGTATTCCCAATCCCTCCATCCTGTAGCCCCAACCTACCCAACTTAACCGCACACCCGCCATTGCAGAAAGGAACCTCCATGCCCGAAATTCTTCGTGCTATCTCGACGCCGGTCGAGTACGTACCGATCTTGTCCTCCCGCTTTGCCCTCCGCTTCGCAGGTTGTCTTCTGCTTACATCGCTCGACGCAGGAGTCATTTCGGCGTTCGGTCCTGCACTTTATCGTGTGAGCGCCGACCATCCCTCCTGGCTGGCCGGCCTGGCACTCCTTTTCGCCACCATGCTCGGATCGCTTCTTCGCGTCTGGATGCTGACCTTCCGCGGCCGCTCCCGTTAGAGCCGTATCCACTTCAACCCAACCAGAAGAGAGAGGAGAGTCACTATGCAACGCAGCTTAGGAAGAATGTCCGCCTACAAGATGTTCAACTGGCGCGATCGCGCCGCCAGCACTATTCAACAGACCGTCTCCGCGTTCCTCGACGTCGGAGACGCGATCGCCACTCGTTGGATCCAGACACCAAAGGGTGTCTTGCTCTTGCAGATGGTTCCAGATAACAGCGCATCCGGAGCGATTTACGTCTTCGACCGGCAGCGGGACGACTGGTACATGCTCTCCTTCGAGGGCTGCGAGGACCAGTTCACCTCTGAGCAATTCGACCACGTCTTCTCGGAGTACAAGCTTTTCAGCTACGTGGAACAGCCAGGCCTACTGCTGTCCCAACTGCAGCCCGCCAACGCTTAGCCCATCCCGTAGTACCCCATCCCCCACCATCCCAAACGCAACTTCAACTCCAGGAGGAGATGCCATGCGTATGTCCGCTAGTCGTATTCGTTCGATCAATCGCAGCATAGCCAGAGTCAACGGGATCATCTGTGGCGCCTCGGACAGGCTTCCCCGCAACCCGTCCGATACCCGTACCCCCAACGCATCCGCCACTCCGTCCCGCACGATCAGGATTGTGGCGGCGGCGAAATCCACCACCGCGTAGCTCTGACGCCTCCGGAATCGGCGAGCGAATGTGCGCGAGAGACCGTGTTCGGCTCGCCGTTTCCAGAAATTTGACCGAGTTTTGGAGCCGGGTTACAACCACACAGTTGAGAAAGGAGACCCCGGCTATGCCCGCCCACTTCTGCGTAAGCCGCCAGACCGCTGAAGAGTTTATGCGGTTATTCGTCAACCGCCTGGCCTACTGCATCCAAAAAGAAAAAGCCCCGTCCGATGGGAGCGCGCCGTATATCAAGCAGACGCGACCACTCGATTCTGGCGCAGTCAGGATGCACCTCAACGGCGACATGACCATCAGCTTGTTTGCCATTAACCCTCAAACCCAAAGCTGCAAGTGGGTGGCGATCGACGCAGATTTCGGCGATGCACTGGACGCCCTCTTCCATCTGCGACGGGAACTCAAACAAGACGGGATCGATGCGGCTCTCGAACAGTCGCGTCGCGGTGGCCATCTCTGGATCTTCGGTGAAGGTCCCCTGCTGGCGTCCCAATGCCGCATCTATATTTACAACCTCGCGCTCCGTTTGGGAGTTCCGGTCAAAGGCGGTGGTCTCAAAGAGGGCATCGAGGTCTTCCCAAGACAGGACCACATAGCAGATGGTGCCTATGGAAACGCAATCCGCGCACCCCTGGGAGTTCATCGCAAGACGAACCGCCGATATTGGTTTTATGACGCCGATGTCACTCCGGAGGCGCAGCTCAACTACCTATACGGGCTGAAGAAGCTGACGGCAACGGAACTCGAGACCCTCACGCAGGGGATGGAGCTGCCAAAAGCGTACCGGCCGCCCGCGCCAGTGCCATTTGTTCCGCGGATTCCAGTTACTGGACAGCAGGAGTTCCGCATCCTCAACTACGTGCAGATCACGGGGAAACAGGACATCCGCAACTGGAAGGCGCAGTGCCCGTCCTGCGCGCAGGCTGGCCGCGACCGGTCGCGGGACAACCTCGGTATCAAGATCTCCGACCCGCGCTTCTACGTGTGCCGCGCCGGATGCACGAAGGAAGAAATCCGGGCGGCACTCGGTCAACCCATTCGCAAAGCAGCAATGGCTTAAGGGGGAAGAGGATGGCAATCGTTTCTCATAAGCAAGCGACGTCGCCGGCTTCCCGTTCTCATGCTATGCATGGCCTGTCGCTTCCAGCCGCTGTTCTGAGTGCCATCCAGAAGCGAGGGATCTACTGCACTTCGAGCCTCTCTATCGAACATCAATACCTGGCGAACCGTTACGTACTGCGCGGTGTGGAGTCCGGCGGCGCGGTCGTAGACATCGGGCGTGCGTGCGCTTACCTGCCGTCGGACGGGAACCCTCTACCGTGGCTCCAGTCACTCGATTCCATCGCTGTGAACGGACGGCACGCCATCTTTCTCGCTGACAACTTGGTCCGTATCGAGATGTTGAGGATGGTGAGGACCTACGAACTGGCAATCTCGCTGCACACCTTGTCGTTCCTGCCTGGTCGAATCCGCCCGGAGATTGCGTCGAAGCTGCTTTTTCGAGGGCGAGACGGCGCCCTTCCCCTTGATCTATGGGCGGACCAGAACAAGAGTCTGCGAGGACGGATCGCTCCGACCTTCTACAACCGCGCCGGCGAACCGATCAATCTGCCGAGGCGCTTTGAAGAGGCGATTCGGAGGCTGACCGAAGCCGTCTGCTGCATCGGTTGTAGGCATACCCATGTAGGGGTTCCACCCAAGACGAATGGAGTGGCGACATGACGCAGAGTAGCGGAAACGTCGTTACTGTCGGGGAGCCAAACTGGGCGCCACTTGAAAACATTCTTCCGCCTGAGGAGTGTCAGGAATACATGTACATGGGACGCGCAGGCGAGATCGAGTTGTACAAGCACCGCTGGACGCGCAGATACCTCAACATCGGCACGGACTGTCGTAGCTTTTATTTCTATTCCGATGGGAAATACGTCGAGATTTCGCAGGCCGCGGCGCTTGCACATGTGCGCAATTGATTACGGAAAGGAGCATCAACGTGGCAAAAGGTATCAACAAAGCAATGCTGCTCGGACACGTCGGCAAGGACCCGGAGATTCGTTCAACCTCTGGTGGAACGATGGTCGCAAGTTTCTCGCTCGCCACCAGTGAGCGGCAGAAGGACGGTCAGGGCAATTGGACTGAGAAGGCCGAATGGCACAATCTCGTCGCCTTCAACAGGACGGCTGAAATTGTCCGGGACTATGTGAAGAAGGGGACGCAACTCTTCATTGAGGGCAAGATCCAGACCCGATCCTGGGATGACAAGTCCAGTGGCGAAAAGAAGTACCGCACCGAGGTTCTGATCAATGAACTGACTCTGCTCGGCGGTCGCCAAGGCGGGGATGGGGGCGGCTACAGCAATGGCGGTGGGTATTCGCGTATCACGCCCGCCGGTTTCGGACAGTCGCGTGCCGGAGGCAACGACGACTACGGCGATCAGGGGATCAGTGACGACGACATACCGTTCTGAAAGCTTTGGTCAGAATCACGACTCGGGCGCTCTGCGGAGCGCCCATTTCTTTGAGGAGACAACGAGATGGCGACAACAGAACTGAAAACAAATCCGGAGCTTGACGCTCTGTTCGTGCAGTTGGTGGAGCCTTTTGATCCTTCCGAGATCAAATGGCGCGTGACGCATACGACTCAGGATCGCCGGCGGGGTGCGGTTATCGCCTTCGCAGATCCAAGGGCATACACCGACAGGCTCAACCAGATATTCACACCCACCGGTTGGACACGAACCTACGACGTCTCGACAGTGACCGCCGTGAGTCGGATGAAGGGGGACAAACTCATCCAGACCGGAAAGGTGCTGGTCACCTGCTCCCTCACGATCCACCAACTTGGGTGCCACACCGGAAGCGGAGAGGAGTGGGCCGACGAACAGAACGCCATGACGAGCGCAGAGGCGCAGGCATTCAAACGAGCCTGCACTTGTTTCGGGCTGGGGCGTTATCTCTACAACTTTGCCGAGATGTGGGTTCCGCTCAATGACTACCGTCAACCGGTCAATCTGCCGCCGCTACCGCAGTGGGCGCTCCCGAAAGGAAGCAGGCCCGAAGGAAGAATCAACCCCGTTTGCGGTCCTCGGCCTCCCGTTGTGCAACGGGGGCCCATCGATCAGAAGACGACGGCGAGAATCGAAGGCTTCCGGCGCATTCTTGGAGATCCGATTTATGGAGAGATCCTGTGGCGCGTGGCGCGGGCGCGAAGGGCGAACGCGGTTCCGAATGCGCAGCTGCAGGCGGATGTCTCCGAGGCGATGGAGCGTGCGGCTCGTGGCATCCGCAAAGCACACTCGCTGGCCGAAGAGATCGGGGACACGCAGTTCGTTTCCGTGCTCGAGCGGTTGAGGATCAGGTCGATGACAACGATCCGTAACCTCGAAGCTCTCAAGCTCCTGGTCCTGGAACTGGAAAACTTGGCGGCTCAACACGCCGCCTGATCGTGGAGACGCGGGGCGGCGCAAGTACCGCTCCGCTTCAGTCTGGAGGTATCATGCGCAACGTCAAAATGCTTCGCACGGAAGCCAATTTCGTTAGTATCCCGGTTGAACAGGCGATTTACTGCGAGAACTGTAACACGGTCTCGAACTCTACACGGCGGCGGTGTGGAGTGTGTGGTAGCGAAGCAATCTTCAGCCTGACTACCCTGATCGACGGCCCTCCTCCGGGGCCAAGCGCCGGACCCGCCGCTGCGGGTTGCCTCGTTTCGCTCTTACATAAGGAGTCTGTCAAAGCAGCATGACGCCGAAGGTTCAAAAGGGAGGTCAGGGTAGTTTGTGATCTAAGGAGACTCTGATCAAGTCCTTTGTTTTACCGTGGGGCGGAAGTTCGCTGTTTTTGCTTTCTCGGGTTCTGAACAAGTGGCCTTTTCGCTTTCCGAGACACACTAGTGCCTCGACAGGGCCAGGTGTTTTTGCGCGGTGACGAGGTTGACTAGCGCGAAGCTGGCGTGGAGCCGGTGAAGGTTCTTGCAGAGGCCGCGATAGCGCACCTTCACGAAGCCGAAGTCGAGCTTCAGCATTTTGAAAACGTGCTCGACACGCGAGCGGGTCTTGCTCTTGATGCGGTTGGCCTCGCGCACCTCGGGCCAGACCTGAGGCTTGGATCGCCAGCGGCGGCAGGTGCGGTCTTCGGCGCGTGGCGCATGCTCGGTGAGCACAGCGCCCTGGCCTTGGTACGCTTGATCGCCCCACACGGCAGTCTCCTGGCCATGCAAAAACTGCGGCAGCACCTTTGCGTCGTTGACGTTGGCCGCCGTCGCCGTGATGCTGTGCACCAACTTGGTCTCGGCATCCACGCCGATATGGGCTTTCATGCCAAAGTGCCACTGGTTGCCCTTGCGCACCTGGTGCATCTCCGGGTCGCGCTCGCCCTTGCTGTTCTTGGTCGACGAAGGCGCTACGATCAGCGCCACATCCACGATGGTGCCCGTGCCCAGCTTCACGCCCCGGCTCTCCAGATGGCCGTTCACGCGCGCGAAGATCTTCGCGCCCAGACCGTGCCGCTCCAGCAGATGGCGGAACCTGCACACCGTCGTCTCGTCCGGCACCGGCTCGCGGCCCAGGTCGATGCCCACGAAGTGACGCATGGCGTTGGAGTCGTAGAGCGCATCTTCCACCGCCGGGTCGGCAAGGTTGAACCACTGTTGAAGAAAGTACATCCGCAGCATCCGCTCCAACCCCACCGGCGGACGACCGTTACCCGCCTTCGGATAAAACGGCTCGATCTCGGCCACCAGCTCGCGCCAAGGAACCACAACGTTCATCTGGGCAAGGAACTCCGCGCGCCGCGTACGCTTCACGTGCTTCTCAAACCCTGCCGCCATCGCCAACGTCTGCTGCTGTGCCATCCGCTCGCCGCACCTCGATGTCCGCAATCTAAATCACACCGCAGTGGAAAGAACAGAACTTAATCAGAGTCTCCCTCCTGACGAGAAGCGCGTTTGCCGTTACTAGACACGCTTCGGAAAGCAGAAGCCCAAAATTCATCTGACTACGTGCGATAAGTTCAGAGTGTAAGAGTATTTGACGAGTTGGAACGCATTCTCAAATTTCAAGAGCGACAACCTCATACATTTCTACCTTCGGCACCGTTAGCGATACGTGGTTGGCTGTCTGTTGAAAGGCAATCGTGGTGCCGGCGTGCAGCAAGGAAGCCTGGCGAATCTTCTTTTCCGAAGGCAGCTTTATTCGTACCTTCTGCGCTGTCAGCGCAACCGGCTTTCGCATGTGGCCGCGAAAGGCATTTGCGCCGTTGTAGTTAAGGAGATGCACCGCGAACCCGCGCTGTGTCTCCCAGCCAATTACTTCCATGAGGCCGTCCCCTTCAACATCCACTGCATTATTTCCCTTCAGCAGCCAACGCATTGCGTTGCTCATCTGCCTGCCAAGGTCCATATTGTCCAGTCTCCAAAACGAGCTATCCACATCGCCTGCCATATATACCAGTCGCGAGTTTCCAACCTCACGCGACATCAACGCAGGAATATCGCTCGGCGGCTCACGCTGGTACACCGCCTCGGGCGGATAGACGGGATAGGGCTTGATAAACGTCATGACAGCATCGGGGGACGGCTTTATGGGTTGTCGCCAGACCGGGCCCGCGATCCACGTCGTCTCCTCAAACCCCTCGGTTAGCGCACCGCGCTGCCGAATGGATTGGAGATGGATTCCACCCATCGCCTGGTGGGCGCTTTCACCTGCCTGTGTTGGCTCGCCTGCTTTATGGATGCCGAAGATATCACCGAGAGCAAAATCTTTCCTGGCACTGCCCGTCTCGTCGAATAGTCCCGTCTGGAACGTGGCGAGCACAGAGCCTCCGCGCTCCGCATACTGTCGAATGGCTGCTGCTTGAGCATCCGACATCAACGCGATGTTCGGCAGGATCAGTACAGCGTATTGCGAGAGGTGCTCCTGGTCGATGTCTTGCTCATGGACAAAATCGAAAGGAATCCGCGCCTCCACCAATGCAGCATAGAAACCTTCCAGGTGATCTGTGCGGTCCTCTGAATAAGGAGCTTTATACAAGTTCAACGAGCGTGGAGACACAACAACGGCGACACTCGCCAGCGATCGCTTATTGTGAAAGTGCGCATCGTTCTTTGCGTGCCACGAGAGAAAGTCACGCGCCGGGGCCTGCCAACGACGGTCATCCTTGAATCCCTGTTCTAATCCCAGCCAGTGATACCAGATGATGCCTCCTGCGGCCGCGGTCTGGGCCATGCGGAACGAAGGCTCGGCTGAAGTGTCTGTCGCCTGACGCCACGAGATTTTGCCGGAGCGTCCATAGCTTGCGCTCACTGCAGCGACGGAGCGATCGCCCATCAACGCGCGCGCAAACTTTACCTGTTGAGCGTCCTGCCATACCGGAGCGACAACTGCGGAGCGCGATTGATTATCTGCGGTGTACCAGCTTGCGTCTCGCGTCAGTCGCCACTGATCCATCCCAGACTCTTTCAAACCTCCGCCAAGATTGCATGAGTAGAAGTTATTCGGGCTCTTTTCCAGTACCGTTGCCTTATAGAGCAGTATCAGCTCCACCGCCTTGTCCATCAAAGCCTGATGATATTGCTGCGAGTGAGGATCGCCGATCCTGCGGCAGTTTTCGCAGTAGCACGTCTGCATCGTGGGCCAACCGTTCATGTAGACCCCGTCGATCTCATAGTTCGCGTTCAGTTCGCGAATGATCGCCGGTTGTTGCTTTGCATAGTGGTCACTGAAGATGCACGTGTACGCGATATCAGGCGCAGGCTGCTGCAGGCTTCCATCATCGTTTCTGCGAAACCAGAGCGGATTTGCCTCCAGCAACTTCGGATCGGTCCACTGAATGTCGGGACTCATGCGACCGTACACGTAGATCCCGCGCTTCTTCGCCGCGCGTACGCACTCGCCGAAGAGGTCGCGGCCTTTCAGGTAAATGCTGTGATGAAAGTAGGGAACCTTCGATGGATAAAACGCAACCGGCCCCGAAACAGACAGAGCAACCGCCTGGACCTTCGCCGACGCCCAGAAGTCTGCCCACTTCTCTACGTTTTGCGAATCGCCGTCATGTTCGTTGAAATTCGTCTGACCAATGCGCTTGATCGTTCTATACCACGGCAGAGCAGCAGAAGAATCACTTGGGTCCATTGTTGCCGCTGCGGCATTCTCCATTGAAGAGAGAGATGAGAGAAGCGTGCCTGCGGTGAGCACATTGAACTCGCGCCGTGTCATTCTCATAGGATCTCGAAGCCTCTTTGGTTTCAAATGCTGTTTGATACAGATTGATACTGTGGGCAAATCTTACCCGATTCGTACCGGGAAATCGGCTTGTGTGTGCCGATGCACTGTCGACAAGTGCATCGGCGACTACGCGCTCACTAACGAATCATCAGAGATTGCGGGACTGATTCCTATTTCAGAAGGACAGATCGTGATCTATCTCTCCGACCGCTGGGGTCTACGGAAGCTACTTCGCAGGCTTTGGTGGAGTGCACGCTCCGACGAGGTTGATTCCTCTGCTAGTCAGACGAATTTTGGGAATTACTTTGTCATCGACCGCTACAGTGAACCACTTGATCAAGAATGAGCCTTCAAGAGCGTCCAGGCATGCATGAAAGTTGTCTGCCGTTCTTGGCCTTGCGTCCACTAAATTTCTATACGTTGAACGCAAATCTGGCACATACCACTCTATCGTGGGGCTATAAGGGCGCTCCTTTTGACGAAGGGCGTCCTTATAGAGCCAATTCAACAACACTCCTTCATCAGGTGCCATCTGCCGGAGTAGGGCGATATAACTTGGTCGAACACCATCTGACCAATCTGGAGAAGATGCATTTGCAAGCAATGCAGCCCACATGGTGTGCAAGTCTTCGTTCTCCTCGAACGACGCCCCTTCGAGGAGCGGAAATAACAGCTTCGACGGGACCTCATTAGGAGTAAATCCGCCTTCCTCCGCCATCTTCGCTGCCTTCTGTACACAGGAGAGCTGCCGCCTATAGCGATAAAGTCGAACCTGATCGCGCATCATCTCGGCAAATTCATCTGCGGCCGGGCCGAGCATTCGCTTGGCGATGGCGGTGAAAGGAACGGATGCGCCAAGGGCTACGGCTCCCTTTGCAATCACTGGCGCGGTTCTGACAAGATCATCAGGGTTCATTGAGGTGATATCCGCTTCCATCGTAGCTCATGAGTCCGCATAGGCTGATAGCACACCGGAAGTTTGATCTCTCTACTGATGACTTCAGGGCAATGCACTCATTGACGATTGACCATGTCCGATTACTTCCGCGAAGCACGTTTATCGAGAGCAATGTGGCAAATTGTCTGTGCAATCCGGCCATTCATCCATCAAAGGAAATCGGACTGCTTGATATTGCGAAGAGAATCTGATCCGCAACATTAGCTTAAGCGAGCGAGCCTATTTCTCGCGGTGGGCGTGTCGCGCCTCAATCAAAAAACCTTGGCAAAGTTGTACGACCAGCGGCCACCGTTGCCGCGTCCCCAAGCATAGTAGGTCTGCGCAATGATGGAGCCCTGGATGCGAGCGAAAATTCCTATGCCGGCGTCGTTGCGAAAGTTGGAGAGGGCGAGTCCGCCGGCGTTGGCAGCTACGGTTCCACCGTCGTAGAAGACATAGACGCCGAAAGGATCGTAGACGATGTAGTCGGCTTCCGCTTGGATGAGAGCGGCGTCCCGGTCGCGGAAGCGGTAGTCGTCCCAGCCCCTCAGGGTGACGTTGGCGTCGATGTCATTGCCCCCGAGCGTGGGCTGGAGATAAAAGGGGATCTGATTGGCGCCGGAGGTGTCGGAGAGGACGAGGTGGCTCTCGATGTCGAACATCATGAAATGGCAGAGATCTCTTTGTCGATCCTGGCCTTGGCCGGGACCCTTGCCTTGGCAGCGAAAGCGGTAGGTGTACGGGTAGGCAGCTTGGTCAAAGCCGTTCCGGAGTATACCGCGAAGATCGAAGTGCTCGTCGCCGTCGAATCGGAACTGGCGGAACTCGAAGGCAGACCCATCGGTTGGGTGCTGGAAGCGTAAAGAAGCTTTGTTGTTGAGCTCCATCCGGATGCGTGGCTGAAAGTGGGGTGCACCGACGGATAACGGTCTAAATGTTGTGGCGAACTGCCGAACGATGCGTGTATCGATACCGATGGAATTGTTCAAGTACAACGGCTGCTGCATGATGCCCGGGGTAAATTGGGATGGAACATTAGCGAAGATCGAGGTTAGATCATTAGGTGGGGGTAGGGTGCTGGACTCGAGTTGCGATTCGCCGGTAAGGATAATGTCATGGGCAATGGGAACTCTAGCATCAAACTTTCCCCATGTGTCGTCTTCGGCGTAGGTGTATCGTGTGGCCGACGAGCGTGACCCCGTGCCGTAGAAGTACAGTGTGCGGACGCTGCGGTGGGAGGCATTGAGGTGGAATTTAGGGTTGTGCCAATCCTTGGCGGCAGCGGAAGCCAGGTTGCGCTCATCGGTGCTGAGGTTGTTGCTGCCGTTCGAGAATGTCCAGGTCGCATCGCCCCCGGTAAACCATGAGCCGTTGGTGGTGACGGCGCCAGTAGCGCTCAGGTCGAGTTCTTGGCCGTTCGTGGTCCCTTTGAAAGCGTGGGTGAAAACGATGCCGGGACCGAAGCCGTTGGAGGTAGGCAACGAGGCCAGGGTGAAGTGGTACCCGCTCTCGCTGAAAAGCGATTCGACACAAGAGATGGCTTGGCTGCTGTTCTTGAATATCTCCGGGCAGGACACTCGGAAGGTCTGCGCAGGGAGTGTCGCTGCACAGGCGAGAAAGGCGAGAAGGAGTGTGCGCGGGTTCATGCGGCTCCCAGATTGGCGACGGCGGCGCGGGCTTCGGCGAGGTACGCGTCAGCGTCCTGCGCGGAGTAGATCTGTTGTGTGGTTTTGGAAAGCGTCACTCCCTCTTGGGCCAGTGAATACTCCATGGACTGTGCCATGAGGGTGACGAGGTCTGTGGGCTTGCGGAGCATCGGTGGAATGACTGGCGGGATATTGGGAGTGCGGGTGGTTTTTGCGAGTGCGGATACGGTAGGCAGGACGGCCGGCACAGGTTGCTGCAGACCACGCGCGGAGGCCGAAAGAAGCTGACTGCGCCCCTGCAATGGCATGGTGCCATCGGCGGATACGACCTTGGGAAGCGTGGGCTTGTCTTTGCGCATCTTTACGACGTCGGTGTCTACGATGTTCAGGAAGCTGTTGGCGATGCTTTCGCGCCAATTCACGGGCGCCTTGGATTGGCAACAGAGCTCGCGCACGGTTTTGACGATGGAACAGTGATCGAACTGTTGAGGGAGAATAGTACCGGGCTTCAACCAGGGGGAGACGAAGACGGCTGGAACCCGTACGCCGAGCCGATCGAAGGTAAAGCCGAAGTCGGTGGTGGCGGGAAAGTTGGGTAGGCCGGTGTTGTTCTTAAGGCTGGGTGGAAAAACGTGGTCGTAGAGTCCGCCGTGCTCGTCGTACACGATCAACAAGAGTGTGTCGGTCCACAGCGGGCTGTTGCGTATGGCGTTGTAGACCTGGCCGATGAGGGCTTCCCCTTTGTCGATGGCGAAGTCGGGATGCTGGCTGTTGGCGTTGACGCCATCATAGATAGGCTCGATGAAGGTGTACTGGGGGATATCGTTGTTCTTGCAGTCCTGGGCAAAGTCTCCGATATCGAAAAACTTATCTTGGTTGAGCATGAGGTGGCGGTTCGCCAGCAAGATGCTCGCCTGGCTAACGTAAATGCGATAGGTGGTGTTGAGGTCGATGGGATCTTTGTCGATATCTTCGAAGATCGTATGGGCCAAGAAGGGGGCTTTAATCGCGTCCTGGGTGAGGGAGCCTCCGGATGAGGCGGCATGGGCGAAAAGCCGATTGGGAATGGTAGAGGCGGGAACGGAGGAGAACCATTTGTCGGAAACGGCGAACTGCTGGGCAAGTGTGGAGAGTATAGGTAGTGTGCCGGCCTGAAAGCAGCGCATGATGACAGAGCCATGGGCGGCGTTTCCGCTGTCGCTCGCATAGTTTTGGACGAAGCCCTGCATCTTCTCTTGGCCATTGTCGGCGCCGTCGGAGTTGGAGAATATCTGCCAATTGATGTCGGGAAACTCGTGGTTGGGGTCGGGGCTGAGATCGTTGGTGTTGCGAGCGTTTGGGCTGACGCGGATAGGGGTTCCGCCGTCTGCGGCTGGGTTAGTCTCATCTCCATTGAGGCCGTCGATCGAATAGGAGCCGGACTTGAGATAGCCCAACATGTGATCGAAGGAACGGTTCTCCATCATCAGAACGACAATGCGCTTGAAGGGCGTGGGCAAGAAAGCCTCCTTAGAACTCAGCAGTTCGGGGCCCTGGGTCACTGGAACAGGAATTTCGATTGCTTTACCATGCCAGCATAATTCGCTTTAAGAAGAAAACCTATTGTTCGCGAGAAAGACTGTGTCGGGTATGGCTCGGAGGTCCCTTGGACATGAGCCGATCACTCGGCGTCACGTTCATCAACGCGCCCAGGCAATCCCAAGTTGCTGGAGGAGGGCAGTCTTGAAGTCCTCGCTGCCTAGAAGGTTCGGATGGGCAGTAGGGTTGATGCGGCATGGGAATCGATCTTTCTCGGTCGGGTAGAGTGCCTTGCAGATTACTGCGCGCTTGTTGAACGTCTCGTCTTTGCGCAAGGTCCACCAAAGAAACGGGATCGGTAACTTCCAAAGGTGAGTGTGGCTCGTGCCGTAAGCGTTCTCCGCCACACTCGGAACGACCGCTAAATATGTGTGAGCGACAGCGGTAGCCTTCTGTGGCGTCAATGTGACCGCCGGACAGTGATGATCGCCGGAGGCGGGAGGCAGCGCTGGAGGGTTGAGACCATTTGCGTGTGCAACGGCCCAATCGAAGCAATCCATCGTATCGTTGTAAAACTCCGCGGATCGCTGTCCCCAGGATGGCAGCCCCATTTTGCGCGCGGTGTTCAAGGCACTCTCCTGGCCGCTGTTGAGGAATAGCCGCTCCTGTGTTTTTGTGAGCCGCCGTTGCTCTTTTTCGGGAGTGAACTCACTTGGTGTCACACCAGTCCTGAGCAGCGGCATGCTTTTATCTGACACGATAAGGAAATAGCTGTTGAGAATGATGGTGGCATTTGGAAGGGTCTGACGGATAGATTCAAGTAGTTTATCTACAGGCTGCGCGCAGTTCGCAAATACGCGATCTCGTATTTGCTCAACACTGGTCCAGTTGAACGGCCACGGAATTGCAATGTCCGTTGCACTTACGTCATTGATGCAGCCGTCGACGAGAACCAGTTCGGCATCGGGAAGCACCTTCGCGGCACAGTCGGCACTCCACTGGATATTCGGTTGCGAGGAGTTTGGGTCACCTTGATCGATCCCTCCCAAAGAAGGCACAAGGGCCCCGTTGGTGCCGACCAAAACCGCGCCAGAATGCGCAAAGCTGAATAGTCGCACGTGGCGTCGTGTCAGATCAGCAGTCCGCTGGCTCACATTGAGCACGAATTTATACGGAAGGTCGTCGCCGTTGCCCCAGACTACAGAGTCACCAAGGGCGATAATAGTGAGTGGATTTGTATCGTCATGAGGTAGAGGATTGACGAGCGTAGCTGATCCAGAGCCCTGCGGTTGGAAATCCTGATGCAGGGTCTGATAGCACTGCGCACCCATAGGCGCCGCGGTTGAGAATATTGCGGTCAAAAGTACTACAAGCAGAAAGATCTTCATGCACTGCCTCAGCGAGAAAGTAGACCATGCAACATATGAGCCGACGGCGAAGCCGTTTGGAGACATAAACCAATGCCGAACAGGAAATTAGACCCAGGGAATTTGACTTAACCTATATAGGTTCCTGAGAAGCGTGTCTAGTCTGAATTTCGCACAATAGAGATTGGCTGTCTCTCCCGGCGACGTTCCCTATGGCGTGATCGGGTATTGTCTCGCTTTTTATGAAACGTCAGCATATCAGTAATGAGAAGTCGGCTTATCGTCGGCAACTCTATGCCGACGATAAGCGCGTTTCGCAGGAGCTATGTTGAAGCAGGTGGACTCTAGTAGATTCGCGACCTTAATCAGCATGGAGTTGCTTTACAGGGGGCAGGCACCAGTGCGAAGCGGCAGATGCATCGGCTAAACGAATTTCGCAACACACAAACAGACCCGCAGGAATTAGGAGCGAAGACCCGGCACTCGGCAGAAGCCCGGGAGGAACCTCTTTCCCTATAGAAGTGCGCTCTTGACCTAGAGGCAAATCACCGAGACCACTTGTAGTGAAATGATAGAGGTTGGTTTTCTACTCTATGTGGAATTCTGGAGGGTGGTTTGCAGATCAATTGGAAGCATGTTCGGACCATAAATGGCCAACAATCAGAAGGGTTCGAGGAGTTCTGCAGCCAATTGGCCCGACGGGAGCCAATGCTCCAAGGGGCTAGATTCACGCGTAAAGGTAAACCAGATGCAGGAATCGAATGCTACTGGATGTTGCCAACAGGCGAAGAGATCGCTTGGCAAGCGCAATATTTTCTGTCGTTGGACCTTTCTCAATGGTCGCAAATCGACGATTCCGTTAAGACCGCTCTGGAAAAGCATCCACGGCTGATTCGGTACTACGTATGTGTGCCGGTCGATTTGCCGGATGCTCGACTTCCGGGACAAACGAGTGGGTATCAAAAATGGCTGGACCGAGTCACAAAGTGGAGTGACTGGGCAGCAGCAAAAGGGATGTCCGTCGAATTTGTTTGGAGCGGCAGTCACGAAATGCTGGAAAAGCTGGCGTTGCCAGTCAACTCGGGCCTCGCGCGATTTTGGTTCGACGCCGCGGTCCTCGATTCTCTTTGGTTTGATAAGCGTCTTCAGGAGGCCATCGTTACCGCTGGCCCACGCTACACCCCCGAAGTTAATGTTGATCTGCCAATCATGCAGGATTTCGATGCGTTCGGCAGAACGGACACATGGGTCAAGCGGCTCAAGAAGTTCGCCGCTCAAATTAGTAAGGTGAACCGATTGGCGAGTTATGACCTCGACAAACTGGGAGCGCAACGAAGTGAACTAGATAAGGTCCTCACTCTGGTTGGCGATGCGATCTCCATGATCCGGGAGATTACGGTAGAGCCAACCTCGCCCGTCTCCTTTGGCAGCATCGTCGATCAGATCAAGGTGGCGCTGGCCGCCATCCATTCCGTGTCCTCGGAATTAAGCAAGAGCGAACGCCTCGAAGACGAAAAACCGACCGCCGGCGCAGATCGCTCGTATCGTGAAAATCCGTTCCGCTCATCTCGGTTTCGTTTGCATGACGTGGAGCGAGACCTGAACGAAGCTGTTGAATCTTTGACGTATACCGAGACCCTCGCCCAGAGTGCGCTTCTCCTATTGGATGGGACGGCCGGCATGGGGAAGACTCATCTGCTGTGCGATCTGGCGAGCAAACGTCAACAGGCCGGCCTGCCCACGATTTTGCTCATGGGCCAACGTTTTTTGCAGCCAGCGGAGCCTTGGACGCAAGTTCTCCAGCAACTCGATCTGGCGCAATGGTCTGCCGAAGATTTTGTTGGTGCTCTGGAAGCCGTTGGCCAGTCAGCGAACTCACGAGTTCTGGTTATGATCGATGCGCTCAACGAGGGCGCGGGTCGTGCCATTTGGCCGAATCATATGAGTGCCTTTCTGCAGCTCATGACGAGGTCTCTCTGGATTGCGGTCGTCGTAAGCGTTCGCAGCAACTACGAGCAGCTTGTGTTGCCCTCCAGCGTGCTTCAGTCAGCGACGAGAGTGACCCACGAAGGTTTCGCTGATCACGAGTACAACGCGTCAAAGACGTTCTTTAAGCATTACGGAATCGAACTGCCGTCCACGCCTTTGCTCGCGCCGGAATACCGCAGTCCACTATTTCTGAAGAGCATCTGTGTCGGTCTGAAAGATGCAGGTCATACACGGCTGCCTCGTGGATTCCATGGGATATCACAAGTTTTCCGCCTCTACACGAATGCGATTAATCTGCGTCTCGCCGGGCCGCTGGATTTTGATCCGCGATCACAGCTTGTACAAAAAGCCCTCAAGTCTTTCGTAGCAGCCTTTCCCTCCCATCGTGAGCAGTGGCTATCCCGCGTCGATGCTATCGCGCTCGTTGACGCCATCCTTCCCAATCGCACCTTTCAGAATTCTCTCTATCAGGCCCTCGTGGGAGAAGGCCTGCTTGTTGAGGATTTGATTCGCATGGGTGACGGCGATGAAAGGGAGTTCGTGCATCTGGGATATGAGAGGCTAGCCGATCATTTCACCGCGGAGTTCATCCTTGAGAATGTCAAGAAACGCACTGCTACCAAGCCACCTGCGCAAGAGCCTTTGACCGACGATGACGACCGCTTGAGCTCCGGGGTACTCGAATCTCTGTTCATCCAAGCGCCGGAAACGCTTAAGCAGGAGCTGATGGACTTTGTTCCGACGATCTTGTCGCACTGGCAATGGCCGGACGCCTACCGACAGAGTTTGATTTGGCGGACACCCGATGCCTTCACCGATAGAACGCTCTACTGGTTCAACCAATCGCTCGCTCGCGATTCGGATGAGGTCGATGCCGTAGAGATTGCGCTGACGCTGGCCAGTGTTCCGGCTCACCCGTGGAATGCAAGCTTTTTGGATCGACAGCTACGGAAAAGGAAGATGGCTGTCCGGGACGAGTGGTGGACGATCAAGATTCACTCTCTGTATTCTGACAAACGCTCCGCCGTCCATCGTGTGATTGACTGGGCCCTGTCTGTGAAGACGACCGATACGGTGGATGAAGAGTCCGTTCAACTTGTTTCTCTGACACTCGGTTGGATGCTATCGAGTTCCAACCGTTTCCTACGTGATCGGGCCACCAAAGCAGCCGTCAACTTACTGAGCGGGCGCGAGAGGCTTGCGGCAGTTCTTGTGCGCAGTTTCGCCACGGTCGACGATTTGTACATCCGAGAGCGTGTCCTCGCAATCGCCTACGGCGTGGCCATGCGCTCGAGCGATCCAGCACGCATACAACCGCTCGCAGACTCGGTATTCGAGACGGTCTTCGCGGAGCCTCCCGCCACACCTCATCTCTTACTGCGTGATCACGCCAGAGGAGTCATTGAACGACTCCACTCGTTGGCACCTCAGCCAGAAGAGATTATGGATCGCATTCGTCCACCCTACGGGAGCAAGTGGCCCAGGATTCCTTCGAAGGAGGCCGTCAAACGCCTGGAAGATGGATTCAAGGCCGATGGTACAGAAGCCTATGGTGCTCGGCGGATCGCTTTCTCCGTCTTGCACGACGACTTCGGCCGTTATGTGATCGGCACGAACTCCTGGTCTACCGACTGGCTTTCGCTTCGGCTCGATAAACCTATATGGCGTTCGTACGCGGACCGTCTTAGGGAGTTCAAGTCTGAGTTAGACCCTGAACTCACCTCCGTCTGGGATGCCTATACCGATGCCGAATCAAAGCTCGCACAGGCTTCCGTAATGAGGATATTCGCTGAACTTCGTCCGCTAGGCATAAGTGATGGCGGCACCCATACGGACACTGATGCTGCGATTAACGAAACAACGGTGGTTCTTGAGGAGGCTGAAAAAGCTCTGCTGAGTCGGCTGAGTCGCGAACAATCGACCCGCCTAAAGACTCTCTGGAAATTGCGCGGTTCGCCCACCGCAACTCGGGCGCCAAAATTCGACCTGCATCTCATCCAGCGTTACGTGGTTAAGCGCGTCTTCGCGCTTGGGTGGACGATCAACCGGTTTGATTACTTTGACAACAACGTGATCCGGTACGACGGCAGGAACGCCTCAAAGGCCGAAAGGATCGGGAAGAAATACCAGTGGATTGCGTATCACGAGATATGCGCTTTGGTGGCTGATAATTTTCAATTTCGGAACGAGATCGGTAGCTCCGGCTTAGAACTCACGTATCAGGGACCATGGCAGGACTATTCCCGCGACCTTGACCCTTCCCATTCTTTTCTCAGTACGACGGCTGATGCCAATTCTGAAGGGGGCTGGTGGGCACCTCGCTTTGAACCGGACTGGGGCGATGAACAGGATGGCTCGTCGTGGGCGGAGAATGTTTCGGATTTCCCGGACCTCGCTAGCCTTGTGCAGAAGACCGACGCAGATGGGCGATCGTGGCTCGTTGCTGATTTATCGTTTAATCGTAACCGGCCCATACCGGAAGGAATGGATCGGGAAGACGTTGAATCCCGGACGTTCTGGTGCCATCTCCGGAGCTTCTTGATTCGAAACGGAGATGTCGATGCTTTCGTGCAGTGGGCGGAAGGTGTGGACTTCTGGGGCCAATGGATGCCGACCGTTCCGTCCTCTTACAAGTTGTGCTTGGGCGAATATCTTTGGTCTCCCGCTTGGAAACACTTTGACAATTCGTACTACGGAAACGATGGTTGGGTACGGCCCGGTCACGGCTGTCCAGTGTCGATTCGGACGTCTGCGTTTGAATACCACCAAGAATCTGCTGGCTTCGACTGCTCGGTCGATTCTGGTTTCACGTTGCATCTTCCAGACGCTGAGTTGGTGAAGGCCATGAATCTTACTTGGACAGGAGACGCAGCGGACTTTCGTAATTCAGACGGAGAGATCGTAACGAAAGACCCAAGTGCCTACGAGAGCGGGCCGGCAGCACTACTTCTTCGGGGCGACAGGGTTGAAGAGTTGACACGGACCAAAGGATTGAGTGTCTGCTGGATGGTTTTAGGAGAGAGGCAAGCCTACTTGCCTGGGCCCATGAAACATCTCGGAGCGGTGCGCATTTCGGGCGCTTGCTCCTTCAAGAACGGTACACTTCGCGGCTTTGTGCATTTCAGAAAGGATGAGTGGACGAACGAAGAAACTGTTGGGAAGACTATAACTGAGAAGCGTTTTTAGCCACTCCCTCAGACCCGATTGAACGCTCAGCGGAGCGCCGATATCATACAGTCTTCGAAGACATCGGCGACGGCGAAATAGATTGCGCTCAGTTAGGCGTCGTTTCCTCGGCATCAAGGGTTGAAGGAGAGACGAGACGGGATAGGTAATCGGAAGTCGGCTTATGTTTACTAATCCTGCTGCCGCTCAATCTCAATTGGTGTGAACAGGCCAATGCGCTCAGAGAGTCTCGTTGCGTCTCTGTCAACGTGGACTCCCCGTAGCTCGGCGGCCTCTTGGGAGCATCACGCCATTCTGGCGCGGACAAGATATGCTTTATTCCCGCCCAAATTATGCTTTATTTCACAGTCTTCCCAAGAACGGAAGGTGAGTCCCATGCGCAATGTTGCCCGCATCAAACTGGGTTATTATCCTCTCCCTCCAGCGGAAGGATCGCGCCTGCGACGGCTGCTTAGCTTCCCATCGGGACCGACATCGGTACTCGATCCGTGTGCCGGTACGGGAGCAGCGCTCGCCCAGCTGACAGAAGACGCTAACGTCACGCGCTATGCCGTGGAGCTCGATGCGGAGAGGGCGCGCCAGGCAAAGGACGCCGGAATCCAAACGATTCACGCGAACCTATTTGACGTGCAAGCGAGAGTCGAGAGCTTCTCGCTGCTCTACCTGAACCCTCCTTACGACTCCGAAGTGGCCTCGTTCGGAAATAAACGGATGGAGTTCCTGTTTCTACAGCGTACCGCTCGCTGGCTGGTGAATGGCGGTGTTCTGGTGATGGTGGTCCCTCACGGACGCCTGCAAGATTGCGTTCCGCTGCTGGCGGAGATGTTCAGCAAGTTTCAAGTCCTACGGCTGACCGATCCTGAGTCAGATCGCTTCGACCAGGTGGTACTGCTGGCCGTTCGTTCGCGCATAAGCGCCGCGGCGTATGAGTCCAACCGTCAGAAGCTGATTGAGGCCATCTGGAAAAAGCCGCTTCCATCGCTCGTGGGAGGTGAAGCTCGTTACGATGTCCCGCCTTCGCGCCCAGCCGAGATGGTCCATCGAGGGTTGCCTCTCGATGAGATCGAAGACCTTGTGATCGCATCTGCGGCGTGGAATAAGACCCGGTCGTTCCTTCTGCCAAAGGAGGAGTCAGCCGTTGGTCGCCCAATCACGCCTCTTCACGGCGGCCACGTCGGACTGCTCTGCACGGCCGGACTGTTGAATGGCGTTTTCGGATCAGATCAGGATCGCCATATCGCCCGGTGGAGAACGGTCAAATACGTCACCACTTTCGAAGAGAAGGTGGACGGGTTCACTGAGGTCCACAAGAAAGAGCGTTTCTCGAATGAGCTTGCGCTGGTGTACGCGGACGGCCGCACGTTGGTGCTCACGGATGAGAAGAAGAAAGATAAGGAGACGAAGGATGCAGAACGCACACCTGCGCCTCGGGCGGCTTGAGTATCAACGCAGCTCGGGGAAAACGAACACGCACATCGCTGTCCACGTCTCCCATTATGTTGGCGAGAAGGAGCAGGCCCATCTCCTCAGCTATTTCGGGAACGACGCCGAGGTGGCGGCTGTAACCGCAGCGATCCAGGAGAACCATCGGTTTGAGTTGCAGTTTCCTGACGGTTCAAAGCAACGCATCGGATTCGGAACCGAGGCTTCTTGCTACAAGGGAAACCTGAATCTTCCGGCTCTCGGTAAATCGCTGCGCCACGTCGTTGTCATATCTACCTGGCTCCACGGTAACGGGAGCGCTGGGCGGACCTTTGTGATGAACGACGAACCGCAAACCCAGGATCTGGTGTGGGCCACTCTGGTGAGCCTGCTTGGCGTCCCTGCCGATCCGCGATGGGGCTCTCATCTCCTTCAGGAATTGAGGCGAGACAACAAGCTTGTTCCCCTCGCGGGGATTGGGTGTTCTCCTGCCGTGATTCAGGCTACGCGCGAGGAGATGCTCGAGAGGATTGGCCGCTCCCGTTCTGCCGGAGACATTCCATTCCCGGAAAACAACGGTCCGGTCCTTTGGCCGGCCTTCGGTATCCGCCAGATGTTGTCTCAGTAAGACGTGAGCTTAGCCCACATTTCTCAACAATCCAGACCACCCACCTGAGGACGCCGGTCTGAGCCTGTTGCCCTGTCTCTTAGCGGGAACTTTTATGGAAAACAACGAAACTCAACCCAAGACCTTTGTTGAAATGTTCCTCGAACTCCTCGAAGACCGTTTCCCATGGCTCGGTAAGAATGAACCGGCCTCTGGCGCGGACACGGTGGACCGGCTCAACGATCTTCATGAGGTCTTACGGAAGGCTCGAACCGTAGGCCAACGCAAGAAATCGACTCGGCGTTAGATTAAGATTCCTCAACCATCCCAGGCCGGCGGAAGCCGGCCTTTTTCTATGCCTTCTCTCACTGGAGGTTCCTGTGGATACGTACCACGATTACCTGCGCGCTTATAGTTCGGAGCTGGGTGCTCGGATCGTCGAGATGTACCCGCCGCTCCAGGGCCCGAAGGACCCGATAGCGCCAGCACTCAAGACGCTGCTGCGCAAGCCGCTGCCGACCCAGGCTATGACCATCACGGGCGCTGCGAAGTATCTCCAAACGGAAGACTCGCTGAGGCTCATCGGTGAATGCGGCACGGGAAAGACGATCATGTCGATCGGGATCGCCCATGCCCACGCCAATGGGAAGCCTTATTCGACTCTTGTCATGTGCCCGCCACACCTGGTGCTGAAGTGGGCGCGTGAAGTCCTCATCACGGTGCCTCTGGCGCGGACCTTCGTCCTCTATGACCTGCGTAATGGAGGCGACCCATCGAAGCCTCATGGGATCGTCGAAGTCAGGATGCGCAACGGCCACGCGGTGGCAAAAGGCCTCAAGTCCACGGTCTCGGAGCTGCGCAGGATGGGACGCAAAGGCTGGCGGAAGCTCTGTCCTGGACCGGCATATTTCATCGTCAGCAAGGAGACGGGAAAGCTTAGCTACTTCTGGAAGCATGCTTACAATACAGCCAAATCCGGCAAAGCCAGGCAGTGCGTTACGAACCCGGATACAGGCGCTGTCGTTCCTAATCCTGATGGCGGCCACCTCATCAAGCTCGATTTCGACGACCTGAAACGGTCGGAGACCGTCCAGCGCGCGAAGAAGGGGACGGAGCAATACTCTCCACTCTGGGAGGCGGACCGAAATAAGATTCAGCGGATGGCGCCGCTTGAATACATTGGCCGCTATTTGAAGCGGTTCTTCGATTATTCCTTCGCCGATGAGTTGCATCAGCTCGCCAACGACACTGCCCAAGGGAACAATCTTTGCGTATTGCGCCGGTGCGCACGCAAATTGATCGCTAACACTGGGACCCTGATGGGCGGCTATGCCAGTGACCTCTTCCACATCTTTTACCGGATGGAGCCGTGGAAGATGGTCGAGGCCGGCTTTGAAGCTGGCAGCCAGGGGCAGACCGACTTTCAAGCTGCTTTTGGCGTGCTCGAATCGATCGAGAGAATACCGGACGAAGACAAAGCCTGCACAAGAGCCACGAAGAGCACCGTCCGGCTCCAAAAGAAGCCAGGCGCTTCACCGCTTCTGTTCGGCAGGTTCCTGATGAGCTCGACTGTCTTCGTCTCGCTCGAAGACATCGCCGATTATCTTCCCCCCTACGAGGAGAGCGTCTGTGAGATTGCGCTCGATCCGAAGCTGCGCGATGCCTATATGGGTATCCAAGAGGACATCCAGAACGCGCTCAAAGCCAATCGCGGCAACCGCAGCCTTATGAGCTTAATGCTTCATCGGCTCATGCTCTACCCAGATCACCCCTTCGACATCGGTGAAATATGGGGTAAGCGTTTCGATCAGCAGGAAAAGCGCCTCGTGCCATTTTTGGTCACCACCGCCCCCGACCTCCCGAAGGACGAGCTGTACTCGAAGGAACGAAAACTCGTCGAGGACATTCGCGAAGAACTCCGGCAAGGACGGCGGTGCCAGGTTTTCGCGACCTTCACCGGGGAACACGATGTACCCGAGCGGCTGGAGCAAGTCCTTCGTCAGGCTGGCATCCGAGTGGCTGTCCTGCGCGCATCGGTTCCAACCCTGAAGCGAGAGCAGTGGTATGAGAAGCAAATCAGGGATGGAGTCGAGGTGGTGCTCGGCCATCCCAAACTGGTCGAGACGGGACTCGATCTCTTGTGGTTCCCAACGGTCTACTTCTACCAGACCGGCTACTCGCTGCACACGCTGCGGCAGGCGAGCCGGAGGTCGTGGCGCATCGGCCAGAGATTCGATGTCCGCGTGAAGTTTCTGATCTACGACGAAACGACCCAACGCACCTGCCTTCGTCTCATGGGTCGCAAGATGCTCGTGGCTCTCATGATGGAAGGCAAGTTCTCGGGCGAAGGCATCCATTCGATGGATGCGGACGACGACCTGCTTGCCGCGATGGCACGTGAACTGGTGGAGCAGGGCGGTGTCGGCGAATCTGCCGATGCGGTCTGGGCCGAAATCAGACGGGAACGGACGGCGCAGGCCAATGCAGTCCCGCAACTCGCGAAGCCGGACGATTGGCAGGAAGCGCCGATGATCAGTGACATGTTTAGTGGAATCGACACTCCTGTATCCGCTGCGACTCCTGGGCCGGTATTGGTCGAACCGAAGCCCAAACAGAAGAAGGTTGAATCGATCTGGCCTACGGGCTATGTAGTCGGAGAACAGATGCGGCTGTTCGGCTAGGAATGAGGGCTCAGCTCATTGATTCCATTGGGTGTCGTCCTCTTCAAGAGAGGTTTTTCCCGAGGGAATGCCGACATCCAGTCTCGCGGGGACCACATCATCCTGTGCCCACTGGATAGGATTCCTGCAATGGCATATACTTTTGTATATGCCATTGCTTCAGAGGGAGGAGCTATGCAACGTACAGCGAAGGTTTTCATGAACAATAGGAACCAGGCGGTCAGGCTACCGAAGGAGTTTCAGTTCTCTACCTCCGAGGTCTTCATTCGTAGGCAGGGGGATGAGGTCGTGCTTTCTCCACGGCCCGCTGACTGGTCCGGCTACCTCAATTCAGGCACCGTCGCGTCTCCAGAGTTCATGGAAGGCGTTGACGATCTTCCCGTGCAGGAACGAAACCTCTGATGCCGGTCTACATGCTCGATACCGATATTTCGTCCTACATCATGAAGCGTTCTCACGATGCCGTGCTCGAACGACTCAAGCAGACACCGATCGATGACGTCTGTATCTCGGTCATCACAAAATCAGAACTGATGTTCGGAGTGGAACTCTCGCCCCGGCGTCAGCAGGATCAAGCTGCGTTGGACGAATTCTTGCGTTATGTCGAGGTGCTCGACTTCCCAAATGAAGCGGCGCTTCACTATGCTCAGATTCGAGCCACCCTCAAACAGAGTGGAAACATGATTGGAGCTAACGACCTTTTCATCGCGGCCCACGCTCGCAGTCTTGGACTCACGGTCGTGACCAACAACACGCGAGAGTTTGGGCGTGTCCCCGATCTGAGGATCGAGAACTGGTCAGTCCCGATCAGCTGACACCTTGTGACTGGACCGGGGCCTCCGTGAACCGAAGACCCTCCTCTTGTTCTCCAATTGCCAGGAAGCATACCTCTTTCTTCTTAACGAAGCAGTGATCTTGTGTCGAGAGGGAAGATCGTTCCAACGCCGCATCGCAACCAGATGACAATTTGAAGAGAAGAGAGGGTCAGCTGCGGCTGGCCCTTTTTCCTTTTGCTGTTGACCAGCCTGCGACTGGGGAGGATATCGATGAGCCAGCGTAGATCATGGCAAGACTGGGAACTGGAGATTCTCTGCTCTCAGTACGCCGATACTCCCACCAAAGCACTCTCTGAATCCATTCAGAGATCAGTTGCAGCCATCTATGGACGTGCGACGATCCTGGGGCTTAGAAAGTCCGAAGCCTATCCGGCATCACCGGTTCTCTCCTGTTTCTGGTCACATCTGTGGCGTGGGGTGCTCCCAGGACGTTGACCCTGGACGTGCCGGGAATGACTTGTCCGACCTGCCCGGTCACGATCAAGAAAGCCCTGCTGAAACAGTCGGGTGTAACCGGTGTGACTGTGCGCTATGAGAAGAAGCAGCTTGACGTGGCCTTCGATGACGCGAAGACAGATCCGACTGCCATCATGAAATCGACGGCATCCGTGGGTTTCCCCTCTCAACCTGCCAAGTGAGGCGGCCTTTGGATGGTGGTGTTCAATGTCGCTCCTTCGAAGGAAGGCTATTGCTCAGCAGCAGCCACAGCTCTCACCTCGAAGGGCACGTCGTCCCTCGACTATCAGGATCGGCAATGCCAGGAGCGCAGCTGCTGAATCTGCCCAATGAATGTGCCAGATGGCAATGATGGCGAGTCCCGCCAAAGTAATCGCCGCGAGATAGGCACACGTCGCCGACTGTACGGCATCTGCAGCCAGGGCGCGATTGTTTGTCTGTCGTGCGACTCTTCGCTTCCCCCAGGCAAGGAAAGGCATGATGACAAGGGCAGCAAGCGTGATGGCTATGCCGCTACGACTCGTCTCCACCTTGACATCGCGGAGAAGCGAGAGGACGGTCACGAGCGCGACTGCTCCGGCAAGAACAAAGAGTAGGATTCCAGCCAGTCGCGAGGCGCGATCTTTTGTGATTGGGAACGACGGAATAATCGCCAGCAAAACTACGGTGGCAGACAGTAGTTCCACAAAGCTGTCTGCGCCAAATGTCAGCAGTGCCGAACTGTGCGCTGAAATGGCTCCGTAGAGGGATACGCCGCACTCGACGAGCATCCATACCAATGTGATTCCCTGAAGCCAGGCAATCGTGCCTGTAGTCTTCGCCTGAGAGGCACAGGCTGTCGCGCCATCGGAAGGAGCTTCGATCTGGATGAACTGTGCCACAACTAAGTTTATCGCTATGCCTGCGCTGGGATCGTGTTCGTGCTCAACTTCTCCTGCTCCAACAACTGCAAGATGCGCCGCTTGATCTCATCGCGAGTCTGGCGTACCGATTCGATCCCTTGCCCGTTGGGATCGGGTAGCGGCCACTCGTCGCGCCGCAAACCAGGAACGTAAGGGCATTCATCTCCGCAGCCCATCGTGACAAGCAATTCGGCTTCCCGTGCCAACTCCGCAGAGAGCTTTTGCGGCTTGGCATTGCTGAGGTCGATTCCCACCTCGAGCATCGCCTCCACAACCACAGGGTGGACATGCTCGGCAGGTTGTGTTCCGGCAGAGATGCCATGCGCTAATTCCAGGTCGGCAAGCTGGTTGAAGAATGCAGCCGACATTTGCGAGCGTCCTGCATTGTGAACGCAGGCAAAGATAAATGTACGCATTTCTGGTCAAACTCCTTTTGATAGCGCGATCTATTGATGCCCGATCTGATCGATTTCTTTCTGTATGGCGAGTTGGCCGAGAGTCGAGAGAGGTAAAGACAGGAAAAGGCTGATTCTCCGATCCAGAATGGAGAAGGTGTCACGAAAAGCGCGCTCTATTTCTGCTGGCGTGCCCACGGCAGCAGCGGGATCGGGCACTCCCCAGTGGGCCGTCAAAGGCTGTCCCGGCCAAACCGGGCAGATTTCCTTGGCGGCGTTATCGCAGACGGTAAAAACGAAATGAAGCTGTGGCGAATCTGGTTTGGCGAATTCATCCCATGACTTGCTGTAGAAGCCTTCGGTGCTGAGTCCTGCAGCCTCGATCTGTTTGAGAGCTTCAGGGCGAACTATGCCCGTAGGATGGCTCCCGGCGCTGTATGCGGTGAAAGTGCCGTGTCCCTTACGGTTCATGATCGCCTCGGCCATGATCGATCGTGCCGAGTTACCGGTACAGAGAAACATTACGTTGTAGTGCTGTGCGGACATTGTTCGACTCTCCTCGCTCATGCAGCGCTTCACCTTACCGGAGGGCAGCACTTCGGCCCGCAACAAGGAGCCTGAGCGGTCTCGGAGGGTTTGACGGCGTAGACCTTGACGCTCGCCGCGGCTGCATTGACGTCATACTTGGAGAGCAGGTCAGTTAGGTCTTGATGCAGGCTCGCTGGTTTATCCGTCGAGCAGCAGGATGCAGCGTCCCCGGAATCCATAGAGGGCGAGCAGCAGCCAGCTTGGTTCTCGACTTTGGCATAGGCATTCAGATCTGCGCCGCTGTCCACGATCTTGACGTGCTCGAACCCAGCAGCAAGCAACCCATCCCGGTAGTCATTGATGAGAATCGCGCCGCCGATGCAGCCGACATAGGCCGCCATGCTGGCAGCTACCTCGGGCGGAAGTTCGCTCTTAAGAGCAATATCGCTCACAGCCAGCCGGCCACCCGGTTTCAGCACTCGCGCAATTTCCCTGAAAACGGCAGGCTTATCGGGAGCGAGGTTGATGACACAGTTGCTGATGACGCAATCAACTGAGGCATCAGGAAGCGGAATCTTATCGATGGTCGATAGATGGAACTCCACATTCTTATAGCCGCCAGACAGAGCGTTCGTGCGGGCTCTCTCGATCATCGCGGGAGTCATATCGATGCCGATCGCCTTGCCTCCAGGTCCGACCAGGGGAGAGGCGAGAAATAGATCCAGGCCGCCACCGGAGCCGAGATCAACCACAACCTCACCAGGACGAATCGATGCGATCGCCGTGGGATTCCCGCAAGACAGACCCATGTTGGCCTCGGCCGGAATCGATGTCAGTTCCTCCGTGGTGTATCCAAAAGCCTGGGCGACAGCTGTTACCCCCGCATCATCGCTGGACAGCGAACTCTCCGCGACCGCTCCATACTTCGACTTCACCGATTCAAGTATCTGCTCTGCCATGATGTCCTCCAGACATATCTGTCAAAGCGACTATATTTCTTTCCTACACATACGTCAATACGAATATAATTCGAGCATGGCAGCTAAACGGGCATTCAACATCGAGAGGTTCTTTCAGGCACTTGGCGACAACACTCGCCTCCGCCTGCTCAATCTCATGGGCGATCAGGAAATTTGTGTCTGCTACTTTGTCGAGATACTGGATCAACCTCAACCAAAGATTTCTCGTCACCTCGCATATCTGCGCAGTGCCGGCATCGTCGCTACGCGAAGAGACGGGAAGTGGATGCACTACCGGATTGTCATGCCGCCTCACATCGGAGCTACTCAGATTCTTCAGCAAACTCTTGGTTGGCTGAAAGAAGATCGCGCGATGCAGGCTGACCGCGCACGGCTATCCAAGGCGTGCTGCACGCCGGCTAAATTCGTCGCGCTTCAGGGCGCGCCACTTCCAATTCCCATTGATTCAAGTACCGTCTCCGCGTCGAGGTAGCTCTATGTCCAGCACCGCCTATACACAAGGCCAGATCTGCGCGCCAATGCCGCGCAAGAAATTGTCCTTCCTCGACCGTTACCTAACCCTCTGGATCTTCCTCGCCATGGCGATAGGTGTAGCAATCGGACACTTCGTACCCGGATCTGCGGCGTTCGTGAACAGCTTTCAATCCGGTACAACCAACATTCCCATTGCCATCGGACTGATCATCATGATGTACCCACCACTGGCAAAGGTTCGGTATGAGAAGCTTGGCGAGGTCTTTCGCAACCGCCGCGTTCTTGGACTTTCGCTGGTTCAGAACTGGATCATTGGTCCGATCCTCATGTTCGCGCTGGCCTTAACTTTCCTCCATGGAGAGCCCGCGTATATGCGTGGCCTCATCTTGATCGGGATAGCGCGTTGCATCGCCATGGTTTTGGTGTGGAATGAGTTGGCTGGTGGAGACACGGATTATGTTGCTGGGCTCGTCGCTCTGAATAGCATCTTTCAAGTGCTCTTCTATAGTCTCTATGCCTGGGTATTCATCACGATTCTACCTACGTGGTTCGGCTACCAGGGATCGGTCGTCAAGATCAGCATCGGCCAGATCGCCCACAGTGTCTTTATCTATTTGGGAATCCCATTCCTCGCGGGCGCATTGACTCGATTGGCACTTGTCCGCGTGAAGGGTGAAGAGTGGTACCGGACAAAGTTCATTCCCAAAATCAGCCCCTTTACGTTGGTAGCACTCCTTTTCACGATTCTGGTCATGTTTAGCCTCAAAGGCGACCTAATCGTTCGGCTTCCGTTCGACGTCCTCAAGATCGCGGTGCCCCTGGTTGTCTATTTCGCTATCATGTTCGTCGTCAGCTTTTGGATGGGCAAGAAGCTGGGCGCCGACTATGCGCAGACGGCAACTCTCTCCTTCACGGCAGCTGGGAATAACTTTGAGTTGGCGATCGCGGTGGCTGTTGCGGTCTTCGGCCTGAACTCGGGCGAAGCGTTTGTGGGGGTGATTGGACCGTTGGTCGAAGTCCCTGCCTTGATCGGCCTTGTAAACGTGGCGTTCTGGATGCGCAAGCGATACTTCAAATCGACGGAGCCAGGGTTCGAGGTCCATCCCGTTGAGACTGCGCCATAGTCATCAGCACCACTCGGCATCCCGATAAACGGCTCAGAAACCAACACAGATTTACTCTGGATGTAGTCCTCACGAAGTTGTCTCCTTGATCCAAAGGAGGCAACATGCTCGAAGATCACGTAGGCGCAGCAATCACGCGGCGAAGACTCTACTCAGGTCCTGCCGCTAACCATGTCGATGATTTTGCGGAATGGCTTCACAATCGAGGCCACAAAAAACGGTTGCTCTTCCGAATCCTTCAATCTTTCGCTGCCTGGACCGACTGGCTAACCAAAACCGGCAGATCCGCAGCGGATTTTTCGGAAGGACTGGATGCGTGCACAAGATACGTCTTGTCAGTGTCCCAATTTCCATATCAGCGCGGACCCAAGCGCGAATCTCTCTCAGTCGTACGGCTCTTCCTCGGTTTCCTCCGCGAACGCGGGATGATCCAAGCATCCGTGGACTTATCTATCTCACCCTACCCGTTGGTTGTAGAGTTTCGTGCCTGGATGCTTGAACATCGAGGTGTTACGAAGACCACCTTGGACGTCTATCAGAGGAATCTCGACGAGTTTATCGCAAGCGTTGGAAGCAATCCGCATCGCTATAGCCCCAAAGTGCTGCGCGGTTTTGTCCTCGTATGCAAGTCTTGGGGGGAACCGTCGTTCGCAGTTTTCTCCGGTTCCTCGGGGCTACGGGAGAGTGTCTGCACGCTGTTTGCGTGGTGGCTCTGCATAATCGCGATCTCCACATAATGCGCGCTACGCGGTGCACCGCATATTGCGCACTATAACCAAGGTCAGTTTTACGAGACGTGGTTCACCTGCGACAAGGACCGCCTTGAGTTCGTGAGGAACACACTGGCGTGGCCTTGCTGGGGCGACCCAAAGTTTGCGTACTGCGACGTGGAGCGCGCTATCAAGCAACAGGTTCGCGCGAGGAATTGTCTCTCGCTCTATGAGCTGCGAGCGGCAGAAGAGTTGCGGACTGCTGAGATGGCAGTCCTTGTTCGCCTTGAGGCGAAGTATCGGCCGTCGCCCCCTCAGGCCGAAGCATCTACAGAGGCGCCCATTGCCATCGCGGTGGAGCGGCCAACCGTGGAACCACCCATCACGCCTGTCACACCTATTCAAGGCAGCCTCTTCTAAGCCTCCAGAGAAAGGAAACTCCATGCCGTATTCCGTCTACTATCGCGGTGAAATCACCATCAGCCCGCCGCTCACCGAAGAGCATGCAGCCATAGTCCTCGCGTTCTCCCGGAAGGAATACAACGATCTGACAAAACCGATCTTCGCAAACATCGCTGCCAGCCCAGGAGAGGATCTCCCCGCGTACATGGACGTGTTCGATATCTCGGAAGACAGGACTACCATCCTTCCCGAGGAAGATGAGAGTACTCATGGACTGAGACTTTGCCTCATGCTGCTTGTGGAACATTTCCTTGAACCGCATGGATATCTGCTGAACGGCGAAGTGTCGTGGGATGCAGATGATGTGAATGACCGCGGTTCGATCTTCGTCAAGGACAATCTCATCGAGGACGTAGAGGACGTGATTGTCAATGCCGGCCCGAGTTGGTCCCCGGACCACTATTCGGATGCACGACTGAAGGAGGTCATCCAGGATCTTGTTGATTCAGCCGACGACACTGGCTGCAGCGAAGACCTGACGGTAGTGTCTGCGAAGTACGTTGAGTACCTGCGAGAAGCTCTGCCGAAACTCTGACGAGGAGCGGGCACACCGTCCGTCCTGCCAACCCTTCCCAAATCACCCATTCTTTGCGAGTTCCCACCCATGAGGAGACCTATGCCCAGCTTGCGCCTCCGCCACCACAACGACTGCCCGCGATGCCCGGTGATCGGGGCCGAAGACATACCTGGCGAAGAGTATTACCAAATACTCTCGTTACGCTTCAATGTAACTCTCGCGAAAAAGCTCTCCGCAAGACATGACCTGACTCGGGTCGAGCCATCTGCGCTTTCGCGTTGGCTCGAACACGCCCGCATTCTCGAAAGTCATGTGTGGCACCTGCCGTTGAACGCAGGACACGGGATCATGGTCACGCTTCCGGCAGGTTGTGGAATGCCTCTGGTCGACGGCAACCACCGTGCCGCGCGAGCTTTGCGGCTCGGGGAAGATTTCTTTGCCGCGGTGCTTAGCGAAGACGAGACGCACGAACTTCTGAGAATGAGCATGAACCCCGCCATCGCAGATCACTACTGGAAGCGGTTGCTCGCTTCAAAGCCTCACGCGGACGATCGTTAGCACCACATCGGTAACAACCACTTGCGCTCTGGCGCCCACCTTCAACATGTGCTGAATCAAACCATAAGGAGAAGTTTCAAGATGGCTACTGCACTCAAGACAGAAGTACTGTTGCGCGAGTTCTTTTTCAATGGAGTTCGCATCCCTGACCCTGCACCCGAGATGACCGTCGACGAAGTCCGAGACTTCCTGACGCCGACTTACCCGGAGATTGCGACTGCGACGCTCACAGGACCCGACGCCACCGGCACGGCGCTGCGCTATACCTTCGACCGGGCAATCGGCTCGAAAGGCTAAAGTCATGGTCACGAAAGAGATCACGGAGGAGGAGCTCCTGGCGTTGTTCAAAGACAAGGCCAATACTCCTCCCAGTGGCCCGAACGAACTCCTGGCGAGGCACCTGAAATGCAAACAATCCCGCGAGCTGTCCGAGGCCGTCGCGAGCGCGGCCCATCGCTACACCGATCCGGCCAATCCCCGGCTGCTCCCACCTTCGGAGATGCTCCCGCCCTTGGCGTAGAGACGCTCGCGCGATGCTCGGGCCAGGCGCTGCCGACGCTCGAGAGTGTGCCGACGTCGTACAACCACGAAGTCCATTCCGAGTTGCTCTACGATTTCTGCGCCGCACTGGTGCGATGCGGGGTAGCTCGTCCATCGCAATGGAAACAGGCGGGTGAAAGCGGGAACGTCTTCGCCCAAAACGCGATCCGCGAGGCGATTACAACGGACCGTCTGGACTTGCTGCAACGCAACCTCGAATACCATCTGCAGATCGAGGACGTGATCGAGAAATACGGATATGACCGCGCACTCGAATCGAGCGAGCTCGCGGTCATGATTACCTCCGGCAACTGCGGGTACGTGGAAATCGGCGAGGCCGTCGAAGCTCTGGAGGCGGAAGAGACGGGACTGGGGGCGGCCTTCTACTGGCAGTTCACCTATTCGCTCTACCGTGTCATGCGCATTTATAACCATGATGACGCAAAGATGCGCGAGGAAATGCTGCACGAGTGGGCGGAACAGGAGGATGAAGAGAGCCGCGAGCAGTACGAATTCCCTGAAGTCGACAAAGGGTTGCCGGAGTGCATCCTGAAGACGCTCAAGGGCAACTCCCGGCACGAGTTTCGCGACCGCCAGCTCTTGCTCAAGCACAAGAGCGGCAAGTTCGGAAGCTGGATCACGCGGCTACGACGCATCCAGCGGCTTGCGCGTCTCTACCCGAAATCGGGTAGAGATCTGGGCGACGGCTATTACGACTCCATGCCGCTACCAACGTTGCTTGTTGCCTTCAAGGAGCACGATGTCATCTGCGCGTGCTTCGATGAAGAGAGCCAGTCCATGCTCGAGGGCTCGCCGGAACCCGCTCTTTCAATCGTCTTTTCTCCGAACGACGAGGATGAGGTGCGGAAGGCGAAGAAGATCATCGAGCGATTCGTTCTGATCAATTGCGAACTCTTCCAACTGGTCGAAGAGATTCAGAGCTGGGGGAGCCATGAACGTCGAGACATCGATCGGGGAGAACTATCACTACGAGCTGCATGAGGCGCTGCTCGTCTATCAGGGGCGTGGATCGAGCTTCGTGACGAGGCACGAGATTACGCAGTCCAAGAATGCGCCACCCGTGCTGGGGCCGGCCCAGCCGCTTACAGTGACCTTCATCGACTCGTTGGTCCGCTCCATTGGCGGCAATGTGAAGGCGGAGATTCTGCCTGAAAACGTGATCGCCAAAGGTGACCGCATGATCGCATGGTGGACGCCGCAGCGGCGCAAAGCGATGTTCTACAAGAACTCCGAAAACAAGGCAAAGCATCTTAACGGAAAGGTCTTTCCCCAACCGGCTCTGGTCTGGCAGGTATCGGAAGGCAACCTGAAGATCCGTGCGCTCGTGGAGAACGAACGCCCCACGGCCGGAACCAAACTCGCCGTGGCTCCCTTCTGGAACCTCTCTCATCATGGCTCGGTGTGTACGGGCTCCATGCGGCGGCCGGAGAGCGCGTTGGTCGCCTCGATTCCATCCTGGGAGCAGGGCTTCTATGAGTCGAACTTCACGCACTCGAATATTGGGCGGCTGACACGCCACAAGGGCGGTTTCGACGGGTTATGGAGTGCACTCGCCGGGAAGCGCGTGCCGTTCCCGAAGGCATCCCTCATCGAGCTTCCCGAAACCCTATCCCAATTCATTCACGAAGGGAGGCAATAGCCATGCGGATCGAACATAACGTTCCGGCCGGCCTGCTCGAAAACCGCCGCGTCCGGGTGTTGGTCGTAGGCGCGGGAGGAACGGGCAGCGCCATTGTGATGGGGTTGCCCTATCTGGACCAGGCGATGCGGGCCTGGGGACACAGTGGAGGGCTCGATGTCTGGATGATGGATGCGGATACGGTCTCCGAGACCAATTGCATCCGGCAGCCCTTCTCGTTCTCGGATCTTGGTCTCAATAAGGCGACGGTGCTTGTTAACCGAATCAACCTCTTTTGGGGAACCGAGTGGAAGTCCTTTCCGGTCCACCTCGATAAGCGCGCCCGCATCAACGATGTGCATCCGGACATTGTGATTGGCTGTGTCGACACCCGAGCCGCTCGCCGCGCCATTGAGGAGGCATTGAAGACCTCGCTCAACCGTACCAGCTACTGGCTGTTATATTAGCGTTGAGGGTTATGTGTATGTGAAAATGCTCCTCTGTAGTGACGTCCGAACATATACATATGAAAAGTGGTCTATGTATATTGCGGCAACTAGCATTCCCCGAAT
>Ga0097683_1000464_pt1 | contig 72381 bp, 63 predicted proteins | sample ThiBio_1000_plan_2_FD_72846 | JGI IMG/M metagenome (GOLD analysis project Ga0097683, IMG submission 72846) | Wastewater bioreactor microbial communities from Cape Town, South Africa - Thiocy_cont_1000_plan - 1398105538256 (version 2) (version 2) ...
AGGTGTTCACTTTATAGAGGTGCATTTACAGCAAAAAACAGTCGGGGGGACCGAGATAAGTGTTCAAAGCGGAGGTGTTCACTTTATAGAGGTGTTCACTAAGGGAGGTTTTACTGTATCAATTAAAAATACATACCATTAACGCGTAATGTAATAAAATATTTATCTTTTACATCAAGTAGACCACGATCGATCAAAATCAATCGACATTCAAATGTATCATTATCATTTAATTGAACATTTTCGATATTTAATGAACCATTTGAATGAAGAGTATATGTATGACGATAGAGCTCATCAATATGTACAGGATAATTATCGAATTGACTAGCAATTGGCTTTGTATAATTGGTATTCGAACGATACCATTGAAGTATCGATGGAAGTGTCCATTGTGTTCGATTGATTGGACAAGGAATTAAAATGTTCGTATCACCGATGTTACTATCGATGATCGTTGATGATAGTAGTGAAAATGAAAGAAAAATAACGTTGATGATTAGAAATATCATCGACATTGAATAAAGAATACAAGAAATAACGTTGATCACATTTTGAAATCTAGAATCGAACGTCGATAGTCAAATAAGAAACAGAGAAAGAAATTATACAACGAACAAAACGAATGAATAAATGTAAAAGGATGTGAAGAGTATCAAATACATAACATCGGGTCAGACAAAGTGTATACTTCAATGAGAGAGAAAAAAAAAGTAACAATAAGCAAAGAGAAATGTTCACGTTCGAAATACAACTGGTTCTTTGATTAAAAGGAGAAAGCAGACAGCTACTTGGACATTCATTCAATTCTTTCGATGACATTCACAAGTGTCTGCTCGACTTCTGTCCTTTTTTTTTCCTATCCCCTATACTTAACCAACGAAGAAATGTAATTTCGCTCGAAGGGATAACAATCGTTGTCATATGATTATACTACAGATATGCCATACTCGTAATTTGAATGTATCATCGAACGATGAACAAAGAAAGAATGACTTTTGTTATATATCATAGCAAAAGGTTACACTAGCCTTGGTCAGAAACGAAGATAACACGATCGTATTTTGTTGGTGATTAACATCCTGCTCTTGTTGAGGTCAACACAACGAAGAAATAATCAGCAAGTTATGAAAGAAAGAGAGAGAGAGAGAGAGTAGGAATTGATCGGATGCGTATGCGTGTCACATCGATCATCTCATGCGCAATTATACTATCAAAATGATGCCCGTTTGGACCGATAAAAATGACTACTTACGTATTCACTTCGGCATACAAGGAAATTACAAACTAATTCACTTTAGAAGTATACATATGCACTCGAATTCAATTGAAACCATGGTTGATGAAGCGCATACGATTTGTACATTTATATAAGAAGAAGAAGACGAAAGAATGAAACTGTTCTATAGACGAAGTAATTACTTGTTATTAACTAAAAATAGATGTAACTGACACAGACAACATTAAACAAGAAAGAAAAGATCATGTCACGCTAGATGAACAGATACCACATGAGACGACAGCAACAACAAAAGAAATGTTTCATTACCTATTTGTACAATTCATCGTTATTGTTCATCGAACATCATGCATCTCTCTCTCTTGTTTTTATTCTAATTCATTCAAACCGTTGATTAACAGTATTCTCTTGATATCTCTTTCGGGCATATCGATCAAAAAATCTCAGTGAATTGACGAACATAATGACCAGCAGGTCAAAAAACATTTGTTCGTAATGATGATTGAAATAACACGCTTATGTTCTTTCTCTCTTCTTTTCCTGTAAACGTGCATGTTAGGATGATTACATAGTCACACAACACATTAATCCGGAAGAGAGAAACACATCGTAAGTAACGGCTCTATTCAAACATCATCAGCATCCGAAATGAACGTCAGTTAACAACAACAAATATATTAAAACAACATAAACTATTCTTCATAGAAATCTGTAGAGAGATATGTGCAGATGGTATTCAACAAAGAGTGTGAATCGAGGTCAGCTTAGTTTGTGCAAAGAGAAGAGAAGAGATAACAACATATGCCAATCAAGAGAACTTTTCTGCTAATGTGTCCTTCTCTCAGTTTTGTCTTTGACTTTCTGATCTTTTTTTCTTCTCCTCTGACATTATCTGTTCATCTGATATCTTTTCAACGAGTAATACGATCATGACTATTCATAGAATATAATCTATCTAATCAATATGATAGAGAGAGAGAGAGAGAAAGAGAAAGAGAGAAGTTTTTAATCACTTTCTTTCGAACAAAGAATAAGATAAAACTGTAATAAAAAAAAAGAAGTTGAAAACGCTCACTCACTTGAAACAAAACGCAAACAATTCTCACTTCGAATGTTTTATAACTCATTCTTTTCATTTCTTTCACGTTGAACGAACAGGAAATTTCTTAAAACAATGCCCATTCTTTTTTCCATTCTGTTGGGCGAAAGGAACGGCCAATGTTTACACACTGACCGCACGTGTGTGTGTATATTCCATTGCATAGGATCGAAACTGTGAGTGAAACGCCATCTCTGTTTTCATGATTTTCAAAAAAAACAACAAAATTTATTTACGACTGATGTGAACACACTTTTTTTTCGTGTCCAACGTTTACATAGATAAACAAAAGAAAATCTTCTACATTGTTTGCTTTTTTTGTAAGTTAATAATTCGATCGATGAGAGTTATAGGAATTCTGTTGACGTTGTTGGTAATAACCACCGGGGTGACGTGGCCGATAGTTGTTGTTATTGTTGTTGTTGTTGTATGGTTGTCGTGGTGGACGTTCATGAGGAAAGCCGCCAGGTTGATTTTGTTGATAGGCTCGTGGATAATAGGGTCGTTGTTGATACGGTTGTTGTTGTTGATGTTGTTGGTAGGAGTCCTGTGGACCGAGCGCATGACGAACAAAACGTCGACCTGTGGCAAAATCTCGATTATATTGCGGCCGTTGCGCGAAACCAAGATTCGGTTGAAAAGGATTTCGTTGATCATAATCTCGAGGTCTCAATGTTGCTTCCGGTAGATTCACACTTTCTAATAATTTCGCTTGAAATATATAATCATCATCGTAGGAAAGATCTCGATATTTAACACTCAAAACTTGATTATCCGAAATATCTTCACAATTCGGCAGCGGTGCTTTGAGTAGCTGATTAACACTGACAGTTTTATCCTTATCATCAGGCCAGATAAAACCAGCCATTCCTCCGCTTAACATCGTCGGTACATTCAGTGGACTTTTCTTCGTCACCTCATTTCCACCTTCGACATACAATTCTTTGAAATAATCATAACATAAATTATCCTTATGAATATATAAACGATCATAATCTCGTTTATTTCGATTTTGTTCTTCGACTGTTATTGTCGAATAAACAGCGTCTAACGTTCGATGTAAACGTTTTTCGTCAACAAATGGTAACAAAGCCACGCCTTGCCATTCGTGTCGTTTGCCATTTAAATCCACGCAGAAATTCAATGGATAAAAATCGATAATCGGCGATTCTTTGGCTAACATCAACGTTTGCCATTCTTGAGGGAGAAATTTTCGAGATTGCGATGGAAAAACAGCCATTAATTGTTCCAATGGTTTGAACGGTTTCGTACCTTTGTCGAACCGAACGGACATATCTTTTAATTGCAAAAAATCCGATGCAAATGGCGCATAATGATACGGAAAATACCTACGAAACAAAAAAAAACATTTTTTAAAAATAGAAGCGAGTCAATTTTGATTTACCAATCCCATGCGGGCACGCCTTGATAATAATACTGCAAAACCCAGCATAAACCTCGAGCGTAATGTTGTGCCACTTGAATGCGAAACTGTTGGAGATCGTCTTTACCGACATTGAATTTATTTTTATAGTATCGTTCACGCCAGCCTTCTTCCCAAAGTCGAACGGTGTCATTAGGATCGTTGTCTTGTTCGTCACTGTTGATTGATTCTTGTTGATTAAACGACGGTCTCACATCGGATTCCTGTTCGACTTCATCGTGAGTACGTTTTCGTGGTCGTTCCCACGAGCCGTTTGATCCTGAAAAGTCGACCTGCTGCATCTGACGTAGTTGTGCGTTTGCTGCACCGGGATTTTCAATCCGAGAATGAGGTCGTTGACCGATGGGTACTGGTTCGAATTGAGGTGCAGACATCCAAACAGGCTTTGCCATTGGCCTGAAAAAAACAAATGAAAATCAATGCAAAAAAGACAAGAAAAAATCTACCGAGATGAATCAACGTCCTGTCGATGTCTTTTATTCGGCGGTTGATATTGCGAACGATTTCTTTCTCGTTGTCGTTGTTGTTGATCTCGTTCATGTCGTTTCATGAAAATCTCATCTTCCAATTTACCGATCCCCGTCAAAACAGTTTCGACACGTTCCATATTCGGTATTCCGTTTTCGGTTAGATAACCTTGGAATTTCGGGATATTGTCTTTATAAATTTGAATCAAACGATCGATTGCATTTTCGTGGATTTCAAGCGACGGTAAATGCGGAAGGAAATCATTGCCAACGAAAAAACACATGAATACCCAATCATCAATCGCCCGTTCGAGGTCCCATTTGAACGGAAGATTGTGATAGATCTCCAAATCACGGTATAGATACTCACGTAGGATCGATAATCGAACGAAAATATAACGAGTTTCACCGTAATTGGTCTTGGCAAGAGTTTCTTCGTGATTTAAGAACGTTTCTCGAGCGATGCCTTTGCATTCTTTCATTTCATGGCCGAGTTGCCCGCAGATATCGCATGGCCGAGGTTTATTCGGCTTGAATTCTTCACGAATAATTGTAAAATAGGGTTCGTGCGTGGCGAGACCGAGCATAATTAAATCAGCATCAGCACCGCATAGAACATGATGAGTATTCGGATCGTGATCGGGTTGAGCACGTTGTCGACGAATATAATCCATGATTTTATGTTCGCCTTCGCCAGGCACATTGGCATCGGAGAGAATGATTTTAATCGAACGCCAAGCGGGATTCGTATTCATTCGATGTCGAATGTAATAACGAAGACATTCAGCTAATCGGCTCATGAACGGCGTGCCCGGTGTGATGCAATTTGTATCGAAATGTTCTTGGTCCGATTGCGCTTGTTTGTCTTCGGGTAACAGGCCGCCGTTTTGTCGGATTTCGTTTTTGATTTTTTCCATTTGCTGCGCTTTGTCATGCGTGTCTTTCGATGCACGAAAACGTCGAGAACGTTGCTGGTTCATTTTAGCACGAGGGGCAACGCCATCGATGGCCATGTAGAGTAATTTTCTCGGACGAACGATGGAAAATAAACGATCGACACATTCGAAAATTAAAATCATCATTTCGTCTTCGTTTTTCGGCGGCGGGCGATCTTCGGGATGTGTGCACGGATGAATTATACCATTCATATCCAAATATAAATTATCGAACTAAGAGAAACGAATGGAGATATTGGAGAAAAATGGATCTGCAAAGATTTTACTTCGATGCCATTAGGATTTGGACGAGTTTCATCTAATGGATGATAAACACCTTGAGCGTCTAAATAAGAAGAGAAAGTGAAAGTTTGAATTTGAATTTGAAGAGAAAATACCTGTCGAAGGATTATCTTCGATACAATTGACAATAATTGATGGATATTTTTTAGTTAACCAACGAAAAAAAGCTGGAACTCCCATTGTGACAGAAAAGAATATCTATAAAGAACAACATGTTGATTTCGTAATAACAAATATCGATCAACTTACGTATTGATCAGAACAAATTAAGACACAAAAAAAACAGAAATTTTTTGATAGACAAAAAAGGGAATGAGGTGTGTACAGAGAATTACGTTACTTTTCAATGAATGATTCAAACGAATGCTGATCAAGCTCGACATAGATGTCAGGAGATTACATTAGAATATTATCTTTTATTCAAAAAAAAAAAACCAAAACTGAGGATAAAAATAGCAATCATTCCAATTCATTAGATCGTACAGTAACGCATCATACAAGCCGGTGCTGGAGGCAAGTAGTAGACGTAATAGGAGCCACAATTTGCTACGCTAATACTCACAGAAAATCGACAAACTGAATTATACCAAGTAAAACAAGCAGTAGCATTGAGCAATTCGCCATCTGAAGGCATTGTACCAACAAAATATCCAGTACCTTCCGTACCACATATGTTCATTCCTGGTGTTGTCAAAGGTAATTGTGTACCACCTGTACCAGAAAATCGAATCCATATTGCTGTTGTTCGATTTATAAATGGCGTAGTGTCATCACAACCTAATGCGTAACCTGCAGCTCTGACACTTCGTGTTGCATCATCAACGAGTGTGTATGTAGAAGGCGAACAAGCTGTTTGCCAACCTGAACTATATTTCGGTTGAGTTGTTGTTTTACTTGCTGCTTAAAAGAAATAAACAAAAATCAAATCCAGATTCGAGATTTGTTTCTTCAATTGTTTAATTACCTAATTCACTTTCAACAGTCGATCGGAGACGTTGAACAAGAATCAAAGCCGTAAGACCGAAAGCAAATGCAATAACTCCAAGAATCGTTGAAATCACAGCTGTCATTAAACTAGCACTCGATCGTGCAACAACTTTTTCGTCATAGAATCTAGACCAAAGAAAACTTCATTTTTGTCAAAAATCACTAGGATGATTTACTTTGCATTGCCATTACCATTGCCATTTCCGCTGATCGTTATTTTTTTATATTTTCCATTTGGTACTTCATCAGTTGGAAGTGAATCTTGATCGAATATTTCCGAGCGTGACATGAGATTTTTCGAAGATGATAGAAAAGGATAGGCTGATCCGTTTGAGGAATCGAGATTTGAATTTTTCGATGCTGGACTCACAGTGATATTGCCAGTTTTCGGTTTCGATAAAGTAGCTTTGCCTATCGATACTGCTGAGTCCCTTCGTGGTGCTCGTACAATCTGCGGATGAGATTTACTTAATGGTTCATCGGCGAGATCATGATCGATATCATTCGGTGATAGATCAAAATCGTGATGTCCAGCTGGCGATTGTAGTTCTTCGGATTTAAGAAGATTTTTCGTTGATTTTGTTGTTTCAGCTCGAGATACTTTCGTTATAACTGGCCGAGAGTCATCTTCATTTTTCGTACTGACAGATTTCATTTCTGTTGTTGTTGGAGGTCGATGTTTTTTTATCGATGTAGAAACGTTTTTTGCTGTTGATGGAGAAGCAATTTCGTTGACTTGCGTGATAACTGGTTGTCGATGTTGTTTCCTATCATTTTCTTCATATCCAATACTTTCAATTTCTTCTTTATTCGCTTTCAATTCTTTTTGTCGTATTTTTTGCAATTGCGCCAAGAATTGTTTCTAAAAACCAGAAAAAAAACTCTCTGCACTCAATTCTTCTTAGTCAAATCTACTTGTTGTGAATTCAAGCCTAGTACGTTGTCCGGGTCGTCTTTGGGTAGAGATAACGATTGAGATCGTCTTCGACCTTTTCTCGTGACGTGCGAAACATGCGCATGATGAAATGGTGTGGCCATATCTAGCACTTTTCTAGTTCGTCTTTTTTTTGCTCGTCTTATTATAAAAATGAAATGCGAACACACAATTGAATATGCATATTTATATATTCTTACAATATTCAATAAAAAAAAAGTCAATATAAGTCTTTTTTTTAATTTATTATATGAAGAAAAAAAATTTTTAATCAAATTATACATTTCTCAAAGGTTTCATTAGTGAAATATATATCACCAGATTTCAATAATCGAAAAACAAATCTAATCAAACAAATGACGATCAAAGAAAAAACAAGTAATCAACTTTTATTTACATAGAAACAGCAATGCTGAGGACATCTTAGTCTTCATGGCGAGGCAAATCATGTTTTTATTCTAAAAAGCAACCGTACCAAGATGCTGTTGACCTGAATTAAATTAGAAACGAAAGAAAGAAATGCAGCAATGACGTCAGTTGAATTTTCAGGTTGAGTTAAGAACAAAATATATCGTATTTATTAAACATCGAAATATATCTGTCAATTCATTCGATTATAAACAAGAAGAAGAAAAGAAAAATTCATTGCAAATATCATGCACACGCACATAAACAAACAAACAAAAAAACGACATTTAGTCACGATAAAAAACTTTCATAAATTCTTCCATAGCAGCAAGATTTTGTTTGGATACATTTTCGTTCTCGATGATCGTCGATGAACGTGTTGGCTTAGGTGTTGGTTGAAGAATCGACGATTGATTTAGAGAAATATTCTTCGAACGAATGACTTTCTTCGGTGTTGATCGTACTAATTGTCGATATTTTTCATCTTCATTCGAAATTTTATTAAACAATCGTTTGTAAATATACTCAATTGCTTCTGTAAACGATTTATTTGTTCTCAACAATCGTCGTGCATCGTCATTTCGAACGATTGCTTGAAGTAACAAACAAATTTGTTCGAACAATTCCGAACCATTGTTTTGATAGTATTTCAAAAGTAACATGATTAAATCTTTGACATATTCGGTTTTCTCGATTAATTTCATGACCAGATCTTGTTTGACTGTAAATAGATTTAGAATTTGCAAGATTTTCATTAATAATAAAGACGATGGTTCGCTTCGATTGCAGCAACGCATGAGAATGAAAAACAAACGTAGTAAACCTTTTTGAGCAATTGAATAGCGAATTTCGACGCAACATTCAACAACTGGTTCAATGTCACGTAGAAAATGCAGATAAGCCGTGAGTGATGATGGTGATGCATCGAAAAATTCACGAACAATCTTCATCATTCGTTCGTTGAGATTGAACGATGAGTTTTCATAGGAACGAAGTCGATTTAAAATCGAAACAATTGGATGTTGTTGACGTTCGTTTTCTGAACGAACGCAATATCCACGCCAATGGGCTTGGACAATTTCGGCGGCATGATGTTCTGATTTTTGTTGATATTTAGGTATTGATTGTTGTTGAGATAAGAATAATGTAAAGGTTTCTTTGATCATTTTTCGATTAGCTGGATCGGCAAAACATGCTTCGTCTTGTTTGTTTAGTTCTTGACTATCGACATCGGATGAAATCGTTTCATCAGTGAGAAATATCGATGTGTAATTGGTTTTATTTTCTTCTTTTTCAATTGTTTTTTCTAATTCAACGAAATCATCGAGTGTTATCGATGCCATTGTCGCAGCGATTGACGTTCGACGATGATCAATGCGTGTTGTTGAACTGGATCGAGCGGAATTAAATGATTCGTCAGCATCATTCTCATCATCATCATCATTTGTCATTTCGACTGGTAATTCTAAATGATTGAGTATATCATTATTCATTGTATCCACAACTGATTGATGAACAATGACAATTTCTTTTTCTTCTTCGGTTTGAATGATTGGAATTAAATGATCAGATTGTTCAGGTAAAGTAACTGTTGTTGAAGAAATAGACAATTTAGGATGAATAAATCTTTCTTCCAAGGGTAAATCTGTTGAAATAATTGAATCTTCTCTTAAAATTTCGATTTGTTGTTTGTCCTCTTTCAATGTTTGATTCGAATATTTATCTTTTAAATCATGAAACAATGTCTGATGACGATATTCCATGTCATCATTGGGCTCATTGTTGGCAAAAAGTAGATCATGTGCCAGCATAGCTAAAATAAGAATCGTACAACGTTCGTCAGGCAAATCTTTGGCATAGGATTCATATTTAATTAAATCATATGAAAATGTTCCGAATTGTTTGATGCAATCTTCTAATAAACGAAAATTTGATTTCACATTTCGTTCGTAAATCGAATGATTTTGTATTTGTCCAAGTTCGTTATTAAATTGAATGTGTTCTTCACGTGTTTGACACGTCGCCAATGTTGTTAGATGTTTAATATCTCGTTTGGAATCGCATAATGTTGGAAGATAATACGAGATTATATAGAGAAAAGCTCGACCGTCGGCAAATGATTCTTGCAAATCGTACAACCAGAATTTATAATGTGCGCAAATTAATTGAACCCATTTGATTAGCAAACGAATGATCGATTGCGAATCATCGGTTTGTTTCTGTCGTGGAAGAATATTATTATTAATGAGCTGTTGTTCAATCGATGAGCCAGCAAATGTCGAAAGATTTCGTGTTAATAATTCAATTTCATCGTTGAGTTTGTTGATTGGCGATAAATACTTCGGTAGATAGCAAATTGTGAATATTCGCCAGAGTAATTCGAGTGTTCGTTGTTTATTACCATTCATAATATCTTTATTCGAAATGTTTGTTAAGTCAACATGTCCGTAGGTTTGAAGTAAATCAAAAGCTTGATCGATATTCAATAATTTATGAACGAGATTGACAACGGGACATTTGAGTTTTGTCGAAAGATCATATCGAGCAACTTGTTCGTTGGTTGAGGATAATAAAATTTGTGCACAGCGTGTCAATCGAATCCCATCTTTGAGTTCATCGAATAGTTTATTTTCGTTATTCGAAATGAGAAAATGAAATTCATCGAGTGATGTTTGTTTGTATGTTGGCTCGTAACCAGCTAATTTCAAACGACGAAGAAGATTGGTGTCTGAACTGATGAAATCACGTGAAAGAACGTCGAGTGATTCTTTGGTTGATTTGAATTTCGAATCACGATTGTACAGACACGGATCACTGTCGATTAAACGCAAACATTTAGCTCGTTCGAGGAAAATAATGATAATAATCAGATTTTTAATTGTTAAACGTATTTGTGCCGATGCTGTTTTGTTGTTATTGTAGATGAATTTCTTCGAATGATTGTCGTTTATTTGAGATGTTGAGCTGTTGTTCGGCTGAATGAGATATTGTTCGATGGAGATTTTCATTTGTTGATAGTTTTCAATATTTATTGGAAAGAGCACTTCCATGGCCAAGCGAAACCAGATTCGATTGTATGATGAAATGAAATTGAGAATCGCTTGTCGATTGACACTGCGCGGTGCAAAAGTGAGTTCAGCTTTTGGATTAATTCGAGATTGATCGATATCGATATCAGCACTGATTTTGCTGACAATCGAATGAAGATCGTGAACGAAAACTTCACGAGCACGATCACGTGTTGTGTGCCAACGATTTAATTCGGCGAGAGATTTGATTGTTTTTATGGTTGATTGATTCATTGTTGAATTAGTTGAAGTGAATTCAACGGGTGTGAAAAGAGAATTAAGCCAAATGGTGTAAGCATGTGCTTGTTTGTCGATGGTGTTTGTTGATGAAAGATTGAATGGTATACGTGGTCGAATCGCTGGTTGAAATGAGTTCAATGGTGGAGTTGGTGGAAGTTCGGGAGGAGGTTGTAGAATAGGTTCGAGTTTGTTTTTTAACATTGATGAAGATTTAGGAAGTGGAACTGGAGCTTTCCATGTGGTTGCCGGAGCAGGTTTAGCTTTTCGTTGGGTAAAAATTGGGACATACGTATTGTTGTTGTTGTCATCTTCATCGTCAGGTACAGGCGAACGATTTGACGACGGAGGACTGATAACAAACATGTGATTTTCATTGGCGAAGGTTGATGATTGTTCGATTTTAGTTGGTTGTAAAGGTGTTGTTGGAACAAATACAGATTTCGTTTGATCGAAACGAGAATTATTATCGGAAAGAGGAGAAGATAGATCAAGATATGCAGCCATAGCACGATCTCGTGAGAGTAATGGACGTTTAGGAGTAATTGAAGATTGTTCTTCATCTTGAATTTCCAACTAATTAACACAAAAAAAATGGCAAAATAATAACGAAAATGTCGTCAATACAAACTTTTTTCTGTAAATTCATTAACAAATATTTCTCATAACTGAGATCAGCGATAGGCATTCGATTTTCTTGATTCATATTGATGAAAAAGATTTTTGTTGAATCTTTTTCCCGAAAACAACAAAAGAGAAGTTTTTCTGTAAAACAAATTTCTTACGTCTATCAACAGAAAAAAACAAAAACAAAATAGCCTTCGATTTTCTCTCTTTCGCATTGTCTTTCTTTTCGAGAAACAAAGATGTTCATCTTTGATTAGTCGAACGAATTTCGAACGTTTCGTTTCGTTTGCAATAGAGGTCAGTATTTTATTGAGAAAAATAAACACTTTTTCTTTGCTAAAAACTATAAACCGGATGGAATCGTTATTTGCGAGAATAAAAATCTGATCTGACGTAGACATTCTTCAGTTTCAAAAATAGAAAAATAAATAGTTTATGTCGATTGTCGAGTTACTGGACGGGTACTTGATTCGCCACCATCAGTAAAACTTTATGTTAAAAGAAAATGTTTTTAGATGAATATTTTTGACATGAAAATAGACTTACTAATCCGTGATATCGGTGATCGAAAAATTGAGATCATCTTTTCTCAGATCTTTGCTTTTGCTTTCGTTTTCTCGGTGTTCGGTTAGAATAAATGTTGACGTCGATGAGCTCGCTTTCGTCAATGTTTGATTTAATTTCAATGTCACATCTTGACTTGTTGTCGACTCGGAAACGGCAATTGTGTCTGCATGTTCTGGTATGACGTCCAAAGATCGTCGTAGAAATGAATTTTTCTCCATTGTTAACGTGTCGACATCGACTTTGCCGAGAAGAGACGACGGAGAAGTAGCTTTTGCTTTTGACAAAGGTGATGTTGATTCTTTTTGTGAGTTTGCAGGAGGAGGTTTGATGCCAGCTCGTCGAGCTCGAGATAATTCTGTCATTAATCGATGGGCACGTGTTGTGCGATAGACAAGAGGTTTAGTCGAAACAGGTGTTTTAGGTTGTCGAACCGGTTGTCTTGTTGTTTGTTCTCGTTCAATTGGTTTGTTGTTTTTCGGTGTAGACAGTCGATCAACTAAATATCGAACATCATTTTTTGTTACAACCGTTCGCTGAATAGTCTTAGAGGTATTTCGCGGAATAATAGCTGATTTAGCTCGAACCAAAGTTTGTTTTGGACTTTTGGTTCGTTTTTGAACGGCTGATTGTGGTCTTTCGTTAGGCATCAGCTCAAATGGTTGTTCTTGTGAAGCCAAAGCTTCTTCGACTAGTGCTCGAAGCAGGGGAAAATTATGCAAGAAATCTTGACCTAACAATGGTTTTTTCAGCATCGTTTTTGATTGAGAACGACCTGTGGTTGATGTAGGCATGTGAAAACGTACATTCGGACTAATTTTTCTCGTTAATTTTGACTTTTCTTTTTTGTCAACACTCGATTGAGTATTATTTTCATCATTCTCCAAGTCGAAACTCGCAATAGGAATCGATGCCAAATAGGACAGTCGATTTTCTTTCGTTTCTTCGATAATCTTAGCCGTTGTCGGCGTCATCATTTGCAGAAAATCGGAATCGGAATTAAAATAGAGTGCCGGTGGCCGATAGAAAGCAACAGTCGGATCATCCAATGATGGGTCTTCCGTGACACGTAAATATCGACCTTTCGATTGATGATAATCATTCGTTCGGGACTTTGTACTTGTCCAACGTGTCTGTGCTGATTTATTATTATCATTTGATGGAAGATCACTACGCGAGATTTGTAAACCAACATCTTTCTTTTCATTAACAAGCTGAATTTGTTTAACAATAGTATCTGTTCTTGTTGTTGTTGTTGGTGATGATGATGATACTTGTTCTTTTATTATAGTTTTGGCTGAAGCTCTACGAAAGAAAAAGGAATCAATTGATTGAAGATCGATGATCTCTACTTTTGTTCTGGTTTTGTCACTAAACCATCATCGAGCATAGGTAAATGAGTGAGAATTGTTTTGCCATAATGACAAAAACGAATAGCTAAATCACAGGTACCAATTTTAGTGCCCATTAAATTAAAAAGTGTCGAACGAAATGTCTGTTGTTCAACAAGTGGCACATCAAATCCATTTTTTTCAATCGATTGATTCAATATTTCGATCAATTCATTCAATTTTACATTACAACTTCCAATAAAATGCGATACATTCGTATTTTGATCATGAATTTGATCAATTAAAAGTAGAAAAAGTGGTACATTCAATAAATGTGTATACAATGTTTTAAAATAAGTTTTAAATAGACATGATTTTCCACGTTTAAAATTATATTTTCCATTCGCAGAACGTAGTTCATAGAATTGATCGGCTAGTAACTGTCGCCAGGTAACGTTCGGATGACATTTTTTCAATTCATGAAATTCTTCGACTTGCCATTGATCGAAATAGGGTATCGACACAGCTGGATAATCAAGTAAACGAAAGACTATACAAGGTAAGTGACATGCAATATTTAGATCGATTTCAACTTGACTGATTAACACTTCAATTGACAGAAGACTCAACAGATTTTCATTCTCAGTCATAGTTCCTGGCATCTAAAAATGCAATAAATCAAACAGAATTTTGTTTTAATAGCATAAATTTATTGCAAAAAAAAAAACAAAACAAAACAGAGGTAAAGTATACATATATTGTTATAGATTCGTTGAAAATTAAAATGTATTTACAATGATTGAATAAAAATCAATCGGAATAGTAGTTTCTAAGAATTACTGTATTGATTGCAATGCACACATTCGACTGATACTGTTAGCTGTAAATGGAAATAATTGGTTGCGATTTATTTCGAAATCTTTTTTGTAGATTCATTTGGCAGAGAAAAGGTTGTGTTACTAAAATATAGAGAAAACAAAACTAGATTTTCAACAACATTCGTATGAAAATAATACGTTGATGTTTTATTGTTTTGGGAATTGTAGAGACTCGTTTGTGATGATAAACCAATAGTCACATTCGATCTTCCACTCATACTATTGTTTAACGATTGACTTAACGAACGATTAGAAGTATTATTGATTGCATTCGACGATATCGATGGTTCATTATCAGGTGTTCTGCTAAATAAACGAAAGTATTTATTTTGTTGATTGAAAAAAATAAACCTTCGTCGAGTTAGAATTGTTAAACTATCTTCCAGAGAACTAATGCATGATTGAGATATTGAGCGAAGAAATAACATTTCCTAGGTTTTCGTTTTCAAATAAATTTCTTATCGAACAATTTAGAATTACTTTTGATAATGGATGTAAAGCAACATTCTCAGGAATTGCCTAAACATGTTTGTTTTTACAATAAACGAGAGATTATAAAACAAAATCATTTTCGTACATCGATTGTTTCGACGAATTCTCGTTGATTAACTTCGACACAATGTATCACTTCTTTCAATTCTTTCACTGTTTGTTGATGATGCTGTAATCTACTCAAAAACAAAAGTCGATTTTTCAATCAATTCCTTATTTTCATGCGTACTTGGAATCTTTACGTTGCACTGGATTTGCTTGTACTTCATTCGGCGAACTAGCTGCAGGCGATGCTGCAGTTCGTTGTTCTTTTGGTACTGACAAAGTTGAAACATACTGAATCACAATGTGAAAAAAAATAATAATAGATTAAAAGTGAATTTTCTCTCTTACAACATTCGGTGAATTTGTCCCTGAACAAGCTCGTAATTTATCAATCCATTTTTGTCTGGATTTGGCATCTGCAGCTGTAAATGAATGAAAGATGAATTATTAAATAAAAATAGAAGGTGAAAGAAGAATTAACCTCGTAATTTAAATGATTCACCACCACCTGTTTGTAGTGTAAAAGTGACATCGTCTTCATTCGACGGCGATATCCAACAATCTGTTAATTCAATCACACCTCTTGGTCCTTTCTTTCGAACTTCATCTGGCTACAAATCAATTTTATTGTTCAACAAAAATTAGCGAAAAACAAAAGTCACTCTACCATAAAATAAAGTAAACTTTTTGTTTGAGAGTCAACTACGAAATATCGAGTTTGATATCCTTTGAAAGCATTCGTATATTTATTTAATTGACCTTGAAATCTAATACAAAAAAAAATTCCTATCCAAAACGCAATTTTCTCAACACTCACGTTGAGTCATCAATTGTATTCCAATTGAAATTCAACATCTACAATAAACAAAAGAGAGATAGCAAATACTTTTTCTTCTTTTCATCGGATTTATCAAAAGGAAAATTATCATTTATTTGACATTTGATTGGAAATAAATAGTTTGTAAGAAAATCACAGAGAGTAGATGATTAAAATAGATTAGAAAAAAAATCAAATTAACAAAATTAGTATAAAAAAAATACAAATAATTGATTAATCGTGATCAGGTTTGCAAACAGCTTTGATATTTGGACAAAGTGATTTGAGCGGTTTAGCACGTCGAATGAAAGCATGTTGGAGAAGTTCAGATGTTTCGGCTCGTTTTATTGGATCGATTGCTAGACAACGTTCGAGAAAGGTTTTCGCGTCGCGTGATATACGTGCTTGTGATTCCGGAGTAATCGATGGTGGCTCTTCGAGCATGGCAATTCTACACATGGCACGAAATGGTTGCTCGTTTATGTAAGGAGGCGAACCATCAATCATCTCGATTAATAGAATACCTAATGACTAGAATGAAGAAGAAAATAAATTAGAAAACAAATGAAAATAAGAAACAAACCCAAACGTCAACTTTTCGATCGTATTTAAGTCTGAAAAAAATGACAGGAAAAAGTAATTCAGAATGAAATAGATATTGACAATACTTTTTAATGACTTCAGGTGACATCCAATAGGGTGTTCCAACCATTGTTGTTCGTAAACTTTCAGTATTATTTAATTGTGCACAAAAACCGAAATCAGTCAGTTTGACTAAATTATTTAAAATGAATTTCAAATCTATTTGTTTTTCTTCTTCTCGTCTTACCCGAACCATCAAATCCAACAAGTACATTATCTGATTTGACATCTCGGTGAATAATATTTTTACTGTGCAGAAATTCCAACGCCTCAAGACATTCTTTTGTAACTGCGCCCATTTGACCTTCATCGAGCACAGTTTGTTCAACAATTTGTGTCAATTGACCACCATTCATATATTCCATGACAACTAAAAAAATCATTCGATGAATTGTAAAAATATTTTCTTCGAAGAAATTTACTCCATAATTCATTGGGTCGAAGATAGCAATCGAGAAAATTAACAATCGAACGAAATCGAAAGTTTTTCATCACACGAATTTCACTAACAATCAGTTCTTTTCGCGGTTGTTTCGACCAAATCATTCGTTTAATGGCTATTTTCGTGTTTGTAACTGTATCAAGAGCCAGATCGACGTCACCTGCTGCTCTATTAAATCAAAACAACAAAAATAAAATCATCGCCAATCACGGTCATCGTTCGACGTACCCTGAACCGAGTTTTTTCTTGATAAGAAATCTTTTTATTGGATCGTCTTTTCCAGCAATAGGTTCTGAAGAGAAAAAACAAATCATTGAACAACTTATTCGATCGAAGAAATAGTTAATAAACCTAATTCTTTGACAGCTTCTTCTTCGGTCATTTTACGTCGATTATATTTCGATTTTCGTTGAACAGGTTGTACTTCTGCTGTTGGCTCGCCTTTCGTCATCAACGGACTCGGATTTGAATTTGGCGATGACGAAATTTTCACTTGTGGAACGGTTAATTTCGTTGTCTTAGATGATGCATCAGGTTTAACTTTGTGAGGTTTATCATGTTTCGATTGACCATTTTCTAGTGAACAGAATCCTGAACTAACTGAAACAGTTGGTGATGATGATGATGTTGATAAACATTCCATTGATTTGCTTTCACTACTAATCAATGTATCTCGGTTATTTGGACTGAAACTTATCAATTGAGGAGTACTCGGACGTGAACTTGAAGGTGTTAAAGATTTCAATGAATGATAATCTTCATCATCATCTGATTTTCCACCGTTTGTCTAGGTAAATTAAAAGAATTTTTTTTGTTTTCTCATTGAAAAACATTATTCGAGATTTACTTGTTTTCGAATCACAGTTACGCGTCGAGACGGTTCAGGTGTATGAGCAGGTGACTAAATATACGATTGACGTTCGTCGGTTGTATAAGAAAAACAAATTCTCGCTTACATGAACAATATTAATCGGAGGTGTTGGAACTGGCAATGTTTTTTTACTTCGCGGACGATCAGACTGTTCTTGAATAGGTGAATTTCTTTGGTCGAACCCTCCCTGTGATGATCTTGAATCACTGTCTGTATCACTAAATTCTTCTGGCGATTCATAGAGCAAACCATCTTGATGAAATGCATCTATAATATGCATTTGTTTATTTTGATCGCCTAAATATGGAATTTTCACATGAGTTCAATTCTGAAAGTTGTTTTAACATGAAATACAAACGATTTTCTCGAAGTGTTCCTTGCAAAACTTTATAAGCCGATGACATCACACGAACTTTATCTTCTTGATTGGTATTTCTATAGAGAAATTATTTTCCAAAATAAACAAACAAATAAATAAATAAATAAAAATCTCCTACGTAAATAGATGTTTGACTTGGTCCTCCCATTCAGGTGGTAAGCCTTGAAAAGTACCTGTTGTTCGATCATAAGATACATGTATATTGTTGACAACACATGTTGGAGAGGATATTTTCGAAACTTGATACGAAGATGTTTTTCGATTAAATATATCTTTTAACTTGTCACCGATACTCATATCAACGCTAGAATAACAAAAAGAAGAAAAAAAACACGCGATTTTCTTTCTTGCGTAGGTCTTCGTCTTTTCTATTGACAAAACAATAAAAAAACACTCGTATAAATCTTTCTCTTCTGACTCACTGATAATTTATTTCGATGGCAAAAGTCATATTACATAGACATGATTCATTCTCAAAGCGACACATACCTGTTTTGGTATGGTAAGAATAGAAATCAGAAAATAATTGCAGCTTTTATGTTTATCATTCTGAAATAACAATAATAATAATGATAAATCAAATATCTGAAAAGAAAATTATTTTGAATTTCTTTTCTTTGAAACGAACATACAACGATATTCTGTCCTTGGTTTGCTTTCTTTTTGCTATATACCATATATATATATATATACAAACACAATAAACATTCAAATCGAAACACAAACATTCGACATTGAATATGTGATTAGATCACAAAAAAGAAACAACAGAAAAAAAACAGAAGAAGAAGAAGAACTGATTTGCTTTTCTTTCTCGACATGAGAACTAAAAGAATTGTGTTTTTGTTTTAGATTTTAAGAATAAATGTATCAGTATTGAGTATTTCCTGATGTAGAATACTTTGAAGAAGAAAATCGACAGATAAAATTCGAATTTGTTCATTGACTTTTAACATATCTTCGAAGAAGATCTTATCCGAATGACATGATAAAATCAAACAATAAGGTTGTTGAATCTGTTCATTAGTTGTTGTCAATTGTTTTATCGATGGATATTCTCGTGTTATTTTACCACCTGACGAATAAACAATTGATCTTACGATCGCTTCCGATGGTTGAATACTTGGCGTAAGAAAAAATGTAAAACCATCGAATAACAATCGATGATTTCGTTGACTACGTTTGTCAATTGATTGTTCGATGGTTGTTGAATATTCTTCATTAACTATCCAATCGTTATGCTCAATTGAAACGAAGGTTTTCTCTTGTTCACATCGATCCAACCAAGTTTTATTCAAAATAAATCGAGCTGTATTCATACATTGATAGAGTTTTTCCGTGCGAAGAAAACGATTGAGAATCAAATGTGTTGTTTCATGTGGATAAGTAGCCAGTTGGCCACCGAGAGATTTGATAACAGATTCGTAATGATTCAAAGTTTTTCGATTGAAACCACTGAGCATAATTGAAACGGTTTCGTTGGTTGAATTGTTGTTTAATGACAATGAATTCAATGGTTGATGATAATGAAACGAAGTTTTCTTTTGATGAGTATCGTTTTCAATTTCATGCGAATGATGTTGTTGTTCGTTATGACGATGTATAGCTGAATTTAATGCTTCGTCTGTGACAGGAATCGGCTGAGACCATGCAGAGAGAAATTCATGAACAAAGATTTGATCGAATGAAAAATGATCGATCGCTGGCGTGCCGTTTAAACGTTTGTATCGATCGTCTAATGGTAATTTCAAAGCCCATGTATTGCCGAGAAACAATTCCGAAAGCCAAAGTCCGTTGACAATTGTAATTGACCATTGAGATGCTTTTTTAAATTTATTCGTTTTGCCATATTCACGTGCGATTAAATGCGTATGCCATTTGGTTAAATGATTCGAATATTTGCCGCCCAATGACCGAATCATAAAACGAAGACGAGCTCGTTCGATACCTTGAAAACCCGTGAGAGTGAAATAATAATTTGCTAATGGCAATTTCGTTGGTTGTTTGGGATCGTAAGGTGATGGGAAATGTAGAGCTAAATTGGGCACGAACAGTTTCTTTCGTTGTAGAACATCGTTGAGCCAATGTGCAGTGACAATTCGAATGTTCGTACGTTTGCAGATTTGTCGAAAGAAATCACTTGTTCGATAGGCGCAGACGAAATGCGTTAGATTAGTTTGATTGATATCGTCGGTTAGCTGAGCGCCATGTTCGAGAATTGTTTTTGACCACGATGAAAGTTCGTCTTTCGAAATCAGAGAAAGATATTCCTGTTCGTCAATGAAAATAACACAACCGGCCAGACATTGAGTCGATGGAACGAGTTCGTGTTTATCCTGAATTGAGTAATTTAGTTCGTAGGAAAGTGTTTCGAGTGGCGGATGACGAGTTGTTTGAGAATTTGGTTTATTGGCAAGGAAATTAGCTGATATCGATGGACGAATGAGTTTTTCTTCGATCGGCAACGTTGTTGGAATATTATCTTTCGCTGTCGAGCCATGACCATTTTGATTTGGATGTTGATTTGCATTTGCTGTTGCATTCACTTTCGATTGCCGTTGTCGAGGAGTTGCATTCGTGGCTCGAGCACGTGGTCGTTTCGGTGGAAACGGTTTCGTTTGAGATGTGTCAGTTGAATCCGGCAGATTGCTACTGTCGTTCATTCCTGAGACTGGATCCGCTGATGGTGGTGGCGTTGTTTGATCAGCTTGATTGAAGAAATTCTTGGCGATTAATTGTGATCGATGTGAACTCGTCGTTTTCGTTGGAGTATTTTCATCAGTTGAGAGATTATTTGCATTCTGTTCGTCGTCTAAATCATCTTCATCGATGTCCATCGGTTCATTGGGATCTCGAAGTGAATCCGGATGATATTCATTGTCATCTAATAAACGCTCGGCATTGATACAATCCACAATCCAGTCCGGAGTAATCAAATGATTTTTATCGTTTTGAATATCATAAGCAGTTTGAAGACGTTCGTCAATATTTCCATGATTGGTTGTTGATTCATCATCGTTAGGAACTGTTGGCAATGCCGATGCACAGATTATATGTGTGCATGTTGGATCATTGAGATCTGTCGTCCATCGACCGCCGTAATATGTAACTAATGCATAAATCTTATTATGATCTTCGTTGAGCAGATTTGCATTGGCAAATACACAAGAATTAAACAAATGTTGAGTTATACGAAAAGGTTCGATGGGTAAGAGTGAATTACATTTTAAACATGCTGATACCCAATCTGAATTGACGATGGGCGTTTGATAGATTTCAATGGCTTGTTCTAATTCACTTTTATTACTGTCAAAATCATCGCAAATAACGTGAGTCGTCGTTTCAGTGAGATAGAATAATCGACTAGCACCATTTTGTTTGAATGTTGTTTCAAGTGATGGATCACGAAAACCAGTCGTAAAATATTTAATCGATGAGAATAATTTCACATCATTTGTCGACATATCTAACATCGAAAACAAGAAGAAGAAAAAAGAACAAGAATTTTTTTTTTCAAAAAAAAAACAATTAAACCAATAACAACAGCCATATTGTTTATTTTTACTTCTCTAGTCAATGTGCATAGCAATGCACTTTGACAGAAGATTTTTTATGATAGAAAAAAAAACAAAGAAAAATCTGACAACGATGAATCTCTCTCATACAATGAGAATCGTATCTACGATCAGCATTGTTTGTTTATTTGTAATCAATTGAAATGACTCATCGATTGGCGTGTGCGTTTGTTCTCGCTCGCCATTGGTCGATTATTGAGGTATAAGACAAATGACAGAAACGAATGAATGAAAGATTAGGAACACTTCATAAAAATTGAAATTTTTATTTTTATAAAATAGTCATCAGATGATGTGTAACTAAACAAAATTGATAAAATACTGACCAATTTCATTTATGAACAAAGGAAATCACATGGTTTTATTTGAATGTGTTAAATACAGTTTTGAAATTGAAAAAAATAATTAACTATATGCATTTTTGTTTAATCTGATATGACACTCGAGGAATGAAAAACGTGACTGTTGGCTAAATACAGATCATGACTGAAGCTCCTACGAGAAATTATCTAGCATCGAAAATGAAGAACAAAAAACAAATAGTTACTGATAAGAAGTACGTTTTAAAAACATAGAATAAGAGTCGAAGCAACAAAAAAAAGAAACGACAAAACAAAACAGATATAACTGAAAGTTAAATTCGAAATTTTACATTTCTATTTGTCAGTTTCAGACGAAGGGAGTGTTAAAGTTCTTACCGAAAAACGAAAAATCCTAAGAGAATGTCCAACATCGATACAATTACTGATACAGTAGAACAAGAAACACAACAAAGTAGTCTTCGTCCACAACGACCACCACCGCCGCCACCATACACACAACCTGAGCCATCGTCTCCGACGGATGTATTAACAACATCATCTGAAAGTACATCTTCATATATTCAAACAGCTTCTGAAGTTACTAACAACATTGAAAATGCCGCTTCACCATCAATTCTGTAAGAATTTGCCTAATCAAAAGGTGAACGAATATTTTCGATGTTTGACCATTCGTAGATCTCAATTTACAGAATTATTTGACGATTTTAAATACGAAGATATCCGTAATCAAATTTTGACGCGTCAATTGAGAACATGTCCATTTACATCGGTACTTTGGCGAGTTTTTCTACATTGTTTACCACGTACATCGAATCAATGGGATTTAACCATCGATATATCACGTGAACATTTCACAGATCTTTGTGCAAAATATAATTCTGATCCTCAATCGACTAAACAACTTGGTAAAGAACAGAAAAACGATAATCATCCACTTTCTCAAGACGAATACGTATTGCGAATTGAATCTAATTTTATTCAGACATATACGTGTAATTATTCTGTTCTTTTTTTTCCAGAATCCATGGAATCAACATTTTCAATACAAAGATTTGAAAGAAAATATCAATCAAGACGTTCTACGAACGTAAATTTGAAAATTCAAAACAAACATAATTTGCTTTTTTTTCCTTTTTTTCCTTAGTTGTCAAGAAATCCCATTTTTTCGTCAACAGCACGTACTCGATCTGTTGCTACAAGTTCTTTATATACACGGTCGACATTATGAAAAGACCATACCTTATCGACAAGTAAATAAAGCGAAAACAAGCCATAGATGCTATTTATAGAATATGCTATTGTTTTTCTCTCCAGGGTATGCACGAAATTCTTGCAGTGATTATTTATTTAATTCACAATGAAAGTACACAAGTGAATGATTCTCCCGAATCGAATGAGTTAATGAAAAAGCTCTACGATCCGGATTATCTTGCGCATGATTCTTTGTAAGTAAAGCAAATTCTTATCAATGAAATCATTCGATGTTCTTTTTTTTTTCGTTTTCAGTGCAATTTATGAGAAAATTTTAGAACATTTACAAAGGTATTATGATTTCAAACCAGGAAATACTCCTCGACGTAAAGTAAGACAATCTATCGAAAGAAGGATTCATTTTGTCTTTTAAATACGAATCGTTTTGTTTTCAAGAGTATGCTTACACAAGAGAAAACACAAGCGCTATTTCAAAAATCATTGACGGCATCGTTATCAGCAACTGATACTGTGTCGGAAGTCGATCGAATTTACGAACGTTTGTACCTTTTTGAACCTAAACTTTATCATAAACTTGAAGAATTGAGTATTGAACCGACGATCTACGGCTTGTAAGAGATTTTTCAATAGATATCAAAAGATAGTTGAATTGTTCTTAGACGTTGGCTTCGACTTTTATTCGGCCGTGAAATTCCATTTGATTCAATTCCAAGTAAATCAAAAATGAGAGACCCTACTCAAATTGAAATTGATTTCAATTTCTAGCCTTATGGACTGTGATATTCTGTTATGACGAATGTTTTCAATTTGTTGAATATGTCTTTCTTGCATTTCTAAAAAATATCGGCAAATTATGTGCGTTCGAAATGAAAAGCAATTTTGATTATGATTTTTTTTCTTCTTTCGCTTGTTTTCTAGTTGAAAAAGTCAATGCAGCTGAATATAGTTTTTGTTTACAATATCTTATGCGACCAAATGTGATCAAAGATGTTGAAAATGTCATTCGAAAAGCACTGTCTTATGAACGAACAAATCGACAACGAAAATCTTATCCGTCAGCACCAATCGATTCACCACGAGTTCTTTATTCATCAATTAATCCACTCGAAAATCATTCAACAAATCCAGCGGGATTGAATAATCTCGGGCAAGTAGGCAAATCGGGTGCGAATGATTCATCTGCACAACAGGAATTAGTTGTATGTTCAAATTTATCGTTTTTATTATTGATTGATTCTTGTATTTACAAAGGTATCGCCGAACAAAGAAAATTTTCAACGACTTGAAGAGAATACCGAAATGCAAAAAGGATGTGCGAAATATATCTATTTATTTATTCGTAATGATTTTTCTTTTAGTTTTCAATGATTGATTCGTAATGTTTTTTTTTTGTAGAAAATATTCGACAATATCTCGGACGTGAACCGAATTCGGTTGATGAAGAAGTTCTACTTCAATTGAACGGTTTAGAACAAGTAATTGAAAAACAAATCGATGTCTATTCATTTGAAATATTTTGCTAGATTGCTCAAACACTCGATGGAACTTTACCACTCGATGAAGATTCACTTCAAACACATCTTAAATATAACTGTAAAGACAAACTCGAGACGATCGATGACATGTGACTTTAGTGATCAATGAAGTCATAGTTTTTACTTTTGTTTTTCTTTCTTTCTTAAAAACTAAGCACTTATTGATGTATAAATAACGACGTTTTTTTCTTCTTCTTTCCGTAAAATAAATATGATATCGTGTTTAAATTCAAAGAAGAGGAGGAAAATATACTTCAGACAGTTGATTAAATCTACAACATAAAACAAAATGTCAACATCGCCTGATTGCATGCGTAGTTCCATTCGATGGCTAGTCTAATGATTGTGTTCAGGTTCATTTGATGAATAAACACGTTCTATTTCCTTCTTTTATTCATGTTAATGAAAGGCAATCGATTAAATTGATCATTTCGATTTGTATATGCATATACATACACATATCCAATTCAGAAGATTATGATGATGGGTGGATCATTTTCAGATACATTCTGTTTTTCTTCATATGTACGTTTGTGTATACATACATACATGTCAAAATGGTGATTATGTTATGTTAGTTTATTAGAGGAATTTTTTGTTTTGAACAGCCGTCTTATGTTGCATTAGACCGAGTCCATTAAATGTACGTTTTCTTTCTTTGTGTCTAATAGTCGTTTATACGAATTGTGATTATATTGACGTAGCATGTGCTGCAAGTCGACTCGTTCCGTTTATTCAACAGAACGACAGATGGTTAGCCACTCGAGAACATGAATGAGATTGAACACCCTTTCTTGTTCCTGTTGTTCTTCTTCTTCTTCATCGTCTGTTGCTCACTCATATTTGACATCGACACAATCATCATTATCATTAACTTCAATAATCATAAAAATAAAGCAATCAAATAAAAATTCTATTTATTCAACTGGTTCACCGATCAATTGATTTAGATAAATACTTATTCGATACGACCATTTCACAGTTACGTATATAACTCGAAGGATCAATCATCCATTTCCTGTTCGATCCTTTCTTTCTTTTTCCTCTGCAGTGATGGTAATTAGAAAATATTGAATTATGGCATCATCATGCACGTCAGTTTTCTCTTTCATGCACATATTGTATTGATGACCAACTTCATTGTTACAGAAAAGGAAGTGTGCACGCAACCTTATCACTTTGAGTCTAGTGTTAACTGCATTGAATGATGGAAAACGTCGGCAATCAATGTTTGTCTTGACGTAAGCTGCGTGCTATTTTCCTATTCGAAAAAAAAATCACCCAATTTAGCTGGCATATCGCATCATTATCAGCTCATCGTCGAGTCATCAACAGCGGTAACAGCAGTTGTGCCTTCTATTGATGCACGCATAAGAGAACAACTCTCTTCTTTCTTTTCTCCTGTCAAACATTCATCTCGTATGTATTGATTGAACGTTGTTGGTACCGTCAACAAGTAAATGAAGATGCATGCATCCGTGTATTCGTTCTCTTGACAAATACATTGTGGCTTTACTACATAACGGATAAATTATACTGATGAACCAACCACTGTACACATACGCATCAAAATTCGGCTTAACTTAAACAAATAAATGCATTGTGGCTACAATTAAGTCGGTAGTAAGACTCGAAAAAGAGCAGACCAAATGATAAGATTCTTTTTTTTGATACGAAGATTTGTCCTTGTTCTCAACATACACATTTTTCTCATACGATCAACAGAGAAAAAGAAGAAGAAAAAAAGATCATTTGGATGATTAGAAGAGAATTGAGTAACTTGCATAACTCATATATCAATGTAGAAAAAATGAACAGAGCATCTGGACTTAGTATTGAACTCGTTAACCATATCAACCGTATATGATTCTCAATAAATGCATGTACGTATGATGTATATTATGCTTTGAGTGTCCGGTTGATGTCACAAATGAGAATATATGAATCACGTTTTTGCTGTTTTCTTAGAAATACACATCTGGGGAAAGAGGAAAATGAGAGATCGTTCAAAGAAATCGATTATTCCTTAGGGAAATTCGTCTCATATTTTTCCTTCGACATATTCCACATTGAGTTCTCGAAATGGCAATGTTAACTATTAGACAATTCGATATTCAATAACTACTATTTCAAATAGCAGTTCTCCTACTGTGTAGACGCTTTTACGTATTCTCAATATGCTATCATTTATCCATTACTTGTTTTTCTTACGCAGCATGTTAGTTCGTTCATCTCTGTCTGCATTGATGTACGTACGTACTATTTTCTGTTTGAATATCAATCAGATATTGTTAAAAACAAGTCAATAGTTTATTGATATAAACAAATTTTATTCCATGTATTTATAGAATAGGTTTATATAATATTTAATCTTCGCGTATATAGTTCAAATAAAATTGAGATCAACATTATTGTTGTAACAGTAGTCATATATGTACATAAGAAGGAAAGAGAGAGAGAGAGAACGAGAAAAGTTTGTCTTCTTCATTGCTTATTGCTTATTCCATTAACACTTCTTTCTTTTTTTTTATGCGTACAAACATTATTTGGTCAGTTTATATGTATATACATGTACAAGCATATAAGAAGGTCATTGATTCTCATTCTTACTTTTGTTGTCAGAAATGCACAATCATGCATTTTTCTGATTAGTTACTCATTCATCATTGAGAATCTACGATGTTTTTCTTTAAGTAGTAAAGTATGTTAAGTTACTATATTCTTCTTGTTTCAACCTTTAATTTTATTGTTGAGATCAAAGGACAGCAAAAAGAAAAAGAAAAATTTCGACTACCGATCGAAACTTATTACTCTCTTTAATATCGATCTATACACGCACATGTCCACATCAAATATATGTGAGTGTATTTCTCACAAATTGAGCCTTGACCCGATGCGTAGCAATAACTATTCACTCGTTGACTAGTACTAATTATCAATTGCTTTATGTTTATGGTCACACTTACCCCTCCATCGACACCAAAGCACATGTCATCATCAACTGATTTGAAGAAAAAGGAAGAGTTAGGTAAGAAGACAAGAAAGGCAGGCGTTTGAAAGATGAGGTGTGAAGGATGATACATGAGTTGAATGCTATCATTATACGGTCCTATACACACATATATGTACGTATATATCAATACAAATTGATAAGAAACAATAAATAGGTATCTCGATGCTGACACATTGCATCATTATTATTGACCACAACGACAACGATCTATTCATGTTCAGTAGTAAAAAATGCAAGCAAGAGAGAGAGAGACATGTTAGTTTAAATAGTTATTCGTCTCCTAAATCTAAATTATTTTCCTAGTATATTTACATGTCAAAAAAGGACAAATATAAGCGGTTTTGTCATATTCTTTCTTCTTTGATATACGTACAAATTATAATCGAGTTTGAAGTTTTTTTTTCTTCTTCTCTCTTTTCTTTTCTTCTCTCTGTTCTCGTTTTAACTTGAATAAGAGGTAACGACGATCAATACGAGTAGCCATTCATTCTTTTGTCCTCTTCTCGTTCTCTTTTCTTTTTTTTTAATCGGCTAGAGTTTCCTTTTTCCGTTTGATTTCCTAGTCTAATCATTTTTCTTTCAGATGATAAATCGAAAAATAGTTTCAGTCAAATCATGATAACATTGATTAACAGTAGCAATTAACTAAACAGCAGATCAATAATGTTCTTATTTATTCTCATTTGTATTCAACTTCTCTCGTCACTCTATGCATTTAACTATCAAACTGTTGAACATTGGAGATATTTCAAACAAGATAAAACAACTTACAAACCCTCCTATTTCGGTTATTCGTTAGCTGTTCATCGATCGAGGTAATTTTGAAAAAGGCAACAATAAACAAACAAAAGTTTTTCAATCGAAATTTTCTAGTTTACTAGTCGGTGCTCCTCGTGATCATTCATCGCATGACATCATATCAAGACGGGGTGCTGTTTGGAAATGTGAATTTCAAGACGATCAAATCTGTCAACGTCTCCCATTTCGTCGTGATGGCGAAGCCGTTGTTCGCGTTGGTACTTCATTCGATAATAAAACCGATCAATGGTTAGGCGCATCGATCGCTGCTAATGACGGCAATATAATTGTAAATGTTCAATTTCTTTTATCTTGTAATTAAACATGTTTGTTTTTTGTTTGTCAGGCCGGTGCACCGTTTCTAAAACATCGTATAAACGATGGACAAAATCTCGAATATGAAATACCAGGCGGTGCACTCATTGGTAAATTCGGTAGTTCATTATCAATGACAGATAATACGCAGATATTCTCTCCGTCGTTTCTCAATTGGCGTATGTAGTTCGAGAATTTTAGTTGTTTTCGCTTGAAAATCATTCGAATAAAATTCTTCTAGATTCACGAAATTATAATCAGGAAGGTTACGGTGAATTTGGCTTTCAAGTCGCATTAAGTCAACAACCTGAACGAATTATTATCACATCACCAGGTTCATTTTACTTTCGAGGTAAAGTAAAACAAGAGAAACAAACAAAAAAAAGTTCGAATTGACCTGTGCTTATGATTTCTTAGGCGGTATCCATTCGATTCCACTCAAAGAAAAAGATTACGTCGATACAAGACATCCGTTTACGTCTCCTCATTATCAATGGCGTGACGCTGCTTGGCTTCGATATCCATCGAATTATTCATCAAATGAATACGACGATTGGTGTTACCGAGGTTATGCTTTAGCTTTAGGCAATTTCAATCACGATCATAATCAAGGTAGGTTCTCACTGATCGAATTGAATTAAATTTGTTTGTTTGTTTTTAGAAATCGTTGTTAGTATTCCGAAATTAGACAATTATCGTGGAGCTGTAGAAATTCTTAATAGTAATCTCGATGAATCATCGATTCGAAAACTGAATGGAATACAAATGGGAGAATATTTCGGCGCTTCACTATGTGTCGTCGATATTGACAATGACGGGTAAACGTTTTCTTAAAACTCGAATTTAACAAAACAAAAAATTTCAATTCGACTAGATTGGATGATTTGGTAGTTGGCGCACCATTGTATTCAGTGAAAAAGGATGGACGTATCATAGCTGATGCAGGTCGAGTTGATATTTTCTATCAAACACGACAAGTTTGTTTATTAGAAAGTAGAAATCTTTGATTGAAATGATTTTCGATTTGTATAGAATACTTTGATTCGAAAGCAAAGTATCGAAGGAACTCGAGAAGGCGGACGATTTGGTCATGCATTGACAAATTTAGGTGATATTGATAAAGATGGTTACAATGGTATGACAAAAGAACTTCGAAGTTTGATACTGATTACATCGATTTTGATTTAGACATCGCAGTTTCGATTCCGTTTGGAAATCACGATTCATCGAATATTGTTCATATCTATCGAGGATCGAAAGACGGTCTTATAATCAAACCATCTCAAGTAGAACTTTTTTTTTGTTTGAATATCAAAATTGAATTTGATTCTAGATACTTCAATCGACCTCGTTAAGAGGTTTTGGTTGGGCTTTACAAGGACAATTCGACTATGATAATAACGGATATTTGGATCTAGCTGTCAGCAGTATTCATTCGGAAACAGTTGCTGTTATTTTGTATGTCACAACAAGATTTGTTTTGTTTTTCATCGTTTCTTTTGTATTGATATTTCAAGATCGAGACCTGTTCTACGTTTACAAACAAAAATTCATCATACATCTCCAACAATTCCTCTTAATTGTACTTTACATAGTGACGATGCTTGGTAAACATTTGTTTTTTGTTTTCATTGTAGTAAAAAGAAATCGTTGATTTCAGTTTCATTTTAACTGTTTGTATTTATCTCAATGATCAACATTATCAAACATCTCGACGTGATAGTTCGTATTCGAAGAAAAGACTTGAACTGTTTTTTTTTAAATCATAAATGATTCTCTTTAGCGTTAACATACGAATTGCAACTTGATAAAGGCAAAGAACAATTGGATCGACGTTTATTATTTCGTGAATCGTATCGTTCATTTAAAAAACGACAGATTCGTTTAGTTAATCGTGTTTGTCATGATTATTCACTGTATATGAAAGTAAAAACCATTCGCTAAAGTAAACTAAATTTGCAAATCATGTTTTGCTCTTCAATAGGATGATGTCAATGATAAATTGAAATCAATTCGTGTTCATGTTAATTATCATCTTTCATCGAGAAATGATCGAAATTTTGCTCCACCGATACTCGATCCCGAGAATTCATCGTTTGATTATGACGTATGGATTTTGATTTTTGAATTTGATTAAATTGATTGTTCATTTTGCTAGATTCCAATTCAGAAAGATTGTGGATCAGATGATGTTTGTCTACCGAATCTTCACCTTTCGACATCGAAGTATTTTACGCTTTGAATCGAAGTAGAATAAATCGAATATTTGTTTTAGATCGCCTGATGATTATAAAATTGGTCTAACGAAAAAGATTCTTTTGAATATCAACGTTGCTAATACAGGAGAAAATGCTTATGATACGAAATGTTTTATTCAATTGCCACCGGGCGTTGAATATGTTAGTTCGAATTCGAGTTCAATTGTAAGAAGTTCTGCATTCGAAATCGAGTTTTATTTTGGTTTTGATTTTAAAAGGCAAATTTGTATTGTTATTTGGTAAAACAATCGGATCGACTTGTTGCTTGTCAACTCGGTAATCCGCTTGGACCCAATGGAAAGGTTAGATTTGATTTTGTTTATTTTGAGCAAGCAACGATTTCAAAATGTTCGTTTAGGTTTCATTGCAAATTCATACAGCTGTGCATAATTATTCAGCAATTGAGACAAATTCATTGATTTTCACTGTTAATGTAACAAGGTAGATCGATAACCGAAGAAAAACAAGAGAGATGATTTGTGTTTTTAGTGATAATCCTGATTCGAAGAAATTAATAAACGAAATTATGATTCCAATATCAAGTTCACCTGAACTCGTTTTCATTGGGTAAATAGAAAAGCTAATTTAAATTTTCGACAATTTTTAAAAATTTCTCAACTAAAGTGTTGCCAAACCCGAACAAATCGTGACCGATACGACGGACACTTCATTTACTCGTTACACATCAATTCCGAGAAGCAATGATTTCGAAATCGTGCATACTTATACTTTGCACAACAAAGGTCCGAGTGACGCCAAACGTACCGAAGTCAAATTAATGTGGCCTATGTTGCCATCGATTGGTTTTCAAGATCAAATGCCACTGTTATACGGAATCGAAATGCCGAATATAATCCGCGTATCCGATCCGAAATCGAATCATGATCGATGTCATATTTATCATTCAGTAAAATAAACCAACACGCTCAAATTTCCTTTTTTTATTTTAAAATCTAGTCAACATACGAACCACCACCGCCGATTGTCAATGAACGTCAAGTTTATCGTTCATTTTTCGATAAATTCCGACCAACACCTCTCCTACAAGATTCTTCATTAGATTCTCCACTATCTCCGTACTGCCATGGACCATTATGTAAAACATTCATTTGCTCAATCGACACGTTACCTATTGGTCATAGTGTTCTAATTCAATTGAAAGCCTATTTCCGTTATAATCAATTTCAATCGGTAAAAAAGCAAATTCAATGCCAATTTTATACTTATTATTTTTGTTGTTGTTCATAGAAATTTGATCGTTCGAAATTATTTTTTATTCTATCAAATGCTAGTGCACAAGTACGAGAAATTCCATATAATTTTTCGACAAATATCCAACAGCAATCAATCATACAATTCAAGGTAAATAAAAAAAAACAACTCTAGAACGCAAAACAAACACATTCATTCATTCATTCGGTTTGACATTTTGTTCAATGACGATTTTTATATTTATAAAAACAAATAATTCGATAGAATGCTTCGCGAAATTTCACGTGAAGAAACGAATAGAGTAGAGGATTTATCAACGAATTGAACCATAACAACCAAAATGTAACTTCATACAATTTCGATGAAATACATTTATCCGGATATTTACATAAAGCACGTATAAGCGATAGTAATGTATACGGACACCAACAGATAACAAATGCGAAAACGAGTATAAAGAGATTCTTGGCAGCCTTTCTATCACGTGCTAATGAGTGAGATTTCGTGTATGTTTGATGTGTTGGAAGATTTTTATCGATTAAATCGACATTGTAACTATTCGATTGTTTTAATCGAATTGTATTACTCCGTATGAGACCACGTGAACGTCGGCGAATATTTAAATAAACTAAGAAATTCAGAATAATTAAACTGAAAAATGGAACAAAAAACTCCACGAATGCTGTTGTGACTAAATATGGAAAATTCTTTGCAAATGGTGGATCACATCTAACGTATTGAAATGGTTCACTACCAGGCAGCAAATCCCAAAGGAGAATAGCTGGACCTGTATCGTTTACAAACAAAAAAACCAGAAATTCAAAACTTTTCTTTTCTTTATCCGAATTAGATACCGTAGTTTAGTGTAGCGATAATCCACGTTCCTAACATAAATTTTAAGGCTCGTTTAATCGTTATATCAGACAGATAGTTTAAACCTTGCGATACCATTTGATATCGATCGTAAGAAATAACAACAATACATAGTGTCGATGCTGAGCCAATGACATAATCAAAAACGAGCCATAATTTACATAAATGATAACCTAAATGCCATTGACCGGTTATGAATTCGTGGGCATATAGTGGAATACTAAAGTAGAACAATAGATAAAGATATAATCTAGCAGGCAATTAAAGGATTTCAACTTAAAAAAACAAGAAAATCTTAATCGAACTTCCTTTACGTTTTTTTTAACGAGACACGAATGTCTAATTAAATTGAAGACGAAAGCTAGAAAAGCTATTAAGTCAAAGACATACCATATAAGACCAATGAGTAGATCTGCAATTGATAAATTGAGAATGAAATGATTCGAATAAGTTCGTATCGAAGATTCACGTATAAAAGCAATGATAACTAATAGATTTCCTGCTATTGTCAACAAAGCCATTAGTGAAACGAGAAAAATAAGAAGAAGTTTCATTTTTAATCCATACAAATAGTCAGTTGGTGTCGTTGTTATTAATGAACGAGCTGTAGCGTTGAAAATTATGCTAAAATTGTTAGCATTTAATCTTTCGATTGCAATGGAACTCATATTTTAAATGATTCGATTGTAATTCATTTGCAAACGAATTTTATTCTAGAAAAACAAAACAAAAAACATAAATGATCAGATAGGAAAAATAATCATGAACAGCAAAAAAAGTTCATTTGGAATCAGGTTCGTGAATCATAAGTTCAGCAGAAACAAGAAGAATACAATATTTATATAAGACTCTCATGAGATGATCAGTAAACTTATTGTAGCCAAACATCATCTCATTATTTATTTATTGTTTCATTCTCTCTTCTACGGGGGAGAAAAAGCAGAACTATGATAATTTTCTATGCAGAAGTAATTTTCTATGCAAAAATAATCGTCTTTTCTTCGTTTCCAACAGATCTGTACATCGAGTACTCTTCACTTCTTTTTAAATTAGAAGTAAAACTTACCTAGATTTCTATTCGAAAACTGAATAATAATGTCATTATGATTAAAAGTTCAACGGTAGGATAAACTTACGACAGAATTTCGAGTATGACCTACATTTCTAACTCATCATTTATATAATAATTTACTTGTTTTTTTTCTCTCAAATAAGAAATGTTCGTGTTCTTTGAAAAACTTGTTTCATATTCAATTTCAAATCATTATCTCAACTTTTCTTTCTCCTTCTCTCTCTCTCTCTCGCTTTTCTTCTCTAACATTAATATAAAATCTTAATCACTATAATTAAACTTCCTATTTTGCCAAGAAAGAAAAAAGTATTATATGAATAAATAATAAAGAAAAGTACGCATACAATCTGTTTCGTGTATTAGTCGATCATTTGTTTTTCTCCTACAATCAGTATATAAGGAACATTCCGAAATCAATTCTACTGGTTTTATGTTTTTGCTCTATGAACATGTCAAGAGATGTTCTCTTATTGACAAATGAATGTAGATTATTAATATTCATCGATGTTCTCTTGTCGAGATCTATTCATTGTAAAAGTGAAATGAAGATCGAAGTTTGAAAGAATATTGATTTTGTCTATTGTCATAAATTAATTTTGTTAAAGATGACATATGTGAATGCAACAAGGCTCACAATAGACAAAAAAGAAAGAAAGAAGAAGATATTGCTACTTGATGCTTACGAAACAAAACGTTGGAGTTATTATTAAAGTAATAAAAATCGATGTCTGAACAAACAATAGAAAATAAGAAGATCTGTTTTTTTATGATCTTTTACAGACATATTAAATAAATACAAAGTACAGAAAACTAACGGCGAGATATTTAAAAATGAAAAATATCATTCCGATTCTAATTCTAACGAAGAGCGTGGCTAGCATAGAAACAAAATCTATAAAATGATGAATTTGCTCTTTAATCTCAGGTTATATTAGTGGATGTTGTCACAGGTAACAATGCATCACTAGAGAATTAAAGATTATGTATGTTTTCCTTGGAAATCCTGTAGTCAAATATAGACATTTTAAATTTGATTTAGACATGCCAAAGGGAAAGTCGTCCGTTTTAAATGAGGAATACACATACATGCTTAGGTCATGTCGTATTTGAATATTTCTTATTTTTAAAAAAAAAAGGAAAACAAATATTTATTTGGCTTATTTTTCAGCTTGAAACACAAATTCCACCTGTTGTCGAACGATCATCGCAGCATTGGCTCTGGTTAATCGGTTTAAGTATAACAGCTGGTGTTATTCTTCTGATTATCCTCGTTGGTGTTCTGTGGTGTGTAAGTATCAGATTTTGTCAATGACGCCATTACTTACGTGTTCACATATCATCATGCTATGCACGAGTAATAGGGAGAAGAAACGGAAGTTTTCATCGGTAATTTCATTATAAAGAATATCAAATCTATGTGACTCAAAACGACAATTCTTCTGATAAGATGTCATGAAGAAATTCTTAGTTTCGTATAAAATATGTCTATCCAGATGGGATCATCTTAGAAAATAGTCATTCATAATAAAGAGTGTGTCAATACGAAGCATTAGATGAAAAATAAAAGGAACATTTGGTATTAATGTGTGTTCGAACACATCAATCATTGATCGTTGAAGGCGTTTATTCTCTGACATAATTCGTTTGTCGAATGTTTTGTTCGTCATTGATAATGTTTATTAGGATATTTATCGTTCGAATAATGAGAAAACACTTGAATTATAAACGAAAGATTGATTCAATCGGATATTTCATCTAAATCAACTTTAGATATATTTATTTATCGAGATATTACGTTCGAACAAAATAATCATGTTTGATAAATAAAAGAAGAAAAAAAAGACAAATCTTGAATGAGATTGTTCACGTTTTATTTTCTTTTTTTCCTTTTATAGTGTGGTTTTTTCAAACGAAATCGTCCGCAATATCCTACTGAAGCTGCACAAGAATATAATTCGACTCAAGCCAATCGATATAATCTTGTCCCATCGAATCAATCCGATCGAATAGCTTTACAAGGTGATAGTGAAGAAATTTCAAGCGATGATAATGAAGATAATCCAATGAACATTGAAAATCCGGTCGATAGTTTGCCTATTATTGTGCCACAACATTCGTCACATTTTATTCAACAACGAACTCAATTTCCTTATTGAAATATGTGCAACAAAAAACTTACTTCAACTAATCGATCTGTGTCAGTTATTATTCAGTTTTCTTTTCTTTTTTTCTTATCTATTTTTTGATGTGAAAAATAAAATTGAACTCAAAAAAAAAAACAACAACATCAAGATTCGTTTTCTTCTAAAGATGTTGTTGTAATGCAATCATCTTTCGTGTACATATACATGTCTTGAGAAAATTGAGATGCAGGTAATTGAAACAACAACAACAACAACAACGGTGAAAACATTTGAGCTGTTGCTTTCTTAGTAATAACTCAGCATGTCAACGAGAATATGTTTGGTTGTCACGGACGTTTTTGAATGCAATTTTATTGATGTTTGGTCTTCAAGCAATCAGAGTAGTGTGGCCGTTGCATCTCTTCAACTCAAAAGCGAGAAATGTCGCGTGTGAAATAGTAGAAGAAGAAGAGAAATGGAAAAGAAAAAAAAATCGAATAGAATTCGATAATGGTTATTGATTCTCTGACAAGCGTTTTCATTGTTTAACCACTATATACATAAGTTTTAAAAAGAAATTTGCTTTTTCTTTCACATGGAACTATTCAAACATTTGTAAAAAGAAAGAAGAGAGAAAGAATTTGATAAGAAGAAGAAGAAGAAAAATGACGAATTTATCACGACCGAGCACATCATGTCAAATGCAAAGACCATCATTGACCGATGATGATGATCGAACCAATGACAATGGAAAACAATTTCTTTCCAAAAGTCTTGTTTTGGATAATGGACAAGCAAAACAACAACAACAACAACAGCAGCAGCAGCAGCAACCGCAACGATCTGCAAGGCCGCCACGTCCGTCACCTTCGGTGTTCGAGCAACAGCCTCCACGTTTAGGCCGTAGTTTACTCAGTAATGATAATTGGAGACAAGAAACAATGGTTGATGTTCGAATTAATGCAAAAGCTATTGATCAAAGTGATCAAAATATTCTCTTTGGCAAAGGTAGAACAAGAACAATGAATAAATTAATATATATAAATTCGTTTTGTTTAGGTGTCGATCCATTGCCACATGTACGTGAGATTCTTAATGAATTGAGTAATGCCGAAGCACTTCTCTATGCTCGACAATGTCGTGTTGTTGTTGCTAAACTACGTCTATGCTGGTCTGATGTCAATGACGATATCAAATCCTTACTCAAATATAAAGAATATACCGAAGCTTCTATTGAACATATTCGAAAAGATTTAATTATCAACAAAGAAAGTGTTGATATACGAAAGAAACCCAAACGCGAAGCTGTAAATATCAATTTTATTCTTTCGTGACAGAAAAAAACACGATTAACTTCTGTATTTGATTAGGAATCCGATGGTGTCGATGATGTTCTTGCAGCTGAAAAACATCATTTATTAAATATAAAAAAAGTTTTAGAATTAAATTGCAAGAACATAGTTGATCAAATGCAGGTTCGAGCGAAAAAAAACATAAATGTTTGTTTATCTATCGAATTTCTATTTAGAAACTTGATGATATTCGTCAACGTGTAACAAAAATTGGCAAAGAACGATCGGTTGTAACCGAATTGATTTGTCAATGTTTGACAAGTGCATCGAGAACATTTGAATTGGCTCGTTTTGAAAAGTTAATAAAAAAAAAGAGTCAAATTTTCAGTATTTAACAATTCGTCTCATCATTTCTAGATTAGATAGTATTCAACAACGAAATCGACCACCAATGACAGCGCCCGCTCGACCGACATCAGCGCTCGGCTTTCGTCCACCTCGAGTGCCAACTCAAAATAATCTCTCATTATCATCGAGTATAACCGCATCTAATTCGAATTTAAACTATCCGAATGTGCCTGCTGAAACAACGTTACTCGATGAAAACGGTTTGCCTTATGTTGGACATTTATTGGCGTTTACACCCGATGTTATTCAAGTATTTCAAGAAGCAGCGAAATTAATCGAAGACTCACGAGAAATTAAAAAACAAGCCATGAATCAAATTCGAGATGCTTTTAATGATGCCAAAGCGTATTCATTAACTGTCAATCAAAGTATTGCTCAAAAACTTGCTGATATAATTACCTTAGCCGTAAGAAATTCGATTTTGTTTTTCGAAATAAACGTTCGAATCGTTTGTGTTTCGATTGATTAGCAACATTTATCAGTTTCTCTCGGTGAAAATGCTCTTGCTCAAAATCGAGCTCAACGTTGGTTCGATGTGACCATGAGTGCTCAACGATCGAATGCCGGACCGATTAGTTCAGCGTATTATAAAATCTCTGAACGTCTCGATCGGCCGATTATGAAAACATTTCAACGACATCCAGGTAATCAAGTGCCTGATGTTCAAATTACTTCGAAAGTACGAACGAAAAATAAACTTGTTGCTCTCGTCGATTGAGATTTTAATTGAATCTATTTTTAGACAGCTGCAGATCTTTTACAGTCAGCTGAAGAAACTCGAAAACAACTGAAAGCATTGAAAATCGTTGGTCAACGTTTACAATCGAATTTAGTTGATAAACAAATCGCACTGGGTGTTGATGCACATCTTCTTCGTCGACGACGAGAACGTTCGAATCATAAATGGAGTGTTAACAAATATGTACACGTTTAACTCTCAAACAAAACCATTTATCCAATTTTTCGTTTTTTTTCCATTGATCTTTTTTCTACTTTTCAAAAAAAAACACAAATTCGACATTTTATTTCCCAATATATTTGAATTAAAAAAAAAACAAGACTAATTTTTATACGAATATTTAGATAAAAAATATATTTCGAAAGAAAACCGCACGCACATGTAAAAGAAAGTCTTAATTAATTAATTTTCCGTGTGGATTAATGATGAATCACTTTTGTCTTCGATCAATTGCGAATGTACAGACATTAAACTTTTGAAATATCGAACAGTTTTCACTTTTAATTCCATTGTTGCATCCTCATCACAAACGCAAATAAATCTCGGATGATTTTGAAATGCCGATACAGTCCACATGTGATTGACGCCTTCTTCAATCGCCATATGAAGTGCATAGGCTTTCGATTGACCGGAAATTAAAATCAAAACCTTTCGAGAAGAAGAAAAACTAAACGAAAATTTCAACTTTTCTTGTCACATACTTCTCGTGCATCCATAACTGTACCAACACCGACAGTCAAGGCTGATGTTGGGACTTTACTAATATCATTGTCGAAAAAACGAGCATTGGCAATAATCGTATCGTTTGCCAAAGTTTTGACACGAGTACGAGATACTAAACTTGAGCCTAGAAGTTTTTATAACATATTTATTTTATACATCAACATGAATGTTGTTTTTTTTTGACCTGGTTCATTGAAAGCAATGTGTCCGTCAGGGCCAATACCACCGATAAACAATTCGACGCCTCCGGCATCTTGAATTGCCTTTTCATAAGCATTACATTCTTCAATAAGATCTTTAGCATTTCCATCGAGAATATGCGCATTTTTTGGATCGATATCAATATGTTTGAAAAAATTATTCCACATAAATGAATGATAACTTTCAGGATGATCCTTAAACAAAAACAAATTCGAATCGTATCGAAAATCATCGTTTGGCATTGTCGTTTACTCGTGCTAAACCAACATATTCATCCATATTAAATGTAATAACATATTTAAAAGACAATTGACCGGTGTTTACAAATTGAATTAATTTCTTGTACATTCCCAAAGGTGTACTGCCTAGAAACGAATTCGATTGTATTTTCTTGATGAACAATTATTCGAATTAAATAAACAAACATACCAGTAGGTAGACCGAGAACAAAATATCGATCGGGACCTGGTTTAAAATCATTAATTCGTTTTTTGATATACCGAGCACCCCACTCAGCCATCGCGTCATAGTTTTCAGTTATAACTAATCGCATATCTGAAATTCGAAGAGAGAAAACAACAGACTTCTCAAATCCTCTATTCGAAACTATGGAAGTTATTGCCTTGATGTGTATTTCTTTACCTTCGATTTCAGCGAAAGAAATAAAATGCAATAAACACTATTAGCTTATCGTACCCTTGAACTCAAGGTCGTCTGTTGGGACAAAGAGAAATGAACGAACGTGCTTGCCATAGGAGAAAATGCTAGCGTTTCTATGAATAGCAAAAGCGTAGCGACAGCTGACTGTCATGCTATTTTCTTGAATACTCTTATCCGTTGCAGCGACATCGCTCTATTCTTATAGGATCATAACTAAAACAAATCAAATAGAAGTATGTCAGCTGGATGATTCACTAAAAAGTTCAAAATTCAATTCAATTTTATTATTTCTTTGAATAACTTTTGCAATGTTAAGTAAAATTCAATTGACACGACATTTTTCTCAACCATATATCTACAATATTGGTTGTCGTTATGCATCATCATCATCATCGGATGATTACAATTATTTTAAACCAAGTATTTTAACAACTGATCATTTTCAATACAGTCTTCCACGTTTACCAATTCCGCAATTAGACAAAACATGTCAACGTTATCTCTCAGCAGTGAAACCGATTCTTAACAATGACGAACAAGCTTACAAAGAAACACAACAGATCGTTGCTGATTTTCGTCAAACCGATGGCAAACGTCTCGACGCACAATTACGTGTTGTCAATCAAACAAATCGTAAAACATCGTACATATCCAAACCATGGTTTGAAATGTATTTAAAATCACGTTTACCATTGATTTTAAATTTCAATTTCTTCTTGGTTTTAACCGATGATGCTAAACAATTGAAACCAGCTGCACGTATCACAAATTACATTATTTCCTCGGTTCGTTTTATGAATTCACTTCGTGCGAATACACTCGATCCCGAAGTCTTTCATTTAAATCCGAAAAAAACCAATACCGATCGATTTCGTCGATACGTTCGATTCATTCCAAAGAGTTTCTCGTTCTACGGCGCCGTCGCTCAAAAAGCCTATCCATTAGACATGTCTCAATACGAACGTCTCTTCAATTCGACGCGTATACCTAAACAAGATTGTGATATTCTCGTAACAAATCGAGAAAATATTCGACATATTATCGTACTTAAACGTGGTCATTATTATAAAGTTAATATTCTCGATGAAAACGGTCAATTATATCCAGCAGAAAAACTTGCATCAGTTATGAAATATCTCACTGAAGAAGTCAACGAAAAAGAAAATTCGTATCCATTAGGTTATTTTACAGCTGATAAACGAGATCGTTGGGCAACAGTTCGTCAACAAATTGAACAACTCTCTGAACAAAATAAACGAGCATTTCATGATATCGACAGTGCAATTATGGTCGTTTGTTTAGACGATGATGATCCAACGAAATTAAATAAAAATCTTACGAAAGAACAACGTGCTGAATACATTTCAGGCAAATATCTTTGCTATAATGCAGCTAATCGTTGGTATGATAAATCATTCAATATGATTTTATTGTCCGATGGAACATTGGGTCTTCATTGTGAACATTCGTGGGGCGATGGCGTCGCTCTACTTCGTTTTTGTAATGATATTGATAAGGATGCGAATGAAAATGGTCGAATCGATGCAACGAATTTTGCAAAAGTTCAATCGTCGAGTCAAGATCTTGTCGAAAAAGTCGACTTTCAATTCGACGATCAAATCAAAGCTCAATTCGAAACATCGAAAGAAAACTATCGGCAATTTACATCGAAATTTAATGTTAACATTTTTCAAGAGCCAATTCTCGGCAAAAATCTTTTAAAAAAAGCTTCACTCAGTCCGGATGCGATCATGCAATTGGGCATTCAAATGGCGTATTATAAATTACATCAACGATTCGTTTCGACTTATGAATCCTGTTCAACAGCCGTTTATAAACACGGTCGAACCGAAACCATTCGACCCGTTACCAATGAAACAAAAGAATTCATCGAAACATTTCATAAATCCAATGATGAATCGTTGAAAAAGGACCTTTTGAAAAAAGCCGCTGATAAACATCAGAAATTAATTATCGAAGCAGCGAAAGGCGAAGGTTTTGATCGACATTTATTTGCATTAAAATATCTTCAAGAAACTGTTAATAAAGAAAAACTACATCGACTTTATTTGGACAAAGCGTATCAATCAATAAATCATACGATTCTTTCGACATCGACAGTCGCATCGAAACATATATCTGCAGGTGGTTTCGGCCCTGTTGTTAACGATGGTTATGGCATTGGTTATCTCATTGATGATGAACAATGTGGATTGTTAGTTACATCGTATATGCAACGTGAATTACCAAGTTTTATGCAAGCAGCTGATGAAAGCTTTCGAGAATTAGCGAATTTGATTAAAAACTAGAAACTTTGTGAACAAACTTTGTCTTTCTTATTCTTTTCTCCTTCTTTTTTAACAATAAATCTGTCAGTCATTGAAGTAATATTCTATAAATCTCTTGGTTTAATACTCGAGTATACATACACACATATCTACAGAAAAAAGGACGAGAAACATCTGAAGGCAAAATTAACTATCATAAAAAGTGGCGATTAGCAAAAGACAACAGCCGATGAAGACAAAGGAGAAAAAAAAATGAACATATTGCTCGAGAAGATTTTTCCGCCTACTCATAAAAAAACTCGATCATTTTTTGATCAAATCAAATATTGGTCTCTACCGTCGGTTCGTCAAGTACGTTTTCAAAGCGATTATATATATATATAGATCTAAACATGTCATAAATAATAAATGTTTTTACTTGTATTTTAGAAAGAAGAAATTCATATCAACAATCAATTGATGTGTATCAATGATATTCCATTTACCATTCCACGACAGATCGATGATGTTCGAAGTCAACTACGACCGAATTTCGAACGATCGAAACTGGTTATTCTTCGTATGGACGAATATTTTTCTCATTCATCATTGAAAGAAAATGAGACGTCATTCAGTATACGTGCACTAGCTCAAGCAGCGAATACAATTAAGAAATTAGCGTTATTTCGCGAAGTACTTAGTATTGATGAAAGTTTACCGAATATAAAACGAAATTTAATTAGCATCGAAGAAGACAATGATGATAATCGACGAATACGAACGAATTCAAGTGTGAATAGAATTTTTCAACAAATCAATAAATTCGATTCAATAACAGATTTTCATCAGATCGAAGATTTTATTCAATTTGATCATGAACTTAGTCGACATCGAACGGACATTGTCTATCGACCGAAAATGAAACTTTCGGATATGATCTATTTAAAATTCTGTCTCATTCTTGAAATACAACGTGATGAATACGAAAGTTGTCTGAGAATATTATTGCACGATATTATATTCAAATATCATCTCGCTGATTTTCGTTTACGTTGCGAAATTCACGTGAGAAAACCGGTCGAACATGAACTTGTACTCGAACGTCTCGTTCATGGTTCGTATTTGAACGCAAATTATTCAGCAGAATTCGTTCTCTGGGCTGGAGATTGGATCGTCGAGCAAGAAGTCGAATTGTATATTGTCTTGAAAATCGAATCACTTTCGATGAATAAATATATCAATTCGAAATTCTTGGATATGGCGCATTTACATGTCAAAAATATTCCCCATGGTGCGTCGAGAATTTTCCTCAGAGAACTTACACCGATTTGTCGACCACATAAAATAGTTTGTTTTGAAACTAAAAAACATAATGAAATCGAGCTTTTTTTTCTGTTAATAATTAGTTATCAAGATCTGTTAATACGGGACAAGTCGAACTCGAAGCAACCTATTGGTCGACGCGACAAGAATTGTCAATTCATATTCTCAAAGTCGTTCATTCAAATGCCGAATGTTTATTACGAACGCCAGGTAAATTTCATAATTTGTGAAATTTTAATTTCAGTTTTATTTCAATTAGAAACTTATGTCGAAATTCTCTTTCAAAGTCCGTTCGATATTTATGATCTTAAACGAATACGACTCGTTGATCAACCATCGGCATCCTATTTCGAAATTCCTGATAATCTCACCATTCGAGATATAACAATCGATTTCATCTTTTGGCAGAAATCTTCGCTTCATCATCATCCAATTGTCTTAGGAGTTCTAATGCTTTCGAAACATACCGATTGGTATCCAGTGAGGAAATTTTGGATGGATATCGAACAAAATCCAAATGTTAAAATCAAAGAGAGATTTTCATTCGAAGGAAATATTTATATGTAAAACGTGTACGACATCTGTTTCATGTCCAATTGTTGAAAATAGCCAATAAATATCGAAAATAGACCTATAAATCTTTGTCATCGTATTCGATCATTAGGAGAATTGCTTTTGTCAAAAAAAAATGAATGTTTATGTACGTATTCGACCGTTTCTTACTGATGAACTTGAACGCGATGAAAACGTCAAATTAATCGATATACTCGATGAGAAACATATTTCTGTGAAAGTTTCATCTCGAAATCTGCAAACATCGTTCAATCAATATGAGGTAACGAGTTAACAAAACGAAAAAAACAAAGAGATTGAATTAAGAATGTTTCTCAAAAAAGGTGACTCGAATCTTTAATGAGAATTGTTCTCAACAAGAACTGTTCGAACAGATTCTCGAAGAACCAACAAATGAAATTTTTACCGGTTCAAATTGGCTTTTCTGTACATTTGGTTTGACAAATAGCGGTAAAACACACACAATGTTCGGTACTGATGAGCAGCCGGGTTTAATTCCGAAATGTCTTCGTCGAATATTTCTTAACATTGGTCAGAATATTGACAATCGAGTTCTATTTAAACCAGTCGGCTTAGAAAATTTTATGTCGACAAATGATTGTAATTTGAATATGGAAATGATTGCGAGAAACTATATTTTCAAAGATGAGAAAGTAAAATAAAAAAATAACGAAGAAAAATAAGTTTGAAATCAAAACATTTTTAGAGTCGTCTTCGTTTGCCTAATCTTCTGCAAGAACAAAATCAATCCGATGGTTTAACTCTCGAAGGTAGTGCTGAGAAAATCCGAATGAAAAGTTGAAATTTACTAGTTGAATAGATGAATGTTATTCAATTTGGATTTCATTTTTTGAATTATACAATGAAAACATCCTCGATCTACTCGTTCAACCCAAAGACATGAAAACACGTAAAAATCTTCGTTTAGTTCAAAATGATCATTCGACAATGATTAAAAATCTCATACAAATTCCCGTTTTCGATCTCAAAGAAGCCGAAGATATAATTAAATTCGGTTTTTCTAATCGATCCACATCGAAAACCAATCTCAACGAAGCTTCGTCGAGATCACACGCAATCATTTGCATTACATTAATCATAATCAATGAATTCGATGAACAACCAACAATGAGTCACATGTGTACGATGAAAACATTTCTTCATTCGATAGATTCTGTCTTTTTTCCAGATATTTGTGATTTAGCAGGAAATGAGCCATCGACAAGTCTAGGAAAACAATTAGTTGAAACTTGTAATATAAATACGTCGTTGATGACGTTTAAAGATTGTATTCGAATATTAAATGAAAATCAATCGACAAAGTAAAAACAATCTTTTGTTGAGTTATTTCGTTTTTATCGATGAATTTTAGAAAACAAATGTTTATACCCTATCGAAATAGTGTTTTAACGAGTATTTTTCGTCCGTTTTTTGTCGGTCGTGGTCGAACAATAATCTGTTGTAATTTAAATCCTTGTGCAACGTTTATCAATCAAACTAATGATTTGTTAAAATTCTGTTCATTAGCTCAAAAGGTTCGGTGATCAGTTTGTTTTTGTTTTATTGAATAATTTGTCTTCTTGCAGACAGTTATCGTACCGAATGAAATCAAAAAAAGTGTGTTAATTAAACAACCACGAAAATCCAAGAATAAAAGTCGAAAACGTCTCGAAAAACACAATATTTCCAAAGAAAAAAATACGAGTCACAGTAAAAACGAAACGTCTTATCCTTCCTATTTGGAATGTCCATCGATGGAGAGAAAATCCGTATGAAACTTGTATCGTGATTTTCTTTTTTCGAATGATTTTATTTGTCTATTTTAAGTTAAATTATTGGAAAAATTGTACGAAACAAGCTTTAGATTTGTTACAGAAACAAGCAACAAATCGACGTCGATTTCTAATCGAACGACAGTGAGATCGTTTTCAATGTTAATCTGTTGCTTTTATTCTTTGAAAATCTAGTCGAGAACGAGTTCAAACAGTTCAGTATTTTCTTCATCAATGTCAATTAAACGATAATTTAATTCGTGAAAATCAATTAGTAAAGTTTTCTCTTCAATTTCTTTGCATTTTCGTGTCGTTTTTTTTGCGAATAGTTGGTTAAACAAAATGAAAATCTAGCAAATGATCTTCGTCTCGAACAAGATAAGTATTTTCATGTTCAAAAATTGTACGACGAACTGCTTCTCGATGACGAAAAGAAAGAATATCAAGAAGAAATTCAACGTTTAAAACGAGATTTAGGTCTTGAACTCTATCGAAAACAAGATACAGAGAAAAAAGCTCGTCTATTCGAAGATAAATTTCATCAAGAACAAACATTAAATCAAAAGAATCAATATGATCTCATGAAAATCAAACATGATTTCAAAACTTTACAAGTTAAATACGATGCTTTACAATTGGAAATGATTGATTTACATCAGACAACCAAAGAAAATCCAGGATCAGAAATTCGAATGGTCGATGATCGAACATCAGCAACGACGATTCAAGAAGATCCGCATATTCAATTGAAAACAGAAAAAGCAGATTCACCAATTTATGCGACTATTCAACGAAAAAAAACATCGACCGATGAAGTTTCATTCACAACAGTTGCTGTTCCATCACCAACTGTCGACATACCAACAAAATCAAATGAAACACCTAAAGCCTCGACATTTAAACGTATTCAATCTTTCTTTCGAGTCACTCCAAGTAGAAATTAAAAATAATGATTTATAAAACTGGATTTTTTTTTCTTCTTCTCTGTTCGATTTCAGCATCGACAAATTCTGCAAAACTTAATCGAGTCATGCAAATGAAATCGAATGCAGTAGCTTTTGGTTCATCAACACCAACCAATCGTATACCTCCATCGATAGTTAAAACACCAGCAGCGAAAGTACAACCTACGCCAACTACAACGACTGTTCATCAACTTTCGACGCCAAAACCGAAATATAATCTTCGTACACGTCTTTTCAATAATCCTGTTCCAAAAGATGAAGAACAGGTAGATATTCTTCTTGAATTCTATCAAATATTTCCTGGTTTGTTTTTAGAAAAAAACTCAAACAAGAAAACCAGTACGAGCACGCAAATAAATTTGACATTATCTCTTTTACTTTGCTTCTAATTCAATTGTATTTTTGTAATTCAATAATAAGAGAAAAAAAATTTGGTTCTAATACACATATGCGCAATGAAAAAAAGATTTGCTGAGATCTTTTGGTTGGTTAAGATTTCGTTAAACAAATGTCTTTTTTGTTGGCTTGAAAGTAAAAGCTATAATGTACAGAAAGAAAATCCCCACCGAGCAGAACATTGGAAGAAATAAAATATACTCTTCGAAAGCCTAAAACGAAAAATAACGCTCATTTGAGATTTTAGTAAGAGATTCAACTCACTGCGAATAAATAGTCAAAACAGTTGACGAATGCTGATTCGTGTTGAACTACTGAATTCAAACTGACAACAAGTATGTTTACATTACATATCATATACATTTATCTTGCACCTGTACTTTTATTGGTTGCAATGAACATTATATGTTATACATACATAGTATACCTTTATCTTATACTCATGTTCATAGCGACATCGTTATCAAAAACTTGAACAATACAAAGTCTTGTTTTTGTCTTTTACTCTTTTCGAAATAAATCTATTCAACTCACTTACATTTACTAAGAAAATAATGTCAATTTTCAATCTGAGCGTTGCTGTTTCCCAAAAGAATTTACTTTGAGAACAAATGTTTTAATAAGTACGTATTTTATAATTGAAAACAAAAGAAAAAAAAGATATTCAATGATTTGTCTAGGGTTTTTACAATATGTCTTACGATGGAACTCGTCAAATGGTCTCAATAAAAGGTGTTTCAATAAATAATCTTGACGGAAATGAAAATAAAATAAGAATTATCGAAGATTTATCCAAGGGAATAACGTATATATTCGATGAACAGACAAAACAATATTTTGTATTCCAAGTAAACTTCTTGTTTTCTTTCGATTTCGAATTTGTGAAATGATTTGTTTGAAAAGAAACATCCAAATATTTATATTCATCAGCTTATAAATTAACAAATGAAGAGATATTATGTGATACTTGGCTAATTGAAATTAATAATTTCATTAATTATTTGACTGTTTCACGAGACAATTGTTTTCCTTTGTTTGATTATACAATTGAAAAATCTCAACATGAAAGAATTTTAGTAGAAAGTCTAACAACAACAAATTTCGTTAAGAAAATCGAAAAAACTGTCTTTGATCTACCAGTTCAATGTAAAAGTCTTATTGAAAAATAAAATTCTAAATAACTTCAAACGATATGTTTGTGGTAAAGTAATCAACTGCCGCCATCTGTTAGGTATTGCTTTTTCATATTATTTGCGATGGTGAGATCCATTCTTTACTCATTTTTATTGAATACGCTGTATTGTCGCAATTTCAGGACCTTCAAACATGACTATTATTGAAATGATCTTGTAGTTTCAGATTAAAATAGAAACGAAATGGATAGCAATGATATCGAAGACTATATTCAACATATAATCGATCGAAAAGATCCTAGTTTAAATTTAAGTAATCGTTCGTTACGTGCCGTTCCACAATCAGTCAAATTCTGTACATTTCTTCAAAATCTCTATTTGAATAATAATGAACTTCTTATTCCGCCCAACGAACAATTCTCATCGTTAACTTCGTTAGAAACTCTTTCATTAGAACAAAATCAATTGACAATTTTACCTGATACACTGTGGAATTTAATTAATTTAGCGCGTTTAAATCTCAGTCATAATCCATTAGGTCAAATACCTCTTGGCTTAGGTCAATTAAAGAATCTTCACGAATTATGGTTAACAAATTTAAATCTCTATGATATTCCGTGTAATATATTTTCAAATTTAAATCAATTGGAAAAACTCTCTCTGAAATCGAATCATTTACGACGTTTACCGAGTGATATTGGTCAATTAATTAGTCTTCATTGGTTAAGTCTTGAAGATAATGAATTCGATGATTTACCTGATTGTTTACAAGATTGTTCGAAGTTATCCTATTTGAATTTAAACGGAAATCATTTCGTACATATTCCGAATGTCATTGGAAAGATTTCATCATTGAATAATGTTTGTTTTCAACGTAATGCTATTGCACAAATCGATGATGATACATTACTGATGTTTTCCAATATGACAAAAGTCGATTTGAGAGAGAATCCTCTCGTTGAAAAACCTACGCATTGGAAAGTATGTTGATGTTTCATGAGAAGATTCGTTATTGTTTTCTTGTTCTGAATTTCTAGGGTTTAGAATTTATTAAAGTCGGCCTTTGCATTGACGTTGCTTCCATGGATGAAGAAGAGAATTCTGATAATGAGAATATTGAATAGTCGTTTTGCGCTTTTTGTTTTAATTCTGTGATAAATATTCCGATACTGATTTACAGATATGCGTATTTTATACAAGACGAATAATCACTTTTGATGTTGTTTATAGTTGAATATGACATTTTACTTCCTATATGCACTGTCCGTGTTTGTTTTTTTAGATGAATTTTTAATTTAAAATTCAAGACATTGTAGAAAACAAAGTCGATCATGAGTGAGGATGGGAAAAGTGTTGATGATGAGAAATCATCAGCAAATGCTGGAGTGAGTCTTGATTTTCAAAACAACGAATCAATGATTGTTAATTTTAGTTAACAACGAAATCGCCTGAGGAATTAATGAAACTTATTAAAACATTACTCGCACACAAGAAAGTATCCGAAAAGACAATTAGCGATTTGAATTCAACGAAAATCACTCTTTTACAAACACAAGAAGTAAGTTGAAATTTAGTTTATGATTTGTTCGTTGAATTTGTGATTGTAGAAAATAACAAATGATTTCGAAGATGAACAAGAAAAAAACAAGAATCTACTCGAAGAACTTGAGAAATATAAACTTGATGTAAATAAATTACGGCAGGAAATCATTGTAAACTAAAAATCTATTTCTTAAAAATTCGAAAGTAATCGAAAGCTTCTTTTAAAGGTAATTAATGAATCAATGGAATGTTTAAAACTGCAAAATGATACATTGAAATCTTCATGGAAAAGTGTTCAAGACGAAACACTTGTAATAAAAAAATTCAGCTTATTTTTATTGTTTTGAGTGACTTTGTTGTGTGATTTTAGAATCTTCAATCGATGAATGAAGATTTAAAAGCTCAATTAGATTCAATTCAAAATGAAAAACAATTATTACTTGAAGAAATAAAAAAATCTCGTGAACAAATTGATAATTCGTCCATAGAAAATGAAACAATTTCGATTAATCGAAATGATCAATATGAAGAGTTTTCTCTGAATCTTCAACGAAATCATCATCATTCAGGATTGAATACAATCTTTGAACAACTTTATTCGATAAACAATCCAACAAATGATTCGGAATTTTGGAAAATAAATCTTTCGAAACCAATTGATCAGAGTCTCGAACAACCGATTCGAGTGCAATTAAATGATTTGACATTAGTACCCGAATATGAAGTCATCAAAATTCGTTCTCAATTAGATGAATTGTATGGAAAAATGGATGAATTTTCGAAAGATAAAGAAGTTATAGAAGATCTCGAACAACAATTGATCGATGTTCGTTCACAAATTGAACAATTGGCAAAAGATAAAGAGGAAAAACAACGGGAAATTATTGATTTGAAAGAGAAATTACAAACATTCGAAGATAGAGTTCGATCTTTTGAATCAATTGAACTTGAAGCTAATGAATTACGTTCTCAATTGAACACATTAACAAAAGACAATGATGAAAAGAATCAACAAATTTCTGTGCTTGAAGAGAAACTTCGATCAGCCAAATCAACAGACAACGAAGTAAACGATTTAAGTTCAAAACTCGACGAACTTTCTCGTGAACTCAATGAAAAAGTTCAATTACTCGAGCAAACTAATCAAAATTTATCTCAACTATCTAAAGAACATGAAGAAAAACTTCAATCTGCAGAATCAACCGAGCAGGAACTAAGTGAATTACATTCGAAATTCAATCAGCTATCCCAAGAAAATAACAAATTAACTGAAAAAGTCCAACTATTCGAGCAAAATGATCAAGATTTATCTCAATTATCAAGAGAACACGAAGAAAAACTTCGACAGCTTTCCAATGAAAATGAGGAATTGAAACGTCAAATCAATCTGTCCAAAGAGAATCTTCAATCTGCTGAATCGACTGAACAAGAACTCAGCGAATTACGAACGAAAATTGATGAACTTTCTCGTCAACTAACTGAAAAGAATCAATTATCGAAAGACAATGAAGAAAAACTTCAACAGCTTTCCAATGAAAACGAAGAGTTGAAGCGTCAAATTAATCTTTCCAAAGAGAATCTTCAATCTACTGAATCGACAGAGCAAGAACTCGGTGAATTACGATCGAAAATTGACGAACTTTCTCGTGAGTTAACCGAAAAAGACCAATTACTTGAACAAACGAATCAAGATTTATTTCAATTATCGAAACAATACGATGAAAAACTTCAATCTGCTGAATCAACTGAGCAAGAGCTTGATGGATTACGATCGAAAATTGATGAACTTTCTCGTGAATTAACTGAAAAAAATCAACTATCGAAAGAAAATGAGGAACTGAAACGTCAAATTAATCTTTCAGAACAGAGTCTCCAATCTACTGAGTCGACTGAGCAAGAGCTTGGTGAATTACGATTGAAACTCGACGACGTTTCTCGTCAGTTAACTGAAAAGAATCAATTAATCGAACAAACGAATCAAGATTTTTCTGAACTATCCAAGGAAAACGATGAACATAAACAACAAATCTCCACTTATGAAGAAAGACTTCGATCCGCTGAATCAATTGAACACGAACTCAATGATCTACGTTCTCAACATGATCAATTACTGCAAACTAATAAACAACAACTAGAAGAAATATCCACTCTCAAAGAAAATCTTCAATCCGAATACGACCTTTTGAAAGAGAAATTACATGAACAAGAAGAAATCAATCAGAAACTTAAACTTGAATTCGAACATCAAGATTTTTTTCTTCGCGAACGTGACGAAAATATTCGTTTATTAAAACTTGAGCTTGACGAACAGAAAAATCTTGTCAATCAAAACAGTGAAAATCAAGATCAACGTTTTGCAAATCTATCCAAACAACATCAACAATTGAGTGATTTACTCGAAACAAAAATCAATGAAAACAAAACTCTTCTCGAACAAAATCAACAATTAGAAAATGATTTGAAAGAGAATAATCAATTATTCTTCGACAAAACTCGACAAGCTGATGATCTCGATCGACAATTACAAACCATTAATAACGAGTATCAAGAGCTTAAATTCAAATTTGAACAATTAGAAAACGAGAAGAAATCAAATGAAGAATCTACGATTAACAATTTAAAACAAGATTTGCAAGCTCAACAATCGAATTTCAATGAACTCAAAGCCGAAAAAGATAAATTAGAAAACGAGAAAAACGAATTTGAACAAAAACTTGAAACACAATCGACTGAATACGAAAGCAAACTTCAAGTCTGAATAGAAAATATTCTTTTTACTTTAGTAAACTAATCGATTTGTTACGATTCTCATTAGGTATCCAAAGAAAAAATCACTAAATTAACAAATCTACTTGCACGTTTGAAAAAAGAACTTCAAGACAAAAGTCAACAACCAAAACAAAGTCTCATCGATCTCGAACTTGCCGATTACGAAAAAACAATTAAAACTCTCAAAGAAGATTTAACGAATAAAGATAAAGATATTCAAGAATTAAATAACGAAATTACCAATTACAAAGAACAGATTCATTCGTTTCAACAAGAAATCGAAAATCTCGAACAGCAAAAACTACAAACAGATGAACGTGCAGATAAATTCAAAGGTCTCTTAGAAACAACGAAGAAAGAACTACAGGATGCAAAAGATCTCGAACAAGAACGATATCAAAACGATGGCAATGTTCGAACATTGATCGATCAATTGCAAAACGAATTAGATAATACTAAAGTTCTTCTCAGTCAATTATCATTAGAAAAACAACAACTTACAGGCATGAAAAAGATTTTCTTCACTCGAATTGGCAAAATTAAGTAATCGTGCTCTTTTTTTTAGAACGATTGAATAATCAAAATGAAACAACACAAAAAACGATTCAATTACTTGAACAAAATCTTCGTATTGCAAAACATGACATTGATGTTGCGAAAAAAGACTAGTGCGTTTTAATTATATTTTTCATTTAAAAAAGTTTGTTTTTTGAAATCATTTTAGTGAAACATTGCAAGACGATTTTAATAATTACAAAGTAAAATTTGCTCGATGATTGAAAATCAATGAATGAAGAAGAATTTGTTTTAGATTCGAGCACAAAGTGTTCTCAAACAACATCAATCTGTGCAACGTGAACGAAAACCTTCGAATAATGACAAACAAATTGAACTCGAGGAAACAATCGAAAAATTGAAATCAACGCTTCAAGAAGCAAAGTAGAAAACAATTGAGTTCTCAAGAGACTTTTATGTTTTATCAAAATTGTAGTTCGAAAATGCGTTTATTACAAACAGAAAATGAAATGTTACAAAAAGAACAAGATCGTTTGACCGAAGTTCAAACTAAGATTCTAAATGAAGCTCGAAAACGTGAACAGGAACTTCGAAAACAAGTAACAAATCAGTTGATCGAATTGTTTTTCTCTTCATTTCATTCTGCAGCATCAAGTTGAATTGGAAAAACTGGAAAATGATTGTCAAAAACGTACAAATGCCAGTCATGACATGATGAAAAATGTTACGATGCAAAACGAATCCATTGCTTTATCTTTCAAAGTAAAACATTTCAATTTTCTCGAATAAAAATCTTCGATTTTTCTTTTCTCAAGGAGCAAATTGCCAATTTAGAAGCCGATCATCAACGATCTCTCGCTCTTCTACAAAATCAATTACAAACATCGAAACAAGAGATCGATCAACTAAAATCTCGACTCGAATCCCTCCGTCAAGCGAATATCGAAAATGAAAAAGAACCATCCGTTCAAATGAACAGTACAAACGATTCGAATGACAAAGATCTTTCATGGACATACGCCGAACGGCAACAAGGCGAAGTAATTTCTCCCTAAAAATAAACAACAATTTCTTCGGTTAACACTCGATTTAGGGTTCGGAATCAGCTAGTAGCGATCATCAATCGACAGATGTTGCTGTCAAAACATTAGAGAATGTTCTATTTGGAAATTCACGTTCGTCAACATCGAATGTCGATAAACCGCGACATGTTCTTTTCGAAGATGTCGAACTCGAACGACAACGTATCGAAGAAGAACTCAATCGAACGAAATATCGTTTACTGAATACAACTGAACTTCTCAATGAATCGGAATTGAATAACGTTCGTCTCACCGAACAAGTGACGGTTTTGAAAGATGAAATTCGACGAATCGAAAGAAACATGGATCGAGCTGAATCGATATCGAATTTAGAATATTTGAAGAATATTGTTGTAAAATTTTTCATTTTAAAATCATCTCATGAACGTTTGCAATTGATACCCGTTCTTGTTACAATGCTAAAATTAAGTCCTGATGAACAAGCTAAACTTGTTCAAGTTGCACAACAAACTCAATCTCTTCACGAAACATCAACAGCAAACGAATCATCCAATAGACAAACAACAGATACTAATTCAAATTCTTCATCGTCTTGGGGTTCATACTTAAACATGTGGTAGAAAGTTTCATTTTATGTGATATTTATTGTTATTTCGAATAATAAAAAAAGCACGTATTATTTTTTTTATTACTTCATTATGAAGGAGAAAAAAAAACGTCCAAATTTCTTGTAAATGACGGCGTAGGTTCATATGTCGATGCTCGAGGCTAAAATGCAACCTAATGCATATTATCGATTTCTCGATGAAGTAATTAAAAAGAAAACAAAACGGAATTTCATAAATTATCTAGAGAAAAATATGTTCTATTTTTTCTCTTCTTTTCTCGTTTGTTCTGTATATAATTAGTCAACAGAAGAAAAAAGCTCACGCATATTATATATCTGTCAGCAAGCAAGAAAAGAAAATACTGCGTATTTATAAATATATGCATTAGGAATATTTCCGATGAAATTAATCAAGAATAATAATAATAATAATAAAGAGAAAAAAAAGAAGAAGGTTTCTACATTGGCTTAGTTTGCACATGTATCTAAATAATGAAAGCAAATAGACAATGTGTTCTGTTAAATAGAACAAAACAAAGTCTCGAACTATCCTTTGAAGAATTACTGGCTGAACTGCCATTTGCATTTGCACTCGCTTTCGATAGGATAAAAAAAGAACGAGAGAAAAGAGAAATTCTTTGATAATTAGACGTTTTAGGTTATATGAAACAAAGAATAATTAGATTATATTAAGTGAGATTGCTCATGGATAAATGACAACGCACAAGTGTTGTGTTCTTTTTTTATTCTAATTGCGACTTTATTATTTCATAATAAAATGTAACAGATGGTTGTTTCAACCTCTATCCGTCGTCGTGAACGACATTTTTTAGCGTGCTGTTGTGTATTCTTTTGTCATGCAAAATACTAAGGAAAATAGGAGGAGAATCAGGACAAAAGAGAGACAGAGAGAGTCGAAGGAAAAAAGTGGATGTAAGGTGGAGACCGGAGTTTTTTTCTTCTTCCTTCTCTTTTTCTTTCTCTCGTCAGTTTGGTCTTATTTGGTTTTCTTTTCTTTTTCTTCTTTTTTCTTTCCTTGACGTACTTATAGATGCAAGCGACAACCACAATGTTCATTGGCATCATCTTCATTTTCCTTTCGTCGTCAAAGAATATTGTCACTATTTTGACACTCGACATTTTCATTCATTTGTCATCATCATCTTTTTCTTCTTCTTTTCTGTGTTAATTATAACTTTGACTCGTTGTACATAGTTCGATTGGAATTAGGTGGTTTTATATATATTTTATCTAATGACCAATGAAATGATTACAACTCGAACTTCGAAATCGATCAAATCCAAATGGTTGGTTATATTTAATCTAGCTGAAACGACAACGGAAGAGAGTATTAAAAAATATTTCGAACGGTAAATCACACGAAATAATGACAAGGAAATACCGTTTTAAGGGTGTTTTAGATACGGTCGAATACAAACAATTAAAATCAACGATCAACATATAGTTTTTCTCAATTTTCTTGACGATCGATCGATTCTCAACGCTCATCAAGCCCATAACATTCTCGATAAACGACAATTACATACAGAAATCTACGATGGTGCTAGTTCAATAATAGAAATATCACCCATCCTAGGTTCTGTCAATGAATCATCGTCGTTATTTCCCATGAGTCTACCAACACCAGCAACAAACAAATCAATTCTATCGGCATATGACGAACGTGACAAACGAACCTCACGTATTTCGCATAATTCAGAGGAAAATACACGGTTCGTGACCTTATTTCACGTAGAAAAGCCTTACGTTTCAGTTTCCTTTCTATTCATTTTCTCAGGGCAACGCGAAGGTGTTTCATTTGTCATTTTTTTTCTTATTAATGACATCGGAGTTCCTAGACATTTCTTTTTTAATTTTTCATTGAGAAAAGAATTACTTTTCATTTATTTAAATGAAATTTTTCCGATGTCAGCCGAATAGGATTATTAAATTGAAGTTTATTTTAAGTTTCAGTCGCTCTCTTCGACGGCGTTCTTTGTTTCTTTCTAAATAGTAGATTAGTAGATTACAATTCTTTCCTTTGTGGACGTTACCCTTCAAAATCTGAGATCTGTTATTACTATGTCCTACTTCGTTAATATTCAATTAAGCTTAAAAAGATCAAGTTTGGCCTTGAATGAAAACTATCGTTGTGATAATCACATGAGATTTATTTCATTTCATTTTTTTTGTAGACATCAAGTTGTGCCGATAAAAAATGATTCAGATTCATCCGGAAGTAAACAGAAAACATCAACAATGAATAATCATTCCAAGTAAACAAATCGATTTCTCGATTGAATTCAAATAGCATAATTACGTATGAATTAGATCGATGAAAATGAAATCCACACGACGAAAACACGACGCTTCTACTACATCATCTTCAAGATCAGCTTCATCTTCATCCTCGTCGTCGTCGTCGTCTTCATCGTTATCGACACCCGAACGATCAAGTGATGACACGTAAAAACGACGCTCAGATCTTTGGATTAACAAAATGAAACTTGTTTTTATTCGCAGAATTTCTTCGAAACACTATCGATATTATTCATCAAAACTTAAACGACACATATCAACGAAAATTCTCCGAATTTCTCATTTACCACCCAAAATGTCAAGTAAATGCATTCTTCTTTCCAATAAACTAACAATTTACCTTGTCTCATTTTCAGCTAAAGCATTACGTGAATCACTTCGCAATCTATTCATTGACTTTAAAAAGCCTTCTCATTTATTAAAAATCAAAATTCTCAATGATTACGCTTTTTTAATCTTTCAACAAAGTGAAGATATCGATAGAGCTCTTCACTATCTCTCAAATCGATCTCTCAATGGCATCAAACTCAAAGCTGAACCCTACGATGAATCCATGAATTCCAAACAAATACCTATGAAAACTTTCGATAGCGATGATTTCGAGCTCGATGAATATTCAGTCAAAGCAACACGAACTTTATATATCGGTAATCTTCAACCAGAAATCTCCTATCAAGAATTACGAGATATTTATTCGATTTATGGCGAAATTATCGTAAGACTAAGAAAGCCAAAACAAAAACAATGCACAATTTTCTATTTTAGGAAATTGAAATCAAACGACAGCAAAGTCAACATTCACAAATATTTGCATTTATTCAATATGCCGATATAAAAAGTGTTGTTCGAGCATTGAAATCGAAGATTTCATTCGATCATTCGATTAAGGTAAATTGAAAACGACAAACGGAAATATTTATGTAAACAATCTCCGAGTAGACATCATCTTTAGATTCACATTTCCCTCCATTGCGAACTATTGACTAACGAGAGGAAAAGAATAACTAAGGAAATGAGCAATTTTTATCCGAAAGAAAAACAAAATTTTGACATCGAATATAAAATTAGTTTTGAAGAGGAAGAAAAGAGGTTCAAGTGTAGAAATGCAATTAATGTCGTTTTAAATTAAAGTCGAAATTAGACACGCATATTTCCGATAAAAATAATAACTCGATAGTCTTCAACAATAAATAAATTAATGATGTTTTGTTGATTTTGTTTTCCAGCTAGGTTTTGGCAAAAGTCAACCGACGAATGTTCTTTGGATTGATAATTTACCGTTGAATATCACGGAATTTGTTCTTCGTTCGTTTCTTTGTCGTCTAACAAATTTAGCTTCGAATGAAATTCTCGATATTTACATTGATAATCGAATGAATTCGAAGAATTCTATTGCTCAATGCCTAGTCTATTTTAATGATATGATCGCTGCACAGACAACGATCAATTTCATACGTGGAAAACGTTTCGATAACAAACGTTTGCAAGTCGATTTTGCTAGTCGAGTTTTTCTGACGAAATTCTCCGATATTATCGAAGAAACAAATCAAAAGAAAAAGTTCGTCGAATTCATTTCATTGATTCGAAGTTTATTTTCCATTTTGTTTTTGTTCTAGTAACGATCGATGGACAAATCAATCCTATCGGTAGGAAATCATATTTGTGTCATATCGAATCGAGAATTTCGTTTTTGTTTAGTCGTTATTCGAAAGTATCCGATACTCCATCATCGATTATTCAACAATCAACTCGTCGTCATTCATTATCATCATCATCATCGAATCATAGTTCAATTAATCAGAAAAAAATGATTAAATCCGATACTGATGAACACGCAAGTACCGAACGTATCGTTGATTGGCTCATGCACAATCCGCATACGACTGTCAATGATGATGAAGTAGATGAGGAAGAAGAACAACAACAACGGCAACAACAGCAAACGAATATAAAAACTGTTGAAACGAAAAAATCTTCTCAAACGAAAATCATTCCGTTAGAAAACGATTCGTCATTGAATTTGATCGATACACGTTTAAAAATCGAATCAACTTTCGATAGACAAACCATGCGCTTTCGAATACCGAATTTTGCGAGAAAATTAATTACACTATCGAATAATTTCGATCCAAAAGCACAATTAAAATCGATTTTTAATGAAACAACAATGAAACAAGAAGATCTTGCCCTACAAAAACAACTTGATGAAAGAATTAAATTATTAGATCAAAAAATCGATGAAATTAATCGAACTCAAACGATACAAATTCCATTATCATTCAAAGACAATTCGTTGTCAGTAGAACTCTTTTCTTGTCAATTCAACATCAATTAATAATGTTTTCTTTTTAGGTCAACGATGACGTCTCTTTCGTCATCTATAAATAATAACATTTTAAATATTTCATCAGTGAAATCTCTTGAGGAATTTAACTCAACAATTAAATTTCAACGTAAATCGATTCCATCATCTTTATTAGCACCCTCGAATGTATCGAACAGCAATGAATCATCGGCTCTACCGTCAACTAGTACGACTCAGAAACCACCGGTACTAAAATCAATTTTGAAACAACCATCGATTTCATCGTCGAATGAAACACGTAAAGCTGTTCAAATTGTTTCGACAGAACCGAAAGATTCGACTTTGAAATCCACGTCTATCATAGCAACTCAAATATCAAGTACAAAGCCAACTGTGATGATAAAACCTCTAGTTAAAAAAACGTTCTCTGCACCGGAAATGTCAAAGTTAAAAATAAATCATAATCAAACTAATAAAACATCTGCAGTAACAAAAATACCCGTACGGAAAATTCAGATAATTCCATCGAAAAATGCTGCCGTTTCAAAGTCAAACCAACCGATCCCATTGAAAAAACTGACTATGTCCAATACAAACAAATCCATCGTTTCAAAATCCATTTCTAAAATCACCAAAAATCCGAAGAAATCCGATCGTGATGTTACGAAAATCATATCTAAAATAAAGCCAACTTCCTGCATGTACGATCGAATTAAAGAACGGAAACGAAATGCGTACGTTGAGCTTACTGAGAAAATAATTTACTCATTTGCTTTCTTTTCTAGTGCTCTATCATCGATAAAAGACACTCAAATGATCTCGAATCTTCTTAAACTAAAACGACAAGTAGAAAAAAATGCTATTTTTCTTTCTCTTTCTCTTAATTGAATTTTGCTTTTAGAATTCATCTGAAAAGAATCAATCAATGAAAACACTAAAAACAAGTTGTTTCGATAGTAATATATTCGAAACGGAAGAGAATGATTCGAATAAATACAAACAAGAAACAATGACAAAGAAATTCAATAGAAAAGATTTCATTCTCAAACGAAAGAAATCGAAAACTGATGAGACAATAAAATTATCGAAGAAAATGAAACTCGAAGAGAAAATCGTAGAAACTGAAATCGTGCCTGAAAATAATCAAATCCTATCGACAAATGATGAACAGTCGGCTATACCAGTGATTCCTGAAGTTGAATTATCAGTAAATAAACTTGAAATTAAACAAGACCAACAACTACAACCATTGGTAATAAAATCTGTCGAACAAGAGACAATCAAAGAGCCAGAAATTATACCTCAACCTGTTCCACCAACGATCATAGATCAACCGGTAAATCAAAAATCAAACGTTGATAACAATGTGTCAATAAATATTACAATTCCATATGAAACAATAAAACCATCAAATACATTGGATTCTCGAGCAATTATCACTTCTAAACACCCGCCAACACCATTGCATCCATTTCCTCAAATACCAACGCCGGATACGGGTGTATTTACTCCACATCAACCATATTTCTCATATCCATTCTTTGCTCCACCACCACCTGGTAGAAATTTTGTTAAATAGAGTAACTGAATCGAAGATTTTCTCGAAACAATTTCAGATTCTCCACCTCTATCGACTCGAACTCGATCGACTAGCAGTTGTAGCAGTATCATCGGCAATCCTTTCTACAATTCATTCCTATCGAATCAACCATATTCATACGATAAAGACTCTCGAAGGTACACAGTCACAACATAATTACACAATCTTCACATTCAATTGATCTTTTTTTTCTTCTTCAGAGAATCATTTTCGAAACTCTCGACTACATCTTCATCCTATCATGGTTCTGAATTTCGAGTTCCATCCTCGGAATATTCGTATCCTTACAATCATCAACAACATTTCAATGCATTTTCCATTGATTCCTTTCCGTTTACTGACATCAATTGGGAAGGAAGTATTATTCTTAAAAATGATCAAGCTTGTATTAAAACACAATTAATTGCTGGTAACTCGCAAATAGCTCGTGTGACAATGAACTATTGGAATTCGGATTTAAATCATAATCTACGTATTTCACAACGCATGCGTTTAGACGAGATTCAGCTCGACGGCGTCAAAAAACATATGCAATTAGAAAATGATTATTGTCTTTTGATTGCTCAGCCGAACGGTTTAACGCCTGATGAAATACTTTTAGAACAGAATCATTTGAAATTCGGTGTCATCGAATATTTGAACGAGAAACGAGCTGCAGGAATTTCGAATATATTCTTGCCGGGCGTTCTACAGCCTGTTTATGTCGTACACATATTTCCACCGTGTCAATTCGCTTCAGATGTTTTACAAAAACGAGCACCGGATGCTTATCGTTGTATTGTTCAAAATAAACTTGAACAAATTTATTTACTATTTATTATAACAAGTACAATTCAATAGCCTGTTTTCAATTTTTTTTCTCTTGCTGTTGTTGTTGTTGTTGTTTTGTTTTGTTTGGTTTATTCAAATAGATTCAATGATATTTTTATCTTATTGAATAATACTGTTTGTAGGTTGTTTCCTTTTTTTTTCTTCAATAAGAAATTTATTGACAGGAGGATTGAGTTTTTCGTCATCGATGATGATTATTGGAATTCATTTGAATAGAAAGACAGGAAATGATGATAATACAATTGGGATTCCCGTGAGTGGTTATTCCGTTTCGATTCATATCTTTGTTGTTATTTGTTCAATTCATTGATGACGACGAATAAGAAAAGATATTCGGCATTTTAACGTCAGATATGTACGGAAAAAAAAACTGAAGAGAGAAAGAAATCACTCGATAATTAAATCAATCAAACGATGAAATTGGTTTTGACATGTATTTGTTCGATGTTTTCTCGACATTTATATTACATCGTCTCTTCCGTTCTGATCATGTTAGTCAAAATGCGATCAACGATCGTTCAAATTAGAAAACAATGTTGCCTTTTCGAACGGAAGCAATTATTCATCTTGTCTTCATTTGCGTCTGTTTTTTGCTTCGACACACATCTAACTTAGAAAGAGTCCTTCTTCGCCTTCTTCTTTTTTTTGCAATACTTCAGTCAATAGTTGACAAAGATTAACGCATATCATATGTTCAGATGATATATACCAATTACCATACTTTTTTTCTCTCGCTCTCCTTGTGATCGACCGACTTCTCTTTGATTTGGATTTTTTTTTCTATTCAGATGAATACGTATGAATATAAACGGTACGATTGATTTCTGTCTCGAATTCAATATGCTTTGCTTCTGTTTTCTTTTTGCATTCAGAAGAAGAAAAAAAAACGTACAAGGACAAGAATCACTTGATGATTTTGAGAGAGTAAAATGCCTAAGAATATACTATATATCTATCATTCTATTGATATAATTATTATGCAAGAGCATCTGTTTTATCTATTTTGTTAATGTTACAGTAAGTGAAGAGAATTTACTCATTGATACACAAATTATCTTCTTAATGATATTATCAATGAGAATAGCAGATCTCAAAGAGATGACGAAAGAAGAAAAAAAGAGATTCGATCATCGTAATTATTATCATTAGTCTTCCTATGATAATATTATTGTTAATCGTATGAATAGCGTGTTTTGTTTTGTTTTCTAGATGAAAAATTCAAGTAAATTAATAAGAACAATTCTTAATAGTAACAGTAGTACGGAAAGTAATTCCGATGATGATGATGACGATCGATGTCGATTATCAACAAGTGATCATATTGAACAATTAATACTTCGAGATCGAAGAAGTTTCCATGGATCGAACAGTTCAACAACACAAATCTCCGATGAGTTATTACTCGAAAAAACTGGGTGAGATTCTTCTCGAATTGATTCGTTCGTAGTAATGATCGGTTTGTTTCTAGATGGGCTCATGTTAAACATTGGCTAACAGTTCGATCGAATCAACTTGTTGATATTTCGTCGAAAACCTCATGGAAACGCTATTGGATCTGGCTGAAAGATTGTAATCTTCAATTATTTAATAATTATCTTGATTCTCATTCTCATTTGACAATAAGTAATTGAAATGATTCGATTTCTATCGAGTTTTTCTTTTCATCAATTTAGATCTAATCGATTGTCTTTGTTATCCTTTTCATGAACATCGGCATGATGTTTTTACTTTAACAACATACACAGGTGATATATTCTATTTTCAATGTTCAGATTTCAATGAATGGATTCATTCTATTCATCGAAATTGTCTTTCGAAACTCACAAAAACTCGTCTCAAGTCCAATCTCAAACAATTAGAAACCGATCTTATTTACGAAACAAAAGTTCTTAAACTTGCTGAACTACAATTAAAACTCACGACAAACAATCAAACACGTTCGATTATTTCAAAACAAATTCAATTGCTCAAAGAAAATCTCGAACAATTTCATATAAATATTTTTCGAAAACGATCCTATCTTTTATCATTAAATACCAATCAATCTCTCTTAAATTCAACAGATCTTCTATCGCAACTATCTTCATCCACCAAAACGATTCTATGTAATCTTCATGCGATGACACCAGGCGCTGTTTATGCTTGTGTTCTATCGAGAAAACGACTCAAATCGCAAAGTTTATCAACAGATTCTCTGGAGATTAGTCCGAACGTTTTACAAACAGTGATTTTCGATTCAAGTCCACAACGAGTTTGTTTGAATTCAACGAACAAAAAAAAACGCTGGCTTTGTTTTCGTTGCTAGAAAATTATCATCCCAATTACGAAAACAACAACGGTCGGAGAATTATTACAACGTGTTACGGAGAAATTTAATTTTCCAACCAATGAATATTTTCTCTATTTTCATACGAATTCATCCGCAGGTTTTCAAGCAAAATCTCATGAAAAACTTCATCATTTAGTAATTATATTTGCATTCGATTGATTGACTTTCGAATATTTGTCATGTGTTTCAGACATATTCATCGATTGAAATTCGCCGAAAGATAGTCTATGAAATTCAATTAAATCATCAACTTAATCTCTCAGGAATCGAGATCGATCGTCATTATTTATCGACAATTCTGATTTCTTATGTGAACAAAGGAAGTGAAGGCGAACGACTTGGTAATCGAAGTTGTTTTTTTTGCTCGATTGTTTGCATCGAATTTCTGATTCTAGGAGTTAGACAAGATGATGAAATCGTAATGATTAATCATTGTAATTTAAAAGATCTCGATTTGACAGTCATCAATCGATATTTAAATCAAACTCCGATTATACTAACACTTCGTTCATCAAGGTTTATTGACTTGAAACGACTTTCATAAGTTTTCTCATCGAAATTATTCTTTAGATTGAATATTTCATCAACTAAAAATCAAAAAATCATCTCTGAATTAATTCAAACAGAAAAATCCTACATTCAGGATTTACAAAGTCTATCGAAGCAATACATCGAACCTTTACTCAAAGATTCGACGATTCTATCTTCGGATATCATCGAACCATTTTCAGACAACATCAAATCCATTGAACAATTACAAAATCTTGTTTTTCAAAATCTTCAATCGAGTTTATCAGCCGAGGTAATTGTTCGTCGTGTTCTTTTTCATCTAAAGTAATTACAATTTCATCTTTGCAAAGAATCCTTTGATAACAATCTGCGATATATTCATCAACTATTCGCATGAATTCAAAATCTATTCAACATATTGTTCGTTTCACGTTCGTTTGACTCGATTATTGCAAACAAACGAACAATTCAAAGAGTTCGTTGACAAATGTAATCCGTCTCAGCAACATTCGTCATCGTTTCAATCGTATTTAATCAAACCTGTTCAACGAGTATTAAAATATTCGTTGTTTCTCGAGCAATTACTTGATTTTCCCGAGAAAATTCAATCGAAAGAAACATTTCGAACTCAAAAAGCAGTGAAAATGATGAATAAAATCAGTCGATATATTAATTCGATGCAAGAACTTGCCGAAGAATTCGGACAAACATTCGAATATTTTCGTCGAAATTCAAACGAATCGTTCGATTTCAATCTATCAAATTTATGTGCTTACGGAGAAATTCAATGGATAAATATTTATCGATTTCTATCGAAGAAAAACTCGGCGAATTTAAAAAGTTTTATGTTCGTTTTTCGAACGGGCTGTTTTCTTTTAGTACGAGATGAATTTAGTAAAAAAAATCAAGTAAAAACGAGAATGTTCTATCGTCTTTTTCCGAAAATTGTTGTTTAGGATTCGAGAAATCTCTCCGATTGTTTCGTAAGATTCATGCCGATGAATGACTTAGAAGTTGAATTGATCAATTCGAATAATCAAATTTGGCAATTGACTCAAACGAATTCGAACGCAAAGATCAAAACTTACTTTCGTTTTGCTAATAAGTACGAACTTGTCGATTCGATTTCAAACTGATGAATTTGTAAAACATTTTGTTTTTTTTTCGTAGAGATGCAGATATATTTGTGAAAACAATCAACAATTGTTTAGTTGATAATGTTTCGAAAAGTCGTTCGTGCTACGATCTATTGCCGAATGAAAATTTCATCGATCAATATTCAGAAGAAATTTATTCGACAATGTATCGACGAAATCCATCGCCGATTTGGAAACGACGAACGAAGTCTTCGAGACGAAGACCCTTGTCAATGCCGACGAATAGAAATTAGAAATCAACGTTTTTTTTTCTTTGTTGCTTTGAATAAACTATTTATAATAAAAAAAAAGAAAAGAGAAGATACGTCAATGCATATTTCTTCTCTTTTGATTTTAAAACGAGAAATATCGGTGTGATTGTCAGTCAGTTAGTATTGCATAAGTATAAATTAATCACGGTTGATCGTAGGATTTCGTTGACTTTGTTCGTCACTTTGAGAAAGAGTTTGCAGAGAAAGTGAATCGAAATTACTGTCCTTGTGAGAACTCGATACTTTTGATGGTGTTCGAGATCTTCTCTGTATTTCTCGAATAGGAATTATATGCGTGTTTGCTTTTTTTGATTCAGATATTGTTGGAGAAGGAATAGGATGATTCAATTCTTCGTCTTGAATAATTGAAATAGGAATTGTTTCACTGTCTTGTAGAGATAGATCCAATGTGTTATCTTCGGTAACCAGTGAAAGACGAAGATCACGTAATTCGTTTTCTTTGTCATCATTTGAATTGGCAGCGGGCTCTTGATTGTCAACTAAATTTGTAGTTGGTTGTTGTTGTTCTTCATGATTATGTGATGAAGGTGAGTCCCAATCGTCACTAATGGCACTGGTTCGACCTGGTGATAGAACTTGATTCAATTGAACTTTATTTTTATCGTGTGGTTTGACTTTGATGATTGGTTTTGCTAATCGACGACTATATCGTCCGTGTTTTCGTTTTTTCTTTGAGCTTTTCTGTTGAATCGATGCGTTTTCTGCATTCTCGAAATATTCATCCGAAATAACTATCGCGCCAGGTGGAAGTGGTGGTAAAGTTGGCGAGAATATACTAGTGAACGTAAGTTTCTCATTGGACGGAATCGAGAATTGTAGACCGTTCTGACATGATACACATTGTGCGATTACTGAAGAATCATTTCTTGGTAGATTATATGTAATAGCAAATTGAGATACAGAACTAGACGGTACTCCCCAAGAATTGACTTGTGGTTGATAGTTATTATAATTATATTGAAATGGTTGTGCAGCAGGTTGATAATATTGTAGACTTGATTGCATTGCATAAGGTTGTTCTTGCATTTTTGGAATTATTGGATAAATTGGAAATGTCAATTGTGGAAATTGATAATTAAAATTAGAAAGAGGAGATATCATTGATAAATTAACTAGTTTCTGTTGATCTGCTGGTGGATATTTTTTTGTTCCCAATGATGACGAATCAGTTGATCGTGAACTTCGATCAGATAGAAAATGTATTAGTCTCTGTAAGATAAATGAAAAAGTTTTTTTTTGATTGAATGAAAATATCTTACATATGAATTCCCAAAAAGTTGTTCCCAAGGTGAACAGTATGTTGGCACAAAAATCGCTCGAATCTTTGGTCGTACTACCGGAATATAGTCATAGGTTGTTCTCATATAATAATAATATGGATCGTCATACCATGGATAAACGACCTCTGGTTCATAAGAATAATAATAAGCACGTCGTCGATTATCCTTTATCGTTGAGGATGTAAAATATTCTGTCAACGGACGATTATACATTGAAAATCCTGTTGTATTATTCATTGTTGTTCTCCAATTATTTGCACGTCCATCATAACGATATTGTCGGTTTGCACCATATTGTTCTAATGTATTTTTTGTGAACGGTGTTAGTCGTCTGATGAATGGTCTACCGTAAAGATTATTCATTGTTTAAACAAGACACTCTATTTTCTTGATTTCGTTGAGGAATGCATATAATCAATCGAGAAAAAAAAATCTTGTGAATGAAAGTATTTTTACATTTATATTCAAAAACGAAAGCTATTTATGTAATTAAATTTAATGGATATACAAACAATTTACGTTTGTCCTTCAAGGTTATTCACTCATTATTTGAAGATATTGAGCAAATCATGGTCATTCTACTACAATCATCTGAATATTATGTACGATTACTCTTACGACGCTAATTAATTATAAATATTTGGATAGAAAATGTGTTTACAATATAAATAATCACTGCAATATTTCTTCACATTCAATAATAGAATATCAAGTATATACATGTTTTGTATTCAAGGTTTTTACTAAAACATTCTGTTTTTGTTTTGTCTATTATAATCAATTGTCAATGAATGTGTGTGTGTGTGTTGGAAGTATTTTATTTTAATATAAATGTTATATTCCTTCTTGAAATACGAAAAAGTAAAAATTTAAGATGCTCATACATGAATCTTGAGATATATGTGTTACCTGAATAAGAGGCAATGACAAACGCATCTTAGAACATATGCCTATATTACATTGTCTATGGAGAAATATAAAAAAAAGAAGAAGAAGGAACAATAGTTAAAATGAATAACGAGTGGTTTGTAGAATTAGATATTAATTTGATGTTGTAATATTTTCTTTGATATTGTCTGACATTTTGATTGTGCTCGTTGTTGAAACAACGTCAGATTCGATCTTTTTTCGATTGAATGATCGAAATGATGAAACTGTACTAATAGTTGATGGAGATGCTGATGAATATTCTCGAATAACAAGTATTTTCTTTTTCTTTTGTTGTAAATCAGCTAAAATTGGAAGAGATGAAATAGATTCGTTTATTTCTTCTTGTTCTTCAGGTTGCTTTTCTTCTTCTTCTTCTTCTTCTTCTTCTTCTGTATTTTCTCTCACGTGAATTTCGAGAAGAGATGGTAAAGTTTCCAGATTATCTACATGATTTCGAATTATATTAAGTGATGTGATCGAATCAGTAAATGATATTGAATCTGTATCAGTCGGTTTCGACATTAAACTATTATCATTATTATTATAAACTAATTGTAAATCTTGTGGTCGAAATGCATAACGTAATTCGATATTCTGTGCTGCAGGAGTTAATTCTTTTCGGATAAAATTTTGTTGACTTTCGGTCGACGTCGAAGATGATTTGGTTTTTCTAAGTGTACGTTTTGCATTACATAATGAACATGATGATGAACCTGTTGAAGAATAGGACGGTGTCGAAGTAAGACTTTTATTTTTTTGTTTTGATTTTTTAATTGAATGTTTTTTGTCTTTCTTTTTTTTCTTTATTCTTTTCTTTTGAATGTAGTCACCAAATGATTTCGATGATGATTTATTAACGCGTGGAAATTGTGTTGGATAATTTTGTGAGAAATGTGCGACTGACGAAATATTCGACATTGGAAGATATTGATCAGAAATAAGAACTGCACCTGCTGGTAATGGTGGTAATGGATAAGACCATGGACGATTTGAATTAGAAACATTAATATGAGGATAATACGGTTGATGTTGATAAGATTGAGGTGGACTACTGTATACGTTTTGATTTACAACGGGATGACGAAGTAATGGTGTATATCGACCATTTGTAGATCGACTATTTGCACTTGTACCATCGGCGGGTACGTGGTGACATGCAGAACAATGTTGTACCCAATTGTAACCAGTCACTGGAATATTAAGTGAAGGTGGTGCTGGAACACATGCTCGACATGTATGCGAATGATCGTGAGTTCCATATGGAATTTGTTGTGGGCTAGCATCTGAGAAGTACGGGTAATTTGGCGCATTAGCTGGTAATAATGGCATATCAGCTGGTAATAATGTCGGAGGAATATATGATGGTGGAATGTAATCAAATGATTGTACACCCGACGTTAGTGCAGGTGCAGCGAATTGTTGTGGCGGTTGTACATACGGTGGATAGTATCTTATTGGTTGAGGCATAGAATAGGTTTGCGTAAAAGGTAAAATTGCCACTGGATTGGCATATTGTTGTGTCACTATTTGTTGAACTGCTGGTGTAAGAGGTAATGCAGCAATATTAGGTAATGGAGGTGGTAATGGTAATGCATTAAATGGTTGTGCCATGCGATTAAAAAGAAATGGTGGCATAGCCTAAATATATTTGTAGTATGTTATTCCATTCGAATATGAATAATACTTACTAAAGCATTAATACAGGGTGATTGAACAGATGGTGAATTCATTGGCATGAATATAACTCGAATCTTTGGTGGTAAATTCCAATTGACACCAGTCGATTGCATAGGATTGTATGGCATTTCACCAAAACCGAATCGATGTTCATAGGGTAAACTTCTACTAATACCAACACCTGAACTACCTCTACCACTAAAGACTGGATAAGGAACAAATCGAGTTTCTTTTTCAAATACATAGAACGTTCCACTAGTATAATATTCTGAATTATAAAACTGCGAATTATAAAATTGTGAACTAGTAAGTGCTTGAGTTGGCATTGGTGGAAGAGCAGCTTCTCGTCTTGTTTCGTATTTTTGTCTCTGATTTAAAAGATGAATATATTGTGCATATTGTTGTTGTACTTGATTTGCAGTCCAATTCATAGTCGCATTATATTGCTGATGAAATTTGTGATCTCTTATTGGATATTGGCTCATTTGATGGAAATATGATGGATAATACGATGAAGTAGGAAACGGACGAGGAATAGATAATTGTTGATTGAAAAAATACTTGTTAAAATAATCTTTTTTTCTTTGTTTATCAAATGGAAAATAATTGAAATTAGCAAAATTCTGCCGATTATACGGGACTAATGCAGACATTTTTTTTTGTTTTCTTAATGGAAATTTCTTGAGAATAAATTAATTTTTATAATTTAACTATTGTATTCGCATATAAAACATGAATAAATCAATGTTGTATTGTGTTTGAGGACATTGGTATATTATACGATTGCTTACCTTGTTTATCACACATTAAGACGAAAAATGACGATTTTAATATGAATAGTCTCCTTGAAAATCCCTCCTTTCTCTATAGATATATCTTCGTCTATTATTGTATTATTCAATCGAATGATATCATACAAGACACCAACCTTGTATAGACAGTACAGATAAAAAAACGAAACCTCAGAAAAGAAAAAGAAATGATCGATCGTGAAAAGCAAGTTGACTTAAGGACGAAACGGAAGACACTGCATTTATATTTATCAAAAAAGGTGATTGGTGGTTAGTGATCCACATATTTCTAGGAATGAAACGAAAAGCGATGCGCGTATTATACCTATATATTAATATTTTCCAGTCTCATAATTTATAATAAATATAAAACGGACGCATTCATGCGTGACAATCGTTCGGAAATATTATGTCAACAAGTGTAAACTAAAATTAAACTCGAATTTATTTTCATCGAAGAACGATGGACAAATAGGAGAGATGAAATGAAATTATTGATGATATTGAAAGGATTATGAAGAGACAATAATTCGTTTGAATTCAATGTCGAAAATTTTTGCATTAAATATGAAAGATACCTAACATATTTTTGTTAATGTCATTGAATGCGAAATTCTTTCCTTATACAATACGCAATTGACTTTTTGATTGTTAAATCCTTAATCTGTATTACATACAAAATAAGTGATCTTTTCTCGTTTGCATTCATTACTCTTTGTTTCTATGAGTTTTTTTTGTTACATCTTGGTATTTCTTGTTACTTGTCCTTCTGTAATATATGTAGATTGGACATTAAAGCTTCTTCGTCCCTCTTGACAATTAAGATCGAGTGTAAAACAAACAATCACATATATACAAATACGCACACGCATGAAAAAAAAAGAAGATAAAAGAGAAAGAGAGAGAGAGAGAGAGAGAGAGAGAGAGAGAGA
>Ga0097683_1000580_pt1:0-32500 | contig 61437 bp, 78 predicted proteins | sample ThiBio_1000_plan_2_FD_72846 | JGI IMG/M metagenome (GOLD analysis project Ga0097683, IMG submission 72846) | Wastewater bioreactor microbial communities from Cape Town, South Africa - Thiocy_cont_1000_plan - 1398105538256 (version 2) (version 2) ...
GAGTGAGTGAGTGAGTGAGTGAGTGAGTGAGTGAGTGAGTGAGTGAGTGAGTGAGTGAGTGAGTGAGTGAGATTGTGGTGGCGGTGGCTGCAAACGCACGTGGTCGTTGCTCGAGCTCGGGCTCTCGGCAATGGCGCGCAAGAACGAAACGATAGCAATCAACAACGATCCGAAGCAGATCGAACCGAACGACGTCGTGGTGGCACGCTTCAGCGCATGCACGGTCGCCTGGGCCGGCGTGTCATCGGCCTTGAAGTACCACGAGGCCACGGCGCCGGCCACCGTCACGTGAACAGTGTTCTTGATGGCTGTGAGCAAGATTCACCGACCTCGATGGTTAGCGTCCTCGCTCTCGCTCGCAAGCGCATGGAGCTCCATTTGACGTGGTGACGCACTCTCGGTGGTCCAGAAGAACGAGAACAAGAAGAACAACAAGATGGCGACCGCGACGCCCTCGTTCCAGTACGAGACCGACTGCGCGAGCACGCATGCGGAAGCCCACAAGATGAACCTGTGTCGCCGCGCGAGTTCTGGTGCGTCAGACTCAAGACCGAGCTCCGAGCGAAGGCCGCAAGGCGCTCATACCAGAAGAAGTACACGGTCATGGCGCCGATGGCCACGAGGAAGTTGCCCGACTGGTGGTCGAGGATGTGGCACACGGTCTGCAGGATCAAGGTCGTGAAGGGGATCTTCTTGCGCCAGAAGAAGTACGCCAGCGCCGAGAGCAGGCCGATGAAGATGAAGATGCCGCCAGTGACATAGCACACGAGCTCCGTGTTCGAATCGCCAGACGTGACTGCATCGCGAACCAGCGAGAGAGAGAGAGAGCGAGAGAGAGAGAGAGAGAGAGACGCTCACGCCTGATGAGACCAAGACCGTCAGCGTATCATTTGGAGCCACGTACCTCCGAGCACGATAATGAAGCCTCCCAAGCCGACCAAGACGGCCGTGCACACGAGCAACGAGATGATGATCATGATGCGCGCGAAGCGCTTGATGAGCCACAGCCACAGCGCGGCGAAGAGGCCGCCGACGAGGCCGCACGCAGCCAAGACGCCCAGCACACCGAACACATCTCCGGTGCTCAAGGTACTGTGTGATTGACGCCACTCACTCAGTCAGCCGCAAGCCAAGCCATCGATAGATAAATGAAGCGCGTGGTACGTACAGGATGAACCATTGCCAAGCATCGGCCTGACTCGATCGACGTGAGCGCGTTAGATTTCGATCAAGATATCTCTTGCGAGAACGCTGGCCCATCTCTCTCTCTCTCTATGAGAATAGCGCTGGAGACGTACATTGGTGACCGTGTCGCTGGGTGGGAGGTCAGCGTAGTAGACAGCCGCAAAGATGAACAGGCCCAAGAACACGACGAGGTGCAGCAGGAACAGGATGGCGAATGGCTTGTCGCGATACTCGCTCACCGGTCGAAAGCGTTCCGAGGGCTCGAACGTCAACTTGACCTCGCTGCCCGACACCGGCACCGCCTCTCCGAACGCCATCGTTGGTGCTGGTGCTGGTGCTGGTGGTGTGTTTGGTGGTGCGAGAGCTAGGAGGCGAGCAGGGGAATGGGATGGTGTGGTGGCAGCGGTCGGGGCTTTTTGGCGGGTCGCTGGTCGAGTCCGGTAGGCCGCTGGCGTATCGCACCACGACCTGAACTTTCCGTGTATCTTTCGCATTTCCATCTGGTTTCTTGCTATCTTGCTCGAAATATCTCCAAGTTACACAAATATCGCTCTCGCTCAGGAGGGAGATGATGGCGATGATGGCACTACTGAGGATTTATTGATTTGCGTTGCTGTTGGGTCCCGTGTTTGCATCTGGCAGCGCATTTCGGAGTGCAAAGCCGTGGCCGTACACGAGTTCGTCCTGCCAGGACCAGTGGACGTGGTTGAGTGGTTGAGTGGTGAGCCTGCATTCTCCGCAGCAGCAGTTGCTGCCGCGTGCAAGCGTGCAAGCGAGCAAGCGAGCGAGACACGTACCTCGGCCGACACTGATGGCTGCACCTTGCCGAGTGCCACATCAAAGTGCTCGAAGCACACGCGCAACGTCGCCATCGCTGCTCGCTCGCCCTCCTCTTCCTCGTCGATCTGCTGCTCGGAAGTGTCGCCCGATGCTGCCGCCACCGCCGCTTGCTCGAGCTTGCGCTTCTCGAGGAATTCACTGGCGCATGCGAGACAAGCCTCGCGAACCAACGCCGCGAGATCCGCACCGCTGCACATGGCACCTTCTGCGTCAGGCATGCAATCTCCTCACCACCGCGTCCAGACGACAGACAGGCGCGCACCTAAATCGATTGCACCGCGTGTCCCATGCGATCTTCTGCAGGTCTACTGACTCGTGCACTGGCGTTGCTCGACACAGGGTTCGCAGGATGTCGACGCGGTCATCCTTGGATGGCAGCGGGACATAGAGCGGCTTGTCGAGACGGCCTGGGCGCACCATGGCTGGATCGATGATGTCTGTCGTCACAGTCACAAGCACGCGCCAGCCAAAGTCAGCACACGAGCAGCCGGCTGCTTCGTGGTGCATCACGCTTGCGTACCAGGGCGGTTGGTGGCCGCGATCACGAACACCTCGCCACGCGAATCGAGACCGTCCATCTCGGTCAAGAGCTGGTTGACCACTGCGCACGCAAAAGCTTGCTGCTTAGGAGCTGAAGTGCGCGAATCAGGCCAACTGACGACAAGGTACCTCGCTCGCTTGCGGCGGAAGACGAATCACCGGCACGACGAGGACACAGTGCATCGAGCTCGTCAAAGAACACCACGCAAGGACTCGAGGTTCGTGCGCTACAGAGTGCGTCTCTGTGAGTCGAATGGAACGTGTGTGCCCGAGATCTGGTAGAATCAACCATACCGCTCGAACACTTGGCGCACTGCTCGCTCGGACTCTCCAACATATTTGTTGAGCAGCTCTGGGCCCTTTACCGAAATGAAGTTGGCATCTGAGGTGAACCAGCAGTTTGTTTGTTAGTTTGGCTGAGTTGGTTGACAATCGCTGCTCGCCCAACGTACTGGCTTCGTTGGCAATGCCCTTGGCCAACATGGTCTTGCCGCAACCAGGAGGTCCATACAGCAATACGCCTGCTGGTGACGAGATGCCGAGGGTCTTGAACAGGTATGGCCGCCTGATGGGCTCCATGATTGAGAGCGACAACTCCTTTCGCACGGACTCGAGCGCTCCGACGTTCTCCCACGATACATCGGGTACCGTTGCAAACCTACGCGCATCTCTCGTTTCGTGAGCACACTGTGACCCAAACTCCAAACGCAATGGCGCGTACCCTTCTCGCTTGGCCGACGGCTGCACTCGCTTGATTGCTTGCTCAAAGTCCTGCATCGTAATCGCAAGCGGTGCCAACTGCTCGGCAGTCAGCGGGGCAACGTTGGCCCGAAGCGTGTTGCTCACGCTCTGCCGCCTCTTGAGCTCCTCGGCCGCGAGGTGCTTGCGGTCATGGCGAGCAGAGGCGTCGGTGCTCTCGATCGCCATGGCGCTCTCGGACTCGGAGGCCGAAGGCGAAGAGAGACTCGAGGCCGAGACCGAGCGGTCAGCAGTGGCAAGCATATCGTCCACTGGCGTCGCGGCGTCATCAGCGGTTGCCGGGCGAGTTTGGAGCGCAGACGATTCGAGGAGATTCGAGCGAAAGATTCGATTGACGGCAATGACTGCAGCCTCCTTGGTGATGGCCTTGAGATCGGCTCCGACATAACCGGGCGTTCGCTTGGCGATTGAGCTGCAGCATTCATTCCATTCGATCTCATCGGTGAGCGATTACTTGTCTCGTGAACCACTGACTCTCCAGAGCATGAGCGTGAGAGATACCGGAAATCAAAGTCGCCAGATAGGCGCAGCTTGGCAGCTAAGACTCGGAGGATCTGCTCGCGTGCGTCAGTGTCGGGCACTCCGAGCGAGATCTCGCGGTCGAATCGTCCAGCACGACGGAGTGCAGGGTCGAGCACATGAGGTCGATTCGTAGCCCCGATCACCAGCACCACCTTGGTGTTGACGGCACGAGATCCGGAATCCAGTTCACCTTCACCTTCGTCATCGAGAGGCGCCGAAGGCGAATCGAGTGACGGCAGATCTGATGGCAACAACTGCGTGAGCTGGAACTCTCTCGCGCTCATCTCAGTATATGCCACCGTACCACCCATGCACGTGAGTAGCTGCGCCACGATTCGCTTCTCCATCTCTCGTTGTACATTCTCTCGATTTGGAGCCAAGGTATCGATCTCATCAAAGAAGATGATGCTTGGAGCTTGTGTCTGAGTTCGTTCAGTGTCACAAATCACGCACGGAATGGAGCGCAGTGCGGTCAGAGTGCTTGTTCGATGCCACGTGCGCTACCTCATCTCGAGAGACGTACGATCGCCTCAGAGAACAGCTCTCGGATTCGCTTCTCGCTCTCGCCGCTCATTCCCGATACCAGCTCAGGGCCTGAGACCTTGAAGAACGGCACTCCAAGCTCCTGCACCAACGAGATAGCCGCAGACATGGTTTAGGGGAGTGTCTCGCAGGCGTGAGACGATCGACACCAAGAGCTACGCACTCCGGCGATGGCATTGGCGAGGAGGGTCTTGCCACAACCTGGAGGGCCGTGCAGCAAGATGCCTCGTGGCGGCTCGACACCAAGATGCGCATACAACTCGGGATGCGTGATGGGCCACTCGATGAGTTCCCGCACTACACGAGCCGCACACAAGTCAGCAGCGTCAGCTGCGATTGCAGATTGTGGCGATGGCGATGGCGATGGCGATGGCGGTACCATCTTGAAGAACAGCATCGGCGCCTCCAATGTCAGCGAAACGAATCGATGACGGAGGCGCTGGTGTCACGAACGATCCACCATCGAAGCCATCGGGGTCATTGCCTCCTTGTCCAACTGTGTCACGTGGCGGGCGTTCATTCAACGAGCAACGCATTGTTAGATGCGCTGTCTCGGTGTCAACCGCAGCAGCCGTGGCGGGCACTGATCGATACCGCTGAATGGGCCACCGCCAGCGCCTTCCGACGACTTCTTGAGTCGCTTCGGACGTGGGGTGGCGGCAGCGCTGGCGCCGTCACGTCGTCGTTTGGGCATCGGTGTCGATTTGAGAGACGGCGTGCTCTGTGCGGCAGCGATGATGCTGGCACTGGGCGTGTAGGCGGTCTGCAGGGTTGCTGCCCCGAGCACTGGATTCGAGGTGGACGACGTGGTGTTGCTTGTGGTGGTGGTGGTGTTGCTTGTGGTGGTGCTTGCTGCCACGAGAGATGGAGTCGATACTGCTGCTGCAGCAGCTCCTGAGGATGAAGATGAACTCGCTGACGACGAGGTTGTTGCAGTTGTTGTCGAAGTGGATGTGGCTGATGCTGGTAGATAGGGCGACGATGCAGTCGACAGCAGTGAAGTGGATGTTGCCTGTGGGCTCGAGAGCTGCGGTATCGATGTTTGGTAGGCACGCAGGAGACTTCGATTGAGAGCGTTCGAGTCCTGTGCGTGGATAGCTATATCAGCGCGCTATTGCTTATGCTGCTGCTATGGCTGTTGCTGCTGCCATGGCTGCTGATGATGTTGGTGCCATCAGCGACACGGGCACGAGGTCGACATGTCTCGTCATGTACCGTGATCGTCACCAAACGAACGGGAGTCTGCTGCTCGTCGTCCGACGATGAACTCGATGGATCCGAGTCAGATGCTCCTGCTCCTGCACCGGTGGTATCAGTCTCGTACACGACTGATATCGATGCCGCACGCACGATGTCAGTATCACGATCAGTAGCAATCAATATGGAAGGCGTGGATATCGTGGATATCGTGGATATCGCGGATATCGCACCGTTCGATATGAGTCGCTTCAACGCTACGTTCGAGAGGCGTTGATAGTCTCGATACGCGTTCCGGAGATACTCTGCGATGGCGTGTACGTCCTTGCGATCTTCCTCGGATCGCAGCTCGCTGATGCGTTGCAGTACTCGTGCCTTGAGCTTGTTCTCCTATTGCGTGTGTGTGTGAGCATCTTCTGCCGCCTCACGGTGTTGGAGGTGTAGAGACGTTGTGCACGGTACCAGAGGCCGTCGGCGGGCCATAAACAACACACGAGAGGCAGCGAGGGAGCGTGAGGTCGATGGATCGATGGATGGATGGGGAGGTGCGTGCTTGAGCGAGCAACGAGACGACTACCACAACCACAACCACAACCACAACCACGACGAGCTCGATATCTACTGAACAACTCAACGCATCGAATCAAGGTATGGCTCGAGAGGAGTAGTATTACAACATTTGGTGTTGGATGGGTGTTCTAGTTGGGTGGCGTCAGCGATAGAATCAACAGCCATGGATAGTGGAGATCGGGGTCGTAGCGGTCGTCCGATGGAGCGAGAGCGACGGCCTCTTGGTGCTTGCTCCAGACACGATCGTCGTAGCGCTCGTGAACTGTGCTCGAGAAGCCTGCGCTCTGTGCCTTGCTCACAAAGTTGCTGGTAGTAGGGTTGGAGTTCATGGTTCCGTAGGTTAGGTAGGATCGATCGGATACGGCGCGATTGAGGCATCGTACTCGAAGGATTGTCCTCGCTTGGGAGCCATAAAGTACGCGTGTCCCGTGGCGCCGAGGAAGCGGCGCAGTACATGCAGCAGTGCCAGATGGTACTCTTGCAAGAAGAGACTGCCAACGTGCCACGATGCAAGCAATCAGCTCACATGGCGATCTATGGCGATCGTTGATGTCGTGTGGTTCGGGTGGATTCGTGTACACACCAATCAGCAGCGATGATGACATCGAACGGCACGGCATCATCGAAGCCTTGCTCGGCCCACATCAGCACCTGCGCTGCGACATCGACCTCTCCGAGCAACGCACGGTTGTTGGCAATGTTGGTCTCGACGGCTGTCGTGCTCGCGTCAGTGAGTGGTTCTTGTACGGCGATCGATGGCACGACGTACTCGCGACGCATTGCTCGTTGCCATCCGTGATCAACACATGAGACGGCGCAGTGGTTGCGACCGCCAGTCCGGCCAGACCCGTCATTCCGGACGCCAGCTCGCACACGCGCTTGCCGCTATCGCGAGTGTGGCAGCCACGAACGTTGGTCATCATGGATGGTTGACAAGCACTCGCTCACTCACTCACTCGCTCGCTCAATCGTACCGAAACAAGTCGGGGTGCTGTAGGCAGTAGAATGCAAGCACCTCCTCCGATGGCCACATGCCTTAGCACGCGAGCACGAACGACGTGAATGAACGAGTGCGATTGAAATCAGGGAGCCGTGTGACGACGTACAGACGTTGCCAGTGTTGTCAGCGACCGAGAGTTCTTCGAGCGAGACCGAGGTCTGTTGACGGCGCTGTCGAATCGCCAAGGCACGAGAGTCATCGATCGAGTAGTGCACAGTCTCGTAGCTGTCGTCGCTGGTGTCGTTCGTTCGGGTGCTCGGCAGCAAGGCGAAGCCATCGTATCTGCGCACCGATTGAGGCACGACGTGCAACTCGCGCTGCACGAGAGCGCTCGCCAACACGCGCCATCGCTGGAAGGCAGCGACGTTCTTGACCTTCCGACCAGATGGCGTCTCAGCACCAACTTTGATCGAGGAAGAGGAAGAGGAAGAGTCAGGGTGGTCAGCCATCGATCTGGAGGTGAAGGGAGAGGTCTATCTATCTCACTGGGTGTGTTAGCAGAACACGATTCGTGAGGGAGCAGCAGCAGCAGGTGTTGTTGGTGGTGTGAGATGGCGAGTACAAGAGAGATCGAGAGATTCGCTCTCCGGAACAGAAGCGCCATCTCCTCCTTCCTCAACAACCAACTCACTCTCGCGATCGTATTCGGACATCTGCTGATATCCTCTCACTCACTCGTCGCATCATACAAACACACACTATCTCTCGCGCTATCACTGACCATCGCCATCACGTGCACATAATCTCTCAAAATGTTCAAGCAATGGTACATCGGGATACACAAGAGCGCGAGAGACTTCCTCCCGCTAACCTCTCTCGACCTTGCTCGCGATTCGACCTTGTGGCTATTGGTGGTGGCAGGAAGGAAAAGCCCCAACAACAGCAGCAACAACAACAACAACAACAACAACTCGATCAAGCCAAGTTCATTCCGTATGATGCAGCGCTGGATCGTGCGTCGGAGATCGCCGAGCTCGAGGCGGACCTCGCCGAGGTTGAGGGCATCTTCGACGACTTTAACCAGATCGTCGATGAGCACCACGTCGCCGTCGGTATGTGTGTGTGCGCTCGAGCGCCGCTGCTTGGTGCTATCGGCTAAGACACGACCGCGACGCCAACAGATACGATAGAAGGCAACGTGATCAAGTCGGTCGATAACGCGCGACGCGGAACCGAGGCACTGCGACAGGCGCAGACCGAGCAAGAGCGAACCGGCTGCATCGTGTGCTGACGCGCTCGCAATCCACTCGACTGCTAGCTGTCGATTGTAGGTACGTGCAGAGAGAGAGAGAGAGAGAGAGAGAGAGAAGAGAGATGCAGGACCTTGACTCAATGTGTTTGAGCATTCAGATACCAAATGAATGGCTGGCTTGATGATGCGCTCGCGTTTGTGTGAGAGATAGTGAGATAGAGAGACGTGCGCGAATCAAGAGCGCCTGATTGAGATACTCGGAATACAACGACGATATCGTTTATGATGACTTGGTGATGACGCCGACCTTGGCGGCGCGCAGCACTCGCGAACGCAGCTGGTAGCCAGTCGACACCACTTGGCCTATCGTCTGTGGCGTAGCGTCTCCACTGTGCGGGATCTGCAGATCCAACGTATGGCACGTCAGATACAAGGCCTCGTGCTGCACGAGCGATGCGTAGCGATGCGTAGCGTACCATGAAGAGCGCGTCATGGCGGTTGGGGTCGAACTTCTCGCCGAGCGGGTGGTACTCCTCGATGCCCTGCGCCTTGAGCGCCTTGACGAAGAGGTCTCGCGTCATGGTGACACCCTCGTGCAGCGTGCGCAGCAACTGGTTCTCGTCCTTCTGCAACTCGGCGGCCGGGATCGAGGCGATGGCGCGCTCAAAGTTGTCGTTGACCGGCAGCAGCGAGCGAGCGAACGACTCGATGCCGTAGTGCGTGGCGTTCTCGACGTCGCGTCGCGCGATCTTGCGCGTGTTCTCCATCTCGGCCAGCGCACGGAGGAGCTCCTCTTTGAACTGATCGCGCTCGGCCGTCAGCTTCTTGAGCTGCTCCTGGAGTGCGTCGGCCGGTGCGTCGGCCGTGGTAGCCGGCTCAGCGGCGGCGGCGGGCTCGGCAGCGGCGGCGGCATCCGTGGCAGCAGCAGCAGTGGATTCGGAGGAGGATGAGGTCGAGGTGGAGTTGAAGCGGTATCGTTGCACGAGAGGGATCACGGAGGCTGTCAGCGACGACGAGGACGACAACGACAGGGATGCTGGAGCGCGAGTGCGCAAGGCGGCCGAGAGCACGAGCAATCGCGACATGGTGACGTGGTTGGTTTTGGGTGTTGGTTGAACGACGAGCGCCTGCGTCAAACGAGAGGTGGTGATTGAAGCGGTGGAAGGTGGTGGTTATCAGGCCGCGGTGAGGCAGTAGCTCGATGAACGGGGAGCGAGCGAGCGAGCGAGAGAGGTGGGTGGCGAAGCGAGAGAGGCAGCGATGAACAAGCGAGCGAGGTGGAGAGCGCGTGGTGGGGGACGAGGCAACTTCCAGGAAGCGACCGCAACCGCTTTTTTCCGTCGTCATTTTCACCGTCTCTCGCCGCCGCCACATCATCACTCGTCACTCTCGTCTCCCCCGTTCATCCATCACACCGCGATATCTCCTCCGCCAATATCTCTCTCTGGCTGGGTTTGGCTCACTGTCGTCACTCACTCTCTCTCTCTCGCGCGTATTCACCTCTCAATCGAATCGAGCAAGATGTTCTTCTTCCAACAACCGCCGGCGGTGTTCAGCAAGCCCTTTCGTGCACACTCGATGGCGTTCTGCCAGCGACCGGAGCTCAATGCCTCGGGCAAGAGTACGCCATCTCGCTCTCTCGTTCGCTCTCGCTGATTGATCGATTGATGATACTGATGTGCGACGATGATGATGTGGTTGGTAGTTTTGCTCCCTCCCTCGGTGCTCGATTACATTGGTACGGTAGAACGAGATACCACAGCGTGTTCGCCGCAAAGTTCACTCGATTGATCGAATGATGTGTCGCGTGCACGCACACGAATAGTGCGCATCAGCGTCGAGTACCCGTTCTTCTTTGAGGTCAGCTCGGGAGGCCTCATGACGCACGCTGGCGTGCTCGAGTTCACGGCCGAGGAGGGTCGTTGCTATCTGCCTTACTGGGTACACCGAGAGAGCTCCTCTCCCGCTCGCGAACCATCCATCGAGATTTGCTCACGATGCTCGCGACGTCGCAGCTGATGCAACAAATTGGTGCCGATGAGAACTCGCTGGTGACGATCAAGTTGGCCGAGCTCGCTCGTGGCTCGTTCGTGCGATTGCAACCGCATAGCAAGGCCTTCCTCGAGGTCTCGAATCCTCGTGCCGTGTAGGTTCTGCATCTGCATCTGCTTCTCTGCTTGCCCGAGTGCGTGTGCGTGCGCGACTGACACTCGTGCTCGCATAGACTCGAGAACGCCCTGCGAAACTATGCAGCCCTCACGTCAGGAGACGCCATCATGATCCTCTACAACAACAAGCAGTTCTACTTCAACGTGCTCGAGACTGTACGCTTCGTCACGTTCATTCGCTTGCGATGCACGCGTGTGGATTGACTCTCTCTCTCTCTATCTGTCTGGTCTGGTCTGGTCTGGTCTCCGCCTGCACAGCAACCCTCCAAAGCCATCTCGATCGTCGAGACCGACATCAACGTCGACTTTGCGCCACCCCTGGATTATGTCGAGCCTGCAAAGCCCGCCGCCACTGCATCCTCGTCGTCGTCGAGCTCGTCTTCCAGCGGCGGCGCCGTGTTCGGATCATCCTCGACATCATCCACGTCGTCGGGCTCACTGACAGCCGCGGCGCCGTCGAGCAGCGATTCTGCAAAGCCTGCCTCGTACTGGGAGACGCTCCCGAGCGCTGGACGGCGTATCACCAGCGCCTCGAGCTCCTCGCTCTCGACCACGCCCACGGCGTCCACGTCTTCGAGCTCGCTGGCCACGGCTGCTGCGGCGGCGCCGTCGAGTAGCGAGCCGGCGCAATCGGCCTCGTACTGGGAGACGCTCCCGAGCGGCGGACGGCGCCTGGACGGCAAAACGAGCAAGCCGTCTCTCGTGCCAGCCAGCACCTCGACGACGCCTACCGCCACGACCACGTCATCGACCTCGAAGCCATCGCTCTCCTCGGGCTCGACCTCGTCGCCTTCCTTGGCACCGTCGCCGGCCGCCACAGCCGAGAAGAAGGTATGCTCGAAGGAAGAGAGAGGCAGACGCTGTTCTGGTGAGCGTGTGGCTGATAGGAGTGTTTGTGCCGCTATGCTGCAGAAACGAGTGCACCCGGCGCTGAAAGGCCAATCGTTCCAAGCCTTCTCGGGCGCGCCGCGAAAGCTGAACTAGCACGACTGCAACGACAACGAGAGGTCTCGTCAGTTCTTGGGAAGAAGTAGCAGAAGCATAAGCAGCAATGCGATGTTCGTTGTGTGGTTGTGTTTATTCGCGATCCCTGCAAGGCAGCGTGTGGGCTGTGCATGTAATAAATGACCTGTGATAGTTTGCTCATATCGATAGATGAGTGCAAGAATACGAGAGAGAGAGAACAGGAGGAGGAGCTGTTACACCGCTAATGTCCTCCGAAAGCATCAGGTGCGCTTGTAGAGGTTCAGGGCAGTGGATCGGTAGCATTGTATGCTTGCCAGAGTGCAGCAGGTATCATGGGCTTACAAGCTACCCTTTGCATGATGGAGTCTGGCGGCAGCAAGTGTCTGTGCGAGACCACAGACGCACGGACGCGAGCGGCTGTTTGGCGTTGGTGGCTTGGTGCGTACCGCAACCACAACAAGGCGCAATGTCGCGGCGGCATGGCCTGTGAGCAAGAAGACACAGAGAATGAATGGGTGAGAATGGTGTCGCGCCCTGATTGACCTCAGCAGAAGCACAGTGATCTGGCAAGGGGTTTGAGGGTGCGAAGCGTGCTCTCTAGGCTGCGTAAGTGCGCGGGCACTACCAAGTGATACCCACGTATTTGAACACAGCCGCGCAAGCGAGTACACTATCATTCTATGCGACGACACGACCAACGCAGCAAGCAATGCGCGCACCTTAGTGGAGTCACACTGTGCGTCGGCTCGGCTCGCGATGCTACCAAAGTGGCAAGCCTGCAAATCAGAAGAGGAATCAGTGAGTGAGAATGAGACAGCAGATCGCACGGTGATGGCGTGCAAATGAATGTATGCGAGCTGTGTGTTCAGCAGCTGCGCTGCCAAATGATTGTTCTCGCATTGGTATGTACTTTCAGCTGCAGGAGTTTGGACCCTGTGGCACATCGAAACGTTCACCCAGAGCAACTCGCAGCTATTCCGAGCACTATCACAGCTACCGAGGAGCAGCAGCAGCAGCAGCAGCAGTGGCGAGCAATGCCAACCTACCACCCATACTCGTTCGCACGAGTTTGCGACCGACAGCTCGTGCCGGAGGCTTCGACGTCGAGATGACGACGTCGAACGAGGCGAACACCAACTCAGTGGGCTTCAACTGCTTCAAAAACAAAGAGAGACGATTAGAAGTTGAAGATAGATAGAGCAAGCAGAGTAGAGTGTAGAAGGAGGAGGTGGAGGTGTTCTCGTGGGATACTATCGCCATGGGACCAGAGCAGAGCCCACGACGATACGAGTCTTGCCACGCGAGTGAAGAAGCTGCTGTGCGCCGGGCCAATATCACCAACGACATCGAGGCGAAGCCGCTCACCGAGATGAGATGAGAGCTCGCCGCTAGCTCGTTGGTGTGATAAAACCGGCAAGCTTTGGTGGTTGCGAGCTTGGCGAGCATGGGAAGGCGCGAGAGATATGGCGTTGGATGCGGCACCTTTCATTCACGCGGCGGTATCAATCAGCGGGTTTGGCTTCTAGCGAAGCATGATTGGTTGCAGTAGCCTGCAGGACCACGTTCAAGATCGATCAGTAAGAGAGTAGAGCGAGCGAGATATGGCGGCTTGTTTGTCAGGCAGCAGTCGAACAACTCGACCAAGTCGGCAGCGCACTACCACCACCAACGACCACGCTCTTGATGCGTATTCAATGTTTGCTGCGTGTCTATATGGAGGCCGGTGGAGGTAATACACGTCCTCCATTTAGTGTTGCAGCATGTGCGCGCGTCTCCCCGCCTCTCCTCGCCTCGCCTCTCCTTTCGCCCCAGCTGCAGCGCAAACCAAACCAAACCAAACCACGTACCGAAGCGAGCGAGCAAGCAAGCAAACAAACGCGACGAACGAGAGAGAGAGGAGAGAAAACCACAGCGTAGCAGTAACTCGAGCTCAGGCACACCCTTACTATGGTGCCCCGGCTTACTTCACTTGTGGGGTATACTGTACACGTAAGCAGCTTGCCTCTATGGATCTCGCTTCTCTCTCGCTGAATCTCTTTGCTCGCTGCCGTGACGCGATGCGATCCGGATTCCCGCTCTTCTCGCTCGCTTGCCACGCTGAATCAGATTATCGAGCAGCCATCCTCGCTCTCCGGTCAGCTCACGACCAGTCCTCGTCGTCCCAGGTGTCGCCGTCCTCCTCGTCGCTCATCTCGATGGCTGCGCGGCGAGCGACAATCTTCTCCATGTTGAAGGGCGTGAACGAGAACTTGGCTGATGGCGGTGCACTGAGCTGCCGAGCCGCTGCTGACTTGAGCTGCTTGCCCTTGCGTATCTGGTCCATGACCGAGTCGCGGCCTTGCGGTGCGGCCTTGGCGGTGGCCTCGGTCTTTTTCAGGCGGCTTCCTTGCTGCAGAATGTCCTGCATCGTGGTGCCGCTGCCGCCGCTGCTCGTGGTGGTTGGCACTGAGGTCGGTCGGTTCTTGGTCGACAGCTTGGTACCTGGCGCTGGTGGAGGAGGCGGAGCGCTCGGGGTACTTGGCGGCGGTGGAGGTGGAGGACCTCCAGTGACTGGTGCAGCTGGCGCAGCAGTGGCGGGGGCAACGTTGGTGATTGTTGGCTCGACGCTCGGCTTGGCAAGCTCGACTGCCGCAGCGGACGGCTCTTGGTGCTCGTGGTGCTCCGGCTCATCTTCATGCTCAGGCTCGGGCTCGGGTTCATGCTCAGGCTCGGGTTCGTGTTCAGGCTCAGGTTCGTGTTCGGGAGGTGCAAAGATCTCAGCACGCGACGGAGAGTCGTACGAGAGCTTCGAAGGCGCCGCCTCCTCCTCGGCCTCTTGGAGCACAGCAGGTACGGCCGCTGTCGTGCCGTGTTGTTGTTGCTGCTGTTGTTGCTGTTGCTCTTGTTGTCGACGAAGCTGTGCCTTACGGCGGTCGTCTTGCTGCTTCTCGGCGATGGCGTGCGTGTTGGGTACCAGCAGCACGGGCGACGGTGTAAAGACCTGCAACGTGAAGGCGGTCTCGTGGCCCGGGAAGAAGGTGCTGGGCGTGACGACGTATGGTAGCTTGGAGGGCGGCAGGACGAGATCGAGCGACACGTCGCGGTTCTTCTCAAAGTCGGCCTTGCCGATAATGTCGTCGAGCGACGAGACGCTCGGGTAGAAGCCGTCGCTCTTGGTGACGTAGAAGCCGATGGCCTCGAGGCTCTCCTCGTCGACCGAGATTGGTACGCGCTGCGCGAGCACCAGCGTCACGGGCGTCGGCTTGGTGTCCGAGACGTACAGCAAGTAGTGCGGGTTGTGCGGCCACGAGGGCTCGTTCATGCAGCCACCGGCCGAGGCGCCGCGCCACTCGCCGAGCCAGCGGTTGTCGTACTTTTCCGGCAGCGGCTCGAGAGCGAGCTCGAGCTCCGGCTCGCAGTAGGCCGTGAGGCGAAAGTTGGCCAGCACGCCGGGCGTAAAGGTCGCCGCCACGATGACGTACTCCTCGTTGGCCTCGAGCTGTACCTTGACCATGGTCTCGCGGAACTTGCGGAACGGCGCCTTGCGCACAATGTCGCGCGTCGTGAGGTTCTCGATACGGCCGGTGGCAGTCGTGGCCGTGGAGGCCGTGGAGGCGCGACACACGTAGAAGCCGATGCTCGGCGGCGGCGATTCGTCCTGCTGCATGACGAGCAGCACCTCGCCCGAGCGCTTGGGGCGTACGCGGAACTGCGGGTTGTTGCGCCACGTCGAGTACGTGAGGCAGCCGCCAGCGGTCCATGGCGTCCAAGCTTGCTGCACCACGAGCGCCTGCAGACGGTTGGTGGCCGGCGCGAGTGTGATGGCTTCGGCGGCGGCGGCGGCTTCGGCGGCACCGCCACTGGACGAGAGCGCCATGGCACTCGGAAAGACCGACAGCGTGAAGCGCGCCTCAATGTCGGGCTGGAACGTGCACGGAATGATGGTGAAGGTGCTCGAGTCGGCCGGGAGCGTCACCTCGGTCGAGACGCTGAGGCCGTTGGTGAAGGCGGCCTTGGCGACGAAGGCGTCCTTCGAGAGGTCGACCAGCACGTCGCCGTGGCTGCGCAACACGTAGAAGCCGATGGTGGCCGGCGCGGCCTCGACCGACGCCAGGCGCTGTGCGAGCTTGATGGTCACCTGCCGACCGGCGGCGCCCTGCAGCGCAAACTGCGGGTTCTGCCGCCAGGTGTTGTGGTTCAGGCAGCCGCCGGCGCTCCTGCCCTTGCGCCAGTGGCCGCGCACCGAGACGCCGCTCACCTTCTGCAAGCGGCTGACGCTCACAAACTCGCTGCTCAACACCCACATGCGATACTTGGCGAGGTTGTTGGGCTCGAACGTGCACGGTATCACGACCAACGAGCGGCCGGCCGAGATCGAGAACGCCACCACGGCCTCCTTCGGACTCGAGAACGAACTCTTGCCTTGCACATCCATGGCACTCTCTTCGGTAACCAACTTGGACTTGCAACCTGGCAAAGGGAGAGGGAATGAGAGTGAGTGAGTGAGTGAGAGAGTGAGAGGGAGAGAGCATACCATCAGGTGCATGAATGACATAAAGGCCAAGATCATCGAATTGCTCCTTCTCGGTTTGTCGCAAGACGATGAAGCCACGAACGTTGCGATCGGATCGCAGCAGGTACTGTGGATTGTTGAGGTAGGTCGGATAGTTGACGCAACCGCCAGCACTCTTGGCGTCCCACTCGCTCGCGATGGCGGTCGTGTACCAATCGTGCGCCGGCGTGATGGGCGTCACGTCGACGTCGGCGTCACTCTCGATGCGTAACGTGTACGACGCCTCGATTCCCGAATCAAATGTACACGGCAAAATCACATACGGATACGAGGTTGGGGCAAGTAGAAACGTCTTGGACACTGATGCAATGCACGATGCGACGCGATACGACGACACACGATGAGTGTGAGTAAGATTGCTTGATTGCTTGTCGTCGTATTGTGGATGTGGCGCTCGAGGAGGTACCTGATGGGTCATCAGCAAATGGAAGCTTGTGGAGTACAGAGTCGCGAGAGATGGCTCGGAAGGTATCATTGGCTGTTTTTGTGAATGGATGTGGAGGAGAGGTGAGCAGGTGCGAGCAGGTAGGTGCCGCAAGAGACAGAGAGAGATGCGTACAATCAGCACAAAGGATGTAGGCACCGATGATGGCGCGTTGACCTTCACCTTGCTCCAGAGTGATTGAGAGATTGGCTTGTGCGTGGAGTCGCAGCAGGTACTGCGGATTCTGCCACCACGAGCTGAAGTTGATGCAGCCTCCGGCACTCTCGCCCTTCCATCTGCCGAAGCCCGAGCGTCAACGAGATGCGAAACGAGTGTGCGCGCGTGAGCGTGCATCGAAGAATAACGTACTCGCCATTGAAGACGGCACTCTTTGTGAGTACGGGAGCTGGTGGCGTGGCTGTGGCATCGGCATCGGCGCTAAGTGGCGTGCGAGTGACGACGACCGAGTCGTCCTTCTCGTCGGCGCCATCGTCGCCAGCATCATCGTCGAGCTCGTCGTCGTCATCGATCGAGGCCGACGAGGACACTCGAGCAGCGCCGTCCATGAGGTCAGCGAACGGAGCATCGGATGCAGACACCAACGAGGCAGCAGCGTCGTCGGTGTTGGTGGCGGCATTGGCTGCATTGGCGGATTGGAACGGCAGCGAGAGCGTCGACGGGATGGAGGGCAGCGACGGCGACGAGGAGGCTGCTGCAGACGAGGAGCCCAGTAGTGCTTGCTTGCGCTGGTGGGCATCGAGCTCGAGGAGCGAGACGTCGGCCTTGAGCTGCTCGAACTGGTGCGCGGTCGCGAGGCCGAGCGGGCCCAGGAGCGACGACAGCGAGTGCTGCGTGCGCTCGAGCAGCGTGCGCAGCAGCTGGATGTGCTCTTGCTGCTGCGCCACCAGCGCGCGTAGTCGCGAGTTCTCGGCCGCGAGCGAGTCTTCATCGCCACCGTCAGCGACGATGCCGTTGCTTGCTACCGTGGCGTCCGTGGCGTCCTTGGTATCAGTGCTGGCTGAGGATGGGGATGGCGCATCGGTATCGGTAGCGGTAGTGGTAGCGGTATCGGTAGTGGCGCTTATCGTTGCTTTCGGGTTGTCTGCGGCCTCGAGCGGTGCCGATCCACCCTGCTCGAGACACTCATCCCCACCAGCAGGTGGAGAGGTATTCGTTGGCTCGACAGCGTCCATCAGCGAGCCAGAGCCAGAGCCAAGCAGCGGGAATGAGCGATAGATCGAGAGAGAGATATGGCGGGCAGATTTATTGAGATTTATTGGGATTTTCGTATTTTTGTGGGGCATCAAGCGCACGAGCGTAGTGCGAGCCTTAATCCGAGAGGCCATTAAGGTCTGCCCGTGAGCCCGCGCGCCATATGGCCCTTTGGGCCGGGCCGTGCCCCGCTTCAGTGAGGCGCCTTCTGTGCTGCTGTTGTGCTGCTGTGCGGTCCTTCGTCGTTCTTCTTTCGCTGCTTCTCTGCTTCGCTGCTGCTGCCCCTGTTGTGTCGTCGTCGTCGTTGTCGCTGCTTGTTATTGCGTCGTTGCTGCTGCGTGGCCCTTCATTCGCTTGCTCGTCCGCTCGCATCTACATCGCACCCGCCGCCGCTGCACGAACCACACACTCGTCGCCGCCGTCGCCGTTCCCTCGCACCAAGAAGAACAACACCACCCTCTCGCTTCTCGGCTACCGCCACTCGCTGCTTCCACCACCTCCTCCACATCCTCGCAATGGCCAACAAGAGCATCAAGGTACGCGCGCGCATACCTCTTGCTGCTAGCCACCAAGCCGGGGTGGCTGTTCTCTCTCGCTCGCGGGTGTGGCTCGTCGCTGACCCCAACGCCGTCTCGCGTCGTTGGTCGCGTGTGTGTGTAGCTCGTCGTGATCGGCGACGGTGCTGTGGGTAAGACCTGCTTGCTCATCTCGTACGCCAACAACCGCTTCCCCGAGGACTACATCCCGACCGTGTTCGACAACTACGTCGTCAACCTCACGGCCGGCGACCAGACCATCGAGCTCGGCCTCTGGGATACGGCCGGTCAGGAGGAATATGTATGTGTCTCTCTCGCTCGCTCGCTCGCTTGCGTTGGTGGTGTGAGATGTGTGACTGGCGGCGACCGTGAGGGGTGGTTGCGAGAGATACTCACCACCAATGCCACCGCCACTCCCCACAACAGGACCGCCTGCGCCCTCTGAGCTACGCCAATGCCAACGTCTTCCTCGTGTGCTTCTCGGTCACGAATCCCGTGTCGTTCGAGAACGTTACCACCAAGTGGTTCCCTGAGGTGATCCACTTCTGCCCCGACGTTCCGCAGATCCTCGTCGGCACCAAGCTCGATCTCCGCAACGACCCCGGCACGCTCGAGAAGCTCAAGAACAACGGCCAGCAGCCGATCCAGCCCGAGCAGGGTCAGGACCTCGCCAAGAAGATCAAGGCCGTCAAGTACCTCGAGTGCTCGGCCAAGACCGGCGAGAACCTCAAGACCGTCTTCGACGAGGCCGTCAAGGCCGTGCTGTTCGCGCCCGGCAAGCGAAAGAAGTTCTGCACTCTTCTGTAAACACACACGCACCTTCACTCACACCTTCACACACACTCTCACCTCCACACACTCACTCGCTCACCCTCGTCGTCTTCGTCTCATTCGCGTCGTCGCCGTCGTCGTTGTCGTTTGCTTGTTTGTTTTCTTTCGCGCCGCCCATCCGTCTCCTTCGCGAGCTTACACACGTAACCTCGCACCGTACTCCTACTCCTCACACACACACACTCCCCAACTCATTCCTTTCTCGTCGTCTCCGTCTCTCCGTCTCTCCTCCTCCTCACTCCCGCACCCGCACCCGCCTCCACTGCGACTATTCCTTTTTATTTGCTGTCCACCTTGCCAAGGTGGCTCACAGCATCACTCGCTGCCCCCCAATCACGCTAGACTCTTGCCTGTCGCTCTCCTCTGCGAATCGATACCGGACCGCGATGGCCGACCAACCTCTCCCTCGAGCCCCCCGACGTGCCCGGTTTGCGTGCGCTGCACACTCCTCTCTCCTTCCTCGTGTGTATGCTGCTCCTCCTTCTGCCTTCTTCGCCTCCTGCTCGCTACTCCCGCTTCTTGCCGTCTCGCTCTCCTTCTGTTTGTAAATCGCCGCAAGCCTTGTACGCTGCACGAGGAAGAATGTTGTAAATCTCCTTCCCCCCAAAAGCCCAGCGCGAGTGTCGCCATGATCGATGAGAGGATATGCATAATTATCTCTTGCTTGAATGATCGATGAGAGGATGTACAATGCAGGTGCCGGAGTTGGGAGGAAGTATGCTGCTGCTGTCGTCGTAGCGCGTGCGTGGTCGTCGTTGTGGTCGTGTAGTGCTGCTTGGTGGTTGTTGGCCTCAAGGGCGCGCTGCCCTCGATGCAACACGCGTTCACTACGACGCCAGCCACACGCACGCACACCCGCGCTCACTCCTCTCCAGGCGGTCGTGGTACTCGCTTGCTGCTCCAGTTGTCCAAGTCGATGGTCTGCTTCATTTTCTGCTCGCACCCGATGACGTGGCCACGTGTGCCGTACGTGTGGTGTGAGGAGGTCGCCATTCCCTGTGTGATCGATGCGCGCCACGTACCTCGTATTCCTCCTCGAGCGAGAACGGCTTGCGCTGGTGCTGGCGCTTCATCTCCTCGTACTGCGGCTGCGACACCGAACCTCGCTTGTTGTCCAGCAGTCGATACTTGCCCTTCATAAAGTGCGTCAATAGCAACGAGCTGCCGACGACACCGAGCAACATCGGCAAGCCGATCGATAAGAACTCTCTTGTTCCACGTCGTAGCCGCATCGTGAGTGAGTGAGTTGGGTATGAGTTGGGTGTGAGTGAGCGAGGGCGGGAAAGCAACAAGATCGAGATCGAGATCGATCCTTCGCTTCTTGCCTCGCTCACACAACCATCATCACCTCATCATCTCGTCATCACTCACTCATCATCACTCACTCACTCACTCACTCGATAGATAGATAAATTGCCTTGCGAGTGAGCGTCACGCATATCCAATATCGCTGACGGCTGATTGATAGCGCACTCGCCAGCGAGTTTGGTGGGGCGTTCGCTCGTGCCTGCTTGCGTCGTCGTCGTTGTTGCTGGCTGTCGGTCGTCGGCTCACGCGACACCGAGAGACGGCAATGTCGTCGCCCCATGGCACCGCCGGTACCGGTAGCGCGGACCCAACCATGACCTCCGCCAATACCAACAGTGCCCACGACGCGTGCTCGGCCTCTCGTGCGAGCTCCAGCACGCGACACGGCCACGACACCACGACCGCGACGCGCTCGCTGTCTCCGCCATTGCCGCCACTCCCGAGCTACGCCAACCTCGAGCCCACGAGATCGCTCTCTCCTCCGATCGATAGGACTGTGCGCTCGCTGTCGCCCTCGCCGCCGCTGCCATCATCGCCGCCTCAAGCATCGATCGAGCCGCTGCATACGCTGCCGCCGCCCATGTCGCTGCCGCCCTCGGCTGCATCATCAGCCTCCTCGTCATCATCATCATCATCATCATCGGGTGCCTCGCGGCCACCGCTACGTCCGCTGCCTCCGCTCTCGGCAGCCGCCTCTGCTACGGGCCTCGTGACCCCAACGACATCGGCCAAGCCTCCGCTGCCGCCGCTGCCTCCGCCCGGCAGCCTCCCAGCCGCGTCTTCAACCTCGTCGTCTTCCTCGTCGTCTCCGCCACCACTACCTGCCGCAACGGCAACCACGACCACGTCATCGTTGAACAATCCCTTGGCGCCTTCGACGCTGACGTCGTCCAACGGGCTCCTGTCGTCTTTGGGCACCGACGAGGATACGCTCGTGTTCAACCAACCCAAGCAACGCAAGCGCTCGTTCAGTAGTCCCGAGGTGGCGCTGATCATGATGAATGCCGCCAAGCCATTGGTCGTCGTCGGTACGTACGAGAGATGCCGCGAGCTCCACGTACGTCGTATCTCGCGTGAGCTGACACCATGCACCGACGGGAGCAGATGCATTCGAGCTGGTCGAGTACCTGGGCTTCGCTACTGGCGAGATCAACCAGGCGCAGCTGCCGATGCAAGCGAGCTCGTTGCGCACCTCGGGACATCAGCACCACCACCATCATCACCATCACCATCACCACAACCGACACAATGCTCGAATCGGCTCATCGCAGCCAGCCTATCCCCATGTGCCACTCCATCAATACCAGCACGGCGCAGTGGTTGTTGGTTCTGCTGGTGTGAGAGTGCTCGCCACTGCCACCACCACCGCTACCAGCACCACCACCAGCAGCAGCAACATTACAGCAACAGCATCATCAGGACCTTCAGCAACCTCCAGCGACACCAGCACGTCCACGTCGTCGTCATCGTCATCGACCATCAGCAGCACATCGACCGCACACCTATCACGGCACCAGTCCCCACCACCTGCATCATCCTCATCGACACCCTATGCTCCAGCGGCGCCGCAGGCGTACACCGCCACGGTCAGTGCACTGGCGTCGCCCAGCTCGCCGCCGCTCTCTCCTCCGTCCTCGCCACCTCCGCCTCGTTCGTCGGTCTCCTCGCCGCCGCCTCGCTCCTTGGCATCGATCTCGCCGCCGCCAGCTCCGCTACCCGGCACCTCGGCTTCGCACTCGATCCCAATGCTGAGCGGCGCGACCGGTGCGGCCTCCCCACCGCCGCCGCCACCGCCGCCACCACCGCCCGCGGGCAGCGGTTTCATCGGCAGCCCGCACATGGCAGCTGTCACGCTCGGCGAACCATGCGTGCCCAGCGAGCGATACGGTCATACGGCAGTGGTCGACACCCGCCGACCTCGTATGTTCGTCTTTGGGGGCAACAACCTCCACGAATTCAACTCGGACCTCTTGTACTATAACTTTGGTACGGATGATGGTCGACGTTGTCGTTGGTGCCTGCTCTGCTCCTCGCCCTCCTATTACTTACCATATTGCATCGTGGCATTCGCAACCGTCACTCCAATCCATCGCTCTGCAGAGCTCCGCACATGGTTCATGGTCAGGAAGCCCGAGGAGCCACCGGCGACTCAGCCTGGTGGCGTGCAGCAACGCATCGCATGGCCACAAGGCCGCCATTTCCATACGGCGGTTGAGTATCAAGGAGGAATGTACATATTCGGAGGCAAGAGCAATGGCTACATGAACGATCTGTGGCGCTTTGACTTTGGTACGTGCCATCACCTACACTGCTTCTGTCATTCGCACCGTAGTGCTTGCTTACCATCTCTCTCCTCTCGCTACCACAGATACCATGACGTGGCAAGAGATTTTTGGCGATGTACGGCCAAACAAACGATACGGCCACAGCGCTGTCGTGTACCGAGGTTCGATGTATATATTCGGAGGATACGATGATTTTGGATTGAAGTGCAACGATCTATGGCAGCTGGACTTTGGTACGTGCGAGTCGCAACTCTCTCTCTCTCTCTCTCTCTCTCTCTCTCCTCTCTTGCGTACTTGCTCACTGAATGGTCGATGCGCTCGCTACAGGAACGAACAAATGGCAGCGCATTCAGACGATTGGATGTGCCCCGGAACGATTCCATCATTCCGCTGTCGTCTATCAGGGAAGGTACGGCAGCAATCAAGGCAACGATCGAGAGAAGAGCACTCATTCACTCGCTCACTCGTCGCTCTCTCGCTGCAGTATGTATGTATTTGGCGGCAAGGATGGACTGCGTGACATTCAGGAGTACCGCTTCGGTTCTCGCACTTGGGCTCAGGTACACTTGGCGTGCCATTGGTGTCGGCTTGCGAATGGATGGGCTGACTCGTTGCGCGTGCGCAATGGCGCGTACTCAGGTTCGCACCAACGGGCCTGATCCCGAGCCTCGCTGGGGTCACACGGCCGTGGTTGCGCGCGGTAAGATGTGGATTCTCGGTGGTTGTGACTCGGTAATCAACTTTAACCACTTTTACCCGTACCACTTTAGTACGTTCTCGCGGTGAGAGCGAGCGAGCGTGCGTACCTCGCGAGCAAGTACTGACGAACCGACCCGAATGCAGACACGTCATCCTGGGCCAAGGCCGACAACACAGGCTACAATCGTCGGTACTTTCAAACGGCCGTCGTGTATAGTGGCTCGATGTACGTGTTCGGCGGCAAGAACATTCACAACTACGCCTTCAACGAACTGCATTGCCACAAGTTCGGTACGGCCACAGCGTCGATCGCTCAGCGTCAGTGAGTCAGTAGCTCACGATTATTGCCTGGCGCTCCAGATACTGGCAAGCTGCGTCGCGAGCCCGATACCTTCATTCCAGACTTTCGGCAGTTGCTGTACGACACGGAATGGGCCGACGTGCTGTTCATCTTCCCACTCGAGGTACCAGCCAGTGACACCGCTCGCTCGCTCACTCACTGCCTCACTCACTCACTCACTGCCTCGTTCGTTGCAGGGCAAGGACATTACGGCGCACAGGAACATTTTACAAGCACGGTGTCCCAAGTTCGCCGAGCTCATCGATGTCGTTGCGCGCCACCGCGAGTCGCTCAACAATGCGGCGGCGGCGGCGGCGGCGAGTGGCGATGCAGCCACCACCACCACCACCACCACCAAGGACACTCCGAGCAACGCCGAGAGGGAGACGAGCACGCCGGCGCCGTCTCGCGAGCGTCGCCAAAAGAGCCCGCATCGAACACGCAAGGACTCGAGCTCGATGAAGCGGACCGACAAGAAGAAACGCCGACGCAGGGAGATCTCGACCAAGTGCCACTACAGCGACGAGGAGCAGATGTACGTGATCTCGGTCACGGGCGTGGCGTTCGCCGTGTACCGCGCGTTGCTCGAGTACCTCTACACGGGCATTTACGACAGCCTGAGCGCGCTCGAGGTACGTGATGGTTCGGCTCGGCTCGCTCGCCATATCTTGTTCTCACGCTCGTACCAACGTGCTAGATGATGGAGCTGCTGCGGTTGGCCGACCTGTACGAGCTCGTACACCTCAAAGGCGTGTGCCGCGAGAGTCTGCAGTCGGGCATCTGCGTCAAGAACGCCATCGAGCTGCTGCAGCTCTCGATCGAATGTCGCGTGCCCGAGCTCAAGAACGCCTGCATCCAGTACATCATCTCCGAGCACGCCGATGCCGACATGCAGGCCGGCTTGAAGAAAGCCGACCTCGAGCCCGAGCTGCTCAAGCAGATCATGCTCGGAATCTCGAACTACCGTATCGAGCGCCAGATGGCGGGTCTGTGATGCTGCTGCCATCGCCATCGCCATCGCCATCGCCATCGCCATCGTACATTTACACTCACACTCACACTCACACTCGTACATAGTAATTATTCTTCATATTCACACACGCTCTCACGCTCATATCGACACATTGCCATCCATACACACCCAACACATCACACACACACGAGTTCGAGGTCGTATTGAATCAATATACGCATCCTCGTTCGACTACTCGCGTTACCGGCCTCGTTTGCGAGCGCGATTGGCGCCCGCTTGGCGATGATGACGTCGCGCTCGATGATGGCCGCCGCCGCCCGCATTGGAGTCGTGCGCAATCTTGACGCGCTTGCTGCTCGGCGAGTCTTCTGGCGCAGCACGCTTGGCGCCCGTGAGCGGGGTCGATGTGTCGGCGAGCTCCAAGGCGACTCGCGGTTGTGAGCGCGACAGCATGGCGCTGGCGCTGGCACTGTCGAGTACTTGTGTGCTGCGTCGAGCAGCGAGCTCTCGCTTGCGAGCAGCCTCGGCGTCCAAGAGCGCGCGACGTTGCTCCCACTCGCTCCTCGTGAGGAAGAAGCCATCGTCCGAGAGATCGTAGGACGAGCCCCACACTTGCGCGATCGTGTGCGAGATACTCGATGCTGCTGGTGCTGCTGGTGTGGCCGAGTCATCACGCTGCTCGTGTGGCTGTGCTTGTTGCTCTTCGATCTTCTGTTGTTGTGCGATCTCAGCGAGGCGAGCTTCTTTGCGCCGTAGGCGCTTCTTGGCGATGCGTCGTTGCTTGCGTGGCATCTGGGCCAGTCGGTGGCCGATATCGACGTCGACAGCCTGCTGTTGCTCATCATTTGCTGAGGAGCTCGCTGCATCTACCACCGAGGCGTTGTCATGATGTGACTGGCCGTCATTCATCGTGTGTTGGGGGAGTGGGTGAGCTCCTTCATGAGAGAGAGAGATGCAACGACGAGCGAGCGACAATACAACAGAGCGCAACCAACCAACCACAACAATAGACCACAGAACTACTCACTTGGTAATACACTACAACGACGACCCTACCCTACTATCGGGGTCTACTTGACGGGCGAGGTGATGGTCGGGGTCGGGGTCGAGGTCGAGCCCGAGCTCGATTCGCGCAGCGCCCAGCGAATCAGGGCGTAGCGCTGCTTGGCGCGGTTGCGCACCAGCACCGTGGAGCAGACGGGACACCGCGGAGAGTTGAGGAACCTCCTTGTTGAGGCCCAGAGATGCGCGGCGCTCTCCTATCCAATGGAGTCGCAGCCTCGTGAGTACAAGCGACCGGTAGAATGAGGCCGCGCGAGAGCGAGCGTACCGAGAATGCGTGGCCGCACGGGTTCAGTACATGGGTCGGCAGGCGGTCGCAGTGCTTGTCGAGCCAGACGCTGGGCGTGAAGCTCACCGGCACAGGGGTGCTGGGCTCTCTGCACAAGGGACACACGCGCGGCAGCGACTCGGACCATGCGAACACGTGGCCGCACGCCGGGAACACGCTCGGCACTGCTCCGTCCGACTGAGTCGCGGCGGCGGCGGCGGCCTCGGCGGACGGGAAGCTGGTCGGTCGTGAGTGATGGCATCGATGCGATGCGATGCTGGCTCAGCCTCACGCGTACCGGAGCGTCTCGAACAGGACCGGGCACTCGTAAGCGATCGTGCGGTTGAATAGGCGGCGCAGCGTGCTCGCGTTGGGTCTGCGTGCATCGCGTTAGGTCGCTCGAGCGTCAGCGACTGAATTCGATTGCGCGGTCGTGAGCGATATGTGAGCACGTACGACGGCAGGCTCGGCTGCTCGTTAGGAGCCAGCCACATTAGCGTCATGTCGCCCATCGTGATGAGCGTTCGGTGCGTGAGAACGTTCGATTGATCGGGCCGTAGCAGCTGCATGGGCCGCACGCTATCGCGAGCCCATTGCATTGTCGATGAGCGAGCAGCAGCAGCAGCAGCATCGCGAGGGCCGCGAAGGCAGCGTACCTCCGTCGCTGGGCGTCGGCCTTGAACACACGGCCACTGACGCTGATCTCGTACCAGGCGTCAGGCTTCTCGGGCTTGCAGATTCCGATGCCATTGACTACGAATGCATCCCACTGAGCGAGCGAACGAGTGTGAGAGTCAAGGTAGGATCACTCGACATTCGACGTTCGTGATCGATGCAAACCTTGGGCGTTGGCGTGGCCGGATCATCAGCACTGCCAGCACCGCCAGCAGCTCCATCGAAGGGGAATCGAACGGCATCGGAGCCGAGGAAGATGTGGCAGTTGGAGTTGAAGCCGGCGGCGTAGATGCGGCACGCGTAGGGCGGCTCGCGCGAGCACACGATGCGGCACGAGAAGCGCGACACGGTCTGGTTGTTGAAGACGAGGTCGTTCTGGTGGTAGACGCGATGCAGCAGCACCGGCGTCTCGCGGCGTCGAACGCGGCCGATCTGGAACATGTCGGTGCTCGGATCGTGCTCGTACACTTGGTGCTCGTACGTGTCTTCGAGCGTCTGCGTCACGAGCGAGAACGTGCCTTCCTCTTCATTCGTGGGCGAGTTCGAGCGAGTGTTTTAGTGAGCCAGTGCCTCCGTTTGGGGGCGCGCGCGCGCGAGGTCTGGCGTACCACAAGCGAGCGATTCGAGGATGGTCGGCGCCGTGAAGTGGCATGCGAGACGTACGCCGTTCGGTACGCGACGCTGCTCGAGGCGGAACTCTTCGAGCAGCTCGAAGCGATCGTGGCCATCATGCGCGTCTTGCCTCGGACCAAGCACCAACAACGTGCCGTAGTGGATCGGCGATAGCAGCGGCTCTGTGGTGCCACACGAGGTCGTAGACGTGCTGCCCGAGAGGCTCGAGGTCGAGGGAGAGTGGATATTGGCGCTGTTCGTGGCCTGCAGCGGCCGCCGCAACAACGATGTCGCCGATGATGTCGCTGCTGATGTCGAGCTCGTGTGTGGCCGCTTGCTCAGATGCCCGGCTGCCTCGTCCGAACAGAACAAATCAGCCCTAGACCGCGTGCGCTTCATGACACCGAGCACCCAGATGCCAGCAGGCAGGCTGATGAACAGAGGTCGACCTCGATACTGGTGTGGAGCGGGCGCGAATGTGGCCGACACGCGAGCAGCTCCGAACGAATGAACGAGGCCGACATTACCCTCGCGCGAGCTCTTTGCGTGTATTTGGCGGGAAAGCGCGACTCGCCCATATGTTGCTGGCCAGCGAGCGAGACACGACAACACGAGATGCCCACCGCTCGGCAGATAACCGAGTGGGTGCCATCGAGTGGTAGGGCTATGATTCACGAGGAAGGAGGGAGGAGGCTGCTCTCCTCGTTACACGGGGCGCACGAACCGCTTGTGCAGCTGTGCCGTGCCAGGCTTGCACCACACCTTCTTGACGGTCTCGTCGCACCAGGTGTACGCCGGAAGACGCACACATTGGTTGAGCGTCGAGGACGGTGGTGGAGGCGCATTCATGAACGCTTGCTCGGGAGTCTTGTAGCTATTCGAAGGGCAGGAGGCATCAGCGAGCGCCGTGCAGACAGTTTGCGAGTTTGCGAGCCACGTACCCGATACCGCACGAGATCGCGTACTGGAAGTCGCCCGAGCTAAAGTCCGAGCCATCGGGACTGGTGGTGGTGCCAGAGGTGCGTCCATCGGCATCGCCGACGTAGAACGAGCTTGAGCAGTTGATCTGATTGTACGGCGTGTTGTAGGCCATGGCGGTGGCCCACATTCCAGCGCACGGCTGCAAGGAAAGCAACAAGGACATCACATAGTGTGAGCAATGGTGTTCGTACGATTCGATTCGGTCTGACTCGATTCGATTCTATCTGATTCGATTCGATCCGATTCGATTCGCGTGAATACCTTGTTGTAGTAGTCTTGATAGAGCGCACCAAAGACCTGGATCGGAATGACCTGACCGGCGGCTTCGGAGATCGCATCGGCCATCTCGTAGAGCTTGGCGACCCAATCCTGCTTCTTTTGCAGGGGCGGGTAGTCCTCGGTGACGTCGAACTGGAACGACAGCACGTATTGGTTGCTCATGATGACGATCTTGTAGCCCTGGTTGTGGAGGTCGCGCATCACCTGCGGAATGGTGGTGAAGGTGAAGCGCCACTGGCGGTACGCCCACCACCAGATGTGGCGCGTGTTGGGCAGCACCCAGTCGGTCTGCGAGCACGACTGGCCCATGGCGCTCCACGAGTTGTTGATCTGCTGCCACGCCGGCGGGATGCCGAGCGTGCTGTCGTAGTCGAAGGCGGCGATCTTGTCCGACGCAGTGACGTTGCCGTAGTTGAACAGCAGCATCTCGCCGTCGCTGCGGATCCACGAGACGCGCGGGTGCGGCAGACGCACCGAGAGGTCCTGCGGCGGCACGTGCTTGGTATCGCGATAGAACAACGCCTCGCTGGAGGACATGAGGCCGCGTTGTTGCTGTTCCACCGGCACGAAGGCGAGCGCGAGCGACACGACGAGCGCCATCGTGAGAGCGAGCGAGAGCGCCAGTGATCGAGACGCCGAGGTGGCCATGGTGAAGAGCAAGCGAGAAGCAGCACCAAGCAAGAGGTGCAAGCGGTTGAGGGATGGGCGAGAGCAGCACCAAGCAAGAGGTGCGTGCGGTTGAGGGCGAGCGCAGCACCAAGCAAGAGGTGCGTGCGGTTGAGGGCGAGCGCAGCACCAAGCAAGAGGTGCGTGCGGTTGAGGGAGAGAGCAGCACTAAGCAAGAGGTGCAAGCGGTTGAGAGATAGGCGAGAGCAGCACCAAGCAAGAGGTGCAAGCGGTTGAGGGCGAGCGAACGAGGGTAAGAACAGTGGCGCGCGTGTCAAGCTGACGAGCGGGATACTCGTGCGAAAGAGGTCGGAAAATCGCGTGACATCTGCCACATCAGCATCGCTCTCACATCATGTGGCCACGTCCCGCTCGCTGGCACGATTTAGTCTCTCACTGCCCCTCAACCCCTCACACTAACTACAACTACCTCACCAACTCCAACTCATCCAACTCTCTCATCCAATGACCCACCGTTTCTCGCGAGTGGCGCCCGCCTCGTGGTTGGTGCTGCTCTTGCTGCTCGTTCTCTCGCTCGGATGCCTCGCGTCGCCGGCTCTCGACGCCAACCAATGGACTCACAAGACGCGTAGCGTCTGGAACAAGGCGGTCGAGCTCGCTCAATCGAAGGCGCACGCCGTCATGATGCCGGCGCACTTGGCGCTGGCGCTGTTCTCGGAGCCCGGCGGCCTGGCGTCCAGCGTCGCCACCAAGAGCCAGAGCGACGCCAAGGCCATCCGCGCACAGCTGCAGAAGAAGGTCGACTCGATCCCGTCGCAGAAGCCGCCGCCGAGCGAGGTCCGCGCCGGCCAGCTGCTGCTCGACGTCATGCAGCAGGCGCTGCAGCTGCGCGACACGTCGCGCGACTCGCACGTCGCCGTCGACCACGTGCTGCTGGCGCTCACGCACGACAAGACCGTCGGCGCCATCCTGCAGTCGGCCGGCCTCACGGCCACCAAGATCGCCAACGCCCTCACGGCCGTTCGCGGCAACAAGAAGGTGCAGAGCGAGAACGCCGAGACCACGTACGAGGCGCTCGAAAAGTACGGCGTCGACCTGATATCGTTGGTACGTCGTAGTTGCAGCAGCATCGCATCAGCAGCATCGCATCTGCCGACTCGACGATGACGGGGTTTGTTTGTTGGGGGCGCGTGTGCACACCAGGCCGAGGCTGGCAAGCTCGATCCCGTGATCGGTCGAGACGACGAGATTCGCCGCGTGATTCGCGTGCTGTCGCGTCGCACCAAGTCGAATCCCGTGCTGGTGGGCGAGGCTGGCGTCGGCAAGACGGCGATCGTCGAGGGCCTCGCGCAGCGAATCGTGCGCGGCGACGTGCCCGAGTCGCTCGCCGGCTGTCGGCTGATCTCGCTCGACATGGGCAGCCTGCTCGCGGGCGCCAAGTTCCGCGGCGAGTTCGAGGAGCGCCTCAAGGCCGTGCTGGCCGACATCAAGGAGGCCAACGGCCGCGTGATTCTCTTTATCGACGAGATGCATCTCGTGCTCGGCGCTGGCAAGACCGACGGCGCCATGGACGCCGCCAATCTCCTCAAGCCCATGTTGGCACGCGGTGAGCTTCGTTGCATCGGTGCCACGACCGAGATGGAGTACAAGGTAGGTGCATTCGCTCGTGCTCGTGCTCGTGTCGGCACCACTCTCTGACCCACGCCACGCGTTCAACTCGCCTGCCTGCCTGCAGCAATACGTCGAGAAGGATGCGGCGTTCGAGCGCCGATTCCAGCAAGTTCGTGTGGCCGAGCCATCGGTCGAGGACACGATCTCGATTCTGCGTGGACTCAAGGACAAGTACGAGGCGCACCACGGTGTGCGCATCTCGGATGCTGCGCTCGTCTCGGCGGCACAGCTCGCCGATCGCTACATTACGACTCGCTTCCTTCCCGACAAGGCCATCGATCTCGTCGGTACGTTGTTGCAAGTGCTCGTGGTGACGCGTACGGATTACTGATGATGTTGTTGTTGTGTGGCGTGCATTCAGATGAGGCCTGTGCAAACACACGCGTCGAGCTGGACAGTCAACCCGAAGTGATCGATGCTCTCGAGCGACGTAAGGTTCGCCTCGAGGTTGAAGCCATGGCACTCGAGAAGGAGGTCGATTCGGCGAGTGTCAAGCGCCGAGAGCGAGTGTTGTCGTACGTACTCACAGAGAGACAGAGAGAGCAAGCAAGAGATACGGCGGTGCTGGTTTCACGAGTCGATGCTGACGTCATTGCGTTGTGGTAGTGAATTGGCTGACGTGCGCGAGGAGCTAGATTCCCTCAATGCACAATACGAGCGCGAGAAGGGCCGCACCGAGCGCTTGAAAGAAGTGCGCCGGCAGATCGAGGAAACGCGCTTCCTGATCGAACAGAACGAGCGCCGCTTCCAGATCGACAAGGCCGCCGAGTTGCGCTACCAGACGCTGCCGGCGCTCGAGAGCCAACTCGAGCAGCTGCTCCAATCGGCCGAGGACGAGTCGCACCGCTTGCTCACCGAGGCAGTGGGACCCGACCAGATCGCCGAGGTGGTGGCACGTTGGACCGGCATTCCGGTCTCGAAGCTGACCACCAGCGAGCGCGAGAAGCTGCTGCAACTGCCTGCCACGCTGCAACGACGAGTGGTCGGCCAAGACGAGGCCGTCAAGTCGGTCGCCGAGGCGATCATTCGCTCGCGTGCAGGTCTGGCGCGTGAGCATCAGCCCATCGGCTCGTTCATCTTCCTGGGACCGACTGGTGTCGGTAAGACGTACGTACACGCTTTGCTTGCTTGCTTGCTGGGTTCGTCTGTAGTGACCAACCGAACGATCTCACACTCACACACCACAGTGAACTTGCAAAGGCCTTGGCAGCCGAGTTGTTCGATGACGAACAAAAGATGGTGCGCATCGACATGAGCGAGTACATGGAGAAGCACTCGACCTCTCGCCTGATCGGAGCACCGGTACGTCACTCTCTGCCTCTCGGCGGCGCTACTCCTGGGTGCGTGTGTGTGTGTACTGACAGCTGGCGAAAATGCAGCCCGGTTACATTGGTTACGACCAAGGAGGCCAACTGACCGAGGCCGTTCGGCGCAAGCCGTACTCGGTGGTGCTGTTCGACGAGATAGAAAAGGCGCACCCGGACGTGTGGAACGTTCTGTTGCAAGTGCTCGAGGACGGCCGGCTCACCGACTCGCAGGGCCGCACGGTGTCGTTCTCGAACACGATCATCATCATGACGTCGAACCTCGGCTCGGAGATTCTGCTGCGCGAGATCGACCAAAAGACCGGCGAGCTCAAGGAGTCGGCCAAGGCGCAAGTGATCGAGCTCGTCAAGCGCCACT
>Ga0097683_1000580_pt1:37500-61437 | contig 61437 bp, 78 predicted proteins | sample ThiBio_1000_plan_2_FD_72846 | JGI IMG/M metagenome (GOLD analysis project Ga0097683, IMG submission 72846) | Wastewater bioreactor microbial communities from Cape Town, South Africa - Thiocy_cont_1000_plan - 1398105538256 (version 2) (version 2) ...
CTTCACCGACGACTTCTTCATCGAGGCCGTGCGCCAGGCGCTCTACGCCTCCAAGATCGTCAGCTACGCGCAGGGCTACATGCTGATGCGCGAGGCCTCGAAGCAGCTCGGCTGGAACCTCAACTACGGCGGCATCGCGCTCATGTGGCGCGGCGGCTGCATCATCCGCTCCAAGTTCCTCGCCAACATTCGCGACGCCTTCGACCGACAGCCGACGCTCTCGAACCTCTTGCTCGACCAGTTCTTTGCCGACGCCGTCCAGAACGCGCAGGCCAGCTGGCGCTTCGTCGTCGCGCAGGCCGCGCTCCACGGCGTACCGTGCCCGACCTTCATGACCGCCCTCGCCTACTACGACGCCATTCGCTCCGACCTCCTGCCGGCCAATCTCTTGCAGGCGCAGCGCGACTACTTTGGCGCTCACACCTACGAGCGCATCGACAAACCCGCCGGCCAATGGTTCCATACCAACTGGACTGGAACTGGTGGCAATGCCACTGCCTCCACCTACAATGCCTAACCGAACGAGAGGCACTCTCTCGCGGCCGAATCGAATCCCCAAGCGAATCGAGCGAATCCCGAAGCGAATCCATCAGTTGTCGTTCTTTCTTTCTTTCTTTCTCTCTCCGCATTCACACGTTCTCACGATAAACAACATATGGAAGGAACCGGGGTTGGCATCTCATTAGATGATGATGATGATGATGATGATGATGATGATGATGATGATGAAATAGATAGAAGCAGCTATCATCTCTATGTACAGGAATAATCAATCATCTATCATCAGCTATCTGCGGCTCCTCCTCTTGTCGCCTTGTATGTTACAGGCAAAATTGCAAGCGTGTGATGGTGGTGGTGGTGGTGGTGTTTACAAGCTGCTCGTCTGCCAGATGGCGATCATGTCGTCTCGTGCAGCTGACCACAGCGTTGTGTCAAAGAACAGCATACCGGCCACGGCATCCGAGTGGCCTTGAAGCTCTTCGATTGGTTGGAGCGTCTGCGGCACAGATAACACAATGTGTCAGCAACGAATGATGGCAACACAAGCTCGAGCTTGTGTCTGTGGCATTGGTTACGCTACCTCTGCGTCCCACAAGATGATAGACGAATCAAATGCACCGCTGGCTACCAGACGACCGTTGCTTGCCATGCACTCGATCCTCGTGAGGTGTACCTCGCTGCACAGGCGATTCGAGATCTCCATCGAGCCCTGCGCATTTGCACATCATCGCATCAGAAGCCGTCGAATGACTCTGCTGACTCGCTCGTATGCAATAACATACGCCATCCTCCCAAACAGCCAACTTGTTGCCGGAGCTCGTCCAGACTTGGTTGCGCACCGGCAACATCCAACTGATTCTCTCGTTGTGTGCCTGGAAGCTGCCCTCGAACTCGTGTGACACCACGTTGTACAAGTGTATCAAGCCCGAGGCCAAGCCGACCCACATGCTACGCCAGTGACCAGACGATTGAGTCATACACTACTGTGTAGATCATATGCAGCCAGCTCCCACACACGCGCTCACATACCGTTTGTCTTGGTGTAAGATGATTCGATGCGCTGGCTCCGGCAGGCGTATCAACGACACGGGTTTCATTTCCTGTGCGCGGACATCTCGAGGCATGAGTTTCGGTGCCTCTCCTCGCGTGTGGTGTGGTGTGGCGTGCGCATACCAAGCTGTCCCACACTCGAATCGCTTGCTCGTTCGGAGCAATGGACCACACTTGGACCGAGCTCTTGAGGAGCTTCACTTTGCTCGGCTGCACCTCCATCGCTGCCATGGCTCGTGAGACATTCACCACAGCGAGCCCGGCGACCTTGTCCGGAGTCGGACCCGTGTTCATGGGAGGTATCTCGGTCTTTTGTTTGAACAACTGTCGTCGTCATCGTCATCATCGTTGTCGTTGTGGTTGCAACGTGCTCCGAGTGAGTGGAGGTCGACACTAAGCAGCAGCCGCACGCCGCAACGCGTACCATGCAATCCCAAACGCGAATGTAGCCATCAACGCCACAGCTCCACACCATGTCATTGACTTGTTTCATGTCGATAACCTGCGACCTGTGAGCCTGCCAACTGCCGAATCTCGAAATCTGCCAAATAGCACAAGAATCGAGTTAGTCTCTCTCTCTCTCTCTCTCTCTCTTGCTCTTGCGTTCGTGACATGGGCACCACTATCGTACTTGGCCATTGGGATCCATAATAATGACGCAGCCATCGCAGCAACCGACCCAAACGTGCGTCAGCGACTGGTTCGTGATGTTGGCGATGCACGAAATCTTCTTCTTGAGGTTGACAATGGTCGGAACGAGGCAGGCTGGCAACTCGGTGTCGACTGGTGGCTCGAGTACGACCTGCGAAGCGCTGTCGCACAGCGTTCGTTTCTCGAGCTTCTGCTGGTATTCTGTATCTAGCTTGCTCGACAGCTGCTGCGCCTCGGGTGTCAGCATCGAGAACAGCGTGTCGACAATCTCGCCGTCGGATGGACGAGTAGCTGGGTCGTGGCGCCAGCACTTTTGCATCAACTCTGCAAAAGGCGGCGGGCAGTCACTATCCAACGAGGGTTGGGTGAGTTCAAGTACATCGAGAGAGCTAAAGGGAGAGAGAGAGAGAGAGAGCAAAAGAGCATACGCTGGTATCGTTGGTCGCAGCTGCTCATCAATGATTCGTTGCACCAGTAGATGTTGCGACGCGGTGGCACTCAAGTATTCCTCGTACGGAATCGCGAGCGACGCCAACTCCCACATCACGATGCCAAAACTAAACAGCCACAAGCAAGCACCATTCATGGCGATCAGCGTGGTTCATGGCAGTGAGCCGCTCAAAAGTACGTGCACTCACACTCGCTCACATACCTAAACGTATCGATGCGATAGTCGTAACCTCGGCGAGTGTCTCGGAGCGCCTCGGGAGCCATCCAACGCCAGGTGAGCAGCGTACCACCGAATGGAGCCGACGCCAATCGCGCGAGGCCAAAGTCGGCGATCTTGGCCACTACCTCGGCGTTGGCCGACATTGGTTGGAGCAGCTGCGCACGGGCGTGGGTCAGACACGAGAGCTGCTGCGCCATCGACACGTGGTTCGTGCGCATCACGGCACGTACAAAGATATTGGGGCTGCGCACGTCGCGATGCATCAGCGGCGGATTCAGCGAGTGCAGGCATGCCAGACCCTTGGCGACATCGTGCGCGAGCCGAATGCGCATGTTCCATGGGAAGGCCGAGAGCGGCTCAGGCGCTTCGCGCTGTGGCTCAGAGCAGCGAATGAGGATGGAGTTGGCAAACCAAGCGCGAGAGCCAAGCGCGAGAGCCACGTACGATCTGCGTGATGAACTCCAGCAGGTCACCTCCGGAAATCAGCTCGAGCACCATTCGGAGCTCAGGATACAAGCTGACTCCCACGGTCTTGACGAGGTTCGGGTGGCACGAGCGACTACACGACAGCAGTGATAAAACCAAACCGAGCCGGGTGAGTGGAGCCGAGCCAGGTGAGTGGAGGTTCGTCAACAACGGTGCTGCGCGATTGACAATCTTCGTACGTGGCTGCGTAGCATTCGTGTTGGAACGCCACGAACAGCGCCGTCAACCCTTTGAGCTCGACCTTGCCTCCGTATTGCTTGACGGCAACCTGGATGCAATCAACGAACGATGTGGGCGGGCGGGCGCGTTACTACCGAGAGCGCCCAAGCGTTTGAGATGATGCTGTGCGTGCACACGTACCTTCATCATGCCCCATGTGCCCTCCCACACGGCGCCGCCACCGCCTTCACCGAGCTTATTGCTCGAGAGCACAATGTCACTTGGCGGAATCAATGGAATGTCTTGCATGCACCAATCAGGACACATGCTCGTGATCCTCACGGCTCGCGAGCGCGTCTTGACGTTGTGGCAGAAGAGATGCATCACGCCCTGTTGCACCAGGGCCACTCGTGAGTCGGCACGCACGACTTCCACTGACTGATCAGGAGTGTGCACTCGTACGTTCATGATGGCTTGTTGCACCTCGTTGATCGAGAAGCGAAACGGTACGTTGGCGGATACTCGCAGCCCGAAGCAGTGTGTGCACAAGGCGAACCGTTGTAGTTCGGGCAGTATCCTACGCGACACCAACAAAACACACTGTCAACGACGGAACGGCAATGCCACGTGGAGGTGGCACGCGTCAAGTGTACCTTGGATAGCGGGACTCGATCAGAATCTCGATCAGCTCGATCAGGATGCGCAACAAGCTGTTTCGAGTGCTGGAGCCACTCTGTGAAGCCAATCAGCCAATGGGCCAACGAGGTCAGTCAGTGAGTCACGAGCAACCACGTGTGCTTGCGTGCACGCGTGTGGGTGCGTGAGACGAGCTGAAGGAGCGAGCTATCAGCGTACGCGGAAGCGGAAGGTCAATTCGCAGTTGGAGAGATCCAACGACACGAGGGCCATCTCGTGCTCGGGCGACGAGATGATGGCGCCGCTCTTCCACAACGACAACGGGTGGCAATCGGGCAGCTGGAGAAAGGCCAACAGCAGGTGATCAAAGAAACCGAACGGAATGTAGCTCAGGCGGTACACGCGGCCGACCTGATGCAAATCGGCCGGCAGTATCTCGGGCCACAGCTGCGCCTGTTCGGGGCTGTTGTACTGCGGCAAGAAGCACGGCACGAACCAGTACTGCTGGTCGTGCAGCTGGTAGTCGGACGAGCAGTGTGCTTGCAGGGTTCCGGCAGCCCGAATCGACACATCATGGTGGCGCGCCTTCCACAGTCGCACCGAGTGGTAGATGAGGTAGCTGCGCTCGAGCACCAGCGAGATGGCGTCGATCTTGTCTGTGTAGGGTATAGAAGCACGAGGAACGCGAGTTGGCCACTCCAGGCAAGGAGGAGAGAGAGAGAGAGAAGTGCAGCGCAAAGCACACGTACCTTTGTAGCGGGAATCGTAGAGGTTGCTTTCGAGCTCCGAACACGGGAACACGGCAAACTGGCCTTTCCGAACGGCAACCAGCAAGCCGACGAGTAGGTCGGTAACCCACTGAGAGAGAGAGAGAGAGAGAAAGATGGCAAAGAGTTTGTGAGAGAATGACGGTTTGGACCACATACGTGTGCTGATGGGGTCGTACTTGATGATCGACAATGATCCAGTCGATCGGAATCGGATCAGCATCGAACGAGATATGTACAATGACGCCCGAGTCGGCGAGCATCGAAATGACGTCTGGCAGCTCGTTGGCCGCGATGCCGAACGCAGCGGCCAGCTGCGCAAACTCGTCGTGGCTGAGGAACTGCTCGCATATGGCCCAGCGCGACTTGGGTGCCGAGGCCTCCGAGTCCGGCGAGCGCATCAGCGTCGACGGCGACGATCGTGTTGCCGAGAGCGTGATGGTTCGTGATGGCGTCGCGCCCTGCGACGATCGACCGCGCACCGGCACGAACTCGGTCGGTAGCGTGAAGGACACACTGGTAGAGGAGGAGCTCAGCAGCGCGCTTGCGATCGGCGACGAAGTGGGCGAAGCCGACGACGAGGTCGTCGCAGTAATGACCGACGACGATGGCGATGACGAAGCCGCGGGCGGCGAGTTTTGAATGGCGTTATCGGACTCACGAAGCGAGCGCTTGCGAGAGAACAAGCGCGAGAGCGTTGTGGCTTTGCTGTCGCTGGTGCTGCGTACTTTGCTCGATTCCTGTTACCATCCATCCATCCATTCATCATCAAATGATGGCCGAAACGAGGAGGTGTCAGCGAGAATGGGCCCAGTTATTAGAGATGCTGCAACACCAGCAGCACGTACAAAAGCTACTGTGGTTTCAGGCTTTGGTTGTGTTCCGTCGTCCTCATCGTCGGAACCGAAGCTGCGACAAAGAAAGTCGTGCAGCTGTACCCACGAGGCAGGCACCGAGCGCACACCAAGCTGCTCGGCCACCTCCTCGATCTTTCGTTGGAGCTCGAGTATGCCCTCGCCCGAGCGGCTGCTCACAAGTACGGCACCTTGGTAGTCGCTGTACCGGTGCTTCGGCAGGCGGTGTGAAGCGGTCTCGACGAAGGTCGCTTTGGTTTCTTCCGAGCAGCTGTGCGCATAATAGGAAGCAGCGAGGAGGAGCATGAGTATGAGTGGAGTATGTATGTCACGCAGTGGAGCAGGCGGCTGCCCGACGTACGCATCACTGTGAGTGCCAACGACGATGATTGGACAGTGCGAGGTCTTGAGGTTCTTGATTTCCTGAAGCCAGTACTCGAGCTCGGTCTATGATACAGTCAGTCTGAAAGCCGACGTAACGACGCCTCTCTCTCTCTCTCTCTCGCTCTCGCTCTCTCTCTTGCAACGTACAAATGGCGAGTTAGACGAGGCAACGTTGCAAACGACCAAGTAGATACTGGGAAAGGTCATGAGCAATCGGTGCGAGCCGTTGCTGCAGTCGTAACCACCGAGCACCAAGGCGTGGTAGAGGTTGCGCGACTCAGACGAGAACTTGATGTTGTACAACATCTCTGTGCGAGATGGCAGACGAATGGTCGAGCCGCCCATTGGCTGTTCGGGACGACACGTCAAGCAACCGTGGTGAGCAAGCGAGCGATCGATCCGGCATGCTCACCGCGTGCTCGCAACGACGACAATGACGACAACGACAGGTACCTTTCCTCGTTTGGATTGTGATGTGCTCTGCAGTGTTCGAAGTAATGAAGATTTGCCACTATTGGCATCGCCAACGAGCATCAGCTTTTTCGTGCTCTGTTGTTGTTGTTGTTGTGGAGGGGGTATCGATTAGTGCAGGTACAAAGCAGCGCGGAGACACGAGCCGCACGTACCCAGGTGGCCGCACGCGTCTCGACCGAGGCCAAGTAGGCGCGGAGCTTGTGCCACGACCAACGAGAGACACCCTACATGAGCGCATTGCGAGCGAGTGAGTGGGAGATAGATAGAGAGAGAGAGAGAGAGAGACAGAGAGAGAGAGAGGGCGTAGTATACCGCTGGCATGAGACTCAAGGGGTTCTTGGAGACCTTGACGGTCTCGCACAGAGACAGTCGGAACGGCAGCAGATCAATGTTGTTGGCGCGCAGATCGAGTTTCTTGATGAGATTGGCGTGCTTGGCCACCAGCTCAGGCACGGCCGACAGCTGCGAGGAGCGGAGGTTGACGTGCGCCTCGAGGCCGGTCGAGAAGGCCGAGAAGACCGCCTGTGCGGCACTCGTGTGGCGGTTGCGCAAGGCGAGTGACAGCGGCGTGAGCTTGTCGACGTCGAGCAGGTTGACGTTGGCCGAGTTCTGCAGCAGAATCGTCACCACCGAGGGCAGGCCGTTCTCGCATGCATGGTGAAGCTCAGAGCGCTTTTTCTGTTTGTTGTTGTTGTTGTTGTTGTTGTTGTTGTTGTTGTCAAGGCCGACAAGCAAGTAAGTACGGACGGGAGGGAGCGAGGAAGGGAGCGAGGAAGGGAGCGAGGGAGCGCGTGCCACGCACCTCGTCTACGATATTGACATGGCCGGCCCAGATTTGGATCAAGGCCATCAACTCCTGCAGGCTCGCCATGGCGTTGTGGATGTTGATGGACTTGATGGTGCACACGGGTATCTGCTCGTTGCGAAAGTTGCGCTTGACGAACTTGTCGCTTCGACCCGTAAAGAGTTGTTTGATGCGATGCTCGATCGTTCGTGTGATGGAAGCAGCTGCGAGTAATGCGGTCATGAGTCAGCGCCAAGAGGGGAGAGCATGATGAGAGAGAGAGAGAGAGCGGAGCGACGTACTGGCAGGGAATTGGGCTTGGACGAGAGGGTGCTGTGGATGGCGGAACGAGTGAGACTCGGAGAAGTCGTCGTAGAGGTCTTGCTTGGTGCAGAGCACGAAGATGCCAGTGGCCGGCGACACCAAGCCCGTGGCGGCGATCGAGCTCACGAGCTCCAGACTGCTGAGAATGCAAGAGGTCGGCAGGCGCGTGCCACTCGGCAGCGGGTCGGCCGAGTGCGTCAGTGGAATGACGAGTACGACCGAGTGCAGCGTCGGCAGCAGGAGCTTGAGGTTGGTGGACTCGTCGACCTCGGTGAAGCTGCATTCATGAGCGAGTGAGTGAGTGAGTGAGTGAGTGAGTGAGGGCTTGCTTGCTTGCTTGACGTACGTCCATCGAATGCCACACTTGACGAAGGTCAGCTCGGCGTCGACTCGCTTCTCGTCCTGCTCGCCTGGCGACGAGAAGCCACACCGAGACCGAAGAATCTCCGAGAGCGACGGCACATACGACACGGAGGCGCCGTATCGTTCGATACTCGACAAGAAGCTGCTCGGGCGCCACGAGGAGGAGGAGTAGAATGCCGTGCGAGAGGCAGATATGCGCGTGCGTGAGTGAGTTCGATTGGATCGCGAGAGAGCGAGAGAGAGCGAGAGAGATATGCACGTACACGTAGGCCGAATCGAACTGGTTGCGCCATCGAATGTCGTCAGACTTGCTGTGCGCCGACTGCATCTCGTACTCGTAGAACTCCTTGGCGATCTGCTGCACCTCGGGCAGGCTCCATAGCCGCGCCGTTCGTTGGCAGAGATCGGGCCCGAACTCGCTAGGCTGTGGAATCTCGTTCACCTGCTCTCGCCATTATGATACGTATGAGACGCCGTCGCCATGAGAGATGGTGGGCGTTTCGATGCATCGATCGGCAGGAGGAAGGGTGGCTCGTCGAGCGGGTGGCGGCGCAGCGGCGGCACGTACCGCGGCGAGGATCTCGGGGTTGGAGCAGTGGGCCTTGAGCGTGTAGAGCAGGTGGTCGACGCACTTGTGCACGTGAGAGATGACGCGCCGTCGGTACAGCGACTGCCTCGTGCGCGAGAGCTCGCCGATGCCCAACACCTGCAGCAGCTTCATGACGGTGCTCTTGCCCGCGCCATTGGAGCCTGCGCGTGGGTGAGTGAGCGAGCTTGCTTGTGATGGCTGGCCGAATCGATTGGCGGAGAGAGCGAGAGCGCATCATACCTATGAGTGCCACTCGGCACTCGGGCAGCTCGGCCATCTACGGTGACGACTAGGCGTCGCCGCCACCACCACCACCACCGCGACGACGACGATGGCGAGGCGCGACAGCGTACGAGAGAGAAGAGGAGGAGAGGGTCGTCAATGAGCGAGCGGGCGAGCGACCAGCTGTGGCGCGTGTCGAGTCGGTGGGCTCATATACAGCGAGCACGATACTGAACGAGCGAGGACGATACTGAACGAGCGAGGTGACGGTCGCAGTCCTCTGGAGCACGTATCTGTCTACTCACTACAGCAATGTGTGCAGCGAGGTAGATACGGTGATATCGCCACGGCACAGCAGGAACCGAGCGACAGGCACAGGCACGGCACAGGCACCAGAGGGAGTGGTTATCGCCTTCGCAAGCTTGAGCGCGAGAGATAGATAGTGAGTGAGATAGCTAGAGTGCCTAGAGTTCCACTTCAGCACTCGGCTTCACCCGCAGCAACAGCAACAACAACGAGGCGATGAGAGCAAGGCGACAGACAGCGAACAGCGAGCAAGCGACTGAGAGACGGCGAGTCTTCCTCCGCTCTTATCTCGTCCTCCCAGAGCACCTTGCGAGTTCCAAGCTCTCGCTCTCGCTTGCTGCTTTCGTGCCGCCCTCGCCTGATGGATGGCTGCCAGCTATCTATCAATCGTGCGATCTGTCTCGAGGAGTGCGAGAGTGGCGCGATTTTAGTGGTTTCGACGAGAGAGGAGGATTCGACAACGAAAATCAAACAGACAGTGAGGCGGCGATAGACAGGTGATTGTGGGCGAGAAGATGCTGTTGATGAGGCTTTGTTGTTGTTGATGATGAGGCGAGGCGTTGGTGACGATAGATGATGCGCAATGGATGGGAGGGTGGGTGGGTGAGATGGCGAGCTTGGGTGGTTGGGTGGATGGATGATTAGATGGTTTGATCTGGCGGCGGTGGAGTGCACACGACAAAACTCACACACACGCACGCAAATTCAAACGTTTGGTTGAGGCGTACAAACGAGATCGAGATCGAGGGAGTGCGTCAGAGGGAGTGCGTGAGTGAGAGAGAGAGAGAGAGATAGAGAGAGTGAGATAGAGGAGCACTTCCGTTACACTCCTCATTCATCGATACGGCCAGGCGAACGAGGAGTGAGCGTCTTACCACGCGACCATCTCAGCTCTTGATCGGCGCGCGACTCGGAAGCTCCTCCCCCTGCCCCTCCTGCTCCTCCTGCCGCTCCTCCTCCGCTTCGACGTTGTTGCTGGCGAGCGACTTCGACCTTGAGATTGCGGCCCTGGAACTCCTCGCCGTCGGCCGTCAAGGCGGCCTTGAGCGATTCCAGGTCCTGGAACTCGACCCAGCCAAAGCCCTTTGGTCGGTTGTGCACCGTATCGAGCTGCAGCGAGACACTCACGACGCGGCAGTGGCACGAGAAGAACTTGGCGAGGTCGTCCTCGGTGACCGTGAACGAGAGATTGCGCACAAAGGCCGTGAACGGCGGCTCGGTAGGCAGCGGCGTCGGCGAGAGGGGCGGCTGCTGTTGCAGGTGATGCTGATGCTGATGGTGATGGTGTGGCGAGTGCGGCGGCGCGTGTTGCTCGCGGAACTCGCGGTGACTGTGACTGCCACTGCCACTGCCACCGTAGTGGTGCGGCGAGTGGTGGTAGCCGCCGCTGTACTCGGCACGGCTGCTTTGGCTGCCGCTGGAGCGCGTGTGCGGCGGCGCGTAGGGATCGCCGCCGGCGGCACCGGCGTCCGAGTGGCGCTGCGACGGCCGGTAGCGGTCGGGAGAGTGGAGTACGAAGCGGTCGCCGCCTCGCTCGCTTCCGGGCGTGTGCGGCGAACGAGGACCCGAGTAGTACTCGTCATAGCGACGCGGCGAGCCTTCATATCGACCACGCTCACCACTGTAGAAGCGGTCATTGAGCGGCGGAACTCGAGGCATGTCGGCTTGTCGCTTGCGGGCCTCTATCAAAGTGAGAGTGAGTAAGTGAGTGAGCGAATGAGTAAGTGAGTGAGTGAGAGAGTGTGAGAGAGAGAGAGAGAGAGAGAGAGAGAGAGAGAGACAGACGTACCAAGGATGCTTGATGGCGAGAGATCCGAGAAACCGGCGAGCTCGACGATGGCAAAGTAGTTACCATCGTGGAGCGTGGCGGCACGATTGACGAGATCGTTGAGGACGACAAAGAGCCGATCGCAGTTGAAGGTCGCTGGCGTCCACTCGTCGACCGGCTTCGAGAGCACCTCGAGCACCGAGGCCGGCGTGTCGGCCGATCGGTGGTTGTAGACGACCTTGGTGAGGCGCGAGATGCCACCGATGCGCGAGTGCAGCCACTGCTGCATCTGGCGGCCGTCGTCGTCGACGACGCGCGAGTCGACTCCGATCAAGTCGCACGGAGCGTGGTCGCTCGGGTACGTGTAGTCGAACTCGGCGGCGACACCAATGCGGTGCGAGTCCTTTTCGACCAGAACCACGTTGTACATCTTGAAGGTCGAGTCCTCGATGAAGGACTTGGTGACGGCGTGGTCGACGACGTCGCGACCGAACGCCCACTCCTGGAGCTTGTAGAAGCTCGGCTTCGAGTCGACGAACACGATGCCGTGCTTCTTGGAGATGACGTACTCGTGGTGCGCACCGCGGCGCTCGGTGCTCGAGAGGTACAGCACCTTGATGAGCTCGTCGAGCGCCTCGCGCTTGATGACCAACGGCGGCGCCGCGATGTTGCTCTGCTCGGCGGCACGTTTCCAGATGTCGGCGAGCGGCTACGAGACAAGACCATCATCAGTAACATGGTGAGAACACGCTGCCAACACACGGACGCGGCGTGCTGGCTTGATGGCGTAGATGGCGGCAGCACGTCATAATGAAGAGAGAGAGAGAGAGAGAGAGAGCAGAGAGTAGAGAGCAGAGCGTACCTTGAAGATGTGCGGGCTGCACAAGGTCAGGCACCACTTGGGCGGCTTCTTGCCCTCGGCCTTGCGCTTGGCCTTGATCTTCTCCATCATGCGGAGGTCGTCAGAGTTGATCAGGTGGCGGTTCTCGAGGAACGTGTCCTTGACCTCCTTGAGGCGCGCCTCGATGGCTTGGTTGAGGTCGAGCGGCTCGGCGCGCAGCGGCCACGTCATGGCGGCTGTATCGTCGATCCAATCGCCGGTGGTGGTCGAGAAGCCGACCTTGCCGAGCTGCGTGACAAAGAGACCGTCTGCCATGGTGGTGGTGGAGGAGATGCGCGGATGGGTGGTGAACGAGAGGAGCAGAGCTGGGTGAGCGAGAGAGCGAGTCGGGAGTTAGTTCGCGGCGGCTGAGCGACTTGGAGGCGGAGGTGGTGGAGGTGGTGGAGGCGGGTGGGTGGGTGGAACGGAATGCGAGGGACGGGTGGGGAGCGTGGGGGAGCGGGCGTGGGGGCTTGGAGAGCTGGCGGAGCGGTGGTGGTGGGAGGTGATGCGAGCGCGAGGGAGATGGCGAGCAACAGCGGCGTGTGCTGCTGCCTGTGCTGCTTGTGCTGGTGCTGCTCGGCAGCGAAAGAACGAAAACCCGAGCGAGCCAGCACACCGAAAATCTGCCTCTTTCGCCTCTTTCGCTCCCGCACTCAATCCAATCAATCTATCGCATCGTGTCCTGTCGTACCGCTTGCTTGCCTGGCTTGCTCGCCTCCTTCATTGCCACCACGACTGCGACAGAGTACGCGCTATACATGGGGCGCTCTCTCGGCGCGTCGGTGCGGCTCGCGGTCGTGGCGCTGCTCGTGGTGGTGCTGGGTTGCGATCTTGGTACGTGCGAAGCTTGCTCTCCTGCACGAGCACGCCAGCGCGCGCGCATCTCGGACAAATCAGCGGGCGGGGTGTGTGATTGTCACCAACCTCGCACTCGCTGATACACCTCGGACTCAGGCCACATGAGCGTGCTTGCCGACAGCGGCAGCGATGGGGAGCAGCCGCTGTTTCCGTTCGACGCGCGCAACTATCTCGGCACCGCGCTGTGCCTGCCGATCGCCATGCTGGCGGCTGGCGCTGGCCTCGGCGGCGGCCCGCTCTTCCTGCCGCTGTTGATCATCATTGTCGGCTTCTCGGTCGAGTACGCCATCCCGGTCTCCAAGGTATGGAGCAAGTGCGTGAGCAAGAGGGCGACGCACACTCGCGCACGCTCGCTCTCGTGCACGTGCTCACACTCTCTCGCGTGGCAGGCGATGATCTTGGGCGTGTCGCTGGCGCAGTTTGCCATCAACGTCACGAAGCGCAATCCAGCCAACAAGGAAACGCAGCTCCTGATCGACTACAACATGGCGGCGCTGCTCGAACCCTTCACGCTGCTCGGCACCATGATCGGCGTCTTCTTCAACGTGCTGCTGCCGAGCTGGTTCACCGTGCTGTCGATCACGCTGCTGCTGCTGATCATCACGTCGCGAACCACCATCAACGTACGCACGCGCTGCTTGGTGCACACATCCGTGGGCGTCGTCGATCACCACCACCAGTATCAGCATCAGCTCATCGTCACGGTCGATGCATGGCGCGTGCGTGCAGGGCATCAAAACCTGGGAGCACGAGAGCGCAGCGGTACTGTGCGGCACCTCGGCGGGCGAGCCGGTCTCGACTTCGGACTACAGCATCAACGAGGCGGTGGAAGCGGCCGAGTACAAGGCGCTGCCTGCGTTCGAGATGCAGAGTCTGTGGCGCATCGCACTCGACCAGTGGCCTGCCATCTCGCTGCTGGGCATCACGTGGCTCTTCATGTTCGTCACGACGCTGCTCAAGAGCGGAAGCTCCGGTACGAGCGTGATTGGCGTCGCGCGCTGCTCATGGCAGTACTGGTTGCTGGTGGTGTCGGCGGTGCCGTTCACGATACTCGTCACGGTGGCGTTCGCCGTGTACCTGCGGAAGCTCAGCACCACAGAAAAGGCTGCACTGTCGATCAAGGTATGTCCTCCTCCTGCTGCTGCTGCTGCGAGGTGGTCGTCGTCGTTGTGACCGCTCACGCAATACACACACCTACACACCTACACAGAAAGGAAGTCTTGAATGGAATCTCAAGACCACGATCGTGTTCCCGGCGCTCTCGCTGCTCGCTGGAATCATGGCAGGAATGATGGGCCTTGGTGGCGGAATGCTCAAGGGCCCGTTGCTCCTCGAGGTGGGCGACATGCACAGCGTCGAGAGTGCAGCTGCCACGTGTGCCTTCATGATTGTACGCGATGCAACAGGAGCTCGCTCGCGTTGCTCTGCTCTGACTCGCAGTCCGTACTCGCACAGATGTTCACGGCCTCGTCGACCACAGTGCAGTTCTTTCTCCTCGGGCGCCTGAACCTGCCGTACGCGCTGTGGTACGGCAGCATCGGCTTCATCGGCTCGATCATCGGCAAGCTGGTGATCAACGCTCTCGTGAAGCGCTACAAGAAGTCGGCCTACATCATTGTGTGCATCGTGGTGTTCTTGGCGCTCGGTTGCTGGGCCATGATGGTCGAGGGCGTGGGCCAAATGGCGGTGGCGTTTCGCAACCACCAGTACTTTGAGGTCACCAACTTTTGTGATGCAAAATGATGACAGAGATAGATGTACAAGGTCTAGAGGAGGCTATCTCGTTCTCGCTCTCGTGTTGTTGTTGTATTTTACTACCATAAAGGCATTGCAAGCATTCCAACGCAAAGCGCGATCGCAGGCAAGAACAGAGCTTATGCGCCCTTCTTCTTTCTCCGCTCTCGCACCAAAAATCCGAGCAACCTGGTCGCTCTCTCGCCTCCATCTCGCTCTCTCGCATCGCTCGCATCTCTCGCCGTGTACGACCTCTGGAACTCGCTCGTCGTCTCGCCTCACAGCTCCTCACGCTGCCTGCCGCTCCGTGAGCCACCATTCTACACATGTTCGCCTCGATCTGCAACAAGCGACGCAAGCGCTCGTCCAGCGACGACCCGCTCAAGGACGTGACGGCGGCCGAGCGCAGCAGCAGCGACAACAACGACGACATGGACGACGACGAGCCGACGTCGACCGAGGACTTTGAGGGCAACGAGGAGGCGCCCAAGGCCGAGCACGTGTACGTCGACATACTGGCCGACTCGTGGCTCGAGATCAAGGACCCGAACTTCTACCGCGCCATCGTGGCCGAGCTGCTCGCGACGCTGATCATCGTGTACTTTTCGAACATGGGCGTACTGGCGGCCGTCAACGCCTTCGAGGGCTGCTGCGGCGGCGGCCTCCACACCTTTGTGCTCGTGTACTTCTTCCTACTCATCGTGTGCACGATCTACGCCTTTGCGCCCTTGTCGGGCGCGCACTTTAACCCGGCCATCACCTTCACGTTGCTGCTGTGCCGCCGCGTGACGCCCGTGCGCGCCGCCGCCTACATTCTCGCACAACTCTCGGGCGCCATCGCCGGCGCCGGCTTCACGTACCTCTCGGTGCCGGAGCAGCTGCGAGGCGATCTCACGACGCCCAGCTTGAATCCACTTGCCAGTGCTGGCGAAGGCATTGCGACTGAGGTAGTGTTACGCTCAGACTGAGGCTCGCGTTCGGATCTCTCACTCACTGGCTCGCTCGCTCGCTCGGTACGTGTGTGTTTGTGTGTGAGGGACAGTTCTTCATCACGTTCGGCCTGGTGTTTGGAACGTTTGCGACGGCGTTCGATCCACGTGGTTGGGGCCATCTCGGTCCGTTCTGGATCGGTGCCATCGTGGCTGTCAACGCTCACGCAGGAGCGTTCATCTCGTGTACGTGGTGGCGTTGGTGGCTGTCGCTTGCCGTGATGGTCGGGCCTCCTAATCTTTACGTGCGCGCTCGCGATTCTGTACGAACGCCTGGACAGCTGCGGCCATGAATCCCGCACGTGCTTTCGGCTGCGCGGTCATCAGTGGCAAGTGGGACCACCAATACGTGTTTTGGGTATGTGGTTGTCATCGTCACAAAGACACCGAGACAGCGAGGAGGAGGAAGCAAGGGATCGATGATTGGTAACTGGCGTCTGGGCGGATGCAGGTCGGCGACATGGTCGGTGGCGCTCTGGGCGGCTTAATCTACGAGTGGCTGTTCATGTTCCGAACGCACGCGCGTGTCAAGGGCGTGCCGTCTACCTCGGGTGACAACCACATTCACAAGTACAGGAAGCAGTAGGCGGCTCCCGCTCCCGTGTCGGTCAGCTCTACTGCTTGCTATTCGATCGATATCTTGTTTGTTCTCTCTCTCTCTCTCTCTCTCTGATTCGTTCGTTCGTTCGTTCGTTCGTTCTACATGGTGTTCATTAAACTACTGCATTGTTGCCACACGTATGATATCTTGCATAACGGCAGCGGCGTATTCGCGAAACAAAAGCGAGTGAGAGCGAGAGAGGAGTATGAGTGAGAGCGACAAAGAGAGTGTGCGAGAAGGAGGAACAGATCACGAGCGCGCGCTCTCTCTACCCGCGCGACAGGTACTCCTCGCACATGGTGGCGGCCTTGGCATCGTTCGCCTTGAGAGCCTTGATGCGTACACGGCTCACTCGGTTCGGATCCTTGAGCTCCGAGATGGCGATCGTGGCGGCCTCGACGAATTTGCTGTGCGACACGCAACAGGCGATCAGTTGCGAGCTCGGCAGGAAGGCTTGTTGCGGACGTAGGCTAGGCTCGTGACGTACCCGAGTTTCAGGAGGATATCGAACCTCTTTCCAGTATCGGAGATCTTGGTCACGTAGCGGGCGGCTTCACGCGGCTCGTTTTGCATCAAGCACACTTGCGCAAAAGGCTAGATATCATACATGACACCGAGGAGGCATTGGGCGTGAGGAGGAGTGCAAGAGCGAGCGCAACGAACTCGCTGATACGCACGTAATAGCCGATGGGCGACTTTTTGAGGCTGAACTGGGCCAGCTCCTCCCACTTGTGCGCCTCGGCGAGCGCACGGATCTTGATCCAGTGATAGCGCACGTCGCTGACGTTGAAGCGCTTCTTGGCCTCGAGTGCGCGGCCCTCCTGCTCGAGCAGAATCAGGCGCGCCATCGTGTCGGCCAGCGGCAGGTCGACGAATCGCTGGCCGCGCATCTCGGCCTCGAGCGAGAGCTGAAAGTTGAAGAGCAGAATCTGCTCCTCGGTGGCCTTGGAGTAGAAGGCAAAGGCCTTGGAGCGCTTGTAGACGGCGAGCGCCGATTGCAACGTGGGAATGCGCTGCTCGACGGTCGGCTTACGTAGAGCGTCGGCAATCAACGAGGCAGCCTTCTCGCTGTCCATCGCGAGGTTGTCGTACGCTTCATCCAGCAAACCAGGAAGCTCCTGTTGCTGTTGTTTACAGTAGGCGATCCACAAGTCGACTGCCTGCTCAGCACGCTCAATCAGTAAGAGTACCATCGAGAGAGAGAGCAAGAGTAATCGGGAGAGAGCTGTACCATGGGATGCTCTCGAATGCTCGTGTAAAAGTGTGTGATATCTCGTGATCGATGGAGTTCCAATAGCACGAGATAGACTATGTCGGCGAGAAAGAACACACGTATCAGTGACGGATGGATGGATGGATGGAAATGTCGTCTACCGTACCGAGATCGGTGTCTCCCGAGTCGACGGCCTTCTTCAACGCAAGGTCCTCTTGCTTCATGCTGATCAGCAGCGGCACTTGGTCGATGGCGCGCGACTCAAAGTCGAGCAGCTTGATGGCGAGGCTCGAGCGCCCAAAGTGATAGGCCGACGTGGCGATTTCAGCGTACGACACGCCCGAGACAGTGGAGAGCTTGGCGACGAGTTTGCTCGACAGCTCCGAGTCCGAGTCGGTCGAGCGCTTGATCTTGGCGCACGCCCAGTGCACCAAGACACGATTGGCCGGAAAGTTGAGAAAGTTACACACGCGCAAACACAGCAAGTGGTGATGGCGGTTGATTAGGCGATCGATGAGAACTTGAGGCTTGAGGGCTTTGAATCTGATCATATCATGCCCGTGAAGGTTGTTTGAATCGTGAAGATCGAAACCGATGTGTTAGCAAGCACCATATGGCACACACCAGCTCTCGCAATCAGACGACGATGGCGACGACGAAGATGACGTACTGGAGATACGTGAGTGGAATGCCGACTGATGGGTGGCGAACGGCATTCAGCAGACGCAGGGTCTTGCACATCTTGACGACGTTGTCAGCTGGGTAGTTCTCGACGAAGCCCTTGCCGAACGACGCGGCCTTGAGCAAGCGGTTCTGGACCTCGGGCTTGAACTCGTTGGCAGCTGCTTCGATGCACGTATCGATGCCGACCGCGAGATCGGCTTTGATGGTGCGAATCTTCTCGTCGGCCTTGGGGCTCTCAGTCTCATAGTCATCGTACGCATCATACAACAGTGTTCCCGGATGGTAGTCCTTGCTCATGTAGATGTTCTCCAAAACACCTGTATCATCATGAGTGAGTGAATAAGGGAATGAGGGAGGGAGAGAGTGAGAGAGAGAGTGAGGGTTGAGACATACGTGGAACACGATGGAGGAACTCGCACTTGAGTGGCGAGATGATTCGTGCGCCATCGAGCTCGGGAATGAGCGCGATCGGGTCGGGCAATGGGTACGTGAGATGGTCGCAGATCGAGTTGACCATGATCAAGACCGTCGGATAGTGCATCAGCACCGACTCGGGCCCGCACCATACGACCTGCGTGGGCGGGAACGGTACGCCTGGATCGAACTCGGAGAGGTTCTTGCTAAAGTCCGACGTGACGACCACCAACTTGCCGGCGCCATTGCAGCACGCGACGTTCTTGCCCGTGGGCGACACGCTCAAGCACGAGAATGGTCCTCCGGCGAAGAGCTGTGTGAGCGAGAGCGAGAGCCAGCAAGTGAGTACCTTGGTTGGATGGATGATGCGTATGGAGCGAGGGCTGTGCGTACGAGATCCTGTGCAGTGTCGCTCACGACCCACAAGCCGTCCCTGACAGCAACGAGGACCTCGAGGTTGCGCGAGGTCGTGAACCGCGGCTCAACGATCGTCCACGAGACTGGCGACACTTCCTGTCGAGTGAGAGAGCAAGAGCGAGAGCGAATGAGGGTGAGAGATGGTGAGTTCGCCCGTGATGGTGCTTCATCAATGAAGAGGAGGAGCAAGGATCAAGCGCACCATGGTGGGAATGGCGGGTAGGACCACAGGGCGCGGCTTGTAGTGGTCGCGCACCCAGATGAAGCGCAGCGAGCGCGTGAGCGCCACGAGGCCCGAGCCGTACACGATGGCCTCGCTGATGGCGATCGTCTCGCCGCTACGTGCCAGCGAGTACTGGCTCAAGCTCTCGCCGTGAATCGAGTATACCAGCACTGTGCCATCCCTACAGATGGCAATCGAGGTGCATCGAGTTCAGCGCTGCACGAGCCAGCCAGCCAGCCAGCGAGCTAGCGAGGCAGCCCCGTACTGCAGCACGAGAACGAGGTCCTCCTTCTCTGTCCAGCCCATCTTGATGACGCGCGGACGATCGACCCACTGTTGGCGATCGAGTTGGCGACAAGGCGACAGTGGCGATGTCAGCAGCGGCAACGAGCGAGAGAGCGTCGCTGACGCGTGTGCGTACCGGAATCGAGGCGATGAAGCCGCCGGCCGAGGTGTAGATATCGATCGAACGCGAGGTGTTCACGTCCATCTGCACGAACTTGGTGTCATCGCGCTTGACGGCTGTGTGCAGATGAATGCGGCGCGAGTGTGTGGCACAGAGGTCAGCGTCAAGCAGCAAGCAATGATGGCGCACGACGGCTGGCGCATACCGAGAGGCCCGCCGAACGGAGCGCCGACGACGATCTCGTCGGTCATCGACACGGAGGTGGTCCAGCGCGAGTCCATATAGTACATTTCGAGCGTGTTGTAGTAGCGGTCTTTGAGGGCCTGGTAGGCCGGAGTCCAGCCGGCCATGGCGAGAGCGAGAGCGAGAGAGATGGTGCAGCAGCGACTGCGCGAGCGACAGACAACGAAGACGACGAGGAAGAGGAAGAGGAAGAGGAAGTCTCCTGCGCCATTCATAAGGCCACTCGCATCGAGATATCAACATCATCACCAATCCCTTGCTACTCTCATCGAGATATCAACATCATCATCAATCCCTTGCTACTCGCATCGAGATATCAACATCATCATCAATCCCTTGCTACTCTCATCGAGATATCAACACCACCAATCCCTTGCCACTCTCATCGAGATATCAACATAACCAATCCCTTGCTACTCTCATCGAGATATCAACATAATCAATCCCTTGTTACTCGCATCGACACATGGCCTCTTCAATCGCGGCCGAGATGGATGAGGTTCTCAAGCGCTACTGCGAGTGCGCGCAACAGATGCAGCCCGACCGAGCGGCAGCCAACGAGCGCCTCAAGTCGGGCTTCTTCAACCTGTCGCGCGCTCGCTACAGCATGGGCGCCCGCGCCGTCTCCGAGACACAGTACAACCTCAACATGAAGGCGCTCTCGCTCGTTTCGTTCGACGGCGAGAGCTTCACCAAGCTGCACCGCGACTCCTACAATCCCGACGACGAGCTGCTGGCATCGCTCGACCTTGACGACGACGATGACGACGATGATGGCAGCAGCTCCGCAGACACCGATGCAATGTCGCTGTTCAAGGCTGCCGCTCGTCCGCACGTCAGCCAGACACCCGAGCCCAGCCAGCCGATCAAGATCTCCAATCCACTCAACTGGTTCGGCATCATCGTGCCCGATGCGTTGCGCGAGGTGCAGGGAGACTTTGTCGCAGGTACGCAGGCGGTCATTGTCATTGTCGTTGATTGCTCACCGGGAGCCTCGTGTCCGTGCAGCTCTCGATGCTTCGATTCGTCTGGCGACACTGGCGGCCGAGATGAACCGCCTGTACCAGCGCTACGAGGAGCTTCGAGCTCAGCGCGATGCGCTCGCTGTTGCGTGAGCGAGAGGCATCGCTCGAGTGGTCTGTACATACGCGCGCGCGAGCTCGCTCGCAAGCCGAGCCTGCGCTTGAGCAAATACACATCCGTCCATCCGTCCACAGCAACAGCAGCAGTCTCGTAGTGGTTGTAGTGGTTTACTTGCCCATGGCTCGGCGCGCGATGCGCGTCTGCTTGAGCAACTTGCGGTGTTTGTGCTTGTTCATCTTGCGCTTGCGCTTGCGCTGTACGCTGTCGGCCAGCACCTCGAGTTCGGCCTGCGCATCGGTGGTCGGAGCGACAGCGGGCGACTGCAGCACCGAGTGAGCATCGATGGCCGCCCGAGCGGGACGCAGGCCCACGAGGCGCTGCGACAGGAAGGCCATATCACAGACGCCCGCCACCGGCGACGAGGTGGCGCTCAGCAGCGACGGCAGCGCCGGCGAGCGCGCGGCACTCGAGGCGTTCGGCACGGCGCGCGACACGCCGGCAGGCGCCAGCCACGCAGCGAGCGCGCGGCCATCATTCCACACAGAGGAGAATCGAGCCACGTGCGTCGTCGTCGTGGCAGTCGCAGGGAGAGATACTACGCGACACGGCCATGTCAAGAGTCGAGCGAGGGACTGCATCGCGAGCGAGCGATCCAGCAGAGACGAGAACGAAGCAACCAAGCAACAACGAGCGATCTCGATCTCTCGATCCCTCGATCTCGATCTCGTTCGCGCTTGTTGTTGCTGCCCACTCCACGACCTCCACACCTGTTCTCTCTCTCTGTGTCTCTTGGTGTCGCTCGCTCGAGCGCGTGCGTGTCGGACTCGTGCTGCATCGTGTATCATCCGGCGTCGAATCTCTCGTGTGAGGCTGCCATCTCGTTTGTTGCGTCGTCTCGAATGACGGCAGCGACAGCGTGCGATCATGAAGCAGCAGAAGCAGCAGCAGCAGCAGCAGCTCGGTCTGCTTCTCGTCGTCGGTATGTGTGCCGAACGCTGCGTGTTGGGGCACCTCATGGGGCTTACGAGTGAGTGTATATGTGTGTCTCGTGACAGCTTTGATAGTTGCGGGGACCATTGCGCAGGTGCCGCCGCCTCCTGCTGAGCCAGAGTGCGCGGGTCTCGACTTTGAGCAGTGCCACAAGAGTACGACGCGTAGTTGAAGAAGCAGCAGCAGCGACGACGACCAGCGGTTGCTCACACGCCTGACTCGTGCGCTACTGCTGCTCGTATGCGTAGATTGTGGCTGCGGATGGTGCAACGGCATGTACTGCACGGCGGGCAATAGCAACGGGCCCACCAATGATACGTGTCGCTGGTGGGACTACGACTGCCACGTGTTCGAGCGCATCGACTGGACCGATGCCATCGTGATTCTCGCGGTGCTCGTGGCCTCGGTGCTCGGCTGCCTGCTTGCCGCCCTGGTGTACTGGTGCATGTACCGCTCGCACCAAGCCGAGCTCGAGCACAAGTACGCCACGGGCGAGGATATGTTCTCCGACTCGGAGTATGACGGCAGCAACCGCTCGTTCGGTGAGCTACCGGCACCGGCGCCATCGCCACCACGAACAGAACAACGACATCCACCATCCGCATATCAGAACCAACACATTTCTCCGTATCGACAGCAGCAACAGCAGCAGCAATATGACATTGCCGCTGCCTCGTACACTATCAACGCTGCCGAGCAACAGCCATTGCTCTCGATTCCTGGCTCGGCCTTCGAAGGCACCGCCGCCTTTGGGCGATCGCCATCACCGTCACCGTCACCAACGCAGCCGCGCCTCATCGGCCAAAAGGTCTCGTCTGCATCTAGTACCGAGTATGCTGGTGGCGACGGGCTGCTGCTAGCAACCTCGGCACCCACATGACTAATTGCATGACGCTCTCGCATCGTATGCGCAACTCTCTCTCTCTCTCTCTCTCTCTCTCTCTCTCTCTCTCGCTCGCTATCCGGATAACTGTAATATACGCTCCTTTGATTGCAAAGCAAAGTGAGTTTCAACGCGGTGGTTGAAAGGAGAGGGACTGGCCATATTAGCAGCTGTTGCTTGCTTGCCTCGCCTCCCTCGCTGCTCCTCTCGCTTGGTGTGCGCCTTCCTTCTCTCGCAGCCAGACATCCGTGCACTCGTTCGTTGTATCTCGTTCGCCATGGAAGCAACGAACACGAGCAAGAACAAGGAGTCGTATGTGCAACAAGCTCCAGGTGCGTAATTTGCAGTGATGGATCTTGATCTAGTTGAGGCAGTATTCTCATGTACGTGCGATACTCACATTGTTCTTGCCGACGATGCTCCTGCGCACTCGCAGCTCCTCGTCACAAGGAGCAGGCTCAAGTCGGTATGCTCGGGTTATCTCTGCTATTCAAGATATCGTATCTTGTTTGTTCACAGTGCCTCTGGTTGAAATAGGCAGGAAGCGTGGGCATGATGGAACGAACGAGCATCCATCAAAGCACCAGAAGACAGCACAAGCACATGAAGATGGTATGCTCGATCTATCTAGCTATCTATCTATCTATCTATCTATCTATCTATCTATCTATCTATCTATCTATCTATCTATCTATCTATCTATCTATCTATCTATCTATCGTGATCGCATCTAACGTAGTTGTTGAACCTAGCCGTCGAACAAGCTAGCAGCCTGGCTAGCTTTGTACGCCGATTTGTTGGCTGGTTTTGGCCAAGCAGCCCCGAGGCAGCTGCAATCACTTCTGGTATGTGCTTGATCCACTTCTCTCGCCTCAATCGATACACATGTTTTGCCCAGTTTGCTTACCTGTGTCATGGTGGTAATTGCCAACCTCTTGCGTTCAGAGCCGCCGCCAACTCTCACTCGTAACTCCTCGGCCGCCGCGGTGAAAGCATGGCTCGCTTGGTTCGGCAAGAGCAACGACCTTCCTGCGAACAAGATCAAGAAGCTCCAAGAGGCGTTCCCCGTTAATGGAGATTGCCTGCTTGATCTCTCGGAGGCCAAGTGCGAACAGTTATGCGAGAAAGAAGGATTCAAAGCAATCATCGGCACGAACCTGTACCGCAAGCTCCATGCAGGTACGGTGCTGCCATTGTCTCCCGCGAAATATCTATCTATCTATCTATCTATCTATCTATCTATCTATCTATCTATCTATCTATCTATCTATCTATCTATCTATCTATCGTGATCTATCTATCTATCTATCGTGATCTATCTATCTATC
>Ga0097683_1000651_pt1 | contig 56778 bp, 75 predicted proteins | sample ThiBio_1000_plan_2_FD_72846 | JGI IMG/M metagenome (GOLD analysis project Ga0097683, IMG submission 72846) | Wastewater bioreactor microbial communities from Cape Town, South Africa - Thiocy_cont_1000_plan - 1398105538256 (version 2) (version 2) ...
GCGGAGAGAGAGGGATTCGAACCCCCGCAACTTAATTTTATCTTTCGTTTGACTAACAAGACTTTACAGAACCGTCAATTTATAATATGTGCCTTTCCGTTTGAGTTTATTTGAGTTTTTATTTGAGGTTTTCGATGGAGGTAATCCTCCGCTTTCTCACCATTCTTTTTTGGTTTCAAAAGAGGCCCGCACCTGAGTTAGAAAAGTTTCGAAGAAGGCTTCCAGATCTCTTTTAGCTCTCTCAGATTTTAGCTTCCTGTGAGAATTCCAGATTCCCAAGTAACTGCCATCTAATGTGTTGTTCGATACTAGCTCAAGGTATTGCAGATGCCCTGTCGACGTACACGTCAGCTTAAATGAGGGTGCCTGAATCCTTATCTTTTCATCTTTAAATTCAAAATTGATGGTATAGTCGATATTAAAAAGATGCAGGGCATTTCTCCCAATTGCATCTACGGCAAATCCATTTAGCGTAACGGATTCATCCTGGACTTCGCTAATGACATTCTTAGGGTTTACAAACTTCTTTTGGGCATACAGCAAGACTGATTTATATAGGTCGGCCTTTTTCTGTCCAGGAATAGAAATAATTAGATAGTCATTTGAACTGTCAGATGCATCCCTGAAGCCTGAAGGAGTGAGAACAAAGGAGGGCGTTGTTCGAGGCGTGGTCTGCCCAGGGGCCGAAGCTACAAGACAGAAGGTCGATATAAATAACAAAACCTTCATGTTCTTTAATCGGAGGTTTTTAAAAGTCATTTGCATGATAAATTTCATATATAGGTATAAATACCTATTTTTTATATCGCGTATTGCCTGTACTTCCGAATTTATTAATTTGCTCATCCCTTCTACCTCTTCCATGAAAATCACCCACTTCTAGTTTTACTCCTGTTGCACTAATCATCATTGTTTCACCCTTAAACCACACTTCATCGGTATGGATACTCCCTGCCTGACCTGTACTAATCGATGCATTGCGTTTCAGAGACTCGGATCCTTTCATCCTATTTATTGTCGTCATCCCCAGAAGAACCGTTTCTTCCAGCTGTTAGCAGCGCCAGATCGGCCATTATTTTCTCAGAGTCTACTGATAAAGTTTCTATCCCCGCCAATGCCTCGTTTAAATTAGTTTCGATCTTGGCCTGGCTCTCCTGCCGGGCCATATTTTTTTCGATGTTTTTTAAGATTTCGGTCTGTGCAGCAAAAGCCTTTGCTTGATCGCGGTAAGCCTCTGCCATCAATGTGAGGACCTTCTTCAACTCACTATTTCCGACTCCCTCATCATCAGTATCATTTTGTTCTATTCCCTCGTACGCAGCTAACAAATCCTTTCGACTAATTCCAAGGATTGCGCCCAACTCCTGCAACCTCGGCCACTTTGGGATTCTCCTTCCATCCTCATAAAATGCATAGGCTCTTTGAGTTATACCCAATTTGTCGCCCACGTCTTGTTGAGACATTTTCTTTTCTAATCGGGCCCTTTTCAATATTTCAGAAACTTGATTCAAATCAATAAAGTTCTAAACAAGAAATAAATGCTACTAAAAGTTTGGATGTTAGAAGCGTTTGCTACTATATTTGTTTCATAATCGTTACACGAAACGAATATACAAATGAAAGTTAAGCAAAAGATATTGGACGTCATAGATAACCCGATTATTCGGACTTCAATTGCTGGCGAACTGCGTGTTGGCGAACAGACTGTCGCTATTCATATGCGCCGCAATGCTTCCAATGGACGAATGACAAAAATGGATTTTTTACAGGCTATCAGTAGGGTGGCTAGTGTAGGAGTGGATGAGATCTTAGAAGAAGAGGGTGAAACGACCATTGAAGGTATTTAAACCCCCAAAGGGCACAAAGATAGGGGAGTGCCAGATTCCACCCAAATACAACTATTGCATATAACCGATTTTAACTGATGGATAGCAAACAAGAGTTTCGACGTCTCCGCAACGTCCTCCAGAAGGGTCTCCAGCAGCTGGATGTTCTCGAAAAAGCATACGAGGAACGGACAGCGCTGGCCCCTAAAGGAAAGAAGAGAAAGTTTTCCCTGCGGCAGGAGCTGGAGCACAATGCGGAATTGGGGATATGGCGCAAACCCACAGGTCTCATAAAATCTAAACATAAGTAAGATGTACAACGAACTATCTACTGCCGAAACGATCACCCACCACTTTGTGGATGATGCTGTGCCTGCTTACGAGGCAATGGAGAGCTTTCGCCGGCACTTTCCCCTGACGAATCCCCAAGTTTCAAACGACGGTCGATCGATGACCTATCAGGCGACAGCCACCCGGGATTCGCGGTTGTGTACAGCACATGCCATGGAACTGATCGACACCCTTCAGCTGCCACTTCAACCGATCATCCTGGACAACAAGGTCTGGATCCTATATACCGGCAAGTAGGTTAACTGATGAGCCCTCTATGGGCGAAACCGGGCGCGGAATAAAATAGTACCTGCTGAATGCGCTCAGGTCTTAACCAACGAGTAATGAGCAACGACCGCATATACACCGATGTTCCGAACTGTGCCTTCCACAAGATCCTCCGGCAGTATGCCATTGAGATCGGCCGGCCCATTCTGACGATTCAGCAGCAGCGGATCATGCTTATCAATTATTCCTTTTTCGCTATAACCTTAAACTAAAATGAAGAAACTCATGAAAATCGCTCGAATTGGCACCTGGTTCTGTGCCGCCCTTTTTTGCAGCGCGATCTGGGGATGGGTAATTTCCCGGCAGATGAGGTTCGCCTTCTTGGCAGGTGCGGCTGTAGCAGGTGCATGGCTCTTTTCCTATTGTTTTAAACAATTCAAACGCATCGCCAATGGACCCCTTTAAACTCATTTTGAGCATCCTGGTTTTTGTTGCCCTTTACGTTGGGTATCAGTGGGGCAAGACCCGTGATGAGCGTCGCCGAGCCCGTGAGAGGAGGATGTTCTGGGAGCGGGAGGAGGCGAAACTGCCGAAGGCAAATAGAAAATAGAAAATCTTTTGATATAAAACATATCGCAAGGTTACTCGTGACGGTCTTTTGTGGCGTGGCTTTCCTGATGGTCATCAACCTTATGACCGGTTGCCGGAAGGAGCTGCCCGTAGAGTCGCCGGCAACGCCGACGCCGAAGCAGAAATGCAGCTGCCGGCCGATGCCCCAGGTAGATACTACGCATGCATCCACGTTAGACCCAGGAACCTGATTAGCGTCCTTGGACGCTTCTGGGGTTGATTCGCACCCTCTCACCTGGCGGCTGGAGATGGGAAGCGGTCCCCACCTCTTTAATCTGTCCGGGCAGTCTCCCGAAGAGTTCTTTACAATCTTCCGTCTTTGACGGAAAAATCTCAAACAGGGCCGGCTCCATACTGCCGGCCAAATGGGGAAGTAGTTCAGCGGTAGAACAGGCTCGCAACGCCTAGTCGGTGGTTCGAATCCATCCTTCTCCACGCTCTTAGGCGGGATATAAGCAGACCAGCGCAGCGGTGGCGAGGCTGGCATACCGCGGAAGACCACCCCAGCCGATGGCAGGCTGACGATCGGGAAAGACCGGGTGACTCTTAGGAATACCAGCTAAGTGAAAGGGATGCGCGCTATCAGACCCGCGCGGGCAGGGTAGCAACGAAAAGGGTTCGACTCCCGGCATCCCTCAAGTAGAATTATTCTACAGTTTAGGGTTTAGGGGTTATTGGCGGGATGTTTCTACGTCCCGCACCTTTTAATAGTTCTTTGAATCAACATAATTGCGGGTGGCGGAATAAGACGCTAACCAGGTGGGCTAACAGGTAACAGACGACAAAGCGCGACAAGTCCGGAAACTAACCACCATGCAGGTATGAGACAATCCTGCCCCGCAAACATATTTTTTTTGATATGTCAACTGATGCCCTACGACCTGATCCCAGGCAGGGGGCCATTCTCAGGTCCATAATAGGATATTGGATTTTAGCACCCTCCGGCTGGTCTCAGCTGGAGGACCATTTTAAAAAATTTTTTATGAATACTTACAGAGAACGTGTACAGGCTCTTATTGAAACCCTTCAGGCTTGCTATGACGAGGCAGGGGTGTTAAGGGATTACTCAGACGGGGAATCTATGAAAGCGCCTTTTAATAATGCCAGGCGTTTGCTGGTGGACGTGTGGAGTCCTCTCCAATCACTAGATAACCGCCTGCCTGACGATGTAGCTGCAATGAACACGAAGGGCTGCGGTTTGGTCAAGGAATCTAAGTAAACCTGCCGGGAGGAATAGCCCGGTTCTATATATATGCGTGATATTTTCGGCGACGAACGTGACCAACTGGAACGCGACAACTGGGCCGCTGCCTTACAAGGCTGTGGTCCCGGCGATGAAGAAGACGACGAGACGGAAGACGTAGTAGACGAAGCGTAGCATCCAATGGGTTATGAGAAGTAAAAGGGCCGGGTGTTGAGCCCCGGCCCCTTTGTAAAACAATTCAATCACAAACGATATGAGCACAAATGTAATGAATTCGCAAAACAGTATCATGCAGGTTCTCAAAGACACGGCGCCGGCTGCCATTGCAGAGCTGGACTTCGTGCGTGACCGGTATGTCCAGAACTATAACGCCTGCCACCGGGAAAAGGTGGGCGAGTTGATGTATCACCGCAACGTGATCCACTTTAAGCAGATCCTCGCCGGCAGCGACAAGCTGCGGGCATGCGATCCTTTCAGCCTATACGCTGTATTTGCAACAGCTGCTGTCAACGGGTACAGCCTGGATCCGCAGGACGACGAAGTATACATTGTTCCAAGAGACGGTAAGGCGGTCCTCCAGCGTCAGGCAGGAGCCTATGTCCGCAAGCTGAAACGCTCCGGGCAGATCCTCGATGCCAACAAGCCCGTCCTGGTCTATCAGGGGGATACCTACCAGGTGCAGAACGGCAGGGTCATTCTCCATGTCGAGAACTTCCAGAGTGACATAATTGTCGCCGGTTATATCAGGTTCGAGCTGGACAGCACCGGTCGCGACTTATATGCTACCTATCGCAGGTCTGACTGGGAGAGCTGGCGCGAGAAGTCGCAGATGAAGGATGGCCCGAATTGGAACCACCGGGGCGCTGGCCAACCGCAGCCCGAGTTCCTGAAGACAAAGATCACGTTACATGCATGTAAGGCGAAGCATTGGGCTATCGGCACTACTCCTGCCAATGTAGAACAGTTTACCGACATAGAGGTGGATGTCGACGACAGCCAACCGGTGGATCGCGCACATGCCTTACAGGCCCACCCCATCGGGCAGGCGACGCGGCCTTTCCAGACGGCCCAACAGATTCCGAGCACTTCTAATCCACAGGTAGGTCCTTCGCCAGGAGGAGTAGCTGCAGGAGCATCTGCCAACGGCTTCGCACAAGAATCCCAGAGCAGCGGCAAAGGCTCCGTATCATTCGAAGACCCTGAAGTATCATTTTAATCACCCGTTAAATACATGAATTTGGAACCGAACAATACCATGACGCCGGCAGCGCAGACGGAAGACAGAGACGCGATCGTCTTCCAGGAGAGCCTGACCATCTTCCAGGAAGCTCCCGGTATCTTGAAGGCGAACAAACTGTCCGTATCTAATGCCAAGGCCTATGCGCAGCGGCTGTTAGATGAATATACAGCTGGCGGTAACCAGTGGTCCGCCGAACTGGATGACAAGGCAAAGAATTTCCTTATCAAGGTGGGCACGACCGTCAAGTCGATGTATGAGAAGCGTTCGCCCTTCACCCAGCTCGCCACCGCCCTCTCGAAGCAGTTCACCTCACTGGAAGCAGAGCTCGACGTTGCCGCAAAAACTCCCAATGTCTTCAACCAGATCCAGGGATTACGCAATGGGTGGGCGAAATGGCTGATTGAAGAGGCGGAGCGTAAGCGTGTGGAGGCGGAGAAGCTGGCAGCCATCGAGAAAGAGAGGGCTCAGTTGACCGGGTGGATTCTCCAGAAGATCGGGGAACTACTGACCGACTACCTTTTCAAGAAGAAGCAGGCATGGACCAACAACTTCAATTCCATCATCCTGGAGGGATTCGAGCAGAGTGCTATGAATCTAAGAAACGCCCCGGTCGCCTTTGACCGTTCCAAACTCGGTGCTATACTTCGGTATGAGATGCCATACTATCCACTTACGGAGGAGCAGCGCAATACCACCAGGATCAAGGCTCATGACGACTATGATTTCGGCGCCTGGATCGCCCGGCACGACCAGGAGATGGAAGAGCTGAAGCAGAGCCTTATCGACCGGCTGCCGGCGAAGAAGCAAGAACTGGAGGAGGCAGCAGCCCGGGAAAGGGAGCGTCTGGCGGAGGCGGAGCGCCAGCGGATCGCCGAAGAGAAGCGGCAGGAAGAGGACCGAATAGCGCGTGAGGCAGAGCAGGCCAGGCAGGCGGAGATAGCCAAAGCCAATGCAGAGGAAAAAAAGCGTCTGGAGGAAGAAGCTCGCATCGCCCGCGAGGCGGAGCAGGCCAGACAGGCGGAGGCTGAGCGGCAGCGGCAGGAGGAAAAGGCCCGTCTCCAGCAGTTGGAGCAGGAACGCCAGCGCCAAGAACAGGAGCGTCTGCAGCAGGAGAAGGAAGCGGCTGATCGCATCCAGCAGGAGAAGGAAGCGGCTGATCGCAAGAGCCGTGAGGCAGCTGAACTGGCGACTTCCGCAATGACTGCTAAGACCCTGTTTGATCAGGCCGCGTCCGCCTCTATGTTCGAATCGGCGCCGGACGCACGGCAGGGATACGAGATCATTGTCACCAACCCCGCCGGATGGGTGGAGATCTTCCAGTTCTGGTACCAGCGTAAAGGCGTGAAGATGGCGGTCGACAAGATGGGGTCGGTGAAGCTGGATTCAATGAAAACCTTCGCCGAGGCCGCCACAAAGGATACTCCCAAACAGAAGGGCGAGCGGATTGACAGCAAGTTCCTGCGGTACGATCTGGACGTCCGGGCAATCAATAAGAAAGACAAAAAGGAGGGCGAGTAATGGCAAAGATCTCCGATGCGCAATTCGAACTGCCGGCAGACTACTTGACGAAAAATCTCCGCAAGGGAATCAGGGTCACTACCTGCGAACAGATGCTTGAACTGGCAAAGAAAGGAGAGTCCGTATGGGTATCCATCTGGAGAAGTACAAAGCCTTCAGCTTTTATGGTCAAATGGCAAGCCGACATCCTAGTCACATTTCTGCGTAAAAATGAGGTATATACCGTCATAAAGCATGATCATGAGTGAGTTCAAAGACCCCTACTACGGCCGGCCGGAGATCAGCAACAGCGATCTCAGTGAGCTCAAACGGTTCTGGGAGCCGGAGGTCCTGCGCCACGACAAGGAGGCTGCCTACCGGTTCGGTACCCTAATCGACTGCATGATCACCGAGCCGGAGAAGATCAACTTCTTCAAGTTCACCTGCGCGGGCAACCAATACACCCGGGATGAATTCGAGAGGGCGGAGGAGATGAAGAAGGCATTCTATCGGGTTCCCTTCTGCAAGCTCCTGGCCCAGCATTCCGAATTTCAGAAGGTCAGTATCCGCCATGGCTTTATGATCACTTTTGGAGGTGTCAGATTCCGCCTCAATGTCCGATGTAAATGGGACCTCTTCGCCATGCCAAAGCTGGGTCTGAGCGGCGATATCAAGAGCACGACCGCGGAGACGCAGAAGCAGTTCGAAGAGGCCTGCCACTATTTCGAGTATTTCCGGCAACGGGCCTGGTACATGGACATCGAAGACGTGAACAATGACATGCTCATCGGGATCAGCAAGAAGAACTATCGCGTTTTCCAGGTGCCGATCACCCGGGGAGATGCCAGATATAGAGAGGGGAGAGCGCAGTACGAGGATCTATCTTTTAAATACGCCTATATGTTCGGCCACCTCGCGGCTTAACCTATGGCAACAAAAACGGATTAATTATGGCCTATCTGACAAAAGACATTTACAGCCACTGCAATCCGGGCAAACGATACGGATATCAGGGACAAGAAGTCAATGTGATCAGCGATCATGGAGGCATTTTCATTGTTAGACCCTTGGACGGATCCACTGGGTTCCACGTCATGCGCGATGAACTTACCGACATGCCATTTAAAAAAGGGGATTCGCAGCCGGCTTCTGTTGATCAGATTGCAACGGAGCAGAAGCAGGCTGCACCCATCCGCCCGTCGGCGCGGGGCAAGGCCGGTCCCAGCCCGGTTCTTCCATCAAACACAGCACAAGGATCGCTCTTTTGACACAATTACCAATATACCAGTATGACCTATAACCAAAAATTGATCGTCTCAAAACTTTTCGAAGGTTGCACCATAGCGGCAATGGGTCCCGGGCAAATAAGGCTACGGGATCCGCAGGGGGCTCCAGTCCTCAAAATCACCGACCGTACTTTCTACTGGTTGAACCGCAACCTTCTCCGTCAACATAAAGGACTCTTCCTTTTAAACAAAAGCAAAATGCGGCAGTTCCATGGGAACAGTTTCGTGAAAAGGCTATACAAAGGGCTGGCCGCCGTGTCGGGCGCGGAAAATCCGCTTCCTCGGTTAAAACTCAGTAGATCCTCTTCCACCAATATGCCAACCCTCTTCTAACCCATTAAAAATGAGCTACGCCGATTATGGTCTCGACACCGTTTCGAAATCCAAGGATGCTGACGAGAGGGTTCGTTCCTGGTGCTGCCTATGGTGCAACCGGGAAGTTAGGGGCGGGTTTAGTATGTGCTTTTCAAACTGGGTCATCTGTCACTTATGCGTCGCATCTGCCCATGATCCGGCAAATGCAGATCGCTGGATGCAAGCCGATGAATGTTTCATGTGCCGAAGAAAGGCCGTCTCAAGCCTGCGAAACCACTCCAGCTGGGCAACTGATATGTATATCTGCCAAGGTTGCCTGCAGTGGGCCAACGATGTTTTATCACCTAAAAAATCAAATACTTCCATGCTAAAGGATCTCCCGCTCGATGACATCGAGCAGCTAAAGAATTATCGGGACACGGAGCCCGTTACGGAAACCGACCCGGACGTTATCGAACTATCCGAAAATATTAAAAAGTTCGAGGTATTACAGCCTATCCTCGTCCGGCCTAAAAGGGGGCAGGCAGGTAAATACCAGCTGATCTTCGGCCATCGCCGGCATGTTGCTGCGAAGCTTGCCGGCCTGATGGTGATCCCCTGCAATATCAAGGATGTACCGGATGAAGATATCCTGGAGATCCAGGTAACGGAAAACCTGCAGCGCAAGGACTGTCACCCCATGGATGAGGCGATCGCCTTCCGGGCCCTAATGAAGGAAAAGGCATACAGCATTGAAGGTATTGCCAACAGGTTTGCCAAAAAGGGCGATTACGTGGCCCTTCGCCTCAAGCTAAATGATCTCATCCAAGACCTGCAGGCGCGGTTTAAAAAGAACGAAATGCCGCTGTCGCATGCGTTTATCCTTTGCCGTCTCAGACAAGAGGATCAGAAGGAGGTCGCTACTAAAAATTGGGCCATGCGGTCAGTCAGCGATCTTCAACAATACATCAATGGCAATATTATTCGACAGCTATCGTCCGCTCCTTTTAAAAGGGATGATGATACCCTCCATCCGACAGCTGGCCCATGCACGACCTGTAAAAAAAGGTCCGGCTGTAACCAGCTGCTCTTCGCTGACATCAAGGAGGATGATCGCTGTTTCGATAAGGCCTGTTACCAGGTGAAGCTCGATGTATTCTTCCTTCGTCAGCTGAGGGACATAATAGAGACCAAGCCCAACGTTCACTTAGTGCAGGCGGGTTCGGAAAAACTATCGAAAGAGGTCAGCACACTCCTTCGACAAATGAATGTCCCCATTCTGGACAATGGTAAATACCAGCGGTCTGCTGGTTACGGGAAATTTAAGAAGCAGGCAAAGGGTTTTTTCTTGGATGGGCCGCTGAGGGGGAAGGTAGAGACCATCTATGTCCAGGGATCCGAGAAGAAGATCGTCAAGGACGGCAAGCCGGCGCAGCGCACTTTGAAGGAGGTGGAAGCGGAGATTGACGGCATAGAGCAGCGCCAGCAACGTGCCCTTGAGCTGGATGCACAAAAAACCTGGCAGGAAGTATCTGACCTCCTTGAGGATCTTGGCAACATGCCCGATATCCCCTGGGAAAATCCTCTTACCCAAGAGGAGCTCAACGCTTGCGCAGCAGCGCTATTGGAATCGCTGACTTCTTCAGACTATGAGGAGGAGGCTTTTAAGACGGTGGGTATTACAGACTATTTCTTCCTGGATCTGGAGGAGGCAGAGCGCATACCAAAAGTAACCATGCCCCAGCTGCTGCGGTTGCTCAGGCTCTTTATGCTTTCAAAGCTGAATGCTGGGATGTCTGCCATGGTGTCTACTGGTCCATTCATGCTTATGCCGGTCCTGAAATCTCCCAAATATCTCAAGGAAAAGGTCGAGCAGATCGAGGCCGTCCAAAACGAAGAAGTTGCTGGCAGGATCGCCCGGGCGCAGAAGCGCCTGGTCAAACTGCGGGAAGAAAAGAAGGAGCTGGAGGCGAAGGCGCCCCTAAAAAAGAGTCAGCCGAAGAAACGCGGGCATAGCAAAGCCAAGCCGGGAAATGGTCTCGCTCAGCTGCTGGATGACACGGAAGAAGGGGACACGGATGATGATGAATAATTGACCTTTTACGTCAACAAATAGGAGTCCGACGCTAATATCTTAACCTTAAATGCTATATGCCAAAAGCGATCTTAACAAAGAGGAACCAGGCCTTTATTAGGGCGAACTGCCTCACTTTGAGCTGCAGGGAGCTGGCGGACCACATTGGCTGCAGCAGGACTCCCGTTAGCCGATACCTGAAGAAGGAAGGGCTGACACCTCCGCCGGGTGTTATTGAGCAATTTCGTGTCCGCGGTCTCACGGGCAGGACAACGTCGGACTCGAGGACTGACAAGGTCCTCCTGCGGAACTATCTTGCTATCCCCCCGCAGCGACTGGCCGAAATGGTAGGGCGCAGTGAAACCTTTGTAAAAACCCGTCTCCGCCAGCTGGGGCTGGTGATCCCCGCGGAAATTGTTGAAAAGCGTAAGGCGGAGTCCAGGATCCAGGTAGGCCAGCAGCCATTCAATAAGGGGCGCCGGCAGTCCGAATACATGAGTAAGAAGGCTATCGCGAAGACGAAGAAGACGCGGTTTAAAAAAGGCCACCTGCCGAAGAACACCAAAGCGGATGGCGTCATTACCCTCCGTACGGACAATAGGGGAGTCCAATACAAATGGATCCGGGTCTCTCTCGGTATCTGGATTCCCCTTCATCGGCACGTATGGGAGACCACTAATGGCCCCATTCCAAAAGCTAAGAAACTTGTATTCAAGGACGGGGACACGATGAACTGCGCATTATCCAATTTGGAGCTCCTTAGTGCGGGAGATCTCATGAAGCGAAACAGCATCCATAACTATCCGGAGCCGATCGCCAAGGCTGTACAGCTCCGCGGTGCACTGAACCGGCAAATTAATAAACATCTCAAACGACTGAAAAATGAAAAATAAGATCAGTGATCTGCGCGACCATATGTTCGCCCAGCTGGAGAGGCTGGGAGATGAGGACCTGTCTGAGGAGGATCTGAAAAAAGAGATATCCAGGGCCCAGGCAATTTCTGAGGTGGGTAAAGTAATCGTGGAATCCGCCAAGACGGAGGTATTGTATGCCAAGCTAACGGGTAAACGGCGTGACGAGGCTACAAAGTTCCTGGAAGAAGGCGAAGAAAAAAGGCCCTCCATTGTCCGGCCCGCAGCTGCATACAGCAACAAGTCTAACGCGCTGCCTGACTCAGGCGAAGAGTAAGGTCTTCCATTAAGTAACCCATTATTCACAATAAAAGCTACGACAATGAAACTGACGTACTTCTCACAACAGACGCTGCCCAAAGAAGCAGCTGGCAGTAAGAGACTGCCCAAAGTCTCCTTTGCAAAGTCCGGCGTGATCACCTTCAACAAAGAGGCCGTGAAATTGCTTGGCCTGAAGCCTGGAGACAAGGTGACCCTCGCACAGGATCCCGACGAACCGATTAACTGGTATTTCTTTAAGGACCTGCAGCACGGCTTTGACCTTCGGTCAGCCTATAAAAACTTGGGCGTACAATTCAACCACATCGAGCTTACGCGCACGTTCCTGGATGCGATTGGTAAGGAGATCGGTGTCACCCACAAGTTCAAGATCGGAGGGGAGCCTACCATCATGAAGGGCGACAAATCACAAACAAAGTATTGGGGCATCCTGGTCAATTAAGCATGGATATGACGATCAACGAATCAAAGTTAGGCTTTGAAGTTTCCTTCCCATTCGATACCCGGAAGAATGACGCTGTTAGGGAAATACACGGCTCCTGGTGGAATGAAACGAAGAAGTGCTGGGTTGTACCCCGCCGGAAGCAGGGGGAGCTTAAACGCCTGCAGGCCCGGTTTAATAAAGGGCATAAAGACGTCGGGCTGCTCCCATCTCAGGTGGGCTTTGAAGTGGAAGCATGCGTGGCCGATAAGACCCTTCCAAAGCTCAGCATCGAGATCCCGCTGAAGAGAGCTCTCCGGGAATATCAGGCAGATGGGGTGGCCTATGGCATTGAAAAGAAGCGCACCCTCATCGGCGATCAGCAGGGGCTTGGAAAGACGATCCAGGCAATCGCCATGGTTGTCGCCCAGAAGGCCTTTCCCTGCCTGGTGATCTGCAAAAGCTCCCTCGTACTGAACTGGGAAAAGGAGATCAAGGACTGGACGCACGAGAAGCCCATGGTTTTCCGAGACAGTGTAAAACGCAGCTGGCCGGTATTCTTCCAGTCCCATTTCTGCCAGTTTGGTATCGTGTCGTACGACTCCCTTAAAAAGTACTTCGTTACTGGCTTTAAGGAGCCGGGCGAGGACGAGGTATTCATGGTGAAGCACATCATGTACCGTTCGGAGATCAGCCTCTTTAAGTCCGTGATCGTGGATGAAAGCCACTACATCAAAGACGAGAAGGTCCTGCGTACCAAGCTGACCGTAGGCCTTTGCCTGCGCCGGCAGAGTGTGTATCTCTTGTCCGGGACCCCTGTTCTTAATGCTCCGGAAGAGCTGTATCCTCAGCTGGTCGCCCTGGGTATCGCCAATCACTTTGGTTCCAAGGCTAATTTCAAAGCGCTATACGGCAAGAACAATCCCCGGCAGAAGGAGGCACTCCCTTACCTCAACTACCTGCTGCACAGGCATGGTTATTACCGCCGGCTCAAGAGCGAGGTGGCCACCGATATACCGCCGAAGACCCGGCAGGTGATCTTATGTGAGATCGACAATCGGGAGGAGTACGACTTGGCTGAGAAGAACTTCAGGAAGTTTCTTGAAGAGCGGCTGATGATGACCGGGGGGCAGATCGACCGGGCGCTACGTGCGGAGGCCCTGGTACAAATGATGCGTCTGCGGGAGATCTCCGCCCGGGGCAAGCTGAAGGACGCTTATCAGTGGATTGATGATCTCCTTGAGCAGGGCGAGAAGGTGGTCATCTTCGGCCACCATAAGGAGATCACCCGGGCCTTGGCGCAATATCGTCCTGATACTACCGTACGCCTGTGCGGATCCGCTGATAAGGAGACGCTGGACAGGCGCAAGCAAAAGTTCCAGACCGATCCCGCGATCCAGGCCTGTGTATGTTCCCTTCTGGCGGACTCTGAAGGTCATACCCTCACCGCGGCAAGCAACATCGGCCTTCTGGAGTTCCCCTGGCACTTCGGTAAAGCCGAGCAGGCTGAGGATCGCGTACATCGGATCGGCACCGTATACCCCGTCACTGCCTCCTACTTCCTGGGCTCCCGGACCATCGATCGGAAGATTTACAAGCTCATCATGTCCAAGAAAGATATCCATGACCTGGTCACCGGCACCGAGGAGGATGTTGAGAACCGCGTGGTCGATAACCTGATCAATTTATTTAACCAAAAAGATGAGGAGGACGAAGAATGACGCCTGATTATCTTCTGGGGCTGCTCGTCAAGAGCAACCGGGCCTTCCTGAAGGCTCAGCGGGAATATGCAGCCTGCCAAGGCGATCCGAAGCGGGATTTGCTGAAGCAAAGTCATCAGCAGGAAGTCCGCCGGCGCCGGGAGGACCTGGTTCGCCTGTTGGCGGTCATCCAGCGGATATTTCCAGTACCTGACGATTAAAGCCCCTGGCTTTCCGTCCATACTAACCACCCATTAAAAGCTAAATTCTCTCATGGCAGGTCGCAATATCAAAGAAGGACTCGATTATTTTAGGCTCGACGTAAATTATGGAACAGAGGATGCCGTGGAGCTGATAGACAGCGAATTCGGTCCCCCAGGTTTTAGGATCATTACAAAGCTCTTGCAGCGCATCTATGCAAAGAAGGGCTACTATATAGAATGGAATGAAAAGAGACGCATCCTGTTTGCCAGTGCGGTCAAAGAAAAGGCTTCGCTGGTCGACGAGGTAGTCGCCAGGTCTGTTAAATGGGGTCTCTTCAATGAGGCTGTATTTAACAAGTTTGGGATTCTCACGAGCGCGGACATTCAAATTAACTACTTAGATGCTGCGAAGCGGCGCGACAGGGTTGATATCATCCGTGAAATTTCACTCAGTAGCATTGCTGCATACGAAAATGCAAATTATGTCACCATCAATTCAATTTGTGTCAACATAAATGCACAGAGTAGAGTAGAGGAGAGTAAAGAAGAGAATAGTAGAGAAGAGGAAAGGAGTAATGGGGCGCCGCTGGCGCCAAGCGAGCCAAAAAAAAGGAATAAAGTCGAACGAAAGCCCTTTATTGCACCTACCGTCGCTGAAGTCAGGCAGTATTTCCTTTCCACCATCGGCCAGCCAGATCATCCTCGCCACTGGCCAGAGGACAAATGCCGCAACGAAGCCGATACTTTCTTCGATCATTATAAAACAAATGGCTGGGTACAGGGCAGAGGCAAGCCTATCAAGGACTGGCAGGCCGCCGTCCGTAACTGGATCCGGAATGGCATCAAGGGTGTTTTTGAAAAAGCTGGGCCGGCGAAAAAAGACGGTGCTCCTGTGTCGCACTCTCGACCTGCCGAGGCACCACCGGCCCTTAATGAACTGCAGACGGAATTGAACTACCTGTTTGAGCGGTGGACAGAAGATCCTGCCCAGGTCACGGTGATCAGCATCAAAGCCGACCATTACAACCTCCTGAAAAGCGCACACATGATCGCATTCAGCGAAGCAGAGGTCGGGAAGATTCGCGGACTGACGCAATCACACATGCTGCAGCACGGTCTGGAGGGGCCGATCGCAGAAACCCGGCTGATGAAGGCTTACGGGGTAATGGAATTTTTCAAACAACTTAAGGGACAAGAAAAGGAGGCTGTTTTCATACCATGAAAAGATACGAATACTACATAGGTATTGATACGGGCGTGGTGACCGGCTATGCGGAATGGCATAAACCCTCTCGCTCTTTGCTACGGGTTGAGGCAACCATGATCCACCGCGCCATGGAGCGAGTCAAACACCTGAAGGATTCCGGATTCGACTTCTTTGTGCGCCTGGAGGACGCCCGATTGCGGAAGTGGATCCCCCGTATGGAGACTGATTCGCGGGAGCGGGGTCGCCGCGAGGGTGCTGGTAGCGTCAAGCGTGACGCCAGTATCTGGGAAGATTACCTCACCGATCTGGGCATCCCTTTCGAGCTGGTTGCCCCCAAGTATAACAGGACAAAGGTGACGCATGACTATTTTGTCCGCCTCACCCGGTGGAACAAACCCACAAACGAACACGGCAGGGACGCAGCGACGCTCGTCTTCGGCCTTTAAAATCAATTTAATGAGCAAACACGAACCACTTGCCGAGATTAGAATATTCGCCCACCTGCGGGAGTACGGGACGTTTATCGCCCGGCATAAGTCTACAAAGAAGTCTTGTGACTCTCTGGTAGAGAAGGGCAAGGCTATCGCCGGCGACATGCGATTACAGAGGTGGGAGTACCTGTTGCCAGAAGAGTGGAAAAAGTCTGAGAAAAAAGCCCCTTACCTCCGCGCGGTCCAGCCTGATCCTCCCGAGGAGAAGATCAACCGTCCGCCCGCCTTGTACAGCAACCGCTCCCACGAGGAGCTTATTGACTACATTTTAAAAAGTTACTGATGATGGAGCTAACAGCCAGGCAGAAGGACTTTTTGGCGGCCGTCCACGCCCGAGAGAATATCTTTCTTACGGGGAAGGCCGGTACCGGCAAATCCTTCATTGTCCGGCAAGTCATCGATGACCTGAAGGAGGCGGGCCGTAAGGTCGTGGCAGTTGCCCCGACTGGGATCGCCGCCAACAACATTGACGGCCAGACGATCCACTCCATGTTCAGCGTTCCGCCGTTCGGCGTGATGGACTACAAGTGCTGCAATTTCTTAAAGCCCGGCATGCGGGAGGTCCTGCAGAAGGCGGACACTTTCGTGATTGACGAGGTGAGCATGCTGCGCCCGGATCTGCTGGATGCGATGAACTGGACTCTGGCCAAGAACGGGCTCCTGCGCCTCACGGATCGCCAGGTGATCTTCGTAGGTGACCTCAAGCAGCTGCCTCCTATTCTCAATGACAATACCCGCTCCGTCCTCTATCAGACGTATAACGGCCACACGTTCACCTACGCCCAGATCTACGAGCGGCTCAATGTCCGGACGATCGAGCTAGACGAAGTTCGCCGGCAGGATGATCCCGATTTCATCGAGGCCCTGAATGTTATCCGCGATGGCGGCAAGCATCCTTACTTCCGACAATTTGTCCACCATGAGCCCAAAGGAGTCGTTCTGGCGCCGCATAACGCTACGGCACAGGAATACAACGATGCCGGTCTCGAGGCCCAGGAAGGGAAGCTCTTGACCTTTTGTGCTACGATCTCAGGATCTGCCAAGCCCCAGGACTTCACCCTGGAGCAGGAGATCCGGATCAAGCATGGCTGCAAAGTCATGTACCTGGTGAACAGCGAGAACAACCCGCTGCGCAACGGCACCCTTGGTACGTTTGTCGTTCGTGATGACAATTTTTTCATCAAGGTCGGCGGCGTCGACTATGAGATGGAGAAGGTCACCCAGACCAAAAAGGAATATGTCTACAACAAGGAGAGTGATACGCTGGAGCTGGAGGAGCTGGGCAGCATTACACAATACCCGATCAAGCTCGCCTACGCCCTGAGCATCCATAAATCCCAGGGCCTGACCTTCGATGAGGTTACGTTAGATCTCCGGCGCCCCTGCTTCCAAAAAGAGCAATTGTACGTGGCTCTCAGTAGGGTAAGGACGCCAGAAGGTCTAAGGATCATTACTTCCTCTACTTCCTCAGCAAGTGGTAGATCAGGATAAGGATTTCAGCGATCAGCTTCCAATTGGTACTAAAAAACTTTTTCATTTTTAAAAAGGGGTGTTTATAAGGCCCCGTATTCTTAAATATTGAGGTCGAATAGGGAAAATCGATTTTTTACCCGATTCTCATGAAAAATATTTTCAAAATGGCCATCAACATCAAAAACTACACAACCGAGGTCGCGGCCTCTAAGAGCATCGAGGCAATCGAGAGGCTCCTGGTCGAATTCGGCGCTACGAACATCATGAAGGAATACGGCCCAGGCGGTCGGGTGATTCAGATATCCTTTATTATCGTCGTGGAGAACATGAGGCTCCCATTCCGCCTTCCCGCCAAGGTGAAGGAGGTTTACGTCTGGCTTAAAAAGAAGTTCCCCCAGCGCAAGGACGCGACGCTCCTGGAGCAGGCTGAGCGGGTGGTCTGGAAACAGCTATGGGACTGGGTGCATATTACCCTTTCAGGGATCCAGCTGGAGCAGCTGGAGACGCTGGAAGCTCTTTTTCCGTATTTATATGAGATCGAAAAGAATCAGACGTACTACCAGCGGATAAAGCAGACAAAATTCAAGGCCCTATTGCCTGGGTGAGATTATGCTTCGGCTTCTGGCCCCATTACGTACTCGTAAGTATTGTTAAATGTAATCAAGAGAGTTCCAGCTATGACGAATATAACGAAGAGTGACCTCGCTAATGAGCTCCTGGACTTCAATTTCTTTATTCTCCGATATGCCAAAGTAATAACCTTATCGTGGTTATCTGAAATCCAATTCTTCTCCCTAATGAGGAGTTGCTGGATTTGGGAGTCATCTTTTTTGTCGTCGAGGACCTTCAGGTTCTTTGTAGCGGTCCGGTACTGGTCTTCGGCATCTTCGACACTTACATCGCCGATAAGCATCCTGGCAGTAGTAAGATGAAGAGAGTAAATACTTGACAGTTCTTGAGAGGCAGCCACCCGCTGTTTGTCTTTTAGTAGATTAGTATCGCTTGCTTGGACGCTGGTGAAATATGCGAATGTCAGCCGCCAGTCATTATCCACACCGAGTTCCCTTATCCTCATAAATTCAGTCACATTGCTATTCAGTTCATCAATTTCATCCTTGTTATTTTCGACTATGAACGTCTGGGTCCACCAGCTCCCTGCGATCAGTATAGATCCTATAATAATTAGGGATTTCTTCCGAGCGCTGATCTTGAGCCTTCTCTGTAAGGAGGGATGCCTGGGTTGGGGTTGCTGTTTTGCGGATGCAGGTTGATGACGTTGACCCTTCCCGGGGTTGTAGGCTTTAGCCATAGAACAGTGTTTAAGGTTAATGAATTGGGGTTCATGAAAGTATGCAAAAAATTACACCCGTTAAAATCTAAATATGAACTACTTCAGCAAGAACATCACCCATCTGAGAAACAAGAAAAATAGGACCCAGCAAGAGATCGCTGATGCTCTCGGCGTGAAATTGAAACGTTACCAGGCCTGGGAGGAAGGAAGAGCGCTCCCGCGACTGCCGCTGCTCCTTAAGCTGTGTGAACTACACGGTAAATTCGACCTTGCTCAGCTGACCAAGGCCGACCTAACGGTCTCGTAAAGCCTAATCTATTTAGGTTTATTTGCAGCATCATGAAAAGAGAGGTTATTTTACAATAATCTTCTTTTCATGCTCGCTGTACACAGCAATAAAGATCTTGCTCTTTTAGGTCGCCTTCTGCTGGATAGACATCCCCAGGTGGCGCAGGATCTGCTGTCTGACTTTCGCGCATCCACGGTCGATCCCCTTGAAACGGACCTTTCCCTTATTCCCATCTATTTCGCGCAGTTCTGCTATTTGCGTGAGACACCCTCCACTCTTGTTCAGCAGGCAAAGTATAACCGGGACCTGAACCACGCTAAGCGGCTGTTCATTGGTGCCGTGCTGTCTATTTACTTTCCCTCCGCCTTAAAAAGTCCGGATCGCCTTAGCAGAACCCATACCGGGATCATTGACAGGCTCTCCGATGTCTTAAGGATCACCAACGGAAGTGTGAGCAGGCTGGTACATGCAGCCATCTTCAACTACAAGGTGTACGATAGCTTCCGCCTGGAAGTAGTCGACCTCACCGATAAACTGCACTCATATGGCAAAGATTCGAAATCGCAAATTAACTGACCTGCATTTTGACAATGCGAATATCAACAAAGGCACTCCGTTCGGTATGGGGCTACTCGAACGATCCGTACAGGAAGTGGGCCTTGCCCGTAGCGTGGTCACCGACAAGCACGATGTTCTCATTGCTGGCAATAAGACTACCCAAATCGCTGGCCAGCTGGGCGTGGAAAAGGTCGTCGAGGTAGAAACAGACGGTACGGAGCTCATCGTCGTCAAACGGAAGGACCTGGACATCAACAGTCCGATGGGCGCCAAGGCGAAGATCCTGGACAACACCGTATCGCGTCACAACTACGTAGAGGATGCCCAGCTGGTCGCAGCTGTCTGCGAAACTGCTGAGATCATGAACATTCACACGTATGGTTTGGGTGAACGGCCTGACCGCCCCGATGAGGATCCCGAGCCCGAGCGCGTATCTTTTTCGGCCAGCACCAAGGCGGTAATAAAGGTAGAGCTGCCCTCCCGGGATGATCTCGCCGATGCCGAACGCGATATCAACTACTTGATGAAGCAGAAATACCCTGGCGCCACCGTCACGGTGAAAGGGGGTAAGTCATGACACCGGACAAGCCAACAAAGCCGCTCACACTGAGACATCAACGCTTCATCAAATTAATGATAGAAGTGGTTGATTTACAAGGGCAGATTAAAGCCTATCAAAAGTGTTTTCCCAATTGCAAGAAGAGAGCAGCCGCAGAGACAGCGAGTTATAGGTTGCTAAAGAATGTTCAGATTCGGGAAGCGATCGATGCCGGTAAGCGTGAGAAGGAGGAAACGATCCGCGAAGCCAAGCGTCAGGAACGCATCCGACTGGCGCAAGAGCAGGTCGCTCACGAGTTCGAGCTGGATGCGATCCTGTCGTCTATAGCCACCGGTACAAGGACCCGCAAGAAGAAGGCTGCTATCTGGAACCCAGAGAACAAAAAGTTCGAGATTATCGTGATCGAGGAGGAGCCTACGGAGACCGACATCATCTCAGCCGCGGACAAACTTTACAAACGCAAGGGGTCGTATGCGCCCACTACCCTGAAGCATGAAGGCGGCGATGCCTTCCTCCAGTACATGAAAGAGGTGGCTGCACTTAAAAAGGAAGCGAATGTTCAGCAAGGAAGCCCTGCATAAATGGATCGACTACCAGGAGGACTGGAACTACTTCTGTTCAGATTACCTAAAGATTAGGCTGGACCAGGAGCAGCAGGACGCCCTGCACGGGATCCAGCACAACCACAAGACGGCGATTGCTTCCGGAACCAGCCGCGGCAAAGACTACCTGATGGCAGCAGCTGCCATCTGCTTCCTATACCTGACACCTGAATTCGACGATAGGACCGGCAAGCTGATAGGGAATACGAAGGTAATCCTGACGGGCCCCACCCAGCGCCAGGTGGAGAAGATCATCATGCCGGAGATCAGCCGCATTTTCCGCAACAGCATATACCTGCCAGGCGCGCTCACTGGGCAGAACATTCGGACCCCTTTTGAAGAATGGTTCCTGACGGCATTTAAAGCGGATGACAAGAACGTGGAAAGCTGGACGGGCTTCCATGCCGTTAATATGTTCATCGGCGTCACGGAGGCGACAGGCCTGGCACAATTAATTTTCGACTCCATCGAAGGCAACCTGCAGGGCAATAGCCGGCTGGTGCTTGTGTTCAATAGGAATACCAATACCGGGTACGCTGCCAACGCCATGAAGTCACCCGCATTCAAGAAGTTCCGGCTGAATTCCCTCAATGCCCCCAATGTCGTCGCCAAAAAGGTTATCTACCCTGGCCAAGTGGACTATCATTGGATAAACGAAATGGTGAACGAATGGTGTGTGGTTATCGATAAAAAGGATATGAGCGCCTTGGAGGGTGACTTCGAATGGGAAGGCGCCTGCTATCGCCCCAATGATCTGTTCCGCTCCAAGATCCTCGCCCTTGCCCCCCGGATCAGCGAGGGTGTCCTGGTGCCGATGGAGTGGATCGAGTTAGCCAATGCCCGATGGGAGGACTTTAACAGGAAGCGTAAACCGATCGAGAAACCTTTGCGCCTCGGCTCCGACGTGGCCGGCATGGGCAGGGACAATTCCTGTAACTGCTTCCGTTATGGAAATTATGTGCAGAAGTTCGAGCTGAAGGAGAGCGGAGGCACCGCGAACCACATGGAGGTGACAGGCGGCATTGTAAGCGTTATGCGTGCCGGCCTTGACAAATACCACGGAAAATATCCACAGGCCTTTATCGATACGATAGGCGAAGGGGCGGGCTGTTATAGCCGTCTGGTGGAACTACCAGCGGAGAAAAAGGACAATGAGTTCCTGAAGGATCGGGTCCACAGTGCGAAGTTCTCTAATGCTGCGAAAGATGCCACTGGCAATCCCATGAAGGACTTCACCCTTCAATATGAATTCCTCAACATGCGGGCCTGGCTGTATTGGTCAGTCCGTGACTGGTTGGATCCCAACAAAGGATCGGAAGCTATGCTGCCACCCGACGACTACCTTGCGCAGGAGCTGTCGGAAACGATGTGGAAGTTTCGCTCCAACGGTCATATACAGATTGAGGAGAAGGAAGAAATCAAAAAGCGCCTGAAGCGGTCGCCCGATCGGGCGGACAGCCTGGCGCTGACCTTCTGGCCTGTCCCCGACGTGGATCCGCGGCCAGAGAAGCGGATGTCAGCGGCGCAATATTTAGGAGGATTACCTTAAAAATTTATTATATGGCAAAAAAGACTGAACGAAACAAATCCGAGGTGGAAGTCAAATTGCTTACGCCACCACTGCCAGGGAGCAAGCGGCAGCAGTCCAAAGGTCCGACGTGGCCAGAAATGGTGAAAGAGCAGACGGATACGCAGCACCTCAATTCTCCAGTCGGTTTCCAACCTGAACAACCCGCAGAAGCCCCAATGTTACTGACGCTGCCCCCACTTCCTGCACCCACGGAGCTGATCCAGGAGCCCTCCCGTTACTTTATTCATGCGACCATCACCTTTTTTGAGGCGGGTTATCAGGAAATTTCTGTTGCCGGGGTTCGCACGCTGAGCGACGAGGATCTGGATCGTATCGATGAACGCATTCATGGCCTTTTCGAGACGCAGATCAGTGCGGCGCTCAAGAAGTTCAAGGCCAGCTGGATGGGTCTGCCTGACGACTCCGGCCTTTTCATCAACACTATTAACCGGCTGTAAGGCCACAAATACTTTCAACTATGGAAATCGAAGAAATAACCACCCTTCTACCGGATTATAAAAAGCTGATGGATGCGATCGTCAAGCAAACGCCGGAGATCGATCATACCTTGTATGCCAAACAGTACGACAGCGAGCAGCACGAAATTGTCACCCGCCCCGACAAGACGGTGACGACAGATGAGGGCACATCACAGGTGATTGTCACGAAGGTGAGCATCAACGACCAGCAGCGAATCGTCAATTCCGCCGTAGCCTTTCTTTGTGGCAAGCCTATACGACTTTCCGCTAACCCGAAGGAGCAGGTGGAAAAGGATCTTCTGCAGGTCCTACAGAAAACCTGGGACGATAACAAACTGGATTATGCCAACCAGGAGCTGGCAAGGCTGATGATGTCAGAGACGGAGTGTGCTGAGATTTGGTATAGCGTACCCTGCAGTCCGGATTACTGGGCCGGAACGCCAATGGAGGGCGCCAGGGCTCGCTTTCGCATGAAGATCCTCGCCTATTCGAAGGGTGATACCCTTTGCCCGGTATTCAATAAATACGGGGATATGGTGGCTTTTGGCAGAGGGTACAAGTTGAAAGTAGGAGATAAGCTAGAGGAGCACTTCGATATTTACACGGAGGCGAAGACGTACTTGGGCGTGAATCAGGCGAATACCTGGGTGGCCACAGAAGAGGCGGTACCTGCCGGCAAAATAGGAGTGATGTATTATTGGCAGGCCAGGCCCGAATGGTGGCCTTCTCAGCGGGCAATTGATCGCCGGGAGCTCGTCATCAGCAAACACGGTGACAGCAACGATTACTTCGGGAGCCCGATGATCATTGTCAAAGGCAAGATCGTCTCCTTCTCCAAAAAAGGAGAAGACGGGAAAGTGATGGAAATTGAACCCGGCGGGGATGTTTCTTCGCTTGCGTGGCCTCAGGCCCCGGAATCGCTGAAGCTGGAGTATGAAAACCTGAAGTCACTCATTAACGACCAGACCGATACCCCGGACATTGGGTTCGATACCATGAAAGGACTGGGTGCTGTAGCCAGCGGCACGGCTCTGAAGTTCTTCTTCATGAAGCCGCATATGAAGGCTGCCAGGAATGAGCAGACGCATGGCGAGATCGTCCAACGCCGGATCAACTACCTAAAAACTGCTCTTATCAAGCTCAGCCCGAAACTAGAAAAGGCAGCAACCTTGTCTATCAAGCCTCTTTATGAGTATTACCTGCCCAAGAACGACCAGGAGATCGTCACGAACCTGTCAACCGCCACCGGTGGCCAGCCGACCATGAGCCAGGAAACAGCGATAAAGATGAATCCATATGTCCAGGATCCTGAAACTGAACTAGCGAAGATTAAGGACGAGGCCCAGACCTCCGTCTTGAACCAGCCACCTCCCGGAACCAATTAAATCACCCAAAACTCTCCACTATGCTCGCAGCTGACTTCCCCGAACGCAATGCCATCTTGGGCAAACCTGATGGTATGACCGACGAACAGTGCTATGGCCTACCGATCCACCGATACACGAACGAACAAGGCCTGGAATGCGTCCTCAGTAGATGGCGTCCCACCAAGGAAGACCTCGCAGAGATGGTCAGGACTGGTGATATTTGGCATCACTCAATCGGGGCAACCGTGTACCCGTTCTGTCTCCTCGCAGATAATCCTTTCTTGCCAGCCACCGCTCGATACTGGGAGCCAGGCGTCGGATGCAGCTACGAGCAGGCCTGTGAGGCTGCGATCCTGCTGGCTACGGGTGAAGGGATCGCAGTTGACTTTCCTTTCAATGGCGTGATGACACGGGTCTATCCTGACAATCGGGCTCCCATTTCCGCATACGTCGAGCTGTACAAGGCAAAGACAATCGTCAACCATTACACGGACCTCATCAACCACGCCAATGCCAACACTCGACCAGCAGTATGAGGCCCGCCACTTGCGCAACATTGCCAGCTTCAATCGGCGGATCCGCGCGATATACGAAGGTGCCATCAACCAGCTGGTGCTGATCGCAGCTACACTGCCATATAACGGCCAGACAATTGCCCTCACGGATTACCCCGCCTTAAAAAACCGGATCGATAAGGTTATCCAGGACATGCACGCCAGTATCTATTCCACTGTTGTCAACGGAATCGAGACCGGCTGGTCGCTGGCCAACGAAAAGAACGATATCCTTGTCGACCGTCGCCTGGCAGGAAGGAAGCCAACGGAAACAGCAAAGCAGATCCTTTACGACCCTAACGCGGATGGGTTGAAGCAGTTCATCGAGCGGAAGGAGCGGGGGCTGAACCTTTCTCAGCGAGTCTACAACACGCTTGATCTTTTCGGTCCAGAGCTGGAGCGGGGACTGCTACTTGGCATCGCAGATGGGGACAGTGCCTCGACAATGGCCACAGAAATGAAGTCTTTCCTCAAATACCCGGATAAGCTCTTCCGCAGGGTGCGGGATGCAGAAGGCAAGCTCCGGCTATCCAGGCCCGCTCGAAACTTCCACCCTGGCCAGGGAGTATATAGATCCAGCTACAAGAATGCCCTACGGCTGACCGGTACTGAGACAAATATCGCATACCGTAGGTCTGACAGCACCCGGTGGGGACAGCTACCTTTTGTCGTGGGTATTGATATCCATACGTCCGCCAACCATCCGAAGTACGATATGTGCGACGAGTTGAGGGGAGCTTACCCCAAGGACTTCGTCTTTACCGGCTGGCACCCACAATGCATATGCTACCAGACACCAAGGATGCTTACAGATGCAGAGTATAGTAGGTACGAGGACCAGATACTGGGTATAGGTAGTTTCCTTGGTGGTGGTGTCAACCAGATAGAGGAAGTACCGAAGGGATTTACTGATTTTCTGGAGAAGAATGCGAAGCGAATTTCGGGCTGGAAGTCTACTCCCTACTGGATTGCGGATAATTACGCATACACGTCACGCTTTTTTGAAGGGCCGCAAATATAGGTGTATAACTGCTAAAAAAAAATTAGTATTTCCCCTGTCAAATTTGGAATTTTTCTTTGATGAGATAATGAAAAGACGGTATCTTGCACCATAGCTCTTTTACACGAGAAACCCCCAGCTGCTAACTGAGGGCTTAATGACCTTTGGTCAAGGCGATTGATTTCACGCACAAGATAAGGTGCCACGTCCTTCCAACCAAAGATTATTTTCTCACACTGATTATCGAGTAGTTTCCGAAGGATTTGCCGACCGTAAAAATACGGTGCGACAAATCACAAGGATTCTATATATTTGCAACGACATTGCCAAGATTGCAGTACTAGCTGATCCCCTGATTCATGTGGTTAAATTAGTGAAAACAGAAAGGAACTAGCAAGGTACTAAATGAATAAAGCCCGGGTTGCAAACCGGGCTTTTAGTTTGTGTATTATCACAAGCGGGTTAAGAGCAGCGACCTTAAAGTGCTGATCAAAAATCGGTTAGTATGATTTTTTGCGCAATGTCAAAAGCAAAATCTAACCCTGAACCTCCTTGCCGTTGCACAGACGGCATAGTGTATACCCCCTGGATCACCAGGAATGGGAAAAGGGTATACAAGAAGGGAGGAGGCGTATTCGCCTTCCGCTGCACGAGATGCAGCAACAACATCTAAGCTGGTCTGATTCATAGCATTCAGAAAATTCGGACCGCTAAGTCCAATTGATGACCTTCTAAAGGTCATTTCCCCGGCCCTTGTTGCCGGAAGTTCAAACGACCAGGTGGGGCGGAATCCCATCTGGTCTTTTTATTGAACGAAAAACTTTCGCGTTTCGTAAAATGTTTCGAACAAATATGCGGAAAAATTCTCACATTGATAGAAATTTTGGCTGATTTGACCTAAAGTTGACCTGTTGTGAGCATCTTATTTCGAGCAATTGCATTCTAAATTCTAATATAAATAGTTAATTATGAGCAAGATACTTTCTTACGAACTTATTGATACGCCAAGCTTGGGTGAATTGAACCAGTTTGTCCAAAAAAGACTGAATGAAGGTTTGCAGCCTATCGGCAATCCCTCTGCATATTTCATCCCTGACGTAATGGATAAAGATGGAAACATCATCAGGCCTGGGACTACAAGATATGTCCAAGCAATCGGCAAGTATCAAGACTAGCCAGCTTTTGACGATAATATTTCTGTGAACACCCACTGCTCTGCCAGCCAGGTGAACACCACGAAGAATACTTTTCCTCCCAGGTCACCATCCCGGTAAGGTACTTCGCAGATAGAATCTTCCTTCCTGCCGCGCCACGGCAGGTAAGTTCTGCATGCCTCGACGAGCTCCTCCTCGTTAAACGGCCCCTTTCTTACCAGCATAAGTGAAACAATTGAAGATGTTGCAAATATAGCCCGGATGGGTTTGATGCAGCCTTCTAATTTCATGCTTCGAAACATTTTATCACAATCCCGACACGACATGCGCGACAAGATTCTGGCACAACTTATTACCAAATATCCAGGGGTGCCAAAGAAAATTTTGGGGCTGGTGGCCGACAAGTTGGCTACAACAGCAACGGAAGAATCGCAGATCCAGGGGGCTATCGCCGGACTGGACAATCTGCCCATCACTATCACCGAATTTGCTCATATCCTCCAGCAGGATGGCGATGCCAGGGTAACCGAGGCGCTCAAGAAGGCCAAAACCAAGAAAGAGCCCACCGGGGACAATGACACCGATTCTGATGAGGAGCCGGCTAAGGACGGTAATGCTGCCCTCGCTAAACAAATAGCTGATCTAACCAAATTGGTCCAGACCGTTGTCCATAAAGACACACAAAAGACCCTGACAGATCAGCTGCATGCAAAGCTCTCCGAGAAGAAGATCCCTTTACACATGGCCAAAGGCCGTGTTATCGAAAAAGCTGAGGATCTGGACTCGGTTGTAACTGACATCGAGACAAATTTCAACGAGCTGAAACAGGAATTGGCTAACCAAGGATTCACCAGCACGTCAACGCCAACTGGCGGGGGGCCAGCTGAGCAGAAAGGGGGGGCCAAAGCTGTAGACGCCGACATTGAGGGATGGGCGAAAGGCGGAAAGCCGCAGGCAGCGGCGGGAGCAACCACTTAACATCAAAATTTTTTCACTATGATTGGACCTAAGAAAGTCTCAGCCAGTGCACCTATACCTATCTGGCAGCGCGTCCACGAGAACGCGCAGGGAGGCTTTACCCTCGATAAAACCGGCCTGGTCGACGGTCAGCTGATCCCAGGCGGTTCGCCCTTCGGTTACAATGAAGCCACCCGACTCGCCCGGGTGATCAAACAGGCGACGATGGCTCAGGATGCTGGCGCCGCCGACCTTGACTACTATGTCAAAAAAGACCATAATCTTGCTGTTGGCGAAATTTACTCTCCTGCCATCGGGGGGAAGGCATACGCCATCACGGCAATCGACACAAGCGACCCTGCAAAAGATAAGATCTCCTTTGGGACAACCTTGGGGGCGGTTCTTGCGGGCGCCGTTATCTTCCAGTCATCCGCAACCGGTGCCACAGCTGGCGCATTCATTGTTACCCCCCGTGGTCTGCTTTACGCAGATGTCTACGTGGAGACGAACAAAGAGGTGACTATAACCATCCGCGGTACAGTGTATGAGCGCCGCATTCCTGGCACCCATGGATCTATAAAGGCCGCCATTCCCAACATCATTTATTCACAATCTTACTAAAACCCCGAATAAGGAGGAATTACTATGGCAACCATTAAATCTATTTTCGGGGTTTATGCGGAGCGTCTCCAACTGGTCATTGATCGAAGCCTGGATACGTTTGCCCCTGTTAACTTCACCAGCTTTATGGACTGGGGCACACCCTCGCCTAATCTCACTTTCGAGAGTGCGATTGGGAGAAGCCGCATTGAGGCAGCCGCCTCCATCGCCGACAGGAGCTCTCCCGCGCCCCTGCGTAGCCGGCAAGCGCTGGACAAATTGAGCGGGCAGGTACCGGCCATCAAAGAGAAAATTGCGATGGACGAAACCTCTTTCCGCAATTACCTGACTGTCCAGCAAATGCAGGTATCCGATGAGGTGAAGAAAAAGCAGCTCCTGGATCTTCTCTTTGGCGATGTTCAGCTCGTCGGCAATTCGGCCATGAAAAGGCTCGACTTCATGTTCATGCAAGGTCTTTCCACAGGAAAGATCAGCATCTCAGTTACCAACAACCCGGATGCACTGGTAGCATCCTCTGATATCGACCTGCTCCTGAGCGACAGTAACCGGCAAAATTCCAGCGTAACATGGGATGCGGCCGATAAGACCACTACGAAGCCGATAACGGATATCGCTGCTGTCGTGGAAGATGCTGCCAACAGGGGGATTGTCTTCGACAAGATCCTAATGACGCGCGTCACCTGGTTGAACTTCATCAAGTCCAAGGAGGTGATCGACAGCCTGAACGGGTTCCAGCGCGTAGCAAAGGGCACTATCACCCCGACGCTTGCCCAGGTGAATGATTTCCTGGCCAGCAACCTGTATCCCACCATCCAGATCGTCAGCCAGAACAAGATCGGTATTGAGAAGGACGGCAAGATCAATATTCAGCAGCCCTTTATCGATGCGTCGGCTGTGTTCATCCCTGCCGGCAAGCTCGGCGAGATCAAACTGGCCATGGCGATCGAGGAAATGAAGCCCGTACCGCAGCTGTCGTACGCGAAGTACAACAATGCCCTGATCAGCAAGTGGGCGAACAACGATCCCTGGATGGAGTTCACAGCTGTAGAGCTGAACGCCTTCCCGTCGTTCGACGCCATCGATCAGATCTATATCCTGACGGTGAACCATTAAAAGTTCTTTGAGTGACTAAGAAAGAAGCTCTTATAGCCACCTGTCAAGCGTCCGTTCCGGACGGTTCCCTGGAGCTCTCCCTGATCAACCGGGGGCTGACCGGGACGGACGCTTATTCGGCAGCAGATCAGCAAGCCGTCGAGCTATGTGCTATCGATGTGCTGAATGGCCTGCTGTCAACCCCGGATATATCAGAAGGCGGCTATTCAATACGCTTTGACCGTGCAGCTGTCCAAAAGCGGGTGCTCTTCCTGGCCCAGCGTAACAATGTTAGGGCCATCACTGATGCACAGATGCCGAAGGTAAGGGGGGCCAGTCCATGGTAAGGCAGGTTACCATCATTATCACGCCTGACATGGTTGATCTTACCCAAATCAACCTTTCTCAGTTCTCGGGTTACGATATTGATGTGGCCAGGTCCGGGTTTCCCCTGGCTGAAGCTATAGAGTACCAAAATCTTCCTTCCGGTGGATTCAAGCTCATAAACGGCTCCAAGTTCATCCTGAACGAACGGTACACCGTTACTCCGCTACCAAAACAGATCGCGCAGGACCCGACGTCTACCTATCCGATATCCCAGTATCCTCATACGCTGACGCTGACCTCCATCAGTGACTCCGTGCAGGATGGGAACGGGAATTGGATGCAGGGCGCGGTCACCGTGAGCGAACGAGCATGCCGAGCCGAACCATCAAGTAGTGGCCGGTACCTGGTGGGCAGCGATGGTGATAAGATCTACTATGATTTCGTCATCTACATGCCCCTGCCAGCTGGAACGATTGGTGCGGGAACGAAGGCGGAGATAACGAACCAGGATCTGGAATTCCTTGCAAAAGGGACCATTAAACGGTTCAATCGAGGACAGCTAAACGCACGGGCATGGCTTTGAGCATCACACCGAAGTTCACGCGAGAGCAGCTTAGAGAGATTATTAAGACCAGGATGGACAAGATCGAAATGGCCGCTATCTCCCGGCTCCAATTCGTGGGTGAGAAGTTCGTCACGAATGCCCGCAACAACGGAGCCTATAAGGATCGAACGGGCAACCTCCGTAGCTCTGTAGGTTACGTGATCATGAAAGACGGGGTACAGATTGCGGCAAACTGGAAGGTTTTCCCAGCCGTTGACCAAAAGGCGAAGAATGCTGGTATCGGTGTAGAGAAGGGACAGGAGGCAATTGACGAGATCGCCAAAGAGCTGACGGCAAAGTACCCCAAAGGCCTGATCTTAATTGGCGTGGCTGGCATGGACTATGCCGCAGCGGTGGAAGCGGGCAATTACCGGGCTGGTTATGAAGGTGGCACCTATGTAGTGGATGGACCTGGTCGGGACGTGATCACTGCCTCCAGTATTCAGGCAGCCGCCGACCTGAAGAAAGGCTTCGAAGAGTTACAATCCAAAATTGCCCAAATGAAATGAGGACAACACTCGACCTGGTAGACATTATTTGGCAGACACTGACCGGCTCTCCTGTTAGGGATACCATCACGGGCGCCATCTATAAACATATACGTCCTGTGAATAGCAGCAAGGAGGATGTAGTCATCAGCTCCCTCCCAATTGTGAACCTGGATCTATCGCAGGCGGTGGCAATGGTCAATGTCTTTGTGCCGAATAAGACGCAAAACTTAAATGGCGCCCAGGACAATTCTCAGCCGGATGGGGCTCGCCTGAAAACGCTTACGGATCTGGCTATATCAGCACTCAGAGATCAATGGGGAGAGGACTACAATTTCGATGTACAACAATCGGTACTTATCCGGGATGAAATAACCGCGAGCTGGTACTACAACATACGTTTAAATTTTTATTCGCTCACTTAAAAATAATTTCTCATGTCAACGAAATACGGCCTTGGCCTGGTTTCAATCGAATTTGCTGCCGTTGCTGGCGACGGTGGTCCCGGTAATGCCTTTACGGCCCTGGGAAATACTGTAAAGGGCTCTGCCCAGCTCACCACAGCGGATGGTACTACCACTGACTTTAATATCGAGGAGCAGGATGATCCTGTCGAAACGGTGCAGTCTACGAAAGGAAAGACTACCTTGGCCTTCTCCTGCTATGATGTGCAGGGACCCACGCTGGTAAAGTTCTTTGGCGGTACTTACACACCATACGCTGCGGGTCCTCCCGTTGTCCCTGAAAGCTATTCGCCGCCTGCCACCGTTCCAACAATTGAGAAGACGGTCCGGGTGACGGATAAAAAGGGCAACATCCTCACCATCTGTCGGGGGAGCGTAAAGGCGAAATTTAGCTGGTCCTTCACGGGTGACAAACTCGCCCAGGTGGATGTGACCGTGGATATCCTGACGCCTACAAAAGCCAATACGCCGGCCTATACCATTGTGTACCCTCAATAACCATCTAACCTGTTCTATTCACCGGGCCCGTAACAGGGCCCTTTTTGTATAAGTATGAACAATTCCGAAAAAGATCTGCTGCACAACGTTGGGAAAACCCTGCTGCAGGAGCCAGTGATCCTGGAGGTGGGTGTTCATCCACGACATATGGTACACAGAGTGCTGCAAAAATGTATGCTGGCGCCAACAAAACGGTGTCTTCCGATCCGGCCCATCACCCTGGGCAACCTGGTGCGGATCTCCCGCCTGCTGCTCGAAATGGGGGCGCCCACTATCGACAAAGACAATCTGCTGGAGGGTAATTACCAGCTGATAGCCGACAATGGGATGCGGGTGGCCAGGATCATAGCCATTGCGGTGCACAATCAGCGCAGTGAGCCGTCTGACCGCCTGGTGCACTTTATTCGTGATCATTTCACCAGCCGTGAGCTGGCACTGGCGGGCGGCCTGGTACTGAAACAGATGGATCTACAGTCTTTCATGAATACTATCATCTCTGTCAAGAAGATGACGGTGATGAGCCCGAGAGATCAGGGGAGTTCAATAGCCTCTGGGCAACCGTTGGAGGAGTGATCAAGTACTTCCGGTTTACCATGGAGTTCGCCCTCTGGGAGATCAGCCATGCGAACCTGATCATGCTGATGGCCGCCATTCCTAAATACAAGAAGAAGGGGGAAGAGAAGAAGGAGCTGGACGGTCTCGACGAAATGGACGACATCCTTAAAAACATACTGTAATGTCAGTAAATGTCTTAGGCGGAAGCCTCGAATTTGATGCCATATTGACCACGGATGGCCTGGGTGCTGCAATGGCCAGCATTGAAGCGGATCTCTTGAAGATAATTGAAAGGTTTGAAAAGGTGGGCAATGTCGGTACTGCTTCACTTGACGATCTTAAAAAAAGATTTGCGGAGCTGGTGGCGCAGGAAAAGGCCCTCACCGAGGCCTCCGCCAATGCCACCGATCCGGCAAAAGTCAAAGAATACAACGACAAGATCGGGGAGACGATCGCAAAGATGAAAGATCTCTCCTCTGAGCTGAATAAGGTTCAGCAGTCCAGTTCCTCCGTCGTAATTCCCACCCAGCCTGGCGCCGCTATTCCTGTGGTGCCGGTGAATGCAGGGCAGAGGCTGGAAGAGCTGAGGGCAAAAATGGTCGAGCTGGAAAAGGAGGAGATTAGGCTCCAGACCGCTCTTGAGCGTACACTCAACCCGGAGCTGATAAGGCAATATAACGCCGCCATCGATGTGACCATCGCAAAGATGACCGCCCTGGGTAAGGAAATACAGGCAGCCCAGGCAGCATCTCCGTCGGAATCCGTCGCATCTGCGGTATCGCCGACTACTCCTGCAACACCCACACCCACGGAAGATCCTGTCGAGCCGATTAAGAAGCAGATACTGGCGTATCAGCAGCTGCAGAACCTGCGTAATAAGCTCGCGTCCATGGACAAGAACGATCCCCTGTTCAAGGCTACGTTCGACGAGGCTTTACGGCTCCAAGGCAAAATAAATGAGGTTAACAGGTCCTTACAGTTATTCAGTCGCGGAACGGCAGGCTTGCAAGCCTTGACGGGCGCAGTCAGGGGAGTGGTTGGTGGCTTTGAGGTTTGGAATGGCGTTCTGGGTATTACTGCCGATCAGAACGATGAGGTGCAGAAGGCGGTTACCCGGGCGGTGAGCGCCATGAGTGTCCTGAATGGGATCCAAGAGGTCGTCGCACTGTTCGATAAGCAAAACGCCACCAATCTATACCTTACGAATCTTCTCCGAAAGGAGAGCGCTGTGGCGACGGAGCAGCAGGTCGTCGCAGAGGAGGCGCTGGCCGTTGCTGAAGGTGAGCAGGCAGTCGCTGCAGAGGCCGCGACGGTTGCCCAGGTGGAGCTCAATACGGCCATGGAGGCCAATCCTGCCGGTATCCTGCTGCTGGCCCTTACGGGGATCGTCGTCGCATTACAAGCCTTTGCTTCTTCGCAAAAGGATGTGACGGAACAGCAGACAAAAGCCAATGAGGCGGCTGCGGAAGGGGCTGACATTCTCAATAAGCTGGTGGAGCTTCAGCGGGAGGTATACGATGAGCGGGCTCGTGATGCTTCCAATGCCGTCAACCTGGCGCAGGCCCAAGGCAAGTCCGATCAGCAGGTCCTTGACCTTAAACTTAAAGCCCTTGAGGCCCAGAAGCAGGCCAATCTTTTTGCCCTGGCTGGTCTGGGCTACAGCAAAGAAGATCTCGGTATCTTAAAAGCCTCCATTGAAAACGTGCTGGAGCGGCAGCATGCCATCAACGCTGCCCGGGATGCTGACGGAGAATTGACGAAAGAGCAGCAGAAGCAGCTCGACCTCCTGAATGCCCAGCTGAAGAATTACGAGGCGCAATATGGTCCCCTTCTGCGGCTTGTCGATGGCAATAAGCAGCTGACTACCCAGATTGCGGAGAACAGGGCCGAGAGCGACAGGAAAATCAACGAGGCGGGGTTGCGATCGTTCCAAGCAGTGGCTGACACCCAGCTGCAGATCGCCAAAAAGAATACCAAGGAAGAGCTGGACGCCAAGATCGAGGCCATCAGACGACAGGAAGCTGTCCAGCTGAACAATGCCAACCTGACGGCAGCCGAACAGGTGGATATCGCCGCGAAAGCGAACAGGCAGATTGATGACCTAAACAAGGCTTATCAGCAGACCCTTTTAAAAGATTCTGTCGATGCTGCACAGGCTAGGCTGGCCGCCACACAGAAAGGATCGGAGCAGGAGCTGGACGCCCAGATCGCCGTCATTCGGGCGACTGCCCAGGAGCAGCTGGCGGAGGATGGCTTATTGGCCGGTGCGCGGGCGAAGATCCGGGCACAGGAGACGGCCGATATCCAGGAAGTGGAGCGTAAGCGTGCCCTTCTCATCCTGGACAATCAGAAAGAATCCCTTCGGGCTCAGCTGGACCGGGTAGAGCAAGGGTCCCAACAGGAGCTGAACCTGAAATTGCAGCTCCTGGACAACCAGGCAAAGGCGGAGATCGTGTCCGCGCAAGGAAATGCCGAAAAGATCCTGCGGATAAATGCTGACCTGGAGAAGGCACAGGCGGACCTTCGGAGGAAGTATGCCCTGGATGCCTCCCAGGTGGAGGTGGAGACAATTATCTCCGGCATCAATACAAGGTTGGCAGCCGTAGAGAAAGGCTCGGAGGAGGAGCTCACCTTAAAAAGGAAGCTGGTAGACGAGGAGGCCCGTCTGGATATACTTCAGGCGGAACAACGGATCACCAATGAACGTCAGCTATGGGCGAAGATTTTGGAGATTAACGCAGAGGCTAATGCCAGAAAAAAGCATTTAGATGATTCTTATTATGATCACCTTCTAAAAGTGCAGTTTGATGAAATTGAAAAACAGGACAGGATTCTAAAGGCTCAAAACGACGCAGCAATAAATGATCCCCTGTCTACACCTGCACAGATCTATGCCAGCCAAAGATCGAATATTGAAATTGAAATTGCCAAAACGAAAAAGGAGCTCGCAGCGGTTCAGGACAGCATTACCAAGCAACAGGGGAGTGCCAAATTTCTCGATGAGCAGATTACCGCATTAGCTGCAAAGCTGATAGCACTTAAAGGACAAGAGCGCTCGTTAGACAATGGGGAGCAGCTGAGAAAGCAGCAGCAGCTCCAGAAAAATTTTTCCGATTTCGCTGCATCTTTACAAAACCTCGCCGGAGCTGTTCAGGCAGTGGATCAGAACGCTGCCCACGCAATAGATTCAGTTTCCAAATTTGCCGATTTTGCTTCCAAGGCGCTTAGTTCCTTCGCCGGCTTCTCCTCCGGCAATATTGTTGGAGGCGTTACCTCAGCGATAGGGGCCATAAGCGACCTTTTCTCTCTGATCAGCAGCAACAACAGCGGCTTAACCAAAGATCAGATCGCCGAACTTCAGAACCAGGTCATCATAGGTGAGATCGAGGTCACCCGCCAGTATGAACAGCGGCTGCTGGATCAGGCTAAGCTCAACAAGCTCAGGTTGCAGGGCATTGAAGAGGAAACGCGCCTTTTACAGCAGCAGGCGAAAACCACCCAACAACAGTTTGACGATCTCCTTGCAAAGATCCAGCAGGAGCAGGGACAGAAATTGATCAACAACCCGGTGGGTGGCGCCATTGCTGCCCTGATTCCGCAAGTTTTAGCAAACTTCAGTCTCCAGGGCCTCACGTATGATCAGCTCAATGCTCTTTTCCTAAAGGGCGAATTGACCGATAAAGCGAAGGGGCTTTTCGAAGAGCTGCAAAAGCTGAAAGAGGCCGGAGTCGATATCGACCGGCAGCTCGCCGATGCTAAAGACCAGATGGAGCAGATATTTACAGGGACAACGGCTAATGATATCGCTTCATCGATCATTGACGGATTTAAGGCCGGAAAGCGTAGCGTAGCGGATTTTGCCGATGACTTCCATGACCTGATGCTAAATGCCATGCTGTCCGCTCTGGAATCCCAGACCCTGGCACCTGCCCTGCAGGAGTTTTACGATCAATTTGCAGCCTTCAGTCAGACTGATGGCCTATTGACGAGTGACGAGATCGAGCAGCTACAGAAGCAGTATAATGATATCCTGAAGAATGCTGCGGACAAGTTTGATCAGCTGCAGCAGATCGCCGGTGTAAACCTGAGTGGACAGGCATCAGGAGCCAATTCTTTGTCTGGCGCCATCAAGGGCATCACGGCAGACCAAGCGGAGCTGCTGGCTGGGCAGTTCGGGGGATTACGCCTCACGGCTATGGATCAGCTGAACATGGCCACCAGGCAGTTCCAGGTCCTCCAGGACATCCAGCGGGATACGTCTAACCTGCCGGAGATGAAGGACATACTTCGGTACATCAAATTAAATGGAGTCAAAATAACCAGTTAAACTTTTTACCATGGCAGACAGATTAGGGCGCCATTTCCTCGATGGCATGGATTTATGGACCTCTTTCGGCATTTTCGTAGAGTCAGGATCCGATGACTTCCTGAAATTCCCCGACCGCAAGGATAGTATCTCCCACGACTGGCAAGACAGCAATGGGCTGGATGTAGATCTATCCCGCGTATTCTTCCGGGATAGGGATATTACTCTCAAGATGGCCATCGTTGTGGGCAGTGAGGATGAGTTTTGGACGAAAAGAAAAGCCTTCCTGGCCCAGTGGGCCCAGCCGGGGACGCACCGGCTAACTGTGGGAGAATTCCAGCAAACCTTTTACGTGTATTATAAGGGCTGTGGGTCCTTCTCCCGATTCACCAGGATCATGAACACCACGAAGATCATGTGTAAGTTCACGATCATAGTGAGCGAGCCGGCGCCCACGTTCGATAACAACGATGTGTTCATCGTCGATGAGGATGGCAGGTTCCTGGTGTCCTGATCGAGCCTATTACACAGAAACTGCCCCAGAATATTCACATAAAGTTGTAAAAAATATTCCGCAAAAGTTGTAGACCATGGATACCCTCGACATATACCGCGCCGGCAGCCTATTCGTAACCATCAAGCCGGACGACAGTTCCACCCAGACGAAAAAGGTCATGGGCGACAACACCCTACAGCTTACGTTTAAGGACTCCCGTAACATACAGTTCATGGTGAACGACTATTGTACGGTCTTCGGGGAGAAGTACCTGCTGAACAGCAGGCCGGTGGTCAAGAAGGATTCTTCCTACTATTGGGAATATTCCCTCAACATGGATGCGGACAGCCTGGAGCTGTCTAAGGCTCAGTTTCTTTTCCTGGGAGCGGACAATACGCTGAGAGAGTCGGATTTCTCACTGATGGGTACAGCCGATACCTTCATGGATCTACTGATCCAGAATGCCAATAGGGTAGGAGGCAGTTGGATAAAGGGTAATGTCGTCGGTACCGGGTACCACCACATGACATTCTCCGGTCAGAACTGTTACGAGGCGCTGGGCAAGTTGGCCACCGAATTCGATACTGAGTTCTGGATAGACGGTAGGACGGTGCATCTTTTTGACCGGGCCAGGGATACGGGCTATAGCTTCAGGCAGGGGAGAAATAAGGGGCTTTATGATATCACGCGCCTTCCCACGGATAACACCAGTATTGTTACCCGCCTGTATGCCTTTGGAGCAAATAAGAATTTGCCGGCATCTTACCGCAATTCCACACCGCGGCTGCTGATGACCGAAGGCACCTACTACCTGGAGAAAAATGTTGACAAGTATGGCGTTATCGAGGCTACGCAGATCTTCGACGATATTTTCCCGACCCGGACGGGGAAGGTGACCGCTGTGGATGCGGCAAACGTCTTTCATTTCATTGACGCCACGATGGATTTTAACCTCAACGACTACCTGCTGCCGGGCCTCACGGCGAAAGTTACTTTCAACACCGGTCAGCTGGCCGGTTATACGTTCGAGATATCCGCCTATGACAATACCACAAAACAATTCACCATCCTGCAGAACAAGGACGAGACGGCCATTGCGGTCCCTTCTGCTGAGCTTAATCCGGGGATTGGGGATCAATACGTCCTGGTCGATATCACCCTGCCACAGATCTATATCGACGCAGCAGAGGTGGCATTGAAAGCGAAGGCACAAGCAACGCTTGACCTCAATGCTGAACCGCAGGAGACCTATAAGATCACCTTCGACCCAGTATTCCTGAAGAAAAGGAACATTATTCCGGTCATCGGTGACCTGGTGTGGTTGTGGGACGGCGACCTGGACGTCGATCGAAAGATCCGCGTAACCGCGACGACCCGTGGCATCGTCAACGAGTGGGATCTGCAGGTGGATCTCTCCGACAAAGTAAGTCCAGGTATTATTAGCCGGATCACACAAGGGGTGGCCGACAATGCAGATGGAATAGCTGCCGTGAACAATACTCTTCAGAACACGGCCATCCTCAACCGTCGGATCATCGGTGATCTCCGTATCGATCAGGGCACCATCATCCTTTTGACACTTCCCAGCACGGCCTCGATGGTGGGATTCACGGAGGTGGTCGTCGAAAATGCGACAGGCAGAGTATATAAGAAGATTTGATTGCAACATCTCGCATAGTTCCAACTTTAGCGCCAACAAGGGGAATGCATCTTTATAGTTTCGGCCTGTAAATAAAAGCATGGCCGATCTTGTAACAGTGCGCATCCATGATTTCCTGGAGAAATCAACAGACTTCAAGCCTGATGACGAATTCCTGTTATGGGACTCCGACATCGACAAGACCCGTAAGGCCAAATTTTCAAGCCTCAGATCCTTTATACTAAGTGACGGCGGTTCAACGATCGTACCAACCCAGTCAGGCGCCACAGTTATTTACGTGGTGGGGGCCGCAGATGCCGGCGGCAAAGTCGCCAGCATTCCCTCCCTTGCTGGACAGTTTTTCTCCCTCCGCCGGGGTGGCCAACCCATGATACCAGAGACTGATCCGGAAGCAGGTCCGGACGATCCTGGCTATGGTGAGTTTGCCATCCTGGTCGGCGGAGGGTTCAAGCTCAAGGGAGCCGACGATGAGCTATACTTAAAGGAACGCTTTGAACTGACATTGGCTTCTGCGACCGGTGGATCCTCTGGTGGCGGCAGTGGAGGCGGTGGAGCATCCTCCTTTATCAAAGGGGTAAAGCCGATATCCACCAATTTCACCCTTACCGTAGACCATATCAATCTACTCATCCAGATCCGGTTGGGTGCTGTGGCGGCGGCACTGACCCTGCCCGATGTCACCAGTGTGCCGGGTGCCGTTATACCAGTCGAGGCGCTAATCAACAATAACACCAGCTGCAAAATCCTGACGCAAGGCGGTCAATACATCTATTTCCGGAATACCTCCATCAACAATGCATCTACCGTCGGCCTTTACATCCTACCCGGTGAGCAAATCTGGTTCTATGCCGGGGAGGATGGCTGGTATGTGATCAATCCGCAAGGCAACTGGGGCCAAATAGGAAGACCATACGCCGCCTTTGACGTGGGGCTAAATGAAATATCACCTATCGGGCAGATTGTCCCGCGGACCGGCCTTTATGCGCGTCTTTGGGAGTTTGCAAATTCCCTGCCTTACAGCCTGGTCGATGATGCCGTCTGGCAGACAGCCAGTGTTGACTTGGGAGGCGGCAAAATCGTTTCTCGTCCATATCGCGGCTGCTTCTCCCGGGGAACCGCTCCGGACAACTTCAGGCTCCCTGATTTTTCGGAGATGACGATAAAGGGCCTGGCCTCTGGTCCCGACCCTCTCCGCTATTTCAACCATCCAGGTGGGTTTCAAAAAGATATGGTGGGTTCATTCACTGCAGGTATCACCGGGAAAGGCGCCGGCGTGGCAGGAGGTAATGGCGGGACTACGAATGTGGTCGGACTGACTTCTACCGTAGCGGGTCAGGCCAACCCTTCGGTACCTGTAGGTAATCTACAGGTCGATACGGGCAATACAAAGACGACGATCGAAAATCTTGGAATGTTTTGGGTTCTAAAATTATAATATGAAACCTATTCAAAAAATACTTCTCCTTTTGTCCTGCTTTATTGCCGGGAGAGCGGCAGCGCAGGCGCCTCAAAACTGGCCTACCACCAACTATACGCCTACGGCCTATGATAAAACGAAGGCCCTGCGCATACTCGTGATTCCCACAGACACATTGATGCTGAATATTGCGGACAGCGGCGCCATTGCATATAAGAATGGGAACCAGTATGTCTGGACCGGCCACCTGTGGAAATTGAGTAGCGGGGGCGGCGGGTCCGCCGATAGCGGAATTTTAGCTACTAACTTCCGAGTGGATACCGCAAAAGCGGCCATTCGTGCCTCTGTAAAAGACATCAGCGATCAATTGGGAGGTTATTTCCCCTTCCCCGCCGGCACGTCGGCGCAGTACGTGAAGGGTGATGGCAACCTCGCTACTATGGATACTACTGTGATCCCATCGTTTTCTTTCAAAGTCAGGTCTTTGATTCGCCAGATCGATATCACGAATGCCCTTACCTATACGCCTTTGCGGCCCCTGGATACCGCCAACCTGAAGTATCGCATCGATACAATAGGTTCAAAGAGCTTTCGGTTTGCCAACGCGACGGTGGGGACCAAATTGCTGCGGAGTATCGATGACTCCACGGCACAGGTCAAAACCATTCAGCTTACACGGGGAACGGTCACGGACCGGGATAGTACCATCGTCCTGGATATTCCTACGGGGACTTCCAACGTGCCAGCGGTGCAGATGCGCAATGAGAAGAAGGTAAAACTGTCCCTTCCCATTCGATATGAAGGAAACAGTATCACGGCGTCTGCCGGTGCGACAGATACGGTACATGGTTACCCGGCATTATTATATGCACAGTACGGGGTGAGTTACGTCAACACTGCTGTCAGTAATTCCTCCGTCCGCGATGTCATTTCCCGGCAATTCAGCAACGCAGCAGCCACCAAGGTGAGTACGTCTTTGTCGATAATGATGGGTACCAACAACCTGCGCCAGGATCCCCTGGGTACCAAACAACCAGCCGTCCGTGAGGCCCTGCGCGTTATCATCGCCAACCAGTTTGTCGACAGCATCTGGGCGATCAGTAATGCGAAGTTTACGAAGAACGGATCCTGGTCCAATTTCACGGCATCGAACCTGACATCCAAAAGCGTGGCAAAGAGCTTGGGAAACCCCATGAAGAGCTCTACAGCGGGTAATACCCTGACATTCCTATGGACAGATGACAATATGATCATCGGAACGTACGCCTGGCAGGGATACCATAACCTCGGCAGGTTCTCGGTGACTGTCGACGGGATTAATAAGGGAACGTATTCAGGACGGGACCTTTGTTCTGACCATCAGAGCAACATCGGCACGTATGACTACCGTCAGCCTATAGTCTTTATATTCACGGGGCTGGGGGCGGGGACGCACGCTGTTACCATCACGCTACTGGACAACGCGGAGACGGACTTTGATTATGTCGCTAAGTTCATGACTGTGGATAACTGCTCGTCAGCCCTCGTTGCCCATATTACCAAATGTACCCCGGCTGGATATGTGGCCTATGGTGATACCAATTCCAGCGATGCTGTCACCGATACGGCCAATGCCAACATCGATACGGTGGTGAACTATTTCCGCACCCTGGGCTTTCCTGTGGCCACCGTTCCAACAGAAAATTTTCTCAATATTACCACTTCTGGTACGGGCGACGGGCTGCATCCCGGCAACGTGGGCTATGCGCAGCTGGCCAAAGCTTGGGCCTCTGTGATCGATTTCCCGAATAGCGGCGGCGCCTCACAGCTGGCGGCGCTGACCGACGTGGCCATTTCAACGCCACAGGAAAATGATATACTCACCCGAAATGGTACTGGTAAATGGGGGAACACACCGGGGCTGGTGGCCAACCTCTCTGCCCCAGAAGATGGGGACATCCTGGTCCGGGACGCCGGAATCTTTGTTAACAGGCCGGCTCTGATCGCCAACATTACGTCTCCAGCCGATGGAGATTTGCTTATAAAATTGGGTGCTGCCTGGGTAAATAAGCCCAGTGTCAATATCGACCTGACAGGCATAGCTGTCAACGATATCCCCATTTGGAATGGGAGCAAGTTTGTGAAGTATACGCCGACATGGGGCGGAGGCGGTGGAAGTTATACATTCCCCAATAGCGTAAGGCAGGTCGCCGGTGTAGTCGACCTGATCGGTGATAGTTCTTCGCTGGTCGATTACAGAGTCTATGCATCCCAGAATGGTGTCCGCACATGGTATAAGGCTACAAAAATGAGTCTGACGTCTCCAACTGATGGAGACATACTCTTTTATAGAGCTTCCGACACGACGTGGGTGAATCATCCTATCACAGGAGACTTCACCATCAGCACAGCTGGAGTCGGGGCCATAGGGTCTGGAAAAGTAACCAACGGGATGCTGGCCGGTAGCATCGCCGCTTCTAAACTGGTCGGTACCGACATTACCGCAGTAGGCACTATTACAACTGGGACCTGGAATGCGACGGCAATAAGCACAAGCAAGGGCGGAGTGCCTACCGGGGGCACGGCAGGCCAGGTCCTGACGAAGAACACGAGCTCGAACTACGACTACGCATGGGCGCCCCCTTCATCGGGCTTTGCCGATCCTATGACAACCATCGGTGATATTATTATCCGGAATGCCAGCAATGTGACCGCCCGGCTGGCTGGAAACACATCAACGGCCCTCCAGGTCCTGTCCTCCATAGGCTCCGGATCTGCAGCCACTGCTCCAACCTGGAGAGCCATAACTAAGAGTGATCTGAACCTTGGCAACGTCGAAAATACAGCTCTATCCACCTGGCCCGGTTCAGCCAATATTGTCACTGTCGGAACAATTGCTACAGGATCATGGAATGCAACTGCGATTCCCATCTCCAAAGGCGGCACCGGGCTCACCGCTGTATTGAATGGAATGGTGAAAGGCAATGGTATGAACTACAGCGCGGCGACAGCCGGTACGGATTATTATGCGCCAGGCAGCACAGATGTGGCCGTAGGCGACGGTGGGACAGGCATTTCGTCCTATACCCTGGGAGACCTCCTATATGCATCCGGGACGACGGCATTGTCAAAACTGGCCGGCAATACGACCACGACGAAGAAGTTCCTCAATCAGGCGGGTACCGGTTCCGTATCTGCAGCGCCTGCCTGGGCGGCCATCACAGACGCCGATGTGGCCTTTTCGGATGTTACCACCGGCAATGCAAGCACGTCCGCACACGGGTACATGAAAAAGCTGCCTGGAGATGCCACGCTTGTGTATGGAGGAGATGGCAATTTTTCGACCGTCGTTACCTCGAGTACCTATACTCCTACTATTTCCAATCTAACGAACTGTACTGCCAGCGGCAATTTATCCCATTGGCTTAGGATAGGCAATGAAGTAACTGTATGGGGAACAATCAACCCTTTGGCTACATCAATTGGCGAATGTTATCTGGAAATCAGTCTGCCGGTCGCATCCAACCTGACAAACTCACTAGACTGCGTAGGTGGCTCGAATATCGAAAATAATGGGCCTTTTACGGGAGGCGGAATAACTGCAAATAACACGACAGACATGGCACGGCTACACTTTACCGCGCCCAGCACAACATCATCGACCACTCTTAACTACTCTTTTACCTACACAATAAAATAAGGTTCATGAAAAGACATCTTTTAATTATAGCCCTCCTTTTGCCCTGCTTCCTGCAGGCCCAGACCTATGTATTCGGAGTGAATATTGGAAGCACCGGTGGGACAGGACCAACGATTACCCGCACTCCATCCACACTGTCAGGATTTTCCACAACGCTGGGTACTGCAAGCACCGGCCAATCATCGAGCATTTCAGGTACCAACCTCACGGCGGACATTGTTTGTAATGCTACGACGAACTATGAGGTATCCCTTTCCTTGGCCAGCGGATATACTTCGAGCGTAACCTTGACACAGTCCGGCGGTACCGTCTCTCCGACAAACGTCTATTGGCGTTTAAAGTCATCCGCTACTGCGGGGCACCATAATGAAGTTGCCAACCTTACGAGCACAGGTGCGACAACAAAGACAGTCACTCTGGACGGGGACGTTCTCACCACACCGGATACGGTTCGCATTCAGATGGATACAACTGTCGCCTTTGACGTATCGCCTTTCCTTGTACTGAGGGGAGACCCCGGCAAGCATACCATAACTGCATCGCTTTCAGGCACGACCATTTCAGCCACCACAGGTCCGACGTCGAACTGGACGTTCTTCGCCGGCGCGTGTATCGGTCCATCCAATGGCATAACGAACGCCACCATACCGACGGGCTACACAGGTGTCATGCGAGAAGGGTTTGTCCAGGGAGCCACCTATCAGACAACCAATCCACAGATAACGTTGAACGGGCTGCTTCCCAATACCAGCTATACAGTCAAGCTTTCAGGCACGACCCAGTATAACGTCGCTGCCAAAGGGAACTATAACGTTAAGGGTACCACTTTGCAAACCGTTCAGACCCTTGCAAACTACAACGGATCGCCCAACACATCTACCGAGCTGAGTTTCCCTGGTGTGGTGTCGGATTCCAATGGCACTATTGTAATCTATGTTGGTAAAACCAACACAACTGGCGGAACGGACTGCGCCCTCATTTCTTACGCAATCTTCATAAAAGAATAATGAGAAAGTTATTTACCATTCTCGCCCTGCTGCCGCTCTTAGCAGTCGGACAATCAGAGACCCACAACTTCGTCACCTACGACACTGTTATTAATTTCACAACCGGGCCATTTTCTGCCGATCACTGGAATGTTAGAATCTCTCGACCAGCTAAGATGTTTGTAACCAATGATCCGGACACTGCTTCCAGACCTGCCATTATTATGATGCCTGGACAAGGGGAGCAAGGTACATCGGATACCAATAAATTAGTGGCATATGGGCCCCATTACTGGTTAAACCACGGGTGGGACGGCGGGTTGCAATTGGGCAATGGTAAACACTATCCCATTCTTATTACGGCGGCCTATATCAACAATGTCTCTCCCACAGCCCCTCAGTATTACACGTTGCTTACCTACCTGTTAAATACCTATCACATCAAACGTAACGCGGTACATTTTACGGGTCTATCTCAGGGGGCCATGACGACGGGGGAGCTTATCAAATTTGAAATGACGGCAGGGGCTGAAACGGGTATGAAGCTGGTAACTTCCTTTGCTGCTCTGGAGGGTACACCAGGGGCATTGCCTTCTCCATATAACGGGTGGGATAGAGACACTGTTGCGTACAAGGTTTGGGCAAAGAAATATGGCGGCAAGTACTTCTACCTGGAAGGCAGCGGGTCTGACAATTTCCGCGACGGCTGGCACTACTCAGTAGCAATGAATGACACCCTGCCAGGCTGCGCCTATTTTAGTTATGAGAATCTGGGCGGGGGAGCACACTGCTGCTGGAATAGTATGTATGATCCGAACGCAACCAACTGGACCTGCGTAGGCACGTTAGGGCCAAACAATGCGCCCTCGCAGGTGGGGAAAAATACGATGGGTACGTATTTCGCCCAATCCAGCATCTTTCAATGGATGCTACGGCAGGGGGATACCAGTTTAGTAGGTGTCGCAACGCCTTCTCCCCGGGTTGTAAAAAAGGTCGTGGTATCAGAATACAGGACTTGGTATTATTTGTCTGACAGCACGATATGGGGTTATAATAATTCCAGCGCTTATCCGGTGCAGTACGCTCCGCCGTCTGGGCGGAAATGGTGCTTTGTATTTGGTGGCTTTAACATCTTCAATGCACTTGATGATCTGGGTTATGTCTGGCAAACAAAGGCTTTTAATTTCGACATCACCACCAACACCTACAGGGTCGACACAGACACAACTGGAGGGGCATTCAGCGGTAACATTTACGTCGACGGGTACAGCAATGCCATTTTAACAATCCGATCGGATTCATCAATCTGGTATGGCGGGAAAGACGTCTATAGCCTGTTTTATCCTGGCGGCTCAACTGTGACCAGTGTGGGCCAGGTCATGAAGTTCACCCAACTTTCCCCGGCTGGATTGAAATTTAAGAAGGTGGTATGCGGCGGTCCTGGCATCCTGGCTCTGACGACGGACGGTAAGGTATACAAATGGTCGAACGGTGGGAGTAAGACCCCAACCTTATACTCTACACCCAGGCCAGCCATTGATATTTTTATCTCCGCCCTCAACCTACAAGGCTGCATTATTCCCGATGTCTTCGGTTCACAGACAATGGGTTACCCATATGTTTGGGGTGGTACCACCAGCATGTATGGCGGAGGTCCGGCATATTCACAGCCAACTTCAATTAAGGCCCTTTGGAACATCACAGTTCCCATAAAGGAGATCTCGGTGGATTGGAATACCATTCACTATATAGATAGTCTTGGCAGAATGTGGGGTTGCGGCTTTAACTCTTTTGGGGAAGTAGGCAACGGGCAGGAGTTCGTTAATAAATACTATTATCCTGGCTATCCGGGATATGGCTGGTCGCTTATCAATTACGAGAATCCGTCTGGTATACCCGTGCAGATAAAGCCAGGTACGCTGTTTAAGCATATTTGGTCTACCACCTGGTTCGGCCTGTACAAGTATGCGCAGGATCTCAACGACAGTATCTATTCATGGGGGCGCAACAAAGCCTTGGCGCTGGGTAACGGGTATGGAAGTACCAGCGAAACAGATCAGTATCATCCGAATACGCTTGATGTTTTGGTCCCAAAGAGGGTAACACCTCTGACAGCCCGATTTACTACCTATAACTTTACGGCTCCCACTCTCTCGGCTGGGGCGAATAAGACGATAACATCTACCTCAACAACATTGACAGCTACGGGCAATCCTGCCCTTGTAATATCACAGATACGCCCAGCTCCAAACGGTGTAGATACGGTCGGTTATTGGTGGATATCCTATGCCTGGACTAAGGTCAGCGGGCCGAACAATCCGACAATCGTCTCGCCTTCCTCTAAGAGCACGTCTGTCACGGGGATGGTTAATGGCACATATGTCTTCCAGGTCCTGGCTACGGATAACAATACCGGCCAGGATACTTCCCAAGTGCAGGTCATTGTCAACCAGGCAGGCGTACCGCCAACCGTTTATGCCGGCATTAACCAGTCAACGACCCTCCCTAAAGACTCAGCCACGCTTACCGGGACGGCTTCCGGTAATAGCGGCGCCACGATCACGTCCACCAGCTGGAGCCAGGTGAGCGGCCCGAACACCGCCACGATCCGGACACCCAGCTCCTTGTCCACGGTAGTGGCCGGCCTGATCGCCGGTACCTATACCTTCAAGCTGACGGCGACGGATAGCAACAGCCAAACAGCCAACGATACGGTCACGGTCACAGTGTCCCAGCCGCAACCGACCGTTATCGAGGTGCACATACGCAAGGGGACCAATGTCCTCATCATCACCGACAATTGATTTTTTAACCAATACACACTACAAAATGAAAAAAACAAAACTGCTCATCATCGCCCTGCTGGCCACCATGGCCTCCTATGCTCAAGCAAAAAGGGACTCCGCGGAGAAACGCCTTATCCTGAACCTGTCCGAGCTGGAGGTTGCGCAGCTGCAGGCGCAGCTCGACAATGCGAAGTATTTGACCGACAATTCGAACCTGGCCCATCAAAAGGCCAAAGCTATCATGGATATATGCGATGAGCTCCAGGCAAAGATCGAAGCTACGAAGCGACAGCAATGGCCCCTCGACCTTCCGAAAAACAAGGCCGATACCTCCAAAGCAACACCCAAAAAATAAGCAATTACCCATGCCTGAAAGCACTGATATCCAGCAGCTCAAAGAGCAAGTCCGCGACTTAACCGACAAGGTATGCGATGTTCACTATGCGCTTATTGGCAATAGTCTCGCCAAGGATGGCGGCCTCATCCAGCGTGTAATAGACTGCGAGAAAGAAGCAGAGACGCTACACGAAAGGATCGATCGAATCGAGCGTAAGAACATCAAGGCAGAGCTGTACATCAAATGGATATGGGGACTAGGCGGCACAGTGGTAATGGCCATATTCCTGGAAATTCTTCATTACGCATTTAAAAAATAGTCATTATATGGAACTCCTCGACTTCTTCAAAGACAAATTCAACATCGACCTAGTTATTGTCCTGTTGGTACTGGGTGCGGGTTTTTTCCAAAAGAGGTATCTATATACCCCCTGGAATAGGACAAGTAAATCACATGATTCAGCGATCAAGACCTTGGCGCTCTCATCCATTGCAAGCACGATCTATGTGCTTCTCCTGCACTTACAGGATAAGACAGCGCCTATTGCGTGGGTGCAGTCCTTCGTAAGCTACTTCTTCGCTACCAGCTTCTATGAATTGCTGCTACAACCAGTTTTGAAGTGGTGGACCAGGATGGCCGGCAACAAAGATCCTCAATCATAACCCATTCATCATGAAACTACTCATCCCCCTCATTTTCTTACTGGCCAGCTGCGGCGCCTCGCATAAGCTCAAACAAAGTCAGCAGAGGACGGCAGATAGTACGGCAACTGTCAGCCGGGACACGGATCATGTCACCAGGGAGGTGAATCATAGCAGCAATATCGAGGTGCAGGACGTGCATGTAAAGATCAGCTACAAGCCGCTCGATTCGGCAATGGCGGCTTATATCCGGAGCCTGTATACCCAATGGCCGGTTTCCAGTGGCGACAGTGAACAGACATCGTCAGCAGGTAGCATTGCCCGAGAGCAAAATATCGCTGGGAAAGCAAGTCCGGGCACAAAAACAACGACAGCGCCGGCATCAGCAATTACCGACATCGCTCGTGCCGTACAGAAAGCAATCTCCGCTACCAGCCTACCAGGTCAAATCCCTGCGGAAGTCGAGATTGATATTGGGAGAATAAACAGCGGCACAACATTCAACGAGAAGGTGGATAGCACAGCAGGCCACGACGCCGCTCAAACGGATCTACACACGACGGAGGAGTCGAAGAGCAAGGAGGTCGCCCATGAGGGAATGCCTGGTTTGGTCCAGATGAGTCTTTGGCTCCTGCTTATTCTCGCCATCATCGGGATTATTTGCACCTGGTTAAAGAAACCGGTGATCATAAAAAACATTATTAAAAAACTTTTAAATATCTGATTATGAAAATTTTCAAGTCCAGATGGGGCTTGATGCTCATCGTCGCGATTCTTTTCACCGCCTGTGGGCAGCACTATAACACAGAGCCGGATGGGAGGTATCCCGAGCTACGCGGCAAATTTAGGCCGGTCACGGATAGCTTGCTACAATTGGAGCGTGCTGGATACACCCACATTGACCGCACTGTTGATGGCAATCCCCTTATCCAGGATTATTGGCTGCGTTTCGAGGCTACCTGGTGGCAGGCAAAGGAATGGGCTGAGGAGGACCACACATACAAATGGTTCTGGCTACTGGCGTTCCTGGGACCCGCAGCGGGCATAGGTGCGGGTAAAGCGGTAACGATGAAGCGACCCGCTCAATGGTGGATGCCTTTATTGGTATTTATTGTATGGGCGGTCATTTGGGTTGGCGCCTATTGTGTCCTGGATAGTAAACGATGGCGGACCCACCTGGAGGTCAAACAGATCACCTTTGACAGTGTCATGAAAGCAGATCAAACTCCGGCTGTTCTCTGGAAAAATGTCGTACCGTTATGATCTACGTCTTCCAGGCATATTATATCATCTGCACGCTTGTCCTGGCAGGCAAGGACGCTGATAGCTACCAGCTGAAGGATAAGAATGACAATGCGCTGTCTGCCGTGCGCGTAAGACGCTGGCACCGCGATGGTCTGATCCTGGCTGTGCTCTTTTTGTTGCCCTTGCTGAAGATGCAGCCAATATTTAACCTGCAGCCTGCTGCCTGGTGGAAAACTTGTCTTGCCTGCGGATTGATCCGGCTGGTGTTCTTCGATATTCCCTTCAACCATTGGTCTTCCTTGTCCATCTACTACCTGGGTGGGACGGCATGGGTAGACCGGCAGCTCGTAAAGCTCTTCGGCCAGCAGGGGGCCATCAGGAAGACGATCATCTTCTTCCTTATTCTTATTGCTTCTAACCTATTAAATCAGTTTTATGGCAGATTTTGAAATAGCTTATAAAGCCACCATCCGCGTAGAACGAGGATATGCTAATAATCCCAACGACACTGGAGGAGAGACATATGGCGGCGTTTCTCGCAACAACTGGCCACAATGGAGTGGCTGGAAGATCATTGACGAATTGAAAGGCAAGCCCGGCTTTGGGGCTGCACTTCAGGCCAACAAGGACCTCCAGGCTGCAATGAGGGGCTTCTACCAGGTCAACTTCTGGGATGTTCTCAGGCTCAACCAGGTGCAGGACCAGCCGATAGCGAACGAGCTGTTCGACCTTGCTGTTAACTGCAGCTCCAAGATCGCTGCGCTGTTTCTTCAACGCTCTCTCAACGTGCTCAACAAGCAGGGGAAATTCTATCCTGATATTGTTGTCGATGGTGTTGTCGGTGCTGGGACGCTGAATGCCCTGGCTAAGGCAAATCAAAAGGACGTGCTCAAATGTATCGTCGCCCTGCAGGGCGCTCGGTATATAGGAATAGCGGAGAACAGGGCGAGCCAGGAAGAGTTCATGGCCGGCTGGATCCGCAGGGCATTTGGACAATTTTCTTTAACCGCATAGCCTATGATTGCTATTCTTATCCTCGTGGTTGGCATCGGTTTTTACCTCCAGGTGATCCAGGACCGCCGGATATCGACGGGGCCGCGTCAACGCCTCACATTCACCCTTTTTGTTAACTATATAACTTTTGACGGAATGAAAAAACAAGTTTTGAAAAGCCAGTTTGTCGATGACGGCAATGGCAATTTAGTAGTGACTGGAAAGATCAGTCCAGTTAATGCCAAGGGAGCGCCGGTGGACCTGGATACAACAGGAACGCTCAGCTATTCTTCCTCCGACGAAAACGTAGCCATGATCGGGCTTACCAGTTTTAGGACGTTCGCGATCAAATGGGTCGGACCTGGCTCTGTTATACTCACGGGCAACGGCAAATCCCTTTCCGGAAAAGATGTACCAGGTATTCTGCAGCTGGTATTGGTCGATGACTCTAATGCAGGCGGAGGCGATGTCGATACAGAGGCCGTAGATCTCGGCATGCAGCTGGACGTAGCTACTACCGATGTAGCGGAATAATCAGCAAATTTATAGGACCCTGTCCTTGGCAGGGCTCCTTCCTCTTCATCATTTTAATTTTACTTCATGGAAAGACAACCGAAAGTAGGCGAGCCGGTACTTTATTATCCGGCAAAACCAACACCATCGACACCGGATCCTGCCAACCCCTTTGCTAAAAAGGTCGAAAGCCCGGATGCGGATGTAACCACCAATGATAATGCTGAAGGGCCGATTGCAGCTGTGATCACCCGGCAGTGGGGTGGGAGCGACCGTCGGGTAATTCCGATGGTAAACCTTACCGTTTTCCCTGACGGAGCGGCACCCGTCTGCAAATCCAGTGTGCCCCACGAGTCAAACAAATCCGATGGCCAGGCCCACTGGAAGTATCCCGAAGAATAACTTTTTCCGCACAGTCGCGGAGTTTTCTCATAAGCAGTTAGTTTTGGGCCCGGGGTGTGTCTACACCCGGGGCTTTTATTTGAGGGAACAAGCAATATATCTTTCAAATAAAATAGCCAAGACCATGTCCATTATTCGAATGAGGCCGCCACTCACGTACTACGGCGGCAAACAGCGCCTGGCTGGAGAGATCGTCTCCCGGATCCCAGCCGACCACATTTGTTATGGTTCAGTTTTTGCCGGCGGCGCCGCCGAATTTTTCGCGAAAGGGCCGTCCGAGATAGAGATCTTAAACGACACCAACAAAGAGATCATGAATTTTTACCAGATCGTCAAAGCAAAGTTCCTCGACCTGGAGAAGATGATCAATATCAGCCTGCACTCCCGCTCCATGCACCAGGATGCCGCTGTCATCTACAACAATCCTCATCTATTTTCTGATATCAAGCGGGCCTGGGCCGTCTGGATACTGGCCACCCAGAGCTTCTCCAGTATGCTGGATGGAACCTGGGGATATGATAAAAAGAGGAACCAGACAACGAAGAAGGTAGATAGCAAGAAGGTATCATTCACGGAAGAGTATGCCATCCGTCTGCAGAATGTCCAGCTGGAATGTGCGGATGCACTCTATATTATCCAGTCACGGGACACCAAGGATAGTTTTTTTTATTGCGATCCTCCCTACTTTAACTCCGATTGTGGCCATTACGGCGGGTACACCAAGGAAGACTTTGTCCGGCTTCTGCAAACACTGTCCAGGATCAAAGGAAGGTTTCTTCTTTCGAGCTACCCTTCTCAGGAGCTGCAGGAGTACACTCGTGCGAATGGGTGGATGACGGTATCCTTTGAGCAGCCTATTTCGGTAAATAAAGGATCGACGGGGAGAAAGAAAATTGAGGTAATGACCGCAAATTATGCTATATAACATCCCTATGTCCCCGGGCTTTTCCGGGGGCATTTATCCTTGAGGATAGTAATGGTCAACCCACCCTCCCAAAATTTGAATATCGTCTGCCTGCAGATCGCTGTTTGGGTTAAGGTGGCCTATCCATTTGCCATCTCTCTTAGTGATGGTTCCATGATAATAATGGTCAATTAGCACCTGCCAATGGCTTCCATTTGGATGGGGGTCGGTGAGAAACACCTTTAACTTCTCGCCAGCTAGGTTCCCGGTGAATTCAATCTTCCTCATATGCGCCTTCTATATAATATCGCCAGGCGGCGTCCAGAATAGCCTCATATTTGGAGCGTTCTTCATCCGGGATATGCTCGGGACGGAATATCCATAGTGTATATTTCCAAATCGATGGGTAATCCTCGGCTCTTTCATCTTCTGGGATAACCTGCTCATACTTCTTTACTACGCCGACAGGCTCTTTCCAATCGGGACCGCCTTTACCTTCAAGAACAATTCTGATAAGGCATAAGGGGTAATGTAAATGGACGATGAGCGTATTATAGCCATCGACATCAACGGTTGGATCACCGGGATCCAGAAACTTATTTTTAAACCATTCCATAATATTGATTTTTAACACAAAACTAATATAGTTAGCATTAGTAAACTAAATTATTTGGCAAATCTGACCGCAGTTCCTTATTTTTGATGTGAGAAAACCGATTTTATATGGCTACCATTCGAGATACAGCAGGAACTGACCCTCGTTATAAGGACGTAGAATTCTTCTTAAAATCTGGTCGCATAAAGACTTTCCTTGACATCTTTCGGACAATTCCGCGAACAGTGGTAGCCACCGATTTAGGGATGAAAACTGATAGATTCGCAGATGCGCTTAATGATGAGAGTGTATTCTCGCTCTGGCATTACAGGCTGATGGCTAAGTGGATGCAAATTGAAATCGAAGAATTCATGGCCCTTGTCTTTGACCATTATTTAATGATAGAGCTTGGGGGAAAGGTTGATGTAAAAAAATTGACCCTATATGACGCAAAGCATCGAGGTTCGATAGATTATTTTCAACATGAGCCTGGCAAGAAAGATCAGGTTAAGAGATAGGTAGCGCTTGGAATTACTTTAAGGACGGATCCAATTCCTCACAATAGAAACACCCATCCCGGTAAGAAATAAGCAGTCTACTACTTGTCAATAATCGAGCAAGCCGCTCAGGGGGTAAATCGAGTCCAATGTCACCATATCCAATAATTTTCTCGCAGGGTCCATTGAAAGGGGACTCGTATTGAACCTTTGCGCCATAGTGATGAGCGATTTCTTCCATTACCTGGCGGGCAGTCCTATCATGGCAATGGACGAAGGGGCCCCATTTATGCCCAAACATCAGAAGGAAGAGAAGGTATTTCATTTGAGTGTCTTGAAAATGAACCCTCTTAGAAAAGAAGGGGCCCAAACGTTCGTCATCCCTGTTAGGAAGATGACGAGTTTATTGCTTCATGCTAATATACAAAGTTTTTTTAATTACTGTCCTCTATAGTAGTACAAAAATTATGAGCCATTATTTGACCTTTCGCGGATGGATACAGGCAGGGACAAAAAACTCTTACTTCACTTCGGCAAGGTCTTAAAACGGCTGCGCAAGGAGCGGGAGTGGAGTTTAAGGAACCTGGCGGCAGAAGCAGGACTGGAACCGAGCTACATAGATAAGCTGGAAAAGGCCCAATCGAACCCGTCTTTCCTGGCAATAATCCTCCTCGCTGAAGCCTTCGATATCAGCCCCATTGAATTTTTCCCGCCGGACCTTCACCCTCCAAAAGAAAACCCCACCAAAAAAAGGTGAGGTTTCCGCCGTTAGCTATAACGGATGATTGAGAGAACAAGCCTCGTTCATTATTTTTTCCCTCTGAATGGCGCCAGCATTTCGGCAGGATCAACTTCAAGAGCATTGGCAAGGGTTATTATCATGGTAAGCATCGGATTCGCAATACCTTTCTCTATTCGGTGAATGGTGCTATGATCAATGTCGGCTATATGTGCGAGGTCACGAAGGCTCAAACCTTTCGCCATTCGAATTTTTTCCAAGTTTTCGCCAAATTGTTGAATAATTTGCTGGGAATCTGCACCTTCCATTACGGCAAGATGAACGAAACCATAGAAAATTTTGTATGCGTATACGCCTACATGGTATAAATAAATTACTTATCTTCACATCCAAGGATAAGGTTTAAAGGCTAAGGGAACTCTGATTATAGCACTCCTACAGGCGCAGGAGCCAAGGTAAGTGCCAAGAATGCAAAACGTGGAATAAGCCGCTCTCACAGGGGCGGCTTTTTAATCTATCAAAATGGTGGTGGATCCCCTGCAATACTTAATTCTTCGTGAAATGTCGGGTACCATTTCAAAGGCAGAATTGGATGAACTGGAAGCCTTGAAAATGTTATACCCGGGGCTCTCTTCTCAAATTTATAACACGGTAGATCCAATCTATCTTCTCGATAGGCCAGGTGATTCGCAGGCTGTAGAGAAACTGAAGGCGATAATAAAAAAGATACGACAGTTTTGACGCTATATTTGTGATATACTCCTCTTTCCCAAAACCTAATTTTTGGTAAGGTTCTCGTAGCCACCTTTCCAGGTGAGTGGCCCTGGCCGCAACAGGACAGGGCCCTATTTTTCGGCAGCTGGAAGGAAGGAAGGCGAATTCTCGATAATCCTCTTTTTATACACTTCCTTCACAACTTTGGCATATTTCTCTGTCATGTACTTACTGCCATGACCATACAGTTCTCGCAGCTCATCCAGCTCCATGCCGGCAAGGATCTTGTCGTCCCCACCAGTACGCTTCATTGCATACTGGTGTTTGTCGATGCCGAGCTTCTCCTTTATCAAACTCTTCCATAGCTTCGTTACCGTATCACGTTTTATACGGGTCGGGGAGGGGCTAAAGTATTCGGGCCTTGCGGCTCCAATCACGCCACCAGTAGAAGACCCACCTCCTCTATTACCCTTGCCGGAAACAAAGGGGCTCCCGAAAACATAATAGTCCTGGGAATATTCCTCCAGGTTCATTTCACGCAGGAAAGGGAGTAAGTGGTTGTTTATTGGAATGTATCGTATCTTTTTGACCTTCGAGTTTTCTTCTTCCAGGATGGGAATGATTTTGATCTCTGGTTTAGTGAGGTCGATATCGCGGATCTTTAAGGAAAGGATCTCTTTGGGGCGAATGCCGGTGTGATAGAGTACCATCAGGTATACGAAAAATTTGTAGTGATTAATAACGAGAAATTCGTACAGGTCCTTCTTTTCCTTTTCGGTCAGTGGGACATACTTTTCCGTCTCAGCCACCGGCAAGGGCTTTATCTTATGCGCTGGGTTATACTCCAGAACTTCCCATTCGATGAGATACTCGCATAGGGCATGTAGGTATGTGAGATTTTTATTATGAGCAGCATTTGTCCAGACCTGCCTGCCCTTCGGAATATTTTTCGAGGTAAGACAGCAATCCAGCAGGAGCTTGACATGCTGCCGCCGAAAGTCTTTAGCTGTAACATCATGAAGAGACAAGGACCGGGCGGCTCTCTTCAAATCATTCACCGTCGTTCTGTAAGCTCTGATGGTGGCCGAGGATGCCTTATAGCTCTTAAGGGCAAATTCCAGCGCGCCAATGAAAGACAGCTTCTCCAGAGCGGTGACGGCAGATGAAGGTGAAGGGTCATCCGTGAGCCCCCAGGGATTCCAGCCGGTTTCAAGTTTCTTGAGCCAGGTTTTGGCAAGGGCCAAGCCTGCCTTTCGCCTCTCGTCTGTGTCATGATAGTAGTTAATGCCGGAACGAAATTGTTTGGAGATGGTCTGATTTGTGACCGGGTTAGTGATGTCAAAATAGACAAACCAGGGCTTTGTGACGTCGCCTTTATAGTCACAAAGCCTGGGTTCCGTGTACGTTACTGCTGGCATATTCATCGATGTTTAGCAAAAACTCTATTTGAGTTTTTATTTGAGTTTTACATCGACGTCTCCGCAATGCCTTGTCAGTACTGTATTTCAATAAAACTGAGCGGAGAGAGAGGGATTCGAACCCCCG
>Ga0097683_1000754_pt1 | contig 50981 bp, 47 predicted proteins | sample ThiBio_1000_plan_2_FD_72846 | JGI IMG/M metagenome (GOLD analysis project Ga0097683, IMG submission 72846) | Wastewater bioreactor microbial communities from Cape Town, South Africa - Thiocy_cont_1000_plan - 1398105538256 (version 2) (version 2) ...
TATCACGCCTTCTTCGCGGCGCTGGGCGATGTTGAGCATCGCGGCCATCAGGTGAGCGCGCGCGAGGCAGTGGCCGCGGTGGCGGGCATCATCAGCCCGCTGGCGACGGGGGTGGTACTGGTCGGCTTTGGCGCGGAAGCCGCCTTCGGCATGGCGGCGGCCTGCCAGGTGGCGGCGGCGGTGCCGCTGCTGTTCACGCCCAATGTGGTGGTGAGGCCGGGCGTCAGGGGCGTGGTGCGCGCGGCGATACCGGGCGTGGCGTTCTTCCTGCTGGATGGCTTCATCGGCGCCGGCTACGTCTTTGTCTGGCAGTTGACACTGTTCGTGTCGCTGGGCGGCGATTTCCTGGGCTATGGCGGGGCGCTGGCGCTGGCGGCGCTGGCGGGCGCCATCGCCGGGATGCTGCTGGGCCGTCATATCGACGCCGGTCACGGCTCGCGCGCGGTGTGGCTGGCGCTGGCGCCGTTCGCCGCCGCGCTTCTGGTGCGTGCGCTGGCGGCGGGCCATCCGGGGCTGGCGGTGGCGGCCAACGCCTTGGCGGTGGCGGCTTACTGCCTCTACATCCCCACATTGATGACGGCCGTCTACAACCTGGCGCGGGCTACCCAATGCACCCTGCGCTTCCATGTCGCCACCGAAGGCGGCTGGGATTTCGGCGGCGCGGGCGGATGCCTGCTGGCGGCCCTCATGCTGCATTTCGGCTTTTCGCTGAACGGGGTTCTGCTGTTGCCGCTGATCGGGGCGGCCCTGATGGCCGTGCGGCTTCGGCGGTATTACGCCGTCAAGACGGTGACTCTGGTTTCGCCATAGTCGCGGGTGTCGGCGACCGTGAAGCCCGGGGCGTCGAAGCTCTCCTTGGCGTCCGTCTCCACCACCAGCAGCGCGTGCGGCTTCAGCCAGCCGCCGTCCTTCAGGCTCTTGAGCGCGGGCGCCACCAGATTCTTGCGGTAGGGCGGATCGAGGAAGACCAGGTCGAAGGGGCCGCCGCCGCCGGTGTTCATGGGGCCGAGGTCCGTGGCGTCGCGCCGCCAGATCTTGGTGACGCCGGTCAGGCCCAGGGCTTCGATGTTCTCGCGCACCAGGGCGCGGCTATCGGCATTGTCATCCACGAACAGGCAGAAGCGGGCGCCGTGGCTGAGCGCCTCGATGCCCAAGGCCCCGGTGCCGGCGAACAGGTCGGCCACGGCGGCGCCTTCCAGGGTGAATTCCACCCCGAAATCGCGGTGCGACAGCATGTTGAAAATGGCTTGGCGGGTGCGGTCGGAGGTGGGGCGCACGGTATTTAATGGTCGCGCCGGACGGCCCTGCGCTTCGCTCCGGGTCGCCGGTCGCTCCGGGGGTGCGACAAGGCGCCTGCCGCGCAGGGTGCCGCCGGTAATTCTCATTCCCACATTGACCTATCGTATGTTTCCACGGGCGTAACCGTCTGCCAGAGTTGGCGAATAGCATGGGGAATGGGGTATAGGGCAAGGTCATGAAGCGCTTTCTCCTCATACTGGCCCTTCTGTTGGCCGCGACGCCCAGCCTTGCCCAGGGCATGCGCGTCCATGCCCGGCTGGTGGCCGAGGACCGCGCCATCGCCCCAGGTGGCACCACCACCGTCGCGCTGGTGGAAGACATCGCGCCCGGCTGGCACACCTATTGGAAGAATCCGGGCGATGCGGGTGCGCCAACCCGCATCGAATGGAAGCTGCCGGAGGGCTGGAAGGCCGGCGACATCCAGTGGCCGCGGCCCAAGCGGCTGCCGGTCGGGCCGCTGATGGATTACGGCTATGAGGGTCAGCCCTGGCTCCTGGTGCCGGTGACGGCGCCGGCCGGTGCGAAGCCGGCCGAGACCGTCACGCTGCGGGCCCATGCCAGTTGGCTGGTGTGCTCCAATGTCTGCGTGCCCGAAGAGAGCGACCTGGTGCTGACCCTGCCCGTCGGGCCGCAGGCGCCCGATGCCGCAGTGGCCAAGAGCTTCGCCGCCGCGCGCGCGCTGTTGCCGGTGGCCTCGCCCTGGAAGGTGGTCTATGCGGCGGGCGAGAATCTCGATCTCTATGTCGGCGCGCCCAGTCTGGCGGAGGCCCATCCGGCGAGCGCCGATTTCTTTCCCGCCGAGGCGGGCACGATCCGCAATCCGGCGCCCCAGCGCGTAGGCTATGCGGCGGACGGGCTGGTGCTGCGGCTGGCGCCGGACAAGAAGGTGACCGGCACGCTGAACGGGCTGCTGGTTTTGACCGGAACCGATGGTTCGACCCAGGCGCTTGAAATAGCCGCGCCCAAGGGCGCGGTGCCGCCCGCGACTTTCCCGGAAGCCGCCGACGCGGCGGCCAGCGGGCTGTCGATCTGGCTGGCCATCGGATTTGCGCTCTTGGGCGGGCTGATCCTGAACGTGATGCCCTGCGTGTTGCCGATCCTGGCGATGAAGGCGCTGGCGGTGGCGCGGCATGGCGCCCATGGTCGCGAGGAGAGCTTTACCTATGCGGCGGGCGCGATTGCCAGCTTCGCGGCGCTGGGGCTTTCCATCCTGATCCTGCGCGAAGGCGGCGCGGCGGTGGGCTGGGGCTTTCAGTTGCAGAGCCCCGTCGCGGTCGCGGGCTTCGCGTTGCTGGTCTTCGCCGTGGGGTTGAACCTGTCGGGCGTGTTCGAAGTGGGCTCGATCACCGCCGGCGAGAACCTGACACAGAAAAGCGGGCTGGTGGGAGCATTCTTCACCGGCGTGCTGGCCGTGGCGGTCGCCGCGCCCTGCACCGCGCCTTTCATGGCGGCGGCGCTAGGCTTTGCGCTGACGCAGAGCTTCGCGGCGGCGCTGGCGGTGTTCGTGGCGCTGGGCGTGGGCTTTGCGCTGCCCTTCCTGGCTCTGGGCGCGTGGCCGCGCGCGCTGGCATTCCTGCCCAAACCTGGCCCGTGGATGCTGCGGCTGAAGCAGTTCCTGGCTTTTCCCATGTATGGCGCCGCGGCCTGGCTGGTATGGGTGCTGGCACAGGAGGCCGGGCCCAATGGCGTCGCCATCCTGCTGGCGGCCTTTGTCGCGCTGGCGATGGCGGCGTGGCTATGGACGATCACGCGCGAGACGGGTGGACGCGGGCGGCTGGCGGGTGCGATCGCCGCGCTGGCCGTGGTGGCGTTGTCGCTCTATGGCGTGAGCCTGCTGAACGGCCAGGCGGCGCCGGTGCGGCAGGCGGGCGGCTCGAAGCTGGGCGAGCCCTATACGCCGGCAAGGCTGGCGGAATATCGCAGCGCCGGGCGTCCGGTCTTTGTCGATGCCACTGCCGCCTGGTGCATTACCTGCCTGGTGAACGAGGAAGCCGTGCTGTCCAAGGACAGCATCAAAAACGCCTTTGCCCAGCGCAAGGTCGCCTATCTGGTGGCCGACTGGACAAGCCAGGACCCCGCCATCACCAGGCTTCTGAAGGACAATGGCCGCTCGGGCGTGCCGATGTATCTTTATTACGCGCCGGGTGCGGCCAGGCCCGTGATCCTGCCGCAGATACTCACGGAAAGCGGCGTCATGGCCGCGCTGGGCAGCTAGGCTTTCTTTTTCGGCTTTTCCCGCCGACGGGCTTTCTTCTGGGCGTCCATCACGTCGGGATCGTCGGGGGCGGGAGCTGCACTCTCGCGTCCCGACGGCGCGCCGATGATGTGATTGCCGCCCGAATATGAGGGCGGATCGCTGGCGGGGAACGTGTCTTTCATCTGCCGGTCGATCTTGTCCTCGCGGGTGGCGGTCTTTGCGGGTTCGTGTGTCCTGCCGGTCATGGCGCGCCTCTAGATGGTGGGGTGGGTGAACAGGTGGGGAAACAGCCCCACCAGGCCGATGAAGATCAGGTAGATCGCGATCAGGTAGTTCAGCAGCCGTGGCACCAGCAGGATCAGGACGCCGATCAGGAGCGCGACCAGGGGCTGGATCAGGATGATGTTCATGTGCATGGGAAAATCGCCTGTTTCTCGAATATCTCGCCGCTTGAGAACGCCCGAGAGCCATTGAAGGTGGCATCGTTGCGGCGACGGGGCTTAAACAGTCGCCAGAACAGGGGCTTGGCTGCGGCGGCAAGGCGCTGGCCCGACGTGGCCCGGCATGGTTATCTCGCCCGCCCATGAGCCTTTTTTCCCTGCTTCGCGGCAAATCCTGGCCGAAAACATCCAGGGGCGCCGGCAAGATCCTGGTTGCCTTCGCCAGCCAGACCGGCGCCGCCGAAGCCATCGCCTGGCGCAGCGCCAATGCGCTGATCGGGGCGGGCCGCTTTGTGCGCGTGGCGCCGCTGGGGAGCCTGGATCCCGCCCAACTGGCCGAGGCCGGCACCCTTTTGGTGGTCACCAGCACCTATGGCGCGGGCGAATCGCCGGACTCTGCGCGCGCCTTCGTGCGCCGCCATATGGGCAGCCGCGCGAATTTCTCGGGAATCGCGTTTGCCGTGCTGGCGCTGGGGGACCGCAAATATGACGCGACCTTCTGCCAGTTCGGCCGGGGGCTGGACCGCTGGCTGGCGACAGGCGGCGGGCGGCGCCTTTTCGATGTGGTGTGCGTGGACGCCGACGATGACGATGCCGCCATGGCCAGGTGGTGCGAACAGCTTTCGCGGCTGGGCGCCAGATGCAGCGTCGAAAGCCTGATGCCGGGCGCGCCGCAGGACTGGGTGTTGGCCGAACGGCGGCTGCTCAATCCCGGCAGCGCGGGCGGCGAGTCATGGGGCGTGGCGCTGACGCCGAAGAATCCGGCGCATCTGTCCTGGACCGCGGGCGACATTGCCGAAGTGTGGCCGCGCAATGATCCGGCAGAGGTGGAGGCGTTCATCACCCGCCACGAACTGGACGGCGCCACTCTGTTCAAGTGGAAGGGGCATTGGACGGCGTTGGCCACCATCCTTGCGATGAGCCGCCTGCCCGCAGATCACGAGGTGGCGGGCATCTCGGTGCAGTGGCTGGTGGAGCGCCTGGAATGGCTGGGCAGCCGCGAATATTCCATCGCCTCGCTGCCGGAAGACGGGTGCATGGAGCTTCTGGTGCGCAAGGCGGTGAAGGACGATGGCAGCCTGGGACTGGGCTCGGGCTGGCTGGTGGCCACGTGCCCGGTCGGCGGCATCGTCTCGCTGCGGCTGAGGCCCAATCCCAATTTCCACCCGCCCGGCGATGGGCCGCTGATCCTGATCGGCGCGGGCACCGGCATGGCGGGCCTGCGCGTGCATCTGAAATACCGCGCCCGCAAGGGGCTGAAGGGCGCCTGGCTGCTGTTTGGGGAGCGCGGCCGCGCCGATCTCTATTATCGCGAGGAGCTCGCCGCCTGGCAGCAGGACGGCACGCTGGCGCGTACCGACCTGGTTTTTTCGCGCGAGCATGATCCGCGCCGCTATGTGCAGCATTTGGTAACGGAGGCCGGCGGCGACATTCGCGACTGGGTGACGGCGCGGGGCGCGGCGATCCTGGTGTGCGGCGGCGTCAAGATGGCCGCCGGAGTCGAGACGGCGCTTGCCGCCATTGTGGGCGAGGATGCGCTGGAGGTCATGACCCAGGACGGCCGCTATCGTCGCGACATCTATTAGTTGTGCGCAGGGTCCTTTCGTCCGGCAACTCTTGTGACATTATCAAGGCGCTTAAGGCCTGATTAACCATAAGAGCGCAAGTCTCGTTGTGCACAACGAATGCCGATTGCTGGGATCAGGCAGGTCGTTGATGCGGTGAAAGATGCCAACGGTCATTCGTCTTACCCGAGAGGGACCACCTGGAAAAAACCTCGATTTTTCGGGGCTTTTTGACGCCGTTCCAGAACCGATCGCCTATTTCGGACCGGACCGCAGGCTCAGCGCCTGCAACCGGCGATTCCGCGAACTGTTTCCGGTCGTGGTCGAGGAGCGGCTGCTGCAATGCCTGCCGCAGGACAGCGGCACAAGTTTCGCTTCCATCATGGCGCCGACAAATCCCGGTTTGGCACCGTCGCGGCCCTGTCCGGACTTCATCACCGGCGGGCAGCGTCTTCAGCCGCAGGCTCGCACGCTCTCCGACGGCGGCATGCTGGTCAGCTTCGAGAACGCGGAGCCGCCGCCCGGCATCGAAGACCTGTACCGGAGCACGATCGAGGATCTGCGCGCGAAGGTTGTCGTCGCCGAGGAGGCGGGTCGGAAGGCGCAGGACAGGGCCTTGGGCCGCAAGAACGCGCTGATCGCCACCAGCCACGAACTGCGCACGCCGCTGAACGCGATTCTCGGATTTGCCGAGATGCTCAAGAAGGAGATGTTCGGGCCCTTGGGCCATGAGCGCTACCGCGAATATGTCGACATCATCCATGAAAGCGGCAGCTATCTGCTGGGGCTGATCAACGATCTTCTGGACCTGGCGCGGCTGGATGCGGGCAAGTCGGACCTGGACCTGGGCCGGGTCGAGGTGCTGAAGGTGATCGTGGACTGCGTCAAGACCATGGAGCCGCTGGCGGCGCGCGCGCGCGTGGGCTTTTCGGTGCACGTCTATGACGGCATCTCGCAGATCGTCGGTGACGACATGCGACTGCACCAGATGCTGCTCAACCTTCTGTCCAACGCGGTCAAGTTCACCCAGCCGGGCGGAGAGATCCGCATCGAGGTCTTTCGCCAGGGCCGTTTCGTGGGCATTTCGGTTTCCGATTCCGGCGTGGGCCTCAGCGCCGACGACATGGCGCGGGTGCTTCAGCCCTTCGAGCAGACCAGTGACGGGCGCAAGGCGCACGGCACCGGGCTGGGCCTGCCCCTGACGCGGGAGCTCGCGCTGCTGCATGGCGGCGAACTGAAGATGGAGAGCGCGGTGGGTGCAGGCACCACCATCACCATCCTTCTGCCCATCGAAGGCCCCGAGCAGGCGACGACGCTGGAAGCCGGCGCGCGCCCGTTGCCGGCCTAGGCGGCGTCCATCACCTGCTGCACGGCAGGATGGGTGACGCGGCCCGCCTGGACGTTCAGGCCATCGCGCAGATGGGGATCGGCCGCCAGCGCGGCCTCCACGCCCTGACCCGCCATCCGCAGCACGAAGGGCAGGGTAACGGCGGTAAGCGCATAAGTGGATGTGAGCGGAGCGGCGCCGGGCATGTTGGCGACGCAATAATGGATGATGCCGTCCACCGTGAAGACCGGCTTGTCATGGGTGGTGGGTTGGCTGGTCTCGAAGCAGCCGCCCTGGTCGATGGCCACATCCACCAGCACGGCGCCGGGCTTCATCAGCTTCAAGTCTTCGCGCCGGATCAGCTTGGGGGCGGCGGCGCCCGCCACCAGCACGCAGCCGATCACCGCATCGGTATGGGGCAGCAAATCCAGCAGTGCCTTGCGGGAGGAATGCACGCCCTTGACCGCGCCGGAGAAGGCGCTGTCGACGGCGGCAAGCCGCCCGGCGGAGATGTCGAACATGGTGACGTCGGCGCGCATTCCCACGGCGATCTCGGCGGCGTGCATGCCCGAGACGCCCGCGCCCAGGATGGCGACTTTCGCTCCGGGAACGCCCGGCACGCCGGGCATCAGAAGGCCGCGGCCGCCAAAGGGCTTGAGCATGTATTGCGCGGCGACCAGCGTGGCCATGCGGCCCGCGACCTGGCTCATCGGCGCCAGGAGCGGCAGGCGGCCGTCCCTGTCGGTGATGGTTTCATAGGCGACGCAGGTCGCGCCCGATTTCATCAGCCCCAGCGTCTGCTGGCGGTCGGCGGCCAGGTGCAGATAGGTGAAGAGCGTATGGTCGGGGCGCAGCATGGCGATTTCCATGGCTTGCGGCTCCTTGACCTTCACGATCAGCTCGGATTTGTCGAACACCGATTTGGGGTCCGCCAGCACGGTGGCGCCCGCCGCGCGGTAGGCATCATCGGTCAGGCCGATGCCGGCGCCCGCGCCGGATTCGACGAACAGCTGATGGCCATGGCTGACAAGCTCGGCCACCCCTTCGGGGGTCAGCCCGACGCGGAATTCCAGGGTCTTGATCTCGCGAACCGTGCCAATGCGCATGAAGAATCTCCGTGATTTGGCCGGGACAATAACGGCAATGGAGAAAAATTAGCCTGCGTTGCGATCCGGCGGCGCGCCAGAAAAGATTTGACCGCCGCCTGTTCCGCGCAATTTCGTGGCGTTGGTCGTGGCATTGGTCGTCGCGCTCTGGGTCAGGTGGTGCAGCATCAGGGCCGATGCCTTGTCGGCATAGCCCTGTTCGAGCGCGGCCAGGATCTCCAGATGCTCATCGATGGCGCTGTGGATCTGCTCGACCGGATAGTTCCAGCGGCGCGACAGGAAACGGCGCAGGTCGATCTGGTTTTCTACCGCGCGCTGCATGTGGCGGTTGCCGCAGCAGCGGCCAAGCTGTTCATGGAAATCGGCGTTGAGTTCGTGGAAGGCATCCGCGTCGCCCTCGCCCCATGGCTTGCGGCGCAGCGCCAGGTGGGCGGCCCGGCTTTTGCCGGCCCAGGCGCGGTCCAGCCGGAAGGTGGGCAGAAGCAGCAGCGCCGGCTCCAGCGCGCGGCGGAAGGCATAGCTTTCCTGCAGCGCCCGGCCGCTTTCGCCGGCAAAGCTCCAGCCATGGCCGGCGCGCCGTTCCAGAAGGCCCAGGCCGGACAGCCGCGCCAGCACGCGCGCGGCGAGGGGCGCGCGCACGCCAAAGCGGCGCAGGATTTCCTGCTGGCTGACATGGTCGGGCAACTCGCCGGCCTGGCGGGCCTGGCCGATCGCCTCGAACAGGCGCGCTTCATCGGCATCTTCGTCATCGGGCGTGTCGGGCGCGGCCTTGACCGGTGCGGCAAGCACAAAGCCCCGGCCGGCGCGGGGGATGACCACGCCTTCCTGTGCCAGGAGGTTCAGGGCGCCGCGTACCGGCGTGCGCGAGACGGCGAACCGGCGGCAGAGTTCTTCTTCCACCAAACGCTCGCCGGCCACGGCGCCGCTTTCGGCCAGGTGCCGCCGGATGCGATGGGCCAGTTCGCTGTGCAGCCGGTTCATGCCGCCATATCTGGTCTTTTGCCGGCAGAAATACAATCCGGATACGCAAAAAGGCCCGGTTCTGCCGGGCCTTTCGCGTTGAGGAAAAAAACCTTGGCGCCTAGCGCTTCTGGCTTTCCTTGTCGGTGTTCTGCTGACCCGGATTGCCGGATTCCTGGCCGGGTTTGTTCTGCTGTGCGGGATTCTGCTGGCCGCCCTGGCGCTGTTGCTGGCCGCTCTGCTGGCCATGCTGGGGCTGCTGCTGCTGGCGATTGCGGTCGTTCTGGTCGTTGGCCATGTGTTGACGATCCTTTTCGGATGGGGGTTTCCCAGCCCGTCTAGTCAACACGCGATAACCGCCGTCGTTCCAAACAAACGAGTGGCCTCCCGGGTTCCCGCCGGGAGGCGCGAAACCGCACAAAAGCGCGCCGTGCCGGCAAAGCGGGCTTTTGTGCGGTTTGATCCATTGCGGCCTTTGGGCATAGGATCGAAGGTAGAAAAGAACATAATGTGGGCAGAGGGGCATGTCGCAGGATGCGAAGCGGACCTGGAGCCGGCGGTTGTTGCTTGCCTCTGCGGCGGGGCTTCCGATCCTGGCGGCCGGCGCGGACGGGCGGAACATCTCCGCGGAATTGCCCTGGTCGCCCTTCGCCGGCGACCCGCCAAAGCCGGTCGATCCCCTGGGCTGGTACTTCTTTACTGCGGGCGAGGCGGCAACCGTCGAAGCCATCGTCGACCGGTTGATCCCCGCCGATGAACTGTCGCCTGGCGGCAAGGATTGCGGCTGTGCCGTCTATATCGACCGCCAGCTTGCGGGCAGTTACGGCAAGGCGGACCGGCTTTACTGGAAGGGGCCGTTCCTGCCGGGGCTTCCCACCCAGGGCTATCAGGGCAACATGCCGCCGGCGGCGCGCTATCGCCTGGCGCTGCGTGCGCTGGGCGAGCATGTCAACACCGCCTATGGCAAGGACTTCGTCAGGCTGACGGCAGGCCAGCAGGATGCCGTGCTCAAGGGGCTGGACGAGGGCACCATCACGCTCAGGCTGGCGCCGGGATTTTCCACCAAGGCTTTCTTCGAGATGCTGCTGCAGAACACGATGGAAGGCTTCTTCGCCGACCCGCTCTATGGCGGCAACAGGAACATGGCGGGCTGGAAGATGCTGGGCTTTCCCGGCACGCGCTACGACTATCGCGATCATATCGACAGGCACAACCAGCCCTATCCGCTGGGGCCGGTGTCGATCTATTCGCCCATGGAAAGCTGAGGGCGATGGCAAGGCTTCTGCCGAAGAAGGATGCGGTGATCATCGGCCTGGGCTGGACGGGGGCGATCCTGGCGCAGGAGCTGACGGCCGCGGGGCTGGACGTGGTCGCCATCGAGCGCGGGCCCTGGCGCGACACCGCCACCGATTTCAACATCGGCTACATGCAGGACGAACTGCGCTATGCCATCCGCAAGGACCTGTTCCTTCAGCCGGTGGTGGAAGCGATGACGATGCGCAATCGTCCGGACCAGACCGCACTGCCGATGCGCGACTATGGCTCGTTCCTGCCCGGCAATGGCGTGGGCGGGGCGGGCGTGCACTGGAACGGAAAGACCTGGCGCTTCTGGGAAAGCGATTTTGAGATCCACACCCACCTGACGCGCCGTTATGGCGCGCGCAAGCTGAAGGGGCTGCAGCTTCAGGACTGGGGCGTGAGCTGGGCGGAGATCGAGCCCTGCTTCGATGCCTTCGAATATCTCTGCGGCATCTCGGGCAAGGCGGGCAATATCGGCGGCACGCTGCAGCCGGGCGGCAATCCGTTCGAGAGCCCGCGCGCCCGCGAATATCCCAACCCGCCGATCAAGACCGGCTATCCGCAGATGCTGTTCGAACAGGTGACGGCGGGCCTGGGCTATCATCCATTTCCCCAGCCTTCGGCCAACCTCTCGCGTCCCTATGTGAACCCGTTGGGCATCGCCATGGGCGAATGCACCTATTGCGGCTTTTGCGAGCGTTTCGGCTGCGCCAACTATTCCAAGGCCAGCGCGCAGACCACCATCCTGCCGGTGTTGATGCAGAGGCCGAATTTCGAGGCGCGCACCGAATGCGAGGTGCTGAAGGTCAACCTGACTGCCGACGGCAAGAGAGCCAAGAGCGTGACCTATATCGACGCCAAAGGCGTCGAATACGAGCAGCCGGGCGAATTGGTGCTGATCTGCGCCTATTCGCTGATGAATGTGCGCATGATGCTGCTGTCGGGCATCGGCACCCAGTATGACCCGGCGACGGGCAAGGGCACGGTTGGCCGCAACTACTGCTATCAGACCAGCTGCGGGGCGCGCCTGTTCCTGGAGGGCAAGCATCTCAACCCCTTCATCGGTTCGGGCTCGATGGGACGCACCATCGACGATTTCAACGGCGACGCCTTTGATCATTCGCACCTGGATTTCGTGGGCGGGGCCGGCATGAGCTGCGATCCCAGCAATGGCCGTCCGATCGGCTATCGCCCGACCCCGCCGGGCACCCCGCGCTGGGGCGCCGGTTGGAAGAAGGGGACGGTGGAGGGCTACCAGAACGCCATGAATATCGGTGCCCAGGGATCGTCCTATCCGGTGCGGGAAAATTACCTGGACCTCGATCCCACCTACACCGACCGGCACGGGCGGCCGCTGCTGCGCATCACCTTCGAATTCCCGGACAACGATGTCGCCATGTCGAATTACATGTCGGACCAGCTCGAGAAGATCGCAAAGGCCTTCGGGCCCAAATCCTATTCGGTTTCGCGCATCCGGAAGGACTGGAATTCGGTTCCCTACCAGTCCACCCACAATACCGGCGGCGCGATCATGGGCGAGAATCCGCGCACCAGCGCGGTGAACAAATACCTGCAAAGCTGGGACGTGCCCAATGTCTTCGTCATCGGCGCATCCGCCTTCGCCCACAATGCCGGGATGAATCCCACCGGCACGGTGGGCGCGCTGGCCGTCTGGGCGGCCAGGGCCATCACCGGCAAATACCTCAAGCATCCCGGTGCGCTGGTGCACGCATGAAAGGCATCATCGCGGCAGCATTGCTTCTGATCGCGACGCCCGCCATCGCAGCGTCGCAGGTCGAAGAAGGCCGCTATCAGGCGGTGCTGGGAGATTGCGCCGGCTGCCACGGAAAGGACCTGTCGGGCGGCATCGCGCTGGAGACGCCGTTCGGCAGGCTGGTGACGCCCAATATCACGCCCGACCGGCAGACCGGCATTGGCGATTACAGCCCCGTTGACTTCCGCGCCGCGATGAAGACCGGCATCGCCCGGGGCAAGCCGCTTTATCCGGCAATGCCCTATACGGCTTATGCGCGGATGCCGGACAGGGATGTGGACGCGCTGTTTGCGTACCTGAAAACCGTCAGGCCGGTGCGCCATGCGGTCAAGGTCAACCAGCTGCGCTTTCCCTATAGCTGGCGCTTCCTGATGCGGCTGTGGAACCTGGTTTTCTTCCATCCCGGGACGCCCGATCCCGCGAACCACACCGCGGCCTGGATACGCGGCGAATATCTGGTCAATGGGCCTGGCCATTGCGGCACCTGCCACACGCCCAAGAACATGTTCGGTGCCGATATCAGGCCGGAACTGGGAGGGGCGCTATTGCAAGGCTGGTTCGCGCCCGACCTTTCCGGCGATCCCCGGACCGGGTTGCGTAGCTGGCAGGCGGCCGATGTGGCCGGATACCTCAAGACCGGCCGCAACGGTCATTCCATCGCCTCGGGCCCGATGGCCGAGGCGATCGAGCAGTCCACATCGCGGATGCGAGACGGCGACCTTGCAGCCATTGCCGCCTATCTGAAGAGCTTGCCCGCGCCCGCCGGCAGCGGCCCCAGGATCCTGCCCGATGTGGAACGCATGAAGCGCGGCGCGAGCCTCTATCGCGTCAACTGTTCGGCCTGTCACGGACTGGATGCGAAGGGTGAAGGCCCGCTGGTGCCGCCCCTGACCGGCAATGCCGTGGTCCGCCAGGACAATGCCGACACGCTGGTGCGGCTGGTGCTGGCGGGTTCGCAGGGCGCGGGAACCAGATGGGCGCCCACCCGGCCGGCCATGCCGTCGCTGGCCTGGCGGCTGAACGACCAGCAGGTCGCCGACGTCCTGAGCTATGTGCGGGGCAATTGGGGCAATCAGGCCGCGCCGGTTGCCGCCGACACGGTGGGCGGAATTCGCGCCGCGCTCAGGGGCGGCAAATAGAATCGGCTTGTGAGCGCCACTGTGCGCGGCATACGCTTTGGTGGCGCCGAAGAGCGCCAAATGGGGAAGGGGCAACGGAAATGACGGACAATCAGACCGACCGCAGGGCGCTTCTGGCGCTGATGGGCGCGGGCGCGGCGGCGGCGAGCATCGGCGGCGCGCGGGCGGATGCGGCCAATCCCGTGATCGAATGGAACATGCATATGTTCTCCAGCGATATCACGAAATTTCCCTATGGCCCCAGGGCGACCTATCGCCCAGATCCGGCGAAGAATCCGGCGGACCCGCTGGCGGCCTATCTCGCGCACATGAAGGAATTCGGCATCGACCGGGCCGTGATCGTGCAGCCGGAGCCTTACGGCGACGACCATCGGCTGGTGCTGGACTGCCTGGCCCACACCCCGCCGCAGCAGATGAAGGGCACCAGCCTTTTCTACACCAAGGATGCGGATGCGCCGGCAAAACTGGAAGCACTGGTCAAGGCCCATCCACGCATCTGCTCGACCCGCTTTCATCTGCATCGTGGCAACAAGGCCTATTTTGCCAACTTCGAGGAGCCGGGCGTGCGGGCGCTGTGGAAGAAGGCGGTCGACCTGGACCTGGTGATCGAACTGGACATCGGTGCAAACTATGCGCGCGATGCCGGAAAGGCGATTGCCGCCTTTCCCGGCTGCAAGGTTCTGATCGACCATATGGCCAACCCCAAGACGGGCATGATCTGGGAATATGGCGATGTGCTGGATCTGGCCAGGTTTCCCAACGTCTATATGAAACTGTCGCAGCTCAACTACATGGTCCAGGATGGGCCCTATTACGAGAGCATCATTCCCTTCACCAGCCGGGTCATCAAGGAATTCGGTCCCGACCGCATGGTGTGGAGCGGCGGAAGCCCTCACATCGCCGATGTTCACATGAAGGGCTATTCGGCTGCCGATATCGCCAAGGTGAAGGGCGGCAATCTCAAACGTCTGCTGAACTGGTAGGAGAAAAAGAAAATGACGGCTGGCATGAACCGGCGCGCGGCGCTGGGCGGGGCGATGGCGGCGGGGGCCGTGGCAGTGACGGCACGGGCGCAGGCCAAGCCGCTGGTGATCGAGTGGAACATGCACATGTTCTCGAGAAACATGGCGAAGTTTCCCTTTCATCCCAAGGCGACCTACAGGCCTGATCCGGCCAAGAATCCGGCCGATCCGCTTGCGGAATATCTGAAGCGCATGTCCGCGGAAGGCATCGACCGGGCGCTGTTCGTTCAGCCCGAGCCCTATGGCGACGATCACCGGCTGGTGCTGGACTGCCTTTCGCGCACTTCGCCCGACAAGTTCAAGGGCACCAGCCTGTTCTATCCGCGCGACAGCGAGGCGCCGAGGAAGCTGGTGGCGCTGGTCAAGAGCGAGCCGCGCATCTGCTCGACCCGCTTCCACGCCAATCGCGGCAACAAGAACTACATGGACAGTTTCGCCGATACCGGCGTGCGGGCGCTGTGGAAGCAGGCCGTGGACCTGGACCTGGTGGTCGAACTGCATATCGGCCCGTCGGTGGCGCGCGATGCCGGCAAGGTGATCGCCGCCCATCCGGGCTGCAAGGTGGTGATCGATCATCTGGCCGAGCAGGCGACCGGCACCCCGGACGAATTCGCGGATGTTCTGGACCTGGCGCAATACCCCAACGTCTACATGAAGCTTTCAGGTTTGAACCATTACGCCAAGGACGCGCCGCTGTATGAGAATGAACGGCCCTTCACCCGCCGGGTGATCGCCGAATTCGGGCCCGAGCGCGTGGTGTGGGGCAGCGGCACGCCCAGGATCGTCGATGCGCATATGCAGGGTTATCCCGCAAGCGACGTCGCCAAGGTCAAGGGGCAGAACCTGAAGAGACTTCTGAACTGGTGAGGGGACGGCGCCATCAATAGCCAGGGGGGCGCCGGTAAGGCGCGTCGTAGGGGCCGTACCAGGCGATGGGCTCATCTGAGCGGCGATAGCCGCCATATTCGTAATCGGGGTCGTAATTGCTCCACGGCCCATACTGTACCGCATAGGGCGGCGGGGCGCGCCGGGTGGCGGTGCAGCCGCCAAGCGTGACAGCCAGAAGAATCAGCGGGACAAGTATCTTCATGGTCGCTTCCATTGCCGGCAATCGCGGAATGGTACAGTGGGTGTGCAAGAGGCGCGAGGACAGGCGTGGTTCAGGGTAAATTTTCGGGCGGGTCGAGGCGATGACCAGCCGGCGCGATATGCTGGAACATATGGGGCTTTCGGGGGCCATGCTGGGGGCTCTGGCCTGGTCGGGGCCGGTCGCGGCGGAGGTGCTGAAGCCCGCGCCGCAAGAAAAGCCCCGGCATCATATCCGCTTCGGGGTCTGCGGCATCAGCCACGATCACATTCTTTCCATGGTAGCGGCGATCGTCCGGGGCGGCGGCGAACTGGTCAGCGTGTGGGGCGGCGAGCCCGACAAGCTGGCGGCGTTCGTGCGGCGCCATCCCGGCGTGAAGATCGCGCGGAGCCAGCAGGAAGTAATCGGGGATCCGTCGCTGCAACTTGTGCTGTCCTCGCACATCGCCAGCGAGCGGGCCGGGATCGGCGTGCGCGCGATGATGGCGGGCAAGGATTTCCTGGCCGACAAGCCGGGAATCACCACGCTTGAGGACCTGGCGCTGGTGCGCCGGACGATCGCCGCGACGGGGCGTATTTATGGCATTCTCTATTCCGAGCGCCTGGAAGTGCCAGCCGCCGTTTATGCCGGAGAGCTGATCGGGAAGGGCGCCATCGGCCAGGTGATCCAGACGATCAACATCGCTCCGCACCAGATCGTGCAGCATGGCGGCGACGCGGGCGGCGCCGGCCCACGGCCCGGGTGGTTCTGGGAGGAAAAGCTGTTCGGCGGCATCCTGTGCGATATCGGCTCGCATCAGATCGACCAGTTCCTGTTCTATACCGGCTCCAGGGAGGCGCAGGTGGTGGCGTCCCAGGTCGCCAATCTGCGCCACAGGGACCATCCGCACTTCCAGGATTTCGGCGACATGATGCTGCGCGGCGATCGCGGCTTCGGCTATGTGCGGCTGGACTGGTTCACGCCCGACGGGCTTGGTACCTGGGGCGATGGCCGGCTCTTTGTGCTGGGCACGGATGGTTACATCGAGATTCGCAAATACACCAATGTCGCGGTGGCGCCGCGCGGCAACAACCTGTTCATCGTCGACGGCAAAAGCGCGCGCTATGTCGACTGTTCGGCGGGACCGCTGCCCTTCGGGCCGCAATTTGTCGCCGACATCGTGGAGCGGACGCACACCGCGCAGGATCAGGCGCAATGCCTTTTGGCGGCGGAACTGGCCATCCGCGCCCAGATGCAGGCGGTGCGCGTGACGAACATTTGAGAGCCTTATTGCGGCGCATCAGAGCATTAAAGTCTTTTCATGAACGTAGTTTAATTGCACCCTGCCGGGCAGGGACGGCGCGCGCCGTCCTGCCAATCCAACAGGGGAAACTTCCATGAAGATGAAATATCTCGCGGCAGCCGCGGCCTTGGCCACACTGGGCGGCCTGCCGGTCGCGGGCAGCGCCCAGGTTCAGCCGGCGGCGCCGGCCTTCGACGCCGGCACCTTTCCGCCCATGCCCGCCAAGACCACCCGCACCGGCAAGCACATCAACCGCGTCATCGACGTGTGGCTGAAGGGCCAGCCCGTCTATTACGCGCAGATCGAGGCGGCCGGCTATGAGAAGGGCAAGGAGATGGCGGCCACCAAGGCCGACTACATCACCTATGAGATGGAGCATGGCGCGCTGGACTTCCACCAGCTGCGCGAATTCATGCGCGGGCTGAAGGAAGCCGGGCCCACCCGTACCGGCCATGCCACCCCTGCGGTGATCGTCACGCTGCCGATCCAGGGCACCGCCGATGCATTGCGCGCCAATGCCTGGATGATCCAGCAGACGCTGGCGGCGGGCGTGCACGGCATCCTGTTGTGCAATGCCGAGAGCCCGGAAGCGGCCAAGATCATGATCGAAGCATCGCGCTATCCCTTCGCGCCGGTGGTGCCGGGGCTGAACCAGGGTTTCCGCGGCAACGGCAGCCAGGGCTATGCCTCGAAAATGTGGGGCGTCACCCCGCAGGAATATGAGCGGCTCGCCGAACCGTGGCCGCTCAACCCCGATGGCGAGCTGATCTTCGGCCTGAAGATCGAAAATCCGCGCGCCGACGCCAATGTGGAATCCAGCGTGCGCGTGCCCGGCATCACCTTCGCCGAATGGGGTCCGGGCGATCACGGTTTCTACATCATGGGCATGCCCAAGCCGGGCCAGGGCCTGTCGCCTGCCATGCTGCAGGCCAGGAAGCGCGTGCTGGACGCCACCAAGGCGGCGGGAATCAAGTTCCTGAATGCCTGCAGCGACAAGCCCGGTCCGAATTATGTGATCGACCAGATCAAGGACGGCACGATGATCTGTACCGGCGGCGATTCGCCGGCCGCCGATGTGGGCCGCAAATTCACCAATCGCACCGATCCCTGGTGAATGCGAAGAAGGGCTCCCGGGCGCCGGGGGCCCTTCACCTTTTGTCTTCGGTCCTTAGTATGGTCCGGCCGTTTTGGCGGAGCCTCCATGCGCCTCGATGACCTTCGCGAAACCGAAAATGTCGATGACCGCCGCGGCCAGGGCGGATTTGGCGGTTTCGGGCCGCGCATCGCCATGGGGGGCGGCGGCCTGGGGCTGGTGGCCGTCATCGCCCTGTCGCTTCTGTTCGGGGTCGATCCCGGCCGGATTCTGGGCGGGGATGTGCTGAATGGCGATTCCGGCGTGCCCACCATGCAGCAGCCGGCGGGCAGCGGCGGGCCGCGCGCCGACGATGCGGCCTATGAATTCTCGCGCAAGATCGTGGGCTCGGCCGAGGATACCTGGCCCGCGCTGCTTTCGCAGCATGGCGTGCGCTTCGAGCCCGCCACCTTCACCGTCTATGATGCGGTCACCCCCACCGGCTGCGGCACCGGCCAGGCGGCGGCGGGTCCCTTCTATTGTCCGGCCGATGCCCATATCTACCTGGACCTGAGCTTCTTCAACGAACTGGGCAGCCGCTTCGGCGCGCCGGGCGATTTCGCGCGCGCCTATGTCATCGCCCATGAATATGGCCATCACATCCAGAACCTGATGGGCACGATGGACGCCCATCCGGCGGGGGTGCGGGGTGCCACCGGCAATTCGGTGCGCATCGAACTGCAGGCGGACTGCTATGCAGGGGTGTGGGCCTTTCACGCCAACCGGCGCTTCCGCATCCTGGAAACCGGCGATGTTGAAGAAGGCCTGGCAGCGGCCTCGGCGGTGGGCGACGATACGCTGCAGAAGCGGCAGCAGGGTTATGCGGTGCCCGACAGTTTTACCCACGGCACCAGCGCCCAGCGCATGCGCTGGTTCCGGCGCGGCCTGGACGGCGGCGACATGGCGGCGTGCGACACATTCTCGGCCAGGCAATTATAGGCGATCATGACAGGCAAGGACGACAAGGCGGCCCACAAGGCCTGGGTGGAATCGCTTGATACCGGCTATCGCCAGGCGCTGAAGCCGCGCCAGATCCAGATGATCGGCATCGGCGGCGCCATCGGCACCGGCCTTTTCCTGGGCGCCGGCGGGCGGCTTGAGATCGCAGGTCCCGCGCTGGCGCTGGTCTATGGGGTGTGCGGCTTCTTCTGTTTCTTCATCCTGCGGGCGCTGGGCGAACTGGTGATGTACCGGCCCAGCTCAGGCAGCTTCGTTTCCTATGCGCGCGAGTTCCTGGGCGAGAAGGCGTCTTTCGTCGCAGGCTGGATGTTCTTCCTCAACTGGGCCCATGCCGGCATCGTCGATATCACCGCCGTGGCGCTCTACATGCATTACTGGGGCACCTTTGCCGATGTGCCGCAATGGGTGTTCGCGGCTATCGCACTGGGCATCGTCGGCGGCATGAACATGGTGGCGGTGGGCTGGTTCGGCGAGATGGAATTCTGGTTCTCGCTGATCAAGGTGGCGGCGCTGGTGCTGTTCCTGATCATCGGCAGCGTGCTTCTGGTCGGTGGCCATGGCGTGGGCGGGGTGGTGCCGGGGCTGAACCTGATCACCGCCAATGGCGGGATCTTTCCGCACGGCGTCCTGCCCGCCATCGTGATCGTGCAGGGCGTGGTGTTCGCCTATGCCGGCATCGAACTGGTGGGCACGGCGGCGGGCGAGGCGGAAAATCCCCGCGCCGTGCTGCCTGGCGCGATCAATGCCGTGATCTGGCGGATCGCGCTTTTCTATGTGGGCTCAGTGTTCCTGCTGGTGATGCTGCTGCCCTGGACGGCCTATCATGCGGGCACCAGCCCCTTTGTCACCTTCTTCAGCAGGCTGGGGGTGCCCGGCATCGGCTCGGTGATGAACCTGGTGGTGCTGACGGCGGCGCTGTCGAGCCTCAATTCCGGGCTTTATTCCACTGGCCGGGTGCTGCGCTCGCTGGCGATGGGCGGCTCGGCGCCGCGCTATGTGGCGAAGATGAACGCCGCGAAGGTGCCGTACAGCGGCATCCTGGTGACGCTGGTGATCTATGCCTTCGGCGTGTTCCTGAACTATCTGGTGCCCAGCAAGGTGTTCGAGATCGTATTGAACATCTCTTCACTGGGCGTGGTGTCAACCTGGGTCTTCATCGTGGTCTGCCAGATGAAACTGCGTGCCGCGCAGAACCGTGGCGAGATAGCGCGCGTGAATTTCCGCATGCCGGGCGGACCGGTGATGGCGTGGCTGACCCTGGCGTTCCTGGCGGGCGTGATCGTGCTGATGGCGATGGACTGGCCCATCGGCACCTATACCATCGCGCTTCTGCCGGTGCTGGCGCTGCTTTTGGGGGTGGGCTGGACGCTGCTGAAGGGCAGCCATCCCTTCGCGCCCGCCGCGCCCAGTTATATCGTTACCCACGCCGCCGAGACGGACGACGATCCGGACAGTTGAAAGAAAAAGGCCGTCCCCACCCTTCGACTGGCTCGGGGTGGGGACGACCTGGTCGCGTGTTTGCGGTCCGTCTAGCGATCCTGTACCGGCGCGCTGGCCTTGATGGCGGCGTCGGGCAGGGCGAAGGCAACCAGGTCGGCGCCGCGCGACGAGCCCACCGCGGTGACGATGTACTGTTTGCCGTTCAGCATATAGGTCATCGCCGCGCCGGTCTGGACCTTGTCCATGAACACCGCGCCTTTCTCCTCGCCCGTGGCCTTGTCATAGGCCCGCAGGCGGCAGCCCTTTACGCCCTTCTCGTCGGTGAAGAGGCCGCAGTCGCCCAGGATGATCAGGCTCTTTGTGGTCAACGTGCCCAGGATGCCCGACTGGCCGGTGCGGGGCAGGTTCACGCCCTTCAGCAGCCGGTGGTTCTTGATCGCGTCGGGCGTTTCGCCATGCACGACCTGCCAGGCGATGGTGCCCTTGGAGAGGTCGATCGCGGTGACGGTGCCGTAGGGCGGCTTCATCAGCGGGATGCCTTCGATCGAGATCATGCCCGGCACGATGGGATCGTTCAGGCCATCGGGCGCGCGTGGCCTGCTGAACCCGCTCTTGCCGGTCAGGCTGGCGAAGCCGCCGAACGCACCGCCTTCGGGATCGGCGCTGCCCGGTGCAGGCTGGCCGCCGCGCGGAAATATCTTGCCGTCACGCTCGACGGCGCCGGTGATCTCGAACACGTTCTTGGCATAGACATAGACCGTGTGGGTTTCGGGATCGTAGGACCCGCCCGGCCAGTTCACGCCGCCCTGCAGGCCCGGCAGATTGAGTGTGCCGAAGATCTTGTCGTTGACAAAGGCCGGGGGCTCGTAGAGCGGGCCCATCTTGTAGTGGCTGGCGATCTCGCGTGCTCGCGCCTTGATTTCGGGCGTCCAGTCGATCAGCACATCCTCGCTCACGCCCTGGCGGCAATAGGCGGGCGGGGTGGTCGGCATGGGCTGGGTGGGCGAATACCATTCGCCGGGCACGTCGCCCTTGGGCACCTTCACTTCGGGTATCGGCCACACCGGCTTGCCGTTGGTGCGGTCCAGCACATAGAGAAAGCCCTGCTTGGTGGGCTGGGCGATCGCCTTCACAATCTTTCCATTGTGCGGGATGTCGCAAATGATGCCGGCGGCGGAGACGTCGCGGTCCCACATGCCATGATGGATCATCTGGTAGTGCCATTTGCGCACGCCGGTCTCGATGTCCAGCGCCACCAGGCTGTCGCTGAACAGGTTGTTGCCGTGCCGGTAGACGCCCACCATGTCGGTGTTGGGCAACTCTACCCCGCAATAGACCAGGCCCAGTTCCTCGTCGGCCGACATCGGCGCCCAGCAGCCGGTATTGCCCGCCGCTTCCGCCTGGCCCGGAATCAGCCAGGTGTCGTAGCCGAATTCACCTTTCCTCGGAATGGTGTGGAATATCCACTTGCGCTGGCCGGTCTTGACGTCGAAGCCGCGGATATAGCCCTTGGTGGCGGGCGTGGGCGCGGCGCCGACCACAATGGTGTTCTTCACCACCAGCGGCGGTGCATGCAGGCCGATGATGCCGCGGTTGGGATCCATCTCCTGGTCGTCATTCTTGCGCAGGTCGACCATGCCGTTCTCGCCGAAGGCCGGATCGGGCAGGCCCGTCTTCGCATCCAGGGAGAACATCGAGTAGCCGATGGTGACGTAGAGGATGCGCTCGTTGGTGCCGTCGGTCCAATAGGCGCAGCCCAGGCCCGGACCCTGGCGGCTGCCATAGCGCTGACCTTCGTCATGGCGGTGCATCCACAGAAGCTCGCCGGTGGCGCCGTCCAGGCATACCACGTCGCGGCGATGGCCGGCTGTGGTGTAGACCTTTCCGTTCACGAACAGCGGCGTGGACTGGTAGTCGGCATCCAGGTTCGGGCCCAGCGCGTTGGTGGAGAAGCGCCACACCATCTCCAGCTTGTCGAAGTTCGACGCATTGATCTGGTCGAAGGGCGCGTAGCGGGCGCTGGAAAGATCATTGGCATAGTGCAGCCACTGGCTGTTCTGCGCGTTGCCTTGCGGCTGGGCCATGGCGCCTTGCGGTCCAAGAAGCGCAAGGGCAGAGGTACCGGCCATCATCGCCCGGCGGTCGATCGAGAACATTGTCGGCATTTCCTCTTGAATGTGTCGCAGATTGTGTCCGCGATCGGCGGTATCTATTGTGATCTAAGCACACGGCAAAAGCGCGTGTAAAACCGGCTCCGTGACGCACCTTGCGCTATCGCTGGTGAGTGTGGCCGTGCGGGATGACCAAAATGGGGCGGTAATTCTCCACCACCAGGCTGAAGGGCGTACCGTCCGGTGTTTCCAGCACCGCGGTGAGGCGCAGCGGGGTTGTTGCATCTGCGTTGGTCTGGCGCGACAGCGTCCGGCGATGGAAATTCAGGGGGCGGACAACCGCGCCGAATGGCTGGTCGCTGGTGTCGAGAATGTGGTTCATGGCGGGTGTGAGGCGCCGGGGGCGGTACCAGTTGTCCGCCTCGGACAATATGTGTGCGCCGCACATAAGCCGGACGCGGCGATAGCGCAGGATCTCATGGGGATCGGCATGCAGCGCCCGGCGCACGCGGGCGGAAGCGGGCTTTTGCCGGTGCACGCGCAGCGCGCGGATGGCGGGTGGCGTGGCCAGGTGAAGGTCGCCGCACCAGTGCGTCAGAACCTGGGTGGCGCTTTGCGGCCCGGCGAGGTCGGCTTTCAGCCTGTCCAGGGCCGGTTCGCCGGACGGGCGCGCCATCGCGGGCGGTACCAGCAGGCAGAGGATTGCGGTGGCGTTCCTGAATTTCACTTAATGCGCCGTGTGGGGATCGCGCTCGCCCGCGATCATGGCGAGATCGATATTGTCCACCGCCACCGGACAGGTGAAGTGCGGTGAGCGGGCACAGTTGGGATTATAGGCTTCGTTGAAGTCGATGGTGATTGTCCTGGGCGGGAATTTTCCGAAGCCGGCGACATCGACATAGCGGCCCGCGCCATAGGTGCCCTTGCCGGTGAGCCGGTCGGTGAAGAAAGCGGACATGTCTTCGATCTGTTTCGGATCACCGCCATAGAATGGCAGGGTAACGGCCTTGCCCTTCAGCGTGAACTGCGCGTCGCCGACATGGAAGAACTGCTTGTCGGTGCCGCGCGAGGTGCGAAAGACGCGCGGCGGCAGTTTGGGATCGGGTGTGAAGCGGGCGCTGACGCGGAAAGCCGGATCATAGGGATAATATGAGACGCCCTTGAAGGTTTTCGCCGCCGGCGCCTGCTGGTTGTAGACGAAGATGCGCCAGCCTTCGATGCCGGCGCCGACCTGGGTGGGATGGCCCGCGATGTCGACGTCGCGGTCGATGGGCACGGTCTTTTCCACCTGGCTGTTGGCGACAGGCTTGCCGTCATGGGTGACGGTGAGCCGGCCGCCGCGGAAAGATGCCTTCAGCGGGCCTCTGGCATTGGGCTGATGGCTCCAATGCCAGCTTGCGGGCTTGCCCTTTTCGCCGACCAGGGTGGCGGCCTCTCCTTCGCCCAGATAGGCGGAGTCCTGGATCTTGAGCATGGCATGGGGGACATCGGCATAGGCGCGGTTCTGGCCGGCGATGTCGGATTTCCAAACCTGTTGCGGCGACGGCGCGGCGGCCCCCAAGAGGACGGCGGCGGCCATAAGAATAAGCAAGTGTGTGCGGCGCATGGCGGGAGATTCCCGCAAACGGGCGGCCCCGGCAAGCAGGGGGCGCCTTGCATTCATATGCCTCGCCAAGCGAGGGCATATGAATGGTGCCGTAGGTGAGAATCGAACTCACGACCTATCCCTTACCAAGGGATTGCGCTACCACTACGCTACTACGGCATCTGTGGTATCCCGATGCTTACCCGCCAATGATTAAACATCTGCGGTCAAGCAAGGGTGCGCTGCTATAACGTAAGGGTCCGGCGAAGAAAAGCGCTCCGTTCCGGCAAATTGGTCCTAATTTCCGCCCGGCTTCCGATGGCCCGATCTTCCCCTGAAAAGCTTGCCGCCGCGCTGCGCGCCAACCTGAAGCGCCGCAAGGAAGCGGCGCGGGATATCCCGGAACCGCCGGCCGCCCCAAGCGGCTCCGAATCGATCCCCGCGCAGGCGCCGTCCCCCCCGAAACCGGCGCCGGATCAGGGTTTTTGACCGGTTTTGCGGGCTTTGCCCCGCCGGGCGCCCCGGGCTACAAGGGGCCCCCAATTTCACTGGCCCCTACGGGGTCCCAAGAGGGGTCATGGACCGTATTCGCATCCGGGGAGGCCACCGCCTGTCGGGGGAAATTCCCATCAGCGGCGCCAAGAACGCTGCCCTGAAGCTGATGGCTGCGTCGATTTTGACGGCCGAACCGCTGATCCTGGCCAATGTTCCACGCCTGGCGGATGTGCGCGCCATGGCCGAGTTGTTGATGAGCTTCGGCGTGGCCATCCAGATGAACCTGTCGCCGCATCTGGGCGAAGGCGACACGATGCGGCTGGAGGCGAAAGAGATCACGTCGGCCTTCGCCTCCTATGACATGGTGCGCAAGATGCGTGCCAGCTTCCAGGTGCTGGGGCCCCTCCTGGCGCGGCGGGGCGAAGCGAAGGTCTCGCTGCCTGGCGGTTGCGCCATCGGCGCGCGGCCGGTGGAACTGCATCTGTCGGCGCTTCAGCAGATGGGCGCCAGGGTCGATCTGGTCGATGGCTATGTCGTCGCCACCGCGCCCGGCGGCCTGAAAGGCGCCGAGATTGTCTTTCCCTTCGTGTCCGTGGGCGCCACCGAAACCGCGATGATGGCCGCCAGCCTGGCCAAAGGCGTCACGCGCATCGTCAACGCCGCGCGCGAGCCGGAGATCGCCGATCTGGGCCGTTGCCTGATCGCAATGGGCGCGAAGATTTCCGGCCTTGGCTCCAGTGAGATCGTGGTGGAAGGCGTGGAACGCCTGCACGGCGCCAGCCACCGGGTGATGCCCGACCGCATCGAGGCGGGCACCTATGCCATCGCCACGGCGATCGCCGGCGGCGAGGTGGAACTGGTGGGCGCGACCCACGAGACGATCGCGTCACTGCTGTCGCTGCTGGCAAAAAGCGGGGCGGACGTCACCGATACGCCGCGCGGGCTCAAGGTCGCGATGAACGGATCGCGCCCCAGACCGTCGGACGTGACCACCGCGCCCTATCCGGGCTTTCCCACCGACCTTCAGGCCCAGATCATGGCGCTGATGACGGTGGCGGAGGGCACCTCGGTGATCCGCGAGAAGATTTTCGAGAACCGCTTCATGCATGTGCCGGAACTGGCGCGCATGGGCGCGGATGTGCGCATCGACGGCGATACCGCCACGGTGCGCGGCGTGACGAAGCTGAAGGGCGCCCCCGTGATGGCGACGGACCTGCGCGCCAGCGTCAGCCTGGTGCTGGCAGGGCTGGCGGCGGAAGGCGAGACCATGGTGGGCCGGGTCTACCACCTGGACCGCGGCTTCGACCGGCTGGAGGAAAAGCTGAGCCGCGTGGGGGCCGACATTTCGCGGGTGCCGGAATGACAGGCGAGCCTTCATGAGCGGGCTGAAACTGGCCGCCGCCGACGCCGAGGATCTGGAAATCCTCTCCGCGCGGCTGCAGGACGCCACCGCCAAGCTGAAGAACATCACCTGGCTGCCTGGCAGGCGCCGCTTCGCCATGGTGATGAACCGCTATCGCTGGGAGGCGGACCGCGATACGCGTGTGCTCGCGGGCCTGCATTTCGATAGTGTGCTGAAGGTGCAATCCCAGAACATCAAGCTGGGCGCGGGCGAGGCGGTGGTATCGCTGCTGGCGATCCGCTTCACCGGCAACAATGTGCAGGACGGCGAAGACAAGGATCCAGGCGGGGTGATCGAACTGACGTTTGCCGGCGGCGGGGCGATACGCCTGACGGTGGAGTGCATCGACGCGGAACTGGCCGACCTGACCCGGCCCTGGGCGGCGCGGGGCCGGCCCGACCATGACAGGGACGGGATGTAATGGCGCGCCGGCTGAATGCATCCGATCCGGGGTTCGCTGCCGCCTTCGACGCGCTGCTGAATGCCAAGCGCGAACAGGAGGAAGATGTCGCCCAGGCAGTGCGCGGCATCATCGCCGATGTGCGCGCCAGGGGCGACGCGGCGCTCGTCGAACTGACCAACAGGTTCGACCGTGCGGGCGTGACGGTGGAAACGCTGAAACTGTCCGCCGCCGAAATCGACGCCGCGGTGGGGCAGGTGTCGAAGGAGCAGGCGGCAGCCATTGAATCCGCCGCATCGCGGATCGAAGCCTATCACCGCCGCCAGCTGCCGGAGGATGCGCGCTTTGTCGACGAGGCCGGCGCACTGCTGGGCTGGCGCTGGACCAGCGTGGACAGCGCGGGACTTTATGTGCCGGGCGGCACCGCGGCCTATCCGTCATCGGTGCTGATGAATGCGATTCCCGCCAGGGTCGCGGGCGTGGGGCGCATCGCGATGGTCACGCCCGCCAGCGGCGGCAAGCTTAACCCGCTGGTGCTGGCGGCAGCCAGGCGCGCCGGCGTCAGCGATATCTATCGCGTCGGCGGGGCGCAGGCGGTTGCGGCGCTGGCCTATGGCACCCAGAGCATCCGGGCCGTCGACAAGATCGTGGGGCCGGGAAATGCCTATGTCGCCGCGGCCAAGCGCGAAGTGTTCGGCCAGGTCGGCATCGACAGCGTGGCCGGCCCGTCGGAAATCCTGGTGATCGCCGACGCGGGCAACGACCCGGAATGGATCGCTGCCGACCTGCTCAGCCAGGCCGAGCATGATGCCTCGTCCCAGTCCATCCTGATTACCGACGATGCGGCGTTCGCCGACAGCGTGGATGCGGCGGCCACCCGCCAGATCGCCACCCTGCCGCGCAGGGCCATCGCCGAAAAAAGCTGGGGCGATTATGGCGCCATCATCACGGTGGCGAAGCTGCAGGATGCCGCATCGCTGGCCGATGCCTTTGCGCCCGAACACCTGGAAATCGCCACAGCCGATCCGGAGAATTATGCCAAGCTGGTGCGCCATGCCGGTGCGATCTTCCTGGGGCGCTACACCCCGGAGGCGATTGGCGATTATATCGCCGGGCCCAACCATGTGCTGCCCACCTCGCGGACGGCGCGCTTCTCGTCCGGACTCTCGGTGCTCGATTTCATGAAGCGCACCACGCTTCTGGGACTGGATGCGCAGAGTATCGCCGCCATGGGTCCCGATGCGCTGATCCTGGCCGAGGCGGAAGGGCTTGATGCCCATGCCCGTTCCATCGCCGCGCGCCTTAACGCTCCACGACCGGGCCGGACGGATTGATGGGCGACTGGCGGCTCTCGGCGATCGCCCTCGACGAGGCCAGCGTGGTCCACCGCACCCGCGCCATCGAGCAGGAACGCGAGGTGGCGATCTATGACCTTCTGGAACAGAACAGCTTCCGGCCATCTGGTTCGGATGGAGGGCCCTATCACCTGACGCTGGGGCTGGAGGAAAACCGCCTTGTGCTGGACATCTCGCTGGAAGACGGCGCGCCCCACGGCCGGGTGCTTCTGTCGCTGACGCCGCTGCGCAAGGTGGTGAAGGATTATTTCCTGGTCTGCGAGAGTTACTACAAGGCGATCCGCACTGCTCCGCCGCACCAGATCGAATCGCTCGACATGGCACGGCGCACTCTGCACGACGAAGGCGCGCGCGAACTCATGGCGCGGCTGGAGGGCAAGGTCGAAACCGACTTCAACACCGCCCGGCGACTGTTCACGCTGGTGTGCGTGCTGCAAATGCGGGGCTGACGATGGAGCAGGGTACGCCCCCTGCCGCGGTGCTGTTTGCCTGCACCATGAACGCGGTGCGTTCGCCCATGGCTGCCGCGCTGATGCGGCACCTGACCAGCCGGCGCATCCATGTGGAATCGGCCGGGGTGCGGGCCGGGGAGCTTGATCCCCTGGCGGTGGCCGCGATGGAGGAAATCGGGCTGGAGATCGCCGAGCACCGGCCCCGCCGCTTCGAGGACCTGGAGGATGGCAGTTTCGACCTGGTGATCACCCTGTCGCCCGAGGCGCAGCACAAGGCGGTGGAATTGACCCGCACGGCGGATACGGAAGTGGAATACTGGCCGACCATGGACCCCACAGCCGTGGAAGGGTCGCGCGAACAGCGGCTTTGTGCCTACCGGGCGGTACGCGACCAGCTTCTGGAGCGGCTGAAACGCCGTTTTGCCGCCACCACGGCGGCTGATACCTGACCAATGGGCTGGGGGAAAACGGCTTAAAGCCTTGATTTTTCCTGCCGTCCCCCTCATATCTCGCCCCGGTCGCGGCAGCCAGACAGAGGATCAATGGCCAAGGAAGAAATGCTGGAGTTCGAGGGGATCGTCGAGGAACTCCTCCCCAATGCCAACTTCCGCGTCAAGCTGATTGCCAACGACCATGTGATCATCGCCCATACCGCCGGCAAGATGCGCAAGAATCGCATCCGCGTGCTGACCGGCGACAAGGTGATGATCGAGATGACGCCCTACGACCTGACCAAGGGCCGCATCACCTATCGATTCAGATAAATGACCCCGCTGGTTCTGGCCAGCGAGAGTCCACGGCGCCTGGCGCTTCTGGCCCAGGCCGGGATCGTGCCCGATGCCGTGCTGCCGGCCGCGATTGACGAGCGTGTGCTGAAAGGCGAGTTGCCTCGCCGCCATGCCCTGCGCCTTGCGGTCGCCAAAGCGCGCCGGGTGGAAAGCGAATGGAACGGGGCGCCTGCCTTTGTGCTGGCCGCCGATACGGTGGTGGCGGCGGGCCGGCGCATCCTGCCCAAGGCCGAGGACGAAGCCCAGGTGTGCCAGTGCCTGACGCTGCTGGCGGGGCGCCGGCATCAGGTGATGACGGCGTTGGCGCTGATCACGCCGGACGGGCGGCTGCGCACCCGCGTGGCGCTGACGCGCGTCAGCATGCTGCGCCTGACGCCGCGACAGATCGCCCGCTATGCCGACACACGCGAAGGCGTCGGCAAGGCCGGCGGCTATGCCATACAGGGCATGGCCGAAGCCTTCGTGAAGGAGATTTCCGGATCCTGGTCGAACGTGGTGGGCCTGCCGCTGGCGATGACCGTTTCGCTGTTGGCGGGGACGGGCTATGTCCGGTGACCCATGTTGCGTGAGCTGCTGATCAACGCGGGCGTGGGTGAGACACGCGTGGCACTGGTCGAGGATGGACGGCTGGAGGGCTTCTGGGCCGAGCCGGCGATCGCCGCGGCGGGCGGCCGATTGGGCGAAGTCTGGCTGGGCCGCGTGGCCAGGGTCGTGCCGGCCATGCAGGCGGCCTTTGTCGGTCTGGGGGCACAGGACGGGATGCGCGACGGGTTTCTGCCGCTGCGCGATGCTCCGCCCCTGCATGAAGGCCAGGCGATCCTGGTGGAGATCGTGCGCGAGGCCGACGGCGCCAAGGGCGCCAGGCTGTCGGCGCGCGTGGTGCTCTCGCCCGAACTGGATGCGCAGCGCAGGCTGGTGAAACCGCCGCAACTGTTGCGCGCCGGTCCCGGCGTGATCGAACAGGCCCTGGATGCGGCGCCGGACGGGACGCAGATCTTTATCGACGATGCCCGCGCCGCCGAGGCCGCGCGCAAGGTGTTCGCGCAGCGGACGATCACGCTGGTGCGCGAAGACCTGTTTGCGCGCCATGATCTGGAAGAACAGGTGGCGGCGCTTTACCGGCCGCGCGTGAATCTGGCCTGCAGCGGCTGGATCACCATCCAGTCCACCGAGGGCATGACCGCGGTCGATGTGAACTCCGGAGGGTTTTCTGCCGCGGGCGGGCGCGAGGAAACGGCCCAGGCCGTCAATCTTGAAGCGGCGCGCGAGATCGGCCGCCAGATCAGGCTACGCGGCATCGGCGGGCTGATCGTGATCGACTTCATCCAGAGCGAGGATGGCCGCCCGGCGGTGGCGGCGCTGAAACGAGCGCTGGGCGAGGAAAGCCAGGTCTCGCCGATGGCGGATTTCGGCATCGTCGCCGTCGCGCGGCGGCGGCGCGGCGCGCCGCTGGCGGCACGGCAGGTCTGCCGCTGTTGCGATGGCGGCGGCCGCGTTGCAAGCGTGGCGGCTATGGCGCAGGAAATCCTGCGCCAGGTGGAGCGCAGCGCCCGCGCCGCGCCGGGACGCGAGATCGTGGTGCGCGCGAGCCCTGCCGTCGCCGGCTGGCTGGCCGCCCACGATGCGGAAGTTCGCGCCGGGCTGGACCGGCGCGGGGTTGGGCGGGTGTGTTATATGAGTGAGGAACGGGAGAATTTCGATGTCGCAACCCGGTGAAGGCCCCAAATGCCCGATCTGCGGCAAGCCGGCAGGGGCGGATCTGCGCCCCTTCTGTTCGCGGCGGTGCGCCGATGTGGATTTGGGCCGCTGGCTGAAGGGTGGCTATGCCATTCCAGGGGCTCCGGCGGGCCCCCAAGCCCCTGGCGGGCCAATACAAAATCCCCACGACGCGGATTGACCGGGCTGGGGCGGAACGGCCGAGTCCCGGGCTGGACAGGGCGGGGGCCATCCCCTAAGAAGCGCCTCCCGTGCCTTGCGTGCCCAGGTAGCTCAGTCGGTAGAGCAGCGGACTGAAAATCCGCGTGTCGGTGGTTCGATTCCGCCCCTGGGCACCACCAAACCCACCTCTCGCGCTAAGGCTTTATTTCCAAAAGAGAAAACTGGAAAAGGGCTGTGGATTAAAGGGTGGCACAGCCAAACCCACCCCATCGCATGTCGTTAGGATTCGCTGCTCTCATACCGAGGTAGCGATGCCCGATAACCGCCCGCCGCCCGACCCCAACATTCTCGAACTGGCGCGCGTCATCGCGCGATGGATGGCGAGAGAAAATTATGACCGCCGGCTAAAGCAGCAGAGTGGGAGCGATGGTTACGCCGCTTTCCTGGAAGAGACGGCGAACAAGGAGGATTAATCAGCGATGGCCGCTAAAAACTGACGGCCTTTCGCGGCTACCCGTCCGCGGCTCTGGCTCTTCGGGTTGCGCCTCACGTCCTTGTCCGTCCCGGGGGCTTCGGCACGCGGTGGATTTTGACAAGGCAGTCTGGGTGATCCCAGGCGCAAAGACCAAGATGAGCAAGGACCACCAGGTCGCCTGTCGCAGCAGAAGCCCGCTCGAAATGGGCGATGGAGGTGGGATCTTGGGTTTCAGGGCATCCATCACCGTTCATTGCGCTCGGCGTTATCGCAATCCGCATCGTCGTCATTCGACGTAAAGATAACCCGCCTGCGTCACTCGTGGCGCAGCGCATCGATGGGGTTCAGGCGGGCGGCGCGGCGGGCGGGGAAATAACCGAACAGGACCCCGATCGCGGCGGAGAAGAGGAAGGCCACGGCGTTGATCGTGGGGTCGAAAAGAAACGGAACCTGCAACATAGGCGAAAGCAGGACACTGGCGGCCAATGCAATCGCCAAGCCTATAATGCCACCCAGGCTGGCCAGAACAACCGCTTCCACAAGGAACTGCAGCAGGACCTCGCGGCCCAGCGCGCCGATCGCCAGGCGGATGCCGATTTCGCGGGTGCGCTCAGTCACCGAGACCAGCATGATGTTCATGATCCCGATGCCGCCCACCAGCAGGCTGACCGCCGCCACCGCGCCCAGCAGCGCCGTCAAGGCCTGGGTGGTGCTTTGCAGCGTCTCGGAGATCTGCCTCGTGTCGAAGATGTTGAAGTCGTCCGCCTTGTTGGGTCCAAGCCCCCGGCGTTCGCGTAGAAGCGACTTGATGGATGTCTGCACCGCGTCCGAGTTGTAGGCAGGATCCACCGACACCAGGATCATGTTGACCTTCTGGTTGCCGATGATGCGCCGTTGCACGGCTTTCACCGGCATGATCACCACGTCATCCTGGTCCCCGGGACCGAAGCTTGAGCCGCGCGATTTCAGGGTGCCGACCACCTCGCAGGACAAGTCCCGGATACGGATGCGTTGCCCGATCGGGCTTTCGGCCCGGAACAGGTTGCGCAGGACGGTCGCGCCAACCAGGCACACGGTCTTGCCCGCCTGTTCTTCCTGTGGGGTGAAGATGCGGCCCTGGTCTATGCTCCAGGATTGCGCCTTCACATACTCGTTCGTGGTGCCGTAAATGCTTGTCGACCAGTTGGCCGCGTTGCGCACCGCCAAGCCTGATGATTGAACCTGGGGCGCAACGCGCACCACGCCCGCGACCTGCTGGCGGATGGCGGCGACATCGTCCGCCTCGAAGGGCTGCGGCTGCGTGCCACCGCCGCCACGGCCGAAGCCTTGGCCGGGACGGATCTGGAGGATATTGGCGCCCAGGCTGGAAATCTGCTGTTGGACGGCGGCCGTGGTGCCGTTGCCCAAGGTGACCATCGTGACCACCGATCCCACACCGATAATGATGCCCAGAACGGTAAGAAAGGATCGCATCAGGTGACGGCGGATTTCGCGCATCGCCAAACCCAGGGTGGTAAGCAGCATGGCGATCATGCGTCCACCGGCTGCTTGTGATTTTCGATGCTTTCCACTAATCCGTCGCGGAACTTGATCGTGGTCCGGGCGAAAGCCGCCATGTCGGCCTCGTGAGTCACCATCAGGACGGTTATGCCCGCGTCGCGATTGAAGCGCTCCAGAAGCTGCATGATTTCTCGCGAACGTTCGGTGTCGAGATTACCGGTGGGTTCGTCGGCCAGCAAAACCTCGGGTTCGGTGACGATGGCCCGGGCGATCGCCACGCGTTGCTGCTGGCCGCCGGACAGTTCGGCCGGCGTGTGACGGGCCCAGTCTTCAAGACCGACCCTGCGGAGCGCGGCCAGCGCGGCCTCCTGCCGGACTTTCTTCGCTTCACCACGGTACAGGAGCGGCAGCTCGACATTCTCCAGTGCGCTGGTGCGCGCCAGCAGGTTGTACCCCTGGAAGACGAAGCCAAAATAGCGACGGCGCAGCAGGGCGCGTTCGTCCCGCGTCAGTTGCTCTACATGATGACCCTTGAACAGGTACGTCCCGCTCGTGGGAACGTCGAGGCAGCCCAGGATATTCATCATCGTGGATTTGCCCGATCCCGAAGGTCCCATCACAGCCATGAAATCGCCGGGTTGGATTTCGAGATTGATACCCCGTAGGGCCTGGAAGGCCGCAGGTCCTGCTCCAAAGGTTTTGGTGATGCCCCGCAACGCGATCAGGGGCGCCATCATTGGGTCATTCCCGCTCCCTGGTTGGTCCCTTGGCCGGCGAGTTGGCCGGTGATGACTTTTAGGCCTGCCGCCAGGCCTTCGCCCGACACCTCGGTCTGGCTGCCGTTGCTGTCGCCCACCTGCACCGAAACAGCCAGAAGTTTGCCGTCGTTCCCCAGAACATAGATGGTCTGATGACTACCCCGGCCGATATTCACGCTGGCGGTCTGTGTGTTGGAACGGAACCGGCGCGGCATCAGCACATTGGTCACACCGCCGGCGGCCGTATCGCTCGCGGATGGCGTGAACCGCAGGGCGGAATTGGGCACCAGCAGAACATTCTTCTTTTCCGCCGCGACGATAGAGGCGGTTCCTGTCATGCCAGGCCGCAAGGCGAGATCGGGATTGGCAGCTGTCAGCACCGCCGTATAGGCCACGACCTGGCCCGATCCGCTGGAGCTTGTGGTAGTGGTGGGTCCCAGGTCGAGCCGAGTGACCGTCGCATCGAAGATCCGGCCGGGATAGGCGTCGACCTGGAACGTGGCGCGCTGGCCCGCCCTGACCTGACCCACATCGGCTTCGTCGACCTTCACCTCCAGCTGCATGCGGGAAAGGTCCTCTGCCAGGGTAAACAGCACAGGCGCGTTGAAGCTGGCAGCCACCGTCTGGCCGGGATCGACAGCCCGCGACAGCACCACACCCTTCACGGGCGAACGGATGGTGGCCTTGGACAGCAGGGTACGGTTGGAGGAAAGCGTCGCGCGCACCTGCCCAACGGCGGCTTGGGCCACGCGAAGGTTGGCGGCAGCCCGTACCTGGTCACCGCGGGCCACATCCAGGTCGTTGGCCGCAGGCGCGCCGCCGCCCGAAAGACGATAGACGTCTTCCAGCCGTTTGAGATGTGCGTTGGCCTGGGTGAGCGTTGCCTCAGCCTGGCTGACATTTGCCTGCGCCGATATGAGCGCCGCCTCGCTCTCCCTGACGGAATCCTGCAGGCGGGAGGGATCAAGCCGCGCCAGCACCTGGCCGCGCGATACGTGGTCATTGTTGTCAGCCAGAACCTCAATGATGATCCCGGAAATCTCAGAGCCCACCTCGACTTTGTTTGTTGGCTGGAGATTGCCTGTGGCTGAAACGGTAACCCGCAAATCGCCCCGTTCCACCGGCGCCGTCGCATATTGCGTCGTGCCGCCCCCGCTGCGCAGCAGGAGCCAAGCCAGAAGCAGCGCTGCGCCCAGCGTTACAGCACCAATCACCGCCGGATGCATGACCCAGCTGCGTGGCTTCTCGCCCAGGAAACTATCGATCTGGGGGCGTACGCCAAAACTGGTTGTAGAAGGCTGGTCCATGGAGAGTTCCATAAACTGGACCGGCCTGCGGCGGCATGACTTGGATCAACTCTCGCGGTCGGCAGCACCGCTTCGGGCGGCCAACGGTTCCCGCGCGGCGGCAGGAATTTTACGGATAGCCAGCCTCAGCATGGCTCTGGATGCCCCGTCGAATGACATTCGCGATCATGGAATTGCGCTGCCGCAGCCTCGCCCCCGCCGCAATAGTGCCGTCCGGACTGTCATGCACCGGGTGGGTTGTTGGGTGGGGAATGCTCCAGTGATCGTTCGAGAGCATAAGGATACGAATTTCTGCCTGGCGTTTTGGCCCTGGATCGGTAGCACGCGGACCGGCCTACCGTTGCCACAGGATCAGTGGAAGTTCACCAGGCAGCAGTGCCTGGGGACGCCACGGCACCACACGGACGGTGAAATCCGCCGGCGTATGGTTGGTGGCGAGCGTCAGGGTCCAGAGGTAGCCGTTGGTCGTGCCGGGAATGGCGTCGCCGCGCGCGAAGGCCAGAACCTCCATCGGTTGGTCGTCGCGGGCATCGGCAAACAATTCCACCCGCACATCGTCGGGCTGGATTGCGCCCAGCAGCACGGGCACCGATACCTGCCAGCCATGATCGCTCTGCTCAAAGCGGGGTTCGCCGATGTGCAGATTCTGCCAGTTGCGCTCCAGTTCGACGGCCCAGGCGGCCAGGGCACGGGCGGTGCCGAAGCCTTCCCCGTTCCGCGCTCTCAGAGGCCGCAGCAGCGGCAGGTAGGCCTTCTCCACATACTCGCGCAACATGCGGGTGCTGCTGAACGCCGGTGTCAGCGCCGCCATGCTGGTCCGGATGCGCGCCAGCCAGCGACGCGGCATGCCGGCGGCATCGCGGTCATAGAACTCCGGTATCACCTGTGACTGCAGGACGTCATACAGGCTCTCGGCGTCGCGCGAATCCGCCGTCGCGGAATCGGCGGCGGTGGCGGCACCGACCGCCCATCCGGTCTCCGGAGTAAAAGCTTCGTCCCACCAGCCGTCGCGCACCGAACAGTTCAGTCCGCCATTGACCAGCACCTTCATTCCGCTGGTGCCGCAGGCTTCCCATGGGCGGCGCGGCGTGTTGATCCAGACATCGACCCCCTGTACCAGTTCCTGCGCGAGGGCGAGATCGTAATCTTCCAGGAATACGACCCGGCGTCGATAGCGAGGCTGGCCCGCCAGCTTGATCCACTCGGTGATCATGCGCTTGCCATTCAGGTCTGCCGGATCGGCCTTGCCGGCCACAATGATCTGCACCGGGCGGGCTTGGTCACCAAGGATCGCATCCAGCCGTGCCAGGTCGTACAGCAGCAGGTTGGGGCGCTTGTAGTCAGTGAAGCGGCGGGCAAAGCCCAGTGTGAGGACGTTGGGGTCCAGAACGGTCCCGGCGATGGAATCCGCCCCGCGGCCGCGCAACTGGTCGATCAGGGCCTGGCGCGCGATCTTTACCAGGCGCTGACGCCCTTCGCCGCGGATCGCCCACAGAGCCTGGTCGGACAGGCCGCCAATCAGCCTGCCCAGGTCGGTGAGCGGGCTGCGCCAGCGCTCCTTGCCGCAGACCTCGGTCCACAGCGCATCGGCCGCCACGGAATCCCAACTGGGAACGTGCACGCCATTGGTGACATGGCCGATGGGCACTTCGGCCTGTGGCCAGCGGGGAAACAGTGGCTGGAAGATGGTGCGGCTGACTTCGCCATGCAGGCGGCTGACGCCCAGTGTCATGCCCGCGCCGCGCTGGGCGAGATAGGCCATGTTGAAGCTTTCGCAGTCGCCATTCGCCTGGCCCAACGCCAGCAGGTCTGCCAGCGACACCGCCGGATCGCCCACCTCGCATTCCATGCAGAACAGGTACTTGCGCAGCGTGGCGACCGGGAAACAGTCAAAGGCGGCAGCGACCGGGGTGTGGGTGGTAAAGACATTTCCGGCACGCGTCGCCCATAAGGCCTGCCAGAAGCTGAGCTTTGCCTTGACGGCGAGGCTGCGTGCTCGCTCGATAACAGCGAAGGCGGCATGGCCCTCGTTGATGTGGCAGATTTCGACAGCCGGATGCAGAGCCTCGACGATGCGCCAACCACCCACGCCCAGCACGATTTCCTGCATCAGCCGGGTTTCCATGCTCTGGCCGTAAAGCTTGGCGGTGATGCCGCGATCGGCCGGGCTGTTGAGCGGGTCGTTGCTGTCGAGCAGATACAGCTTCACTCGCCCGACCGTCGCCTGCCAGACGCGCAAGAGGATGGTGCGTCCGGGCATTGCCAGGCGAATCTTCAGCCAGCCGGTATCGGGCAACACCACCGGCTCCAGGGGCATCGCGCCGGGTTCATTGTAGGGATAGAGTTCGTGCTGGACGCCGGCGGCATCGACCACCTGACGGAAATAGCCCTCCTGATATAACAGTCCGATGCCGATAACCGGCAGCCCAAGGTCGCTGGCCGTCTTCAGATAGTCGCCGGCCAGAACACCCAGGCCGCCGGCATAAAGCGGAAGGCCCGCGCTGAGCCCGAATTCCATGCTGAAATATGCAATTCCGCCCAGCGCCGCGTTGCCATGGGTCGCGCCGAACCATGCGGGACCGTCCAGATAGTAATGCCTGGCCTTGACCAGGGCCGCCAGTCTGTCGCGGAAGCTGGCGTCGGCCGCCAATGCCGCCAGCCGCCTCGCGGAAACGTTCTGCAGTACGCTCCATGGATTGCGGCTGCGCTCCCACATGGCGCTGTCCAGTTCGTCCCACAGCCGGTCGGTTTCGTGGTTCCAGGTCCAGCGCAGATCCAGAGCCAAGGTGCGAAGCCCGGACAGTTCGGGGGGGATTTCCGGCAGGTCGCTCATGTACCCTGTCTGCAAATTGCATGCGTACGATAAAGGCCGCCGCGGCCGGACCATTTGATCGGGGTCAAGCAGCGAATTGCGGCCGGACAGGCATCCGTCGCGCCACTGAATATCTCACCGGCCTGCCGATGCTGATGAACGTCTGAAAACGAAATCCGCCGGCGCAGATCAGCGCTGATGCACAACGTGCTGTTGCCTGCGTGCTATAGGTTCCAGCAGTGCCATCACCTCGGCATCGGAAACATGCGCGAAATTTTCATAATAGCTTTCGACCCCCATGTACGGTGCCGGCATCTCCAGACAGACAATGCGATCCGCCTCGCCATGGAAACTCTCCAGCGTCCCGGGCGGCGCCACCGGGACCGCCATTACCACCAGCGCAGGGTGGCTCTGGCGCACGGCCTTCAGGGCGGCCCGCATCGTGTCGCCGCTCGCCAGTCCGTCGTCGACCAGGATCACTGTTCTTCCCGCCAGATGCTCGGGTGGCCGGTCTGTAAGGTAATGGCGCCTGCGGCGCTCCAGCTCCGACAGGGCTTGGGCGCATAGATCGCTGAATTGCCGTTCCCTGGTGCCGGTTACCGACATCATTTCGTCATCACGCACGACGATGGGTGGGCTGGCATCCATCACCGATCCAATGGTCAGTTCGGGCTGGCAAGGCGCAGCGATTTTGCCCATCAGCAAGAGGTCGAGCGGCACATCCAGGGCAGCGGCGACTTCGGCCGCCACGGGCATCCCGCCATGGGGCAGCGCCAGCACCACGCAATCCTGGCCTTTGAACGCGACGAGGGCATCGGCCAATTGACGGCCCGCATCTTGCCGATTCTGGAACATGGGCATCCGTCCTTCCCATGGCGTCAGGTTAATCCATCCGTTTGATTCAGCTGTCGCCGGCCCGTTCCGTCCTTGATCCTGCGCAAAAAAGGCGCTTGCGCGGGGTCCGCACCGCCACGCGCCGACAGGGGCGGCGAACCAGGCCAGCCCTGCAGCTGTGCCCGGCTTCTGCCGCAGCAGCGCAAGGTCACCCAATCGTGAGTTTATTGTCTACCGAAGTGACACCCGGTATCGACCAGGCTGCCTGCTCCGCAGCATCCCACTCATGCCAGTTAGGCACGCTCCCGTATAGCGAGATCCGACCACCGTCATGCAGAACGACGCGAACCTGGCATGGGTCCGTCGCTGCCTGGCGCCGCAGGGCCTCCATGATTTCGGGTTCCGCGCTGCCCGGAGGCACCCGTGGACGGATAACGATATTATTGGTCACGCCGGCAACGCCGGATAATCCCTGAACGGCGTCCGCTGCGCCGATTTTCTGATACTGCCAATCGACGTCTCCCGCGAGCGTCACCCAGCCATTTTCGACAGTGACCTGGATCGAATCGGCCGGCACATGGATGCTCCAGTTCAGGATATCGACGGCGCGCTTGGCAATTTCATCGTCGGCGATTTTCTTGTCGGATGGATGACGCACGCTGATATCCGCGGCGATACCCCGCACGCCCTTGACACGCCGCACGGCGGCCTCGACAGACAGCTTTTCCATGTAGCTGTGCACATGACCGCTGAGAGTCACGATTCCCCGGTCGACTGCAACACCGATATGGGCGGCATTGATACTGGGATCGAAGTCCAACTCATCAATGATGCTCTGCTGCAGGCTCTTGTCGTCCATGGTCACACCCGTTTGGCAAAGAGAACTGGTTTCGCGGCCGCCTCATGCTGATGCCTGGCTGAGGCGGCATTTTGTCTGCATTGCCGTCTCAATCGCGAGCACACGCGGAATGGTCGTCAGCACCGCATCGGGACTGAGGCTCATCGCATCAATGCCGATTTTGACCAGATATTCCGCCATTTCCGGATAGTCGGACGGCGCCTGGCCGCAAATTCCCGAATGCCGGTGATTGCGCCGGGCCCCCTCGACCGCCAGCCGGATCATCTCCTTCACACCGGGATCGCGCTCGTCGAAATCGAAGCTGACGATCTCCGAATCTCGGTCAACGCCCAATACAAGCTGTGTAAGGTCGTTGGAACCGATCGAGAAACCGTCGAACAGCTTTGCGAAATCGTCAATCAGCAACACATTGTTGGGGATCTCGCACATGACATAGATCTCGAGTTTGTTCTCGCCCCGCCGGAGTCCTTCGTGCGCCATCACGGCGAGCACTTTCTCCGCTTCTTCCACCCGCCGGCAGAAGGGGATCATCAGCGTAACGTTGGTGAAGCCCATATCGTCGCGGACCCTTTTCATTGCCATGCATTCGAGCGCGAAGCCGTCGGCATAGGCAGGATGGGCATAGCGCGAAGCACCGCGAAAACCGAGCATGGGATTGCTTTCGGCCACCTCGAAGACCGTGCCGCCGATCAGCTTTGCATATTCATTGCTCTTGAAGTCACTCATGCGCACCACGCAGGGCTTTGGATAGACGGAGGCGGCAATGGTGGCGACCCCTTCGGAAAGCGTCTTTACGAAGAAATCCGCGGGGTCTTCATAAGCGATGGCAAGGGCGGCGATGTTCGCCCGCGTCGGCTGGTCGAGTTTTTCGGGGTGGCGGATCGCCATTGGATGCACCTTGATGTACTCGCTTATGATGAATTCCATGCGCGCCAGGCCGATCCCATCGACCGGCAGGGAGGCAAGGCTGAATGCCTGGTCCGGATTGCCGAGATTCATCATGATCGCGGTCCTTGGGCGGGGAAAGCGGCTCAGATCAGTCTGTTGAACCTCGTAGTCGAGAATGCCGTCATAAACGGTGCCGACCTCGCCCTCGGCGCAACATACCGTGATTTCCTGGCCGGTCTTGAGCAGGCCGGTTACGCCCACAGAACCGACGATGGCGGGAATGCCGAGCTCGCGCGCGACGATGGCAGAGTGGCAGGTGCGACCGCCTCTGTTTGTCACGATTGCCGCTGCCGCTTTCATAACCGGCTCCCAATCCGGCGTCGTAGTGTCGGCGACCAGAACCTCGCCCGGCCGAAACTGGGCAAGCTGCCCCGCATCGTCGATCACGCGAACCTTTCCGGCCCCGATCCGCGTGCCGACCGCCTTGCCCTTCGCAAGGATGGGCGCATTGCCTTTCAGGTGGTAGATTTCAAGAATGGAGCCCTTCTTCTGTGAAGCGACGGTCTCAGGCCGCGCCTGAACCATGTAGAGCCGGCCATCCAATCCGTCCTTTGCCCACTCCATGTCCATGGGTCTGTTCTGGCCGGCCTTGCGGGAATAATGGTTCTCAACCTTGATGGCCCAGTCCGCCAGCACCATGACATCGGCGTCCGAGATGCAGAACTGCGATTGTTCTTCGGCGCTGGTCGGAACATTCCTGGTGAATTCGGATGCGATATTGCTGGTCCGAAGCATGTCGGAGAAGACCATTTTGGCGTCTTTTCTGCCGAGCCGGCGCTTCAACACTGAGCGGAAGCCCTTGGCGAAAGTCGGCTTGTGCACATAGAAGCTGTCTGGATCTATCGTGCCCTGGACGACATTCTCGCCAAGACCGAGCGCGGCATTGACGAAGACCACATCGCGGAATCCGGTTTCCGTGTCGATCGAGAACATGACTCCGCTTGCCCCGACATCGCTCCGCACCATCTTCATGACGACTACGGAAAGATGGACTTTGAAGAGATCGAACTTGTTGTCATATTTGTAGTGGATCGAGCGGTCGGTAAAGTTGGAAGCGAGGCAGCGTCTATATGAATCGAGCAGCGCCTCATCACCGGTGATATTGAGATAGGTCTCGTTCTGGCCGGCAAAGGACGCTCCTGGCGAATCCTCGGCGGTTGCTGAGGAGCGGACCGCAAGCGAGACATCACTACCATATTCCCGCTTGAGCGCGGCGTATCCCGCGAGAATCTCTCCCTGGAGTTCAGCGGGCAGTTCGCATGCATAAACGATGGATCGGGCCTTTTTCCCGCGTGCCTGCAGATCGGCGATATCGTCTGGTACCAAGCCGTCCAATGCTTCATGCAAATTGCGCCAGGCGTCATTGTGATCGAGCACGGAGCGATATGCGTCCACGGTAACGGCGAAACCATTGGGCACAAGGACGCCATCGGCGGTCAGATTCCGATACATTTCGCCGAGGGAGGCGTTCTTTCCGCCAACGAGCGGTACATCGTCGATGCCTATTTCGCGGAACCAGCGAACAAAGGAACCTGTCATGGTTCATCCTTCCCGACCCGTCGGCAGCTCCGGCTTTCGCGTATTCCCCGGTAACTTCCTTGCTGGAAAGGCGCCTCAGAACACACCATCGCGGTTGCGACCGGCCGATGATCGTCATGAGCCGATAAAGCCGGTAATTTCTAGGCCACGCCTTCAACGTCCGCGTTGATCCTGCTCAATCACCGCAAATGGGCGGGAGCGGCCCGGGCGACCCGCTCTCAAGCGGGGGGCATTCGGCGGCGCCCGTGCCGCCGACGAGAGGTGTGCATCTTCGACAAGCGGGGATGCGCTCTTTGTCGCGCATCGGGTTTTCAGCTGCGCGTAGCCAACGGCTCGCAGGCGCGGCCGAATCCCTGCGGGGAATCCTTCCAGGTTGATTCAGAATCCAGCTTGCACGCCGGTGCGCGCGGCTCGCCTTGATCCGGGCCGATACCGCGGACCCTGTCCTCGCGGCGCGTGATGCGCCAGATACAGCCGATAACCGTCATGGGCAATGGCGGCATCGACGCCATGTTCCCGCCCCAGCCGCCGCACTAGGGCAGAAAGACGCCGGCCGTCGCCGGCAACGATCTCCGTGCCGCAGTGTGTAAATATCGCCCGCGGCACCCGTTCCTTCTCGCACCAGCCAAGTTGGGTGCGGATGGGCGCGTGCCCGATAAGTGTGCCTTGGGAGCGTCGGACCAAGGGACGGGTGATGGACGCGCCGTCCCCAATGTAGAGCTGAACCCCACGCAGCGCCGGTGCGCGCTCACGGATGGCGACGAGATCGGGGGCGTAGAAAAAGCTGTTTCCACTGGCGGTGATCCGAAAGCCCACGGCGGGCGCGCGCACGGAATGGATTACGCCAAAGGCTTCAATCTTCAGACCGTCAATCCGAACGGGTTCGCGCATCGATAGCTGCCGCTTATCGGCGATCAGGCTGCCCGCCAGGACGGCAAAGGTGTGCCGTGTGGCGTAGACGGGGCAGGGTGCCCCGTTGACCAGCCCCCATGCGTGATCTGGGTGGGCGTGGGTGATGAAAATTGATGTTGGATTCAGTGCTTCGAATTTCCCCAGCCAATCGGCGCCGCAGTCGATCATTATTCGGCTCCGTCCGTGCAGGACCAGAAGCGCGCTGTGGCGGCGGTGGCGGCGGGTTGCGACACCAATTTCGCCACGGGTACCGAGGAATACGAGTTCCATAGTTTTCCCGTCACGTGACACTTTGATACCCTGCCCGGGCCGGCGACGATGTAGAGCGTTAAGTAGAGAGGCAGGCGGGGGCCGGCCTTGACCGGAATCAAGGCCGCTCGATCGTTTTGAGACAATTGTTATCTAAGACCGGTGGACTAGAGCGCATCTTGGCCTGGCTTGATGACCGGGTATCTGCGCATGCCGTTATAACTCATGAGCCAAGGCTGGCGCCATTTTTCCCACACCGCAGACTTGGGCATCTGCGGATGGGGCGGTACCGTTGAGGCAGCGTTTGCGGAAGCCGCGCTGGGCCTGATGGCCGCGATTACGTCCAGTAATGTCGCACCGCTTCAGCCTGTCGCGATTTCCTGCCAGTCTTCCGGTCTCGATCTGCTTCTGGTGGCGTGGCTCAGCGCGCGTCGTCGAGGAAGCGCCTGGCGCCTACAAGGATGTCGATCAGGTGATCTCCAGCGCCGAACATGCCGGACTTGCCCGCAGGGTGGCCAGGCTGGCCCCCGTTATCTGCATAAAAGGCTGAATATCAATGCTCTTCTTCGATATCGGCTGTAAGGATATCGACGATCTGGGCCACCTTTCCCGCACACTCCCGTTGCAGATCCGCGCTGCCGTCCGCCCGCATGGCGGACTCCTCGACCTCCGCCAGGCTGGGATCAAGACTCAGGATGGCGACAAGTTTTGCCTCGTCGATTTCGCCCACCACCTGGCGAAGTCTGTCCAATGTGACTGTGTCATGCTCTGTCATGATCGCCTTCCTCTTTCATGTTCCGCCGGTTCTCCCAGGCGGTCGCATCGGTCAGAACCAGTTCAAGTGCGGTTTGGTTTGCGCTGCGCCGCAATTGAGTCTCCAAAGCAGCGGAGAGGCGATGCATGCGCGCGAAAAGCGGCTCGGATTCGTGCGCGGTCGCCAGCCGTACGCTCGCAAATTCCAGGATCACCGGAACAAGGGTCAATTTTTTCGGCCTTCCCGTTCTGTCGATGCTAACGATGAATAGAAAGGACCAGTCATTATGCAGATCGGGATCTACGGCGTAATCGTCCAGGATATCACCCGTGTCATGGAGGATCAGGGACCGGTCCGTTTGCTCGACGCCCTGAAACAGATGCGCGGAATGACCATGGACGATAGCTATTCCCCGGGCGGCGGCTGCGCGCCGGTAATCGCGGATCGCCGCCGAGGGGGTCAGCACCATGTTGGGACCCAGATGGCTTGAGAGAATGGTGAGTGTTGCTCCCTGCTGCTTTGTCTTTTCGATGTCATGCCGGCTGGGAAAGCCGGCATCGCCGGCGGGCGAGATATCGACATAGGCGGTGCCAGGCCGGTTGGCGCCGGCAGCAAACGGCGCCTCATGGTCGACGCAGGCGAAAAGTGCGATCTTTTGCGATCCTGCGGAAAAGATCGCTGGCCTCCGGGCGGCATCTGCATCGACGCCCGCGCCGGCATGAGCAATGCCTGCGCTGTCCAGAAGCCGAAGCGTTTCGAGCAGCCCGGCCACTTCGCCGTCGAGAATGTGGTTGTTCGCAAGGCTCACGGCCTGCACATTGCCGGCCTTCAATACGGTGACCGCAAGCGGGTCCGCGACAAAGCGGAAGGTCTTCGGTGTTCGCATCCAGCGCTCCGGACTGGCCGAGATGGCGCATTCCAGATTGGCGATCGTGGCATCACAGGAGCACAGGAGGGGGCCGACATCGCCCCAGAAGCTGCTGGGCTCGCGACGGCGCAATTCGCCGGAAACAAGCCGGCCGAGCATGACATCACCCACAAAGGCCAGCTGCATCGCACCCTCGCAAGAGTTCTAGCTGGACCGCGCCGCCCCAGGCCGCCCGCGTTGGTAGGTGCCCGTCAGTTGCGCAGCGGCGATAACGTGCGGCTTTGCCGCCACGGCGACCTCCGCGCAGGACGCCGTTTCCGGCAGCCGCAGCTGCGGTACCGCCAGGGCCAGAAGCCGGAAATGATAATGATGGGGCCTGTCGCCCGGCGGTGGGCAGGGCCCGTCATAGCCGGGCTGGTGGAAATCATTCAGAGCCTGGCGCACGCCTTCGCCATGCCGCGGATGGTGTGCCGGCAGCGACCGCTGGTCCGCAGGAATGTCATAGACTGCCCAATGATGCCAAGTTCCCCTGGGGGCGTCCGGGTCATCGCACAGAAGGACAAAGCTCTGGGCTTGCTGGGGTGGGTCCGTCCAGGTCAGGGGCGGCGACTGGTTCTGCCCCTCGCATGTGCAGCGCCGGGGAATGACCTCTCCGTCCTGGAACTGCGATGTCAACCGCATGCAAAAAAACTAGCGCCTGGATCGCGGCATGAAATTGCGCTCCCTCAAGGAGACTTTGTTTTCCCTTCCGATAATCTCGCGATGCTACCGGCGAAGCCCTCTCCAAGGCGTGCCGCCCCGCGCGGGCTTATGCACAACCCTGACATTGCGGAACTCTTCAGCCGGTATGCGGTTCTGCTGGAGGTGAAAGGCGCCAATCCCTTTCGGGTTCGCGCCTATCGTAATGCCGCCCGCACCATCGAGAACCTGCCGCGCGACATCAACGAGATGCTGGGCGGCGGCGCCGACCTGACCGAACTGCCCGGTATCGGCGAGGACCTGGCGCACAAAATCGCCGATATCGTCACTACCGGCCGCTTCACGCCGCTGGAGGAAATCAGCAGGCGCTTGCCGGGTCATCTGGCTGAACTGGCCGAAGTGCCGGGGCTGGGCCCCAAGCGCATCAAGCTGCTTTTCCACAGGTTGAAGGTGGGGTCGATGGCGGATCTGGCCGCGGCGGCCCGCGCCGGGCGGCTGCGCAAGATGAAGGGGTTCGGGCCGAAGATCGAGGCCAATATCCTCAAGGAGATCGAGCGGCGCGCGGCTACCACCACCCGCCTTCGCCTGTCGGTGGCCGAGCAGATTGGCGGTCCCTTGTTGGCCTGGCTGCGCGATACGGAAGGTGTCGAAGAGGCGGTGATCGCAGGCAGCTTCCGCCGCCGCCGCGAAACGGTGGGCGATATCGATGTCCTGGTCACATGCCGGAAGGGATCGAGTGTGATCGAGCGTTTCGTGCTCTATCCGGAAGTCGCTGATGTTCTGGCCAAAGGCTCGACGCGCGCGACCGTGCGCCTGAAATCGGGGCTCCAGGTCGACCTGCGTGTGGTGCCCGCGCGCAGCTATGGCGCGGCGCTGGTCTACTTTACAGGCTCGAAAGCCCACAATATCGCACTGCGCGCCATGGCTATGAAACGTGGGCTGAAGTTCAACGAATATGGTGTGTTCAAAGGCGCGCGTTGGCTTGCCGGACGGACCGAAGCCGAGGTCTATGCCAAGGCCGGCCTTGCCTATATCGAGCCAGAACTGCGCGAAAACAGCGGTGAGCTGGAAGCGGCCCGGGACGGACGGCTTCCTGATCTTGTCTCTCTATCCGACATAAAGGGCGATCTTCATGCCCATACCCGCGCCAGCGACGGCCAGGATTCGCTGAAGGAGATGGCCGAGGCGGCGCGGAAACTGGGCTATTCCTATTTGGCGATCACCGACCATACCGCCCATGTCGGGATCGTGCATGGGCTGGACAGGCGCCGGCTCCGCCAGCAGATGGCGGCTATTGACCGGCTCAACGCGAAATTCCGCGATTTCCGCCTTCTAAAGTCCGCAGAGGTGGACATCCTGCCCGACGGCAGACTCGCCATCGATCCCGGCGTCGCCAAGGAGTTGGATCTTGTGGTGGCCGCGATCCATACAAAATTCGGAAATGACGCCCGCACCCAGACCGACAGGCTGCTGCGTGCCATGGACGACCCTTGCGTCAACATAATCGCCCACCCGACGGGACGGTTGCTCGGTGAGCGCGAGCCTTATGAGCTCGACATGCAGCGCCTGATGGAGGGTGCCCGCGAACGCAACTGCCTGCTTGAGATCAACGCCCAACCAAGCAGACTGGACCTGAACGGCGCCCATTGTCGCCTGGCAAAGCAGATTGGCGTGCGGCTGGTCATCTCCACCGACGCGCACACCGCCGAGACGCTGGGCTACATGCGCTTTGGGGTGGATCAGGCCCGGCGCGGATGGCTGGAGGCGACGAATATCGCCAACACGCGAAACCTGGCCACGCTGCTCGCCCAACTCAAGCGATAAGCTTCGTTCTGGCCGCGACGAGAAATCCCCGCCGCGCCGGCAGCTTGCGGACAAAGAATTCAAAGACCATCCGTCTTGCCATGCTCCAGATAGGCCTCGAGCATGTTCAACTGATAGAGATCGGTCAGCAGGCCCGACGACAGGATATCCACGGGAAAATCCAGCAACCCGGCGCTGCCGGCCATTTGATCCGGATCATGGGCCGGTACCGGGTCCGGCGCTGTTATGGGAAGATGACTCATGAAGGATCATTGCGATTGTTTGCCCTGGACGGCGTGGCGGGCCTGGGCCGCAAGGTCGCGGAATCGCTGGGCGTAACGCCGGCTGAACATGAAATGCGCCTGTTCGAGGACGGGGAATACAAGGTTCGTCCGCTGGACCATGTCGATGGGTGCGATGTCTACCTGCTCGACAGCCTGCGCGGGACCGGTGGCGAAAGCGTCCATGACAGGCTTTTTCGCCTGCTGGTCCTCGCCGGGGCGGTAAGGGACGGCGGCGCGGCAAGGATCACTATCGTCGCGCCATATCTTTGCTATGCGCGCAAGGACCGTCGCACCAAGCTCCATGACCCGCTCACCCTGCGCTATGTCGCGACGCTGTTCGAGGCGGTGGGAACCGACGTCATGATGGTGCTGGATGTGCACAATCCCGCGGCGTTCGAAAATGCCTTCCGCTGCAGGACCGTGCCGCTGACCGCGGCAGGTCTGTTCGCGCCCCTGGTAAGGTCGGTGGCAGGCCAGGCGCTGTGCGTCGTATCGCCCGATCCCGGCGGCGTAAAGCGTGCCGAGCTTTTCCGCCAAAGGCTGGAAGCGCTTTGCGGCCAACCCGTCGCCAAGGGTTTTGTCGACAAGCGCCGCAGTGCCGGTGTTCTGACCGGCGATCTGTTCGCCGGTGACGCCAAGGGTGCCACCGCGCTCATCATCGATGACCTGATCAGCACTGGTCACACCATGGTCCGCGCGGCTGAAGCGGTGCGCAAGGCGGGGGCATACCATGTGACCGCCCTGGCATCGCATGGCCTTTTCAATCAGGCGGCCCTTTCGGTCCTGGCGGATCCCGCCATCGACCGGTTGATGGTCACCGACAGCGTGTTGCTGCCGCCACTGCCAGACGCCCTGCGTGCCAAGACCGAGGTGGTTTCTTGCGCCGGGCTGATCGCCGAAGCGATCCGTCGCCTGGATACCAGGTCCTGTTTCCAGGAACTGCTGGCTCTGTGAGGATACGCTCGATCCGGCGGGCCTCCGCATCGGCGAGGGCCAGATAACGCTTTGCCAGTGGGAGCCATTTTGCGGGCGTGCGTGGTGCAGGCTCCAACAGATGCGCCAGCGCCAGCCTGGCCTTGAGGATGGCGCGGTAACAGCGATAGAAGGCCAGAAGTTCGGCCGCCGGGCCGGTGCCCAGTTCCCGGGTCAGCAGCATCTCCATCCGACGGGCGAGGGACGGTGCCCCCAGGCGATGGCATTCCACGCCGAAGTAAGCGATCTCGTCCAGCGGATCGACGATGCGCAACAGCTCGTTGAATTCCAGGCAGTCGATCACTGCCAGGGGCACGCCCATCCAGACATGCTCCGGCCTAAGATCGCCGTGCCCCTCAACAATGGCGCCTTTCCCAATCTGCCTGACGAACAGCGCCCGGCGCTCGCGAAGAAAGCGGCGCAGGGCCCGGTCAATGCGCAGCAGTATCGGCCTGGGCAGTGCGAAGCGATCCTGGAACAGGACCGGCCGATTGCCGGCCAGCGCCTGGCGCCAGCGAGCAAGCCATCTAGCCTCCGTCATTGGTACCTTGCGCGCCCGGCGATAAAAAGCAGCCATGACATGGGCCAGCCGGTCGATCTGGCCCCTCTCGACGGCATGCCGCAGGATCATCTCGTCCAGCATCATGGTCTTGTCCAGCCGCCGCATCACGACCAGCCAGTCCACTGCCTCTCCGACCTGGCCGAATGAAAGTCCCGTGGGCGAAAGCCGGAGCGAAACCACGTCCAGATAGATGCGGGGCGCGAGCCGGCGGTTCAACCGCAATTCCTCGCGGCAGGCCATTTCGCGCTTTTCCAAGGTGGAAAAGTCGAGATAGGAAAACCGGACCGGCTTTTTGAGCTTGTAGGCCCTGTCGCCCGCCAGAAAGACCCAGGACATGTGGGTTTCGTGCGCAACGATCGGCGCATCGACAGTCCCATACGAATGGCAGTCACGCAGGAAAGCAACTTTGGCGGGAAGTGGCGCTGCACCAAGAGACGGCGTGGCGGAGTTCTTGCCGTCGTCCGTGCATGCGCGGCTCATTTCGGCGCCGTCTTTTTGCGCCCTTCACAATAGAATGCTGAGTGCCTCATGGATTGATATGGCTCAAATCAGGGGTGATGTGCCGGATCGCCGTGGCATGGAACTCCGCGCGCAACAAGTTCTCCAGACTTGCTATCAGACCACACAAACGTTGCTGGCCTGCGGACCCTTGTCGCCCTCTTCCTCATGAAACGAAACGCGGGATCCCGGAACCAATTGTCGGAACTTCCCGTCCAGCACGCTGTTCTCGTGAAAGTAGATTTCGCGACCATCTTCACTTTCAAGATAGCCGAAATTCCGGTCCGTATCGATGCGAAGGACTTTGCCGTGTGGTTTAGACACATGCCTGTCCTGGGTCTCCTTCAGCTTCGAGGCATGGTCTCTCAACTGGCGGTCGGCCCGGCGGAACGCATCGTTGACGGCAAAATTGACATCGGCCTGACGGCGGTCGCGACTCCTGGGAGGCGGCTTCACACTGACGTCGCGATGTCCAGGAAGCGCAATCCGCACCGTAACGAAATACGGTTCGCCCAACCTGTGGTGTGCGTCCGGAGCGCGGATCACGACACGACAGGCGGTCATCCTGCCATAGTGATGCTCAAGCTTCGTCACGTTGTTTTCGATGACTTGTCTCAGATGCGTGGACGGTTCGAATCCTTCGATTTCCAATTGAAGCGGTGTCTCCATGGCGTACTCCACCCGAACTCACGATAACGATATCGGATCGCCGCCGGTGAAGATTTGATGCAAAGCAAGTTGTCACCATGTGATGGGCTGAGGCGGTTGGACGCGCTGCGGGTTTCACCGCAACAGGCTGCGACACCGTTGCCAAGGCAGAAGGCGCTTCCAAGCGCATTTCATTTCACGCATTCAGACGGAATTCAAGAGCGGTCCCACCGCTCAGAGGCGCGGGCTTTTTCGATTCTGGTTTTGATACGCCATCGCCGGCCGGCTATTCGGCGATTTTGACCTGCTCGCCGTCACGCAAGTTTGAAAGATCACCGGCAGCGAGCTTCTCGCCCGCCATCACACCGGACAGGATCACGGCCGTCTGCTGTGACACCGGGCCCAGCGCCACGCTGCGTTTTTCCAGCGTGTCGTCTTCCTTGATGACATAGATGTCGCCGGTACGGCCATGCGCCTGAACCGCCTGGGCCGGCACGGTGACGCGGCTGATGGCCGCGACGGCGCCCTTGCCCGGCATGTCCATGAAGGCCACGCGGGCCGCCATCTGGGGCAGAATACGACCATCCTTTGCCTTGATGGAAACGCGCACTTCCACCGTGCCCTTGCTCTGGTCGGCGGTCGGAATGATGGCGATCACCTGGCCGGGAATGTCCCATTCGGGATAGGCATCCAGGTGGATGATCGCCGCGCCACCCACCTTGACCCGGTCGATATAGTTTTCGCTGACGTCCACCTGGACCTCGAGCGAGTCCATGTCGACGATGGTGACGATGCCGGTGCGGGTGTCGCCGCCGCCGGCCGCCGAAGGCGCCACGACTTCGCCGACCTGGGCAACCTTGACCGTCACGATGCCCGAGAAGGGCGCGCGCACCAGCGTATCCTTGAGAAAGCTGGCCGCTGTCGCCACGCCGGCCTGGGCCACCTGATGGGCGGTCCGCGCATTCTCATAGGCCAGGCGCTGGGTCTCCACCGCGTCGGTCGAGATGGCGCCCTCGCTCTTGAGCTTCTGGTATCGCGCATAGATGGGCGCGGTATTGTCCAGCGTCGCCTTGGCCTGGCGCGCCTTGGCCTCAGCTTCCATAAGGGCCGCGCGCTGGTTGGAGTCGTCCAGCCGGGCAACGATATCGCCCGCTTTCACCTGGTCGCCTTCCTCGAAATTCACTTCCGTCACCTTGCCCAGGATC